>Ga0105248_10002167_pt1 | contig 21734 bp, 20 predicted proteins | sample KBSS34metaG_FD_81524 | JGI IMG/M metagenome (GOLD analysis project Ga0105248, IMG submission 81524) | Switchgrass rhizosphere microbial communities from Kellogg Biological Station, Michigan, USA - KBS S3-4 metaG | ecosystem: Host-associated > Plants > Roots > Rhizosphere > Soil | place...
GGAGTGGGGTCGACGCTGACGCATACGTTCGCGACGGCGATCGCTTCACCGGGCACGGAAGTCACTCGGTTCAAGTTCTACTTCGCCGTGCTCCCGACAAGTGATGCCCAGATCTGCAACGTGTTGAACAGCACGGAGGGCGTGTTCTTCGACTCAACGACCGGGAAGATCGCGATGGGCAGTACGGGCTTCGTGACGTTCCGCGGTCCGACGATCAACGCCAATCAGGTGTACGAGGTGTGCTTCCTGCAAACCAGGGACAACGGCCCCAACCTTCGCAGGTTGACCGTCGACGGAGTCGAGTACGGGAATGCTGGCTCTGCCGGTGTCGCGTCGGGTGGTACGGGGATCACTATTGGCAACATCAGCGGTCGGGTGTGCGATCTCTACATGGATGACATCATTACGTCGGCTGTTGGTGGCGACTACCCGATCCCGAGTGGCATCGTCGCGGGGCTCTATCCGAATGGCGACAAGCCGAACGCGTCGGCCAACCCATCCAACGACAGCATCGGCCACTTCTTCTCGGCAACGACTGACTTCGGGAAGGGAACGGGCGGTGCGACCGCGACGGGTGCGCAGAACGTCGAGAGCACGACGTGGCAGTCGCTCAACAAGCCGATCCCCGTCACCACGCCGACGACGTGGGTTGCGAACCTCTTGGGTTCCGTCAGCGAATACTTGGTGTGGACCCTTGAAGACCTGCCTGCCGGAGCGCAGGCCATCAACGGCGTGATGGCCGTCGCATCAACGCACTCGGCGGCAGCGACCGCGAACGAGTTCGGGCTCCTACAGGTGCAGGACACCATCGGGCAGGTCGGTGCAACTTTCGGTGTGATCGACCTGTCGGAGATCACGCCGACCATTCCCGTCGTGATCGTGGCTACCGCGCCGAACAGCGTCCCGTGGAGTGTCGCGAACGTCAACTCGTCGCTCCTTCGATGGGGCAACAGCAGTGACGTGAACCCGGACCCATATCTCGATGGTGCGTGTCTAGAGGTCGACTACGTGCCGACACCACCCGCCACTGCACCACCGCTGAAAGTTGATCCATACCGCCAGTTGCTCAATCACTAGGGAGAAACCATGCAACTCGACACGTATACGGTGCCGATGCTGAACCAGACCATCGTCGGCGATGCGACCCTGGTGATCATCCACACCCCGACTTCTGGTGTGGCAGCAGGCAGCCACATTGAAATCCTGCGGGCCTCGGTCTCACAAATGACCAGTGCAACCAGTCAGCAGCTTGGCGTGATCGTCGGAACCAAGGCCACTGCGTTCGGCACGTACACCGCAACGACTCCGGTGCCCACCACACCAGGAACTAGCGCCAGTGGTATCACCGGGGGCACCGCTGGAGCAGCGGGTACCGCAGGCACCGACGCCACTGCCGAAGGTGCCGGTACTGTCACGCCAATGTTTGAAGAGGGCTTCAACAACCTCAGCGGTTGGCTCTGGATTCCCACCGAGGAGGAGCGCCCGCTCCTACTGAATGACCAGGCGTTTATTTTGAAGCTCGTAGGCACGCCTACTACGCTCACCAACTGGAACGCCCACGTCACGTACCAAGAGCGGGTCTAATGCCTAGAGGGCTGTACGTACATCAGCAGGTTATTCAGCAACGTCGTCAGTACGTTCCTGCTGCTGTCGCGGCCCCTGGTGTCGTTACCTTTTCTTGCAAGATGGCCACGGCTACCAGTGCCAAGATAGTTCCTGGTCTCACCACCTTCTCAGATTCGTTCAGCCGGGCCAACTCGACCACGACGCTCGGCACGACGGATACCGGGCAGACGTGGACGGCGAGCGGTACGTGGGGTATCGACACCAACCGCGCCTACTGGGTGAGCGGTCCCGGCGACAACCAGGCGACCGCAACGGTCGAGACGGGACTGTCGGACTGCATCGTCAGCGTGACAGTTGCAGTGAAGGGGGCGCTGTTTGAGGGACCGATCTGTTTCCGCGAAGTCGACGTCAACAACCACTACGTCGTCGGCTCCGTGAGCGGCAATGCCTGGGCGATCTACCAGCGGACAGCGGGCACCTATTCGGCACCACTGGCGTCGGGTGGAGTCTTCCCTCCGTTCGATGGCGACGTCATCACGGTCGAACTGTCGGGCGGCAACATCGTCGTGAAGCAAAACGGCGTGCAGGTGGTCGCGTACTTCTCGGCGGTCTATCAAACGGCGACCCGACACGGGCTGCGGGCATACGGCCTAGCGACGAACGGCACCCGGCTCGACAACTTCTCGGTAGTAGGCGGCAGCACCACTGGACGCGGGTTCGATGTCAAACGTGGGTTCGTAGCTAAAGCCGCTACCGCTACCAGTGCCAAGGGCACACGGGTCAACCGCACCCAGCGGTTCACAGCGAAGCTGAACACTGCCAACAGCGCCAAGGCGACACGCATCAACCGAGTCCAGCGGTACACCGCCAAGATGGCCACCGCTAACTCCATGAAGGAAACGTTCTTCAACCGTGTGGTGCGCATCACGGCCAAGGTGCCAACAGCTACCAGCGCCAAAGCAACAAAGCTCAATCAGCTCAAGCGGTTCACTGCCAAGGCCGCTACCGCTACCAGTGCCAAGGAAAATATCTGGGTTAGCCGCAGCGACCGAACTACGCAGATCAATGTTGCGACCAGTGCCAAGGTCACACGTCTGAACCGTGTGCGCCCGGTAACCGTCAAGATGGCGACGGCTACCAACATGAAAGCCACGCTGAGCAAGATCAAGCTGTTCAGCGCCAAAATGCCGACGGCCACTAGCGCCAAGGCCACCCGTATCAACCGGACAGTCGCTCTCGGCGGGATGAAGGCCAATATCGCTAGTAGTGCCAAGGCCACGAAGCTGAATCAGCAAAAACGCTTTGTAGCCAAACTTCCTACCGCTAGCAGTACCAAAGCCACCCAACTGAACCGGTTGAGAGCGTTCACAGCTAAGGCACCCAGTGCCAGCAGCATGAAGGCTGCCCTGAGCAAGGGTGGCGTCAAGGACTTCATTTGGAAGTCGCCGACTGCTGCCAACATGAAGGCGACGGCCAAGGTCGCTCGCCCGCTGACAGTGAAGTTCTCAACTGCTGCCAGCATGAAGGCGACCATGCGGGTAGCTCGCCCGATGGTGGCCAAGGCAGCAACGGCGACCAGTAGCAAGGCCACTCGTATTCAGCGGCTTCGGCCATTTGCAGGAAAAATAAATACGGCGAATTCAGCCAAAGCCACTCGGCTGAACAGGTTTGAGCGTCTGTCGGCCAAGGTGCCTACCGCCACCTCCATGAAAGAATCGTTGCAGGCGACACGGCGGTACACGGCCAAAGCACCGACAGCTACCAGCGCCAAGGCCAACCTCACTGCTGCCGGACAGAACATTGTTGCCTTCAGTTGCAAGATGCCCACCGCCTGCAATATGAAACCGACCGTGCGTGTGGCTAGGCGCTACGTGGCCAAGCTGCCCACAGCTACCAGCAGCAAGGCAACGATTCTCAGCCGTAGCAAACTGCTGACGGTGAAGATGAACACTGCTACCAGTAGCAAGGCTACCTCGCTGCGTAGAACTCGTGCGGTGACGGTCAAGTTCAGTTCTGCTCAAAGTATGAAGGTCACCAAGCTGCGGCTGTTGCTCCGGCTTGTTGCCAAGCTGCCCACCGCCACCAGCGTCAAAGCAAACCTCGGGCGCAAGCAAGTGCTTATCGTCAAGATGCCCATCAGCACCTACATGCGGGCAGACTTCACCGGGCGCACCGTACCGCCGCTTGAGATATTTGTTTCTGTCATTGATGGGATGGGGATCGAAGCCATTGAAGGCTTGGGTGTTACTGTGCTGGACAGTCTTGGGATAGAGTGCGCACCAGTTGATGTGGAGGCACAGATAACATGAAAACGATTGAGGTCCAATCCTCTAGTAAGGAATATGTGCGGGCAGCGGTAGCAGCCACCCGAGACGACGTCCTCAGCGGCACGCCTGCGTTTGCCTTCAACACTGAGCAGAACGACGACGGCCTCACCTTTACTGCCGGAACCTGGCTGAGCAACGAGAAATCTATTGAGCTGGTGGACGATCGCTACCAGGAGGCGTACATCGCCCAGGCGCTCGTCGGTCCTGGTACCCCGAACGCACTTGCTACCGGCACGACCTACTTCATGTACGTGCGGGTTTCTATGGGCGCACAAGTACCTGTACGCCTAGCTGGAAAGGTGAAGGTGCTCTGATGCCCACTTGGCGTGAAAAGGTAGAGATCTCTGACCCGTGGTCGTTCTATGACTACAAGGAATCGTTCTACAACCGTGGCACCGGGCAGCTACCAACGTGGGCTCCTCCCAACTGGGTCGGTGACCATGCCCGCAGGCTGGCGGCGTACCACCTGCTGGACGACTACTGCAAGAACCGCAGCCGTGCATGGATGTCCAGTGACCTGGACGACGAGGACCGTAAGGACTACAGGGAATACGGCGACCCTGCCATGCTGGTCAACAACATCACCAGCAGCATCGTGGGTGACAGCCAAACCATCAAGGTTGAAGGCTTGCAGGACGAAGCTGACGTCGGTGGTCCCAGGACAGCACTACAAGACACCCTCAACGAGTGGGCACAGCAGGAACGCTTCTACCTGAAGGTGCTGCACAATGAAAAGACTGCCGTCAAGCTGGGCGACTGCTGCTACGTCATCGGCTGGGACGCCAAGAATCTGCGTCCTCGGGTTCGTGTGTATGACCCAGGGTTTTACTTCCCGGTACTGGACGATTGGTCCCACGACGAGGACTACCCTCGCAAGGTACACATCGCCTGGGAGTACGAGCGCCCCGACACCAATGGCAAGAAGCGCAGCTACCTGCGTCGGCTGACGTGGTGGCTGGCCGAAGGGGCACCGCAGTCATTGCCTTGGAATCCTCTACCGGCCACTGACCACTGCTGGTTCGAAGAACTTGAGTGGGTGATGGATGACGTCAAGGCTGCCGTGGCTGACCTCAGCGACGCCAACGCACTTGAAGTCACACCGGCACAGGACTTGGGCATTGACTTCCTGCCGGTGATTCACATCCCCAACACCATCAATGAGACAGAACACTATGGGGACAGCAGCCTGGGTGTGGTCATGCAAGCACTGGACGATCTCAGTAGTGTCACCACAGATCTCCAGGCAGCAGCGGCTACCACTGGCAGCCCGCCGCTGGGCTTGGACGATGCCGACGTGCCTCGCAGCGAGGACGGTGAGATCACCACCTACGGCCCTGGCCAAGTGTTCGCAGGGAAGGTCACACTGGTCGACACCTCCCGTAGCCTGGACGCCCTACTGAAACTAGAAGAGTCGGTGCAGGACAGGGTGGCGACCAACGCTCGCACCCCGAACACATTGACGGGCCGCATCGACCCCGAGAAGGTCAACAGCGGCATTATCCTCACGCTGAGCTTCCAGCCTCACGCCAACATGATTCGTGAGATGCGTCTGGTCCGCAAGGACAAGCACGACCTGCTGTTGAAGTTCGTCATCCGCTACATGATCCAAGGCGGCATCGTACCTGCCTACTACCCCACCCACCTAGAATATGGCAGCTACCTGCCGAGCGACCGACAGGAGATCAGCAGCATTGTCACCGCTGGTATGCAGAACCACAGCATGTCGGTGCAGACTGCCGTGGACATGATGGTGCAGGCGGGGTACCCCATCGAGGATGCGCAGATGGAAGTGCTGTTGATTCAGCAACAGAACTTCGATGCTGCCAGCAAGGCGCTCGATGCCACCGGAGACATCAACTTCAGCCGGAGCCTGCTGGGGCTGCCACCCATTGAGGAAGACCTGCTAGGAGGCCCGGAGACTAACGGTGCAGGCGAGGTAAACGTAGGAGATCTGACCGAAGCACAGATACCACCGGCACCAGAGCTACCGGTCTAGCCTGAAGATGGTGTACGGTATCAGCCAACCGACCCAGGTCGGATGACACCCGCCTAGCGGGACAACAAGGAGAAGTGGGAATGGGTACCGAGAACGAGGAAACCCTCGAAGATGAACACGAAGACGACGAAGGTGAAGAAGAAGCACCAAAGTCCAAGAAAGAAGTCGTCATGTCACAGCGGCGGTTCTCTGCCGTGATGACTCGTGAGAAGGACGAGGGACGACGTGCTGCCAAGCGTGATCTCCTGGGTGAGCTCGGCGTCGAAGACGTCGACGAACTTAAGGACATCGTGAAGGCTGCCCAGGACGCTGCGGATAAAGACACGAACGACACCGCTCGTCTACAACGGGAAGCCGACCAAGCTCGTCGAGTGGCCGAAGCCGCCAAGGCCGAAGCAAAGCAAGCCCGCTTCGAAGCCAAGTTGGATCGTCGCCTGATGGCTGCTGATGTTCCCGCCAAGCGTGTCGACAAGGTTCGTCGACTGCTTGACGTGGAAGTAGGGGCCGAGGATGACGAAGTCGCCGACGCCATTGAAGACCTCAAGGAAGAGTTCCCGGACCTCTTCAGGGTCACTGCGCCTGACACAAGCGAGGACGAGGAAGAGTCCAACGGCAGTCAGCGCAGTGGCCCCACCCACAGCGACCCCGGACGATCACCAAGGAAAAAGCAATCACCTGCATCCGTGCAGGACCAGGCAAAGAGCCTGCTGCATGAAAGACATCCGAACCTGGCTCGTCAGAGCCAGTAGCAGGCAAGGGAGGTAACTCGTGCCTGGTACGAACATCGGTATCACCTCCGAAACGTTTAACAAGGGCAGCGATAAGTCCTGGCTCGGCACCCGCATGGGGCTCCGGGATATGCGCAGCATCACGTTGGACATCTCGGCCTTCGATGCAGAGCACGTTGCTGGTGGGTACATCCCCAGTGGCATTGCGCTCGGCATCATCACAGCAACCCAGAAGTACGGACCCTACAACGACGCGGCCCTTGACGGGTCGCAAGTGCTGCGGGGACACCTCTTCGAAGAGGTGAAGGTCACCGACAAGACCACCGACCCGGACGTGGGTGCAGCGTTGTTCTGGACGGGCGTTGTCAAGCTGTCCAAGCTTCCCCAGTTCACCGGTACCGGCAACCTGAAGGGGGAAGTCGACGCCGCAGGGCAAGTCGACACCGCCGGATGGATTCGGTACGAGGCCTAGGAGGAGCTGAAACCACATGCCCAACATTGTCTATGACCTTGTCCTCCCTCAACTCCTGGTCAACTACGCCCGGGAGTACGACAACGAGGTACTGCGCAACCAGTTCATTCTGGAGGCGTTCCTCCCCAACAAACTGATCGACGACTTGGAGTATCGGATCCGCAAGGGTACGATCACCGACGTCGACGCCGGTCAGTTCCGTGCGTGGGACACCCCGGCTCCGATGACCGGTCGCCCCGGAGTGACGCGGATTCGTGGTGAGCTTGCTCCGGTGAGCCGCCAGATCCCGCTGGGTGAAGAAGAAATGCTCCGCCTGCGTGCGTTGGAGCGTGGCAACGATGACCCCATCATCAGCGCCATCTACGATGACGTGGAGCGCATGATCCGTTCGGTGCAGGCTCGTGTGGAACTGGCCCGAGGCCAGCTTCTCTACACGGGCAAGGTCACCATCAACGAGAACGGTCTCCAGATCGAAGCAGACTTCGGTCTTCCGGGTAGCCACAACGTGACTGCCGGTACGGTCTGGACCAACACGGCAAGCGCCACACCCCTCACCGACCTGCTCACATGGCAGGACTTGTACATCACGGACAACGGTCGTCCTCCGGGAACGCTCCTCATGGCGCAGGCTCGTCTCAGCAACCTCTACCTCAACGCAGAAATGCGTGCGGCAGCGGCTGCCAACGGGACCACCCCTGCCCGAGTGAATCGGGAGACCGTGGACGCGATCTTCGCAGCCAACGGCCTGCCTCCGATCTCGGTGTACGACGTGACCGTACGTGTGGACGGCATTGCCACCCGACCTATTCCTGCGGACAGGGTGCTCATGCTGCCCCCGCCGGACGAGCCGTTCGGTAACACGTTCTACGGCGTGACGGCGGAAGCCATCAAGCTGCGTTCTAAGGGCTACATCGAAGCAGATGCAATGCCGGGAGTGGTTGCGGTGGTCACGGAAACAGACCACCCGGTGCAGACCTTCACGGTCGGTACCGCCATTGCTCTACCGGTACTTCCCAACCCCAGCCTGCTGTTCGTCGCAGACGTAGCCTGATCTCTGGCCGGGAGTGGGGCTCTCCGAGATCTTCATTCCCGGCCAGGCCCAACACGAGAAAGGAACTCAGTAATGGCGAAAGAGCTTGCAACGGACACCTACGTCACCGACAAGGAGACTGGGCAGTCCGAGATGTACCCGGCAGGTACCAAGGCCAGTGACATCCCCAAGGAAATGCTCGACCAGATCAACAATGAATCTGCCTGGGGTGACTCAGAAGAAGAGATCGACAAGGAAACTGGCGACCCGGTGCAGGTACACGACTACAGCAGCAAGTCAGCCCAAGAGCTGACCAAGATGGCTGACGAGCGTGGGCTTGTGCTTGGCAGCAAGAAGAAGGAAGACCTCGTCGCGGCTCTCGAGGAGCACGACAAGACCCGTAGCAACGTCGAAATCGGCGAAGTTCCCTAGCCATGCCTGCCACCGAAGCCGAGCTTACATACGCACGGAGCTACATCGGTACCACGGAAACCGATGACGTCTTCAACGAGCGTGTTGATCGGCTGGCACTGAGCTACACCGAGCGTGCAGACACGATCGATGCAGCCATCGAAGAAAGCATCCGTGCCCAGCTTTCTTCCTTGCTCCTTGACCAGCCTGGTCAGGCCAGTGCACCCGGTGGAGTTAGCTACAGCAACGGGGCGAACATCCAAACGCTAGCGCAACAGCTCACGGCTTTCCAGCAGGGAGGGGGCTCCTCTGCTGGGGGCCGTGGGATCCATGTTGGAAGGCTGGTGCGAGAGCGGAGACGGTAGATGCCTCAGGCGGCAGAAGACCTCGCGGAGGATATGTACTACCGTTTTATAGAAGAGCAAGCCGAACTCGTTAATATCCAAAGAAGATTGATAGAGAGAGCCACCCTCGTCCAGTCCCTGCCCAAAGCCATGCTGACGAGCCAGGGACCGGCGGAAATCACTCGACGTATGCAAGTGCTGCAACGCATCACTCGGCAATACTTCGCCAAAGACTTCGACCCTATCTACCTGGCTGGTGCTCGCAAGGTTGATCCCACTTTTGCCATCGGGGCGGCAGATCGTAGTTTCCTGGCGAAGCTGAATCTCCAGGAGTACCAGAAGCTCACTGCTGCCATGCGTAACGTGCGAAACGAATCCAGGCGCTTCGCCGAGATGGTGTGGAACGACAGGCAGGACCGCCGCAAGAAGCTGGGCATCAAGTACACCCACGTTGATTTCGTCAACGCCAAGCCACTGCCAGATGAACTCACGGGGCTCACTCCTCGTGGGGTCATGGCGATCCTGGCGAAGAACCCCAGCACCGGACGGGACAACAGTGCTCGCACCATCAGGCTGCGTGGCATCAAGGCAATACAGTTCCGCCCCGGTATGCGTGTTGACCCTGGTCACGAGGGACGAATCAAGTTCGACAAGGTGGGTAAGAAGTACACCCTCGGTGACTACGGCAGTATGGTCGTGAAAACGAATGCGAGCCGTGCGTACAACATGGGCACCCTTGCAGCTATCAAGCGTAAGGGGTTGAAATACGTCAGCGTTACTGATGGCCCCGAGTGTGGCTGGACAGCCCACGGCGATGGTGACCTGGCCAACGGCAAGGTCGTCACCATTGAAGAGGCCAGGGCCTACCCCATTGCCCACCCCAACTGTAAACGTGCGTTTCATCCTGCCTCCCCCGAGGACACCAGACGAGAAGAGGAAAAACGAGCCCGAGAGGCAGCAGCAGGAAAGATCCTCGGGGAGACAGCTACGCAACGGGCACTCCGCATTGGTGTTCTGTCTGCCACCGGACTGCTGACGGCAGCGGCAGCCACCAACATCGGTGAGGCTGGCTTCACTCGCTTCGTTTCTAGTCAGTTCTTTAATAAGATCGTGGAGCGTGCTGCGGCGGTGGCGCTGAAGGGTGACCGCATCGCTACCGTTACCTTGCAGCGGCTGAACCGCTTGGCCGACTTGGTTGAAGTTGGAGGCGAGAAGGTACTCGCCAGCGTGACGCCCATTTATCCTAACGGGCCGACCAGCCTCCCAAGCGTTCCTATACTGGACCAAGTTCGGTATGCCGGGGAACGATTTATTCAAGAGCCATACATTCGAACGACAGAGTTCGTCAAGACTGTTGGCGGAGGTATCTCTAAGGAGATCAAGACAGCCATTGGAGCACTAGACGAAACTATAGAGGACAAGATTGGGGATAAGTTCCAAGCTGCCTACCACGTGGCCAAGCGCGTAGCAATGTCCGAGGACACGGGCGAGAACCTCAAGCGCGTCATAGACATGGAAGCCAAGCGCCGAGGCATGTTCGAACGTGTGATGGACAAGCTGCCCGGTAAGCCTGAGATCCGTGCTAGCTGGTCACGGTGGGGGCCACGAGCCGTTATTGATCTCACAAGCTGGGTGCGAGCCAAGGTCACTGCCACACCTACCGGGCTTATCCGTACACTGGCAGTGAAGCCAGCGGGTGCAGTGCGTGGTGTGTTCAAGATGTACCAGGACGGTACGCTGGGCGGCCACATCAGTGTCATCCCGAAGAACTTTGCCCGAGGTATCTTCCGTGCCATCGTAGAAGTTGATGAGCAGGGTCACCTCGTTGGCAACCTGCGCCTGGTGCCTGGCGGTCCGCTACGACTGCGGCTGGAGTTTGTTACCGACGCCGTCAAGCAAGACCTCAAGGACTTCACCATCAGTCCTATCGGCGCAGCAGCCAACTTGGCCGAGCAGGCAAGAAAATTCAAGTTCAACCGTGCGGTGCTCGAGCTGAGAATCTTCAACCAGTCAGCATTTGAAGTTGCTGCCAATCTGCGTCTACCGGTGAGTGATATCAAGCGAGCTATCAACGCGGCCAAAGAGGTTGGCAAGGTCGTCGAGGCAGCAGGTGCCAACAAGTACACCGGCACCATCACTCATTTCATCCGGAACCCAGAATTTGTGAAAAAAATATTTGGCAAATCTAAGTCCAGTGTGTTCGGTAATATCAAGTTCAGTAACTTGACCAAGCAAGCACTAGAGCAGAGCAAGCTGCTGGAAATAGCCAAGGGGCTAAACGTTCGCCTGCTCACCAAGGCACAGCTCACCAGCAAGGGGCTGCAAGCTATCGCCACCAACATGCGGCTGCATGGGTGGATCGTCTACGACATCGGCAACGTGCTCAAGCTGCGCTGGCGAGACGTACAGGTTCTCATCAACAATGGCATGGCCCGTACTGTCAGATTCATGGAGGACCTGGGGGTCCGTAAGCCGGAAGACCTACTGCCCGTCTGGCGAGAGCGGGTGGCACAGGCGCAGTTGATCGTACGACGCAGCCCAGTGGCAGCCAGGGGCTACGGGGTCAACGTGGCGGAAACAATCAAGCGGGCACTGGAACCTATCTACCTGGGAGCAACGCCAGGACAGGCCAACCGCTATCAGATTCGTGCCCTGCAAACCTTGATCGGCAGCAAGTCCGGGGACACCGTAGAACAAACATACAACAAGCTACGAAATATGATCAACTTTCTGCGAGATCAGGAGTGGGTGGAAGGCAACTACATCCAGGGCTACGCCGACGGCATCACTGAGGCCATGATGCGAGCAATCGCCAAGGACCTGACCAGCCGCAGGCGTACGCTCAGAGTGGTGTAACCTTCTGCGCCATGGACCAGCAACACGACTTTGTGGTGGTTGAGGAAGACGGTGTTAGAAAAGTATGGATCGACAACGAAGAAGTTACAGGCGAAATCACTGGCTTAGAGATCCACATGCCTCCGGGGCAGGCCACGGCGCTCATGTTGTATGCCACGCCCGACAGTCTCAAAATCGTCGACCGTGGCTACATCTACGTGCAGCCGGTAGTAGATGGCACCGTACTGAACGACCTCGATCCTTTCGAGATCGAACAGATGGCCATGGAACGTGAGTCATGGGGAAGTGATAAGCGATTCGTAGAAAATCTGCTTGATGTCATCAAGGAGAAGCTCAGTGGCCAAACCCCTTAACCTGCTGCCACTACAGAAGTTCGTTGAAGACCAGATGACGGATACCTGCTATATCACCACGGATACTGAAGGCACCACTGACGATATCTTCGACCCCGTCACTGGTGGGTACACACCACCACCGAGCGACACCGACTTCATCTACCAGGGCAAGTGCTTCGTCAACACGCTCAACGTGTTCCCGAGTCAAGCCACCGAGGCCGGTGCCACGACCATCAGTACTGACTTCGAACTTCACCTGCCCAAAGACAGTCCTCAGGTTCCTGTGGATGCACTGGTAGTGATCACTGCCAGCATGCGGGATGCCAACTTGGTCGGCGACAGGTTCATCGTACGCAGCAACAGCAATAACAGCTTCGCAGTCGATCAGACCGTGCGCATGTACGCTAAGGAACAAAGGATCGTGCAGTGAGCAGTGCCAGCATTCAAGTCACCGGCTTGACTGAGCTGCTCCTTAAACTTCGCAGTACCAAAGAACAAGCGCCCCGCCGAGTACGCATGGTGAACGCTACGTGGGTGCCTCGGCTGCGCATGATGTTGATCGCCCATAGCAGCGGCAGTCCTGGTCCGGAGGTTCGTAGTGGTGCCTACAACGCCGCCTATGACGTGCACCTTACTGACGGTGGCATGGGTCTGGAAGCCTCTAACCCTAGTCCTCAATCCGCTAGGCTTGAATATGGATTTGTCGGTCAGGACTCTCTGGGCAGGCACTACCACCAACCTCCTTTCCCTCACTTCCGCCCAACCATGGACGAAGCAGGTCCACAATACGTAAGCGACATCCGCAGGGCTGTCCTTTTCAACTGGTGGTAACATGGATTTCTGGAGCTTTGAAGCCTCGCTGACACTGTGGATGCAGACCGAATCTGGTCGCCCCATTGGTCTGGCAGAGATCCCAGGCAAGGATCCGAACATTCCCTACGCAATCTTCACGCCTATCAACAGTCCCCGTGGCGACGGCGATTACAAGATGACCGAGAGCCACCGAGACTATGTGTTTCAGATTCTGTGCGTCGGCAAGTCGCCCCGGCAAGCCCGCTGGATGAGCGACCTGATGCGCAACGTACTCATCGGCAGAGATGTCACCACAGGTGCTTACTTGCACGGTATCAATCTGCCCGATGTCCCGGACACCACACCGCCGACGCCACCGGGAGCCAGCGTCCTACCGGGTAGCCGGTACTCAGATGCTGTTGGCAGTATAGTGAAGACCGGCGACACTGTGTTTCAGGTCGTTGACACCTACCGATTCAAGGTGGCGTAAATGAAACTCAAGGAAGCGGAAGTTGCAGAAAGGAATCTCGACGAAGGTTGGGTCATCATGTCCCACCCCGACCTCGAAGATTCCTACTCAGCAGTACCTCTCCCTGCCTTCGAGGAGGTATGGGAAGACAAGGGGTGGACGATCAGCCCACTCCACAACCCGGACACCGGAGAGACGTACTCCGAGGAGGAACGGGTCGCACAAGCCAACGCCGCAGCAGAAGCCAGGGCACAGGAAAAGCCCGCCGATGCGAAGGCAGCAGGTGCCACCGGAGATCAGCCGGAAGCAGACGACCAACAGGCACCGAAGGAGTAGTCGATTATGGCAAGGTTCCTACGTCGAGGTACCACCCGGTTCTACTGGGTGCCCACCATCGCAAGTGCGGCCCTTGTGCCTACGACCGCAGAGGTCACAGCAGGAACGAGGCTCGACAGCCAGTTGAACGAGGTTGCGGGGTTCACGTTCGGGAACAACCCGATCAATGCTCCTGACTTCCTGACCACGTTCGTTGGCCAGGTGGCGGGTGAGGACACCAGCGAGGACTCCTCGCTCACGTTCTACGAGGACACCGTCACCAACCCCATCCGTACGCTGCTCGCCAAGGGCGCTTCCGGGTACATCTTCATCCTCAAGGCTGGTACTGCCGGTGCGAACCCGGCAGCCGGTGACAAGGGTGACACCTGGCCCGTCAGTGTTGGGTCCAACGCTCCCATCTACACCGCCGACAACGAAACGGCGAAGTACATGGTGCGGTTCATCAACACGGCACGTCCTGCCGCAGATGTCACAATGACCTAGTAGTTCCGTCTCCGCCATTGACGGTTTGCAGTACCGCACTACAGCAGTACCGAAGGCAGTACCCATAGCATCAACAGAAAGCAGTACCATGGAAAATGGCAACGACAACCGCCCAGCGGTCAAGGACCGCCTCAAGAAGAAGGAAGCAACTCGCAACAAGGTTCGCATCACAATGTCTAGCGACATTGCCGATGCCCTCAGCGAGGCAGAAGAAGCCCACTCGCTCGCACAGATGTCCCTCATGCAGAATGAGGAAGACGCCGACGTCAAGCGCAAGCTGGTTGATGCTGAGGAAAACCTCAGGGTAGCCAAGGAAGCAGCGATCGAAGACAGCATCGAGTTCGTATTCCGCAACGTCGGTCGCAAGGCGTTCGATCTTTTGATCGACCAGCACGCCCCCACTGCTGCTGACCGTAAGGAAGCGGAGAAGCAGGGCGGCAACCCCGATTCGCTCCAGTGGTCGCCGAGTACGTTTCCTCAGGCGCTGGTAGCTGCCAGCATCATCCACCCCAAGATGACCCAAGAAGAAGTGCAGGAGATCTGGGATGACCCTGACTGGGGTGGCGACGAGCTGACGCAGTTGTTCTACTGCGCCCTTGGTGCACAGCAAAAGTCGAGGATCGTGCGAATGGGAAACGCCTGAGGAGTGATGCGGTCTTCAAGTTGGAGATGGACTACTGCGCTCCAATAGGACTGCCTCACTCCAAGTTTCTCAGTTGGAACCCTGATGACCAGGACAAAGCGATGGCTTGGGTCGTGGAAAGTCGTCGCGCCTGTCACCAGTGTGGTACCGTCTCAGATGAATGGCTTGACGAAGAGGGTAGAGACCGGGAACCCCCTCCATTCGTCGCCAAGAGTCGCTACTGCGCAGGGTGCCACGCAATCAGGCAGCTCTCAGAGGAGATCCCGGAGGATAGAAAGTCCTTCACTCACATTTATCTTGAGCCGTGGAGCGAGGAATGGGATCTCAGCTCGTAAAGATCGCACTACAGGCAGATGTCGGCGGGTTTGTTAGCGGGTTCAGTCAAGCCGAAGGTGCAGTCGGTAAGTTCGGTGCGACCCTCAGTGGTCTGACCCGTATCGGTGGTGCTGTCGGCAGTGCGATCGACGCTGTAGCTGAAAAGGCCAGAACCTTTGCCAAGCACGTTGCGGCAGGAGGCATAGCCGGTACAGCGTTCTTTGGTGGCTTAGGTATCGCTGCTGCACAGCTTGAAGTTCCTATGAGGAACGTTCAGACCCTGATGGGTAAGGGGTTTGGTGAGAAGCAGTTCCAGCAGATGACGCAAGACATCATCAACATGAGCCGCCGCTTGCCGCAATCAGCAGTCGAGCTGGCGAACGGCATGTACGACATTGCCTCGTCAGGGTTCGCTGGCGCAGAGGGAATGAAGATCCTAGACGTCAGTGCTACGGCTGCCGTCGCCGGTCTCACCAGTACGAAGAACGCCAGCACCGCTGTCACCGCAGCCCTGAATGCTTACGGTAAGGGCGCAAGTGCTGCCGGAGACATGTCAGACATCCTGTTCCAAACTGTGAACTTGGGTGTCGTCAGCTTCGAGCAGTTAACGGGCGTCATCGGTGACGCCGTTGGTACCGCTGCTGCTGCCAAGGTGAACTTCGCCGAGGTGGGCAGCGCCATCGCCACCATGACCCGTAGCGGTATCAGCGCCGAAGAATCTGGCACCAGCCTGAACCGCTTGCTGCAAAGCATCATCGACCCCAGCGATGCGCTAGCCGGTGCCATCCGTGGCCTGGGCTACGAATCTGGTGCTACTGCCTTGGAGCAGGACGGCCTGCGCAAGGTCATGATGAAACTGATGGAGGCCAGCAAGGGCAACATCGGCGTCCTATTGCAATGGTTCCCAGAGATCCGTGCTGCTCGTGGCGCACTGGCCCTCATGGCCAACGAGGGCAGGACCTACAACGAAGTAGCAGCAGGCATTGAGGACAAGAACAAGCGTGCCGGTGCCAGCCAGCGGGCCTTCGCCATCCAGAGCCAGTCAGCAGTGGCAGAGTTCAAGCTGTTCATCAACAGCCTCAAGGCTGCCGGTATGGAGATCGGTCAATACTTCCTGCCAGCGGCCAAGCTGATTATCTCTGCTGCTACTTCTATCACCAACGTGTTCGGCAGTATGTCCGCTCCCATGAAGCAGGTCATAGCATGGGCTGGACTGCTGGGCAGTGCGCTGACCGCACTAGGCGGTATCTTCCTGGCATGGCGCTTGAAGACCGCCGTGATGAATGTGGCCCTGCAAGGCATCGGTGCCGGGTTTAAGGCAGTAGGAGAAAGGTCTGCCGGAGCAGGCGGCATGCTGAGCCAGTTTGGAACTAGGCTCTCCAACACGCAGGGGCCGTTCGGTATCACCCGAGCCGTGCTCGGCAGCACCTTCGATTTGTTCGGTAGGTTTGGTGAATCCGTTGGCAGGGCTGGCAACAGGATCACTGAGTTCGGCGGTCACATGGGTCGGGGCGGAGGGCTCGTCTCCGGCTTCGGCAATACCCTCAAACGAGCCGAAGGTGCCAGCCATGCACTGGCTGGAGGCTTGGGCGCAGTAGGCAAGGCTGCCTCTTCACTGGTGGGCATCCTGCCTGCGGCGGCAGCGGTGGGCATGGCATTGTTCAGTGCCTTCCAGCAGGGCAAGGCTTCCGCTGACGCCATGGCTGAAAGCCTCACCAAGAACATGAACGAGAAGGACCCCGTCAGCCTTGTAAAGAACTACGACAAGGTGCGGGCAAAGCTGGACGACGTAAACAAAGCTCTTGAAAAGCCGCATCAAGGTGGCATCTTCGATCAGATCGTCGAAAGCGCCAAGCAAGCCGCAGTCAACATTGCGGACGAGACCACCAACATCGTCGGCATTGACGCCATCGATACATCGTCGTGGGACAGACAGTTCCAGCTAGATTCTCTGAACAAGACAGAGAAGAAGATCGTCAACACCATGCACAACATCTCCAAGAACGCCACCGAAGTGTTCAACACCATGCACCCAGAAGCTGCACTGGGCCACGGCAAGATGCTAGGACTGGACAGCCAAGAGCTGATCTACATCGCCAGGGTGGCCGAGACCACCGGTGTTGACCTCACCAAGGCGTTCAGCAAGTCGGGGCCAGAGCGGCAGAAGGCTATGCAAGAAATCCAAAAGATGACTGGCTTCATGGGGGATATGGGGAATACTGGCACCGCCGTCAGTGCTGCGATGGTGCAGCAGTACGCCGCTATGGCCAAGGCAGCCGACAAAGCTGCCGAAGGAGCGGCCAAGGCATTCACCAAGAGCTTCGATTTGTTCAAGTCAGTCGACCCTAGCAAGACGTTCGGCCAGATGCTGGGTGGGGAAGATACCACTCTGGTTCCAATGCAAGCTCAGATCGCAAACTTCTACGCAACATCGCTTGAGACGGCAAGGAAGTTCTACGACGGTATCAGTGAGATGCAGAAGCGTGGTGCCGATCCTTCTGTCATCCAAAAGATGTTGCAAGCTGGCCCCGAAGCTGCCGGGGCAGTAGTGCAGGCGGCAGTGGAAGACACCACCAACGCGACGATCCAAGTTCTTAATGCCGGTGAGTCTGCGCTACGACAGTTCAGCCAGCGTGCAGCAGAAATCGCTCGCCTGACACAAGCAGCCATCAGCGACCCCACCGATAAGAAAGTGCAGCAGCTTGGCGATGCAATACAGATCGCCAACGAGAAGATGACGCAAGGCGGCTTGGCCACTACTGAGTCTGTTGCGAAAGCCCTGCACATGGACCCCGCCAGCGTCAATGAAATCGCACATAACTTCGGTATGGGGCTGCGAGGTGCCATCAAACCAGAAGAAATCTTCAAGGGGTTCATCACCGAAGGCGAGTCTGGCCCGGTCAGTCAGTTCCAAACGCACCTGCTGGGTGTTGTTGACGCCATGCGGCAGTTCACTGGTACGCAGCCTGAGACCATCATCAGTTTGGCTAAGGGTCTTGGCAAAGTCCTGAACATGCCCGACGTCACGCCTGGTGAACTAGCCAAAAAGCGTGAGGCTATCGAAAAGCTGTACAACCAAGCGGCAGAAATCCCTGGTCAACAAGACAAAACCATCACGTTCAAGATCCTCGGTGACGAGATCGCCAAGGACAGAATGCGGGACGTACTTAACGCAGCCTTTGGTCCTGGCCGTGAAAACCAAGGGGCCAGAGGTCTCACCGCACAGCAGATAGATTTCATTGTCGGTTTGCAGGGCGACGCAGAGGCCATTGCGAAAATCGGAGCTATCTCAGCGGCACTAAACCTGACCCCACACGAACACGCCGTCATGCTGCGAGCACTGGGCACCGAAGAGGCCATCCACCAAGCAAATCTGCTGGACGCAGCTATCGAAGTGCTGCACGGTAAGAACCTACCCATCACCGCCGATGCCGTACAAGCGATTATCGCCAGTGGTGAGGCGCAAGACCACATTGACGGTGTGGAGCAAAAGAGCGTTCCCGGTATCGCAGCAGATCCTACTGCTGCCCAGCAAGGGGCGAGGGATGCACAGGCTGCCATCGACTCAATCCAAGGGAAAAATGTACCGGTAACTGTTTCCGTTACTCTCACCGGAGAGCAGCTCGCGGTAGACACATATCGTGGTCAGGTTCTTGCCGGTGGCGGTAGTGCCGCTCGTGCGTATGCCTCTGCCTATGGAAGCCTCTGGAAGGATGGTGTTCAGGCATTTGCACAGGGCGGGATGATTGGCGATGGTAAGAAAGCCATCCTGTGGAACGAGCCTGGCACCGGAGGCGAGTCCTACATTCCCTGGGCCATGGACCGCAGAGACCGAGCTACCGAGATTCTTCAGCGTACCGCAGAGGCGTTCGGCTACTCACTGGTGCGTGGCAGTGTCAAGGCGTACGCAGGTGGCGGTATGCAATATCCCGCCCAGTCAAGCACGGCATGGACCCCTGCCAGTACGACCATCGCCACCACCATTCAGTTCAATGCGCCCATCTACGGAGACAGCGGTTTGCAAAACCACATTCAGAACGCCTTCGATGAGCATGACCGCCAACTCAGCATTAGGCTCCGTCAGAACAGAGGAGGCCGGTAGTGGCCATCGCACGGAGGCTGGCTGTCAACCCAGCCAACAAAGCACAGAAGTACATCCTTTATTCCAACGGGTACATCCAGCCGGTGGGCGGCGCACTGCCCGTCAACCAGGACGAAGGATCGTATGGTGGCAGTTGGACTGCCGGATCTAGTGGGGCACCCATCAGCTCTAGCTCGGATATGTTTGTCAGCTTCCAGATCTATAACTGGGCCACGCCTTCCGGCTATACCCTGGATATCTATGGCAGTGTGTGGCGGTGGGGTGGAGCGCCTGCTATTCCAGGTAGTACCAACATGCTCACCGGTGGACCTGAATATTACTTCGGGACCAACGGCGGCTTCCCTTCCCCGGTGTATGGATACGTTATCGACTTCAAGATGGACCCCACTGGTGGCGGCACCTGTTACCTGCTGCTGTACAACGGCGAGGTTGTGAGCGTCGGCACTGGTGTGACCGTGGTGCAACGTTCCGCTTTCATTCCTGACACTGCTGCCCGCATGCTGCAAATGGATTGGACCAGCAAGCGGTATTGGATCCTAGACAACCTGGGCCGAGTGGGATCGTACAACGGCGGTACCAACCAAGCCGTTGAAGGCTATACGTTCCCTGCCTACATCTGGGGACGGGGTGGTCTGTACGGCCAGGGTGGGTTCCGCCTGTACGACTTCAGCACCACAGAAAAGGGCTGGGCCATGGACGCCTTCGGGCGGGTGTACGCCATCGATGGTGCACAGGCCGCACCGGGTTTCAACTTCACACCCAACGCCCGGCAATGGGTGGACATGGATATCATCGACGACGGCCAAGGCGCGAACCCGCTGCGCTTGGTACAGCTCACCTCAAGCGGAACACTGTACGAATACGTTGTGAGCACCCCACCTTCCGGGGCAGTCATCGAACCTGCCGGTACGCTGACCACGCAGACCAAGCCGTGGGTCGGCTGGCAATACACCGACCCAGAAGGCGACGCACAGTCTGCATGGCAGGTCAAGATCATTACTGCTGCGGTGTACGGAGCAGGCGGCACCGTCAACGAGGTGCAGTCGTTGAACCAAACCGGTGCGCCTACCGGTGGCAACGTAGTTCTAGGGTTCCGCACGACACCGACTTCACCGGTTGCTACCACTGCCACCATCGCTAACAACGCCAGTGCTGCCACCGTACAGACGGCGCTACAAGCCCTGCCCAACATCGGCAGCGGTGGTGTGATCTGTACCGGTGGACCGTGGGGTACTGCACCAATCGTGTGTACGTTCAGCGGCCCGACCATGGCGGGGACAGACTGGCCACCGATCTTCATTAGCAAGAACAGTTTCACCGGTGGTAGCAGCCCGACCATTGCTATTACCACGACCACGAACGGTAGTGGTGGCAGCTTTGACCCGACTACTGCTGCCAGTGTGTTCTCAGCCTCGGGTACGGACAGTTCTACCCGAGTGCGGTCCACCGTAGACCTGGCCAATAGCACTACGTTCCGTGCCTACGTACGAGTGACCGATACTTCTGGCAAGCAGAGTACGTGGTCCTACAGTCAGTTCACCACTGCCTACACCGTGCTGAACGTTCCCACCGTACTGCCGACACCACTGGGCGGGCCGCAGGGAATGTTCCTCCGAGTGTCTGCCACGACCGGTGCGGGCCTGCCGGGCACGGCCCGCTTCGCAGTGCAGTACCAGGACGCAGGTTCCACCGTGTGGTACAACGTGCGCAACGGCAGCGTCCTCACCCCTGACGGTGCAGGTGTAGCCACCGTCGCAGACTTGGATGCACCGTTCAATGTGGCACGCAGCTACCGGGCCATCACCTACATCTACGACGCTGCCGCCGACGCTTGGAACGGCAGTGGGTGGTCCGCTACCGCCAGTGCTACCAACACCGGAACGTGGGCGCTCACCAACCCGGCAGACGTTTCGCAGATGCTGGTTCCTCGACTGAAGACAGAACTCTCGTTCGAACGTCCTACCGTGGGCACCGTGTACACACCAGTGAACAGGCTAGACCCCGTGGTGCTGACAGACGGCGCTCCCAAGCTGCCGAGCTTCACGTTGGGCATCTGGGCGCTCGACCGTGCCACCAGGGTCGAACTAGAAACCATGGCTGCCAGCAACGCCGTGCTGCTGCTGCGCACGCCTTTCGGTGAGAACTACTACTGCCGCCTGATTGGCTCATGGAAGGCAGACCTCATGCACCTGTCTCCGGTGTCGGGTGAGACCACGCTCATCCGGGACGCACGAGAAATCTCCCTCCCCATGCAAGCGGTCAAGCGACCCAAGGTTGGCCCCACCACCGGGCCACTGGCGGAAGTCTGATGGTAGCCCTCGTCTCAGAAGCATTCAACCTGGCGCTCAAGGAAAGCCATACCGTCATCTCACAGTTGATCATGAAAAACGGCACCTCCACCATGGCGCTGGACATCGTTAGCGGCAATGTCAAGCAGAACTATGACGCCGTCAGCCGTTGGGCAACGGACGTTGAGTTCTTGGTACCGGAGTCGTACGTCCCCAGTGACTTGCAGAACTTGTTGCAACA
>Ga0105248_10002172_pt1 | contig 21714 bp, 18 predicted proteins | sample KBSS34metaG_FD_81524 | JGI IMG/M metagenome (GOLD analysis project Ga0105248, IMG submission 81524) | Switchgrass rhizosphere microbial communities from Kellogg Biological Station, Michigan, USA - KBS S3-4 metaG | ecosystem: Host-associated > Plants > Roots > Rhizosphere > Soil | place...
CACAGCCCCGAGACCCGAGCCCCAAGCCCCCGTCAGGAATGCAGACCAGATGGACATCAAAGCTGAAGAGATCTCCAAGATCATCCGGGAACAAATCGGCAGCTTCGCGGTCGACGTCGACGTCGCCGAAGTCGGCAGCATCATCTCGATTGGCGACGGCATCGCCCGCGTACACGGCGTCGACAACGCCATGGCCGGGGAGATGCTCGAGTTTCCGCATGGCGTGTTCGGCATCGCGCTGAACCTCGAAGAGGAAAGCGTCGGCGCCGTGCTCCTCGGCGAATTCAAGGAGATCAAAGAAGGCGATCTGGTCAAGCGGACCGGCCGCATCATCTCCGTGCCGGTCGGCGAGGCGCTGCTCGGACGCGTCGTCAACGCGCTGGGTCAGCCGATTGACGGCAAGGGGCCGCTCGGCTCGACGACGTTCGCGCCGATCGAGCGCATCGCGCCGGGCGTCGTCGATCGCCAGTCGGTGAAGGAGCCGGTGCAGACCGGTCTGAAGGCCATCGATTCGATGGTGCCCATCGGCCGCGGCCAGCGCGAGCTAATCATCGGCGACCGCCAGACCGGCAAGACCGCCGTCGCCATCGACGCCATCCTGAATCAGAAGGACACTGGCGTCATCTGCATCTACAACGCGATCGGCCAGAAGCAGTCGACCGTCGCGCAGGTGGTGCGCACGCTCGAAGACAACGACGCGATGCGCTACACGATCGTCGTCGCCGCGACGGCGTCCGACCCGGCGCCGCTGCTCTACATCGCGCCGTTCTCGGCGTGTACCTTCGGCGAATACTTTCGCGACAGCGGTCGTCACGCGCTGGTGGTCTACGACGACCTTTCGAAGCATGCGCAGTCGTATCGCGAGATCTCCTTGCTGCTGCGGCGCCCGCCCGGCCGCGAGGCGTATCCGGGCGACGTGTTTTATCTCCACTCGCGTCTGCTGGAGCGTGCGGCGAAGCTGAACAACGAGCTCGGCGGTGGCTCATTGACGGCGCTGCCGATCATCGAAACGCAGGCGGGCGATCTCTCGGCCTACATCCCGACCAACGTCATCTCCATTACCGACGGGCAGATCTTCCTGGAGTCTGACCTGTTCCACCAGGGCGTCCGGCCCGCAATCAACGTCGGCAACTCGGTGTCCCGCGTCGGCGGCTCGGCGCAGATCAAGGCGATGCGGCAGGTGGCCGGCACGCTGCGTCTGGCGCTCGCGCAGTACCGCGCGCTCGCGGCGTTCGCGCAGTTCGGCAGCGACCTCGACAAAGCGACGCAGCAGGAGCTTACCCGCGGCGCGCGCCTGGTCGAGATCCTGAAGCAGCCGCAGTACGAGCCGCTGTCGGTCGAGCGCCAGGTGGCGATCATCTACGCCGCCACCAAGGGGTACATGGACACCGTGGCGCTGCCCGACGTGCGCGCGTACGAAACCGAGCTCTACCGCTTCCTCGAGAGCCGGCACCCCGAGATCCTGACGGGGATCCGCGACAAGAAACAGCTCGACGATGAGCTGAAGGGCGCGCTCGACGGCGCCGTGAAGGTGTTCTCGACGGACTTCCTCTCGAGAAAGTCCGCGGCAGCCTAAATGCCGTCCCTCATCGATCTCCGGCGCCGGATCCGCGCGGTCAAGAACACGCAGCAGATCACGAAAGCGATGAAGATGGTCGCCGCGTCCAAGCTGCGCCGCGCCCAGGAGCGGATCATGAATGCCCGCCCGTACGCGGTGCAGATGCAGCGCGTGCTCGGCAGCGTCGCCTCACGCGTCGATCCCTCGATTCACCCGCTGCTGGTGGCGCGCGATCCACGTCCGGAGAGCCGCACGCTGGTGATCGTCGTCACTGCCGACAAGGGGCTGTGCGGCAGCTTCAACACCAACGCCATCAAGGCGGGCGCCGTCTACGTGCTCGACAGCGCGCCGACCTGCACCCTCGGCCTCGTCGGCCGCAAGGGCAAGGAGTTCTTCAGCCGCCGCGGTTACGACATCATGTTCGAGCACGTCGGCATCTTCCAGACGCTCCGCTTCGAGGACGCTCGCGCGATCGCCCAGGCGGCGCGAGACGCCTTTCTCGATGGAACCGTGGACCGCGTGATGCTCGTCTACAACGAGTTCCGCTCGGTGATGACGCAGCGCGTCGTCGTCGATCAGCTGCTGCCGATTGCGCGGAACGAAGTCGCGGGCGGCGGACCCGACACCGCGCCAATCGTGTCGGGTGGCGATCCGCGCGCGCAGATCGATTACTTGTACGAGCCGGAGCCGCAGGAGATCTTCAACCAGCTGCTGCCCCGCTACGTCGAGGTCCAGGTCTACCGTGCCCTGCTTGAGTCGAACGCGGCGTTTTACGCGGCGCAGATGACGGCGATGGACACCGCGACGAAGAACTCCGGCGAGATGATCGCCGACCTGACGCTGTTCATGAACAAGGTGCGCCAGGCGGCGATCACCCGGGAAATCATCGAAGTTGTTTCAGGCGCAGAGGCGCTCTAATTATGGCAACCGCAATCACACAGCAAGTCGGCCGTATCGTCCAGATCATCGGGCCGGTCGTGGACGTCGAGTTCGAGGCCGGCCACCTGCCCGCGATCTACAACGCGCTCCACATCCAGGCGCCGGCCAAGGACGGCCGCGAGGCGCTTGACGTCATCGTCGAGGTCGAGCAGCACCTGGGCGAGAACCGCGTCCGCGCGGTCGCGATGAAGCCGACCGACGGCATGCAGCGCGGCATGAAGGTTGTCGACCTGGGCGAGCCGATTTCCGTGCCGGTCGGACCGGAGACGCTCGGCCGAGTACTGAACGTCCTCGGCGAACCGGTGGACTTCCCCGATCGGCCGGTACAGTCGAAGGTGCGCTGGCCCATCCATCGTCCGCCGCCCAGCCTTGAAGATCAGTCGACCGACCTCAAGATGTTCGAGACCGGCATCAAGGTGATCGACCTGCTCGAGCCGTACCTGCAGGGCGGCAAGATCGGCCTGTTCGGCGGCGCCGGGGTCGGCAAGACCGTCATCATCATGGAGCTGATCCACAACATCGCCCTGAAGCACGGCGGTGTGTCGGTGTTCGGCGGCGTCGGCGAACGCACGCGCGAGGGCAACGACCTCTGGCACGAGTTCCAGGAGAGCGGCGTCATCGATCCGCAGGACCACACGAAGTCGCGCGCGGCGCTGGTCTATGGCCAGATGACGGAGCCGCCGGGCGCGCGCCTGCGCGTCGGCCTCTCGGCGCTGACCGTCGCCGAGTACTTCCGCGACGCGGAAGGCAAGGACGTGCTCCTGTTCATCGACAACATCTTCCGCTTCACACAGGCGGGCTCGGAGGTGTCGGCACTGCTCGGCCGCATGCCGTCGGCGGTCGGCTACCAGCCGACGCTGCTCAGCGAGATGGGCCAGATGCAGGAGCGCATCACGTCGACCAAGAAAGGGTCGATCACCTCGGTGCAGGCGATCTACGTGCCGGCCGACGACTACACCGACCCTGCACCGGCGACGACGTTCGCGCACCTCGACGCGACGACCAACCTGTCGCGCGCGATTTCGGAGCTCGGCATCTACCCGGCCGTCGATCCGCTCGCGTCGACGTCGCGCATTCTCGACCCACGCATTCTCGGCGACGAGCACTACGCCGTGGCGCGCAGCGTGAAGCAGATTCTGCAGCGCTACAAGGATCTGCAGGACATCATCGCGATTCTCGGCATCGACGAGTTGTCGGAAGACGACAAGCTGACCGTGTCGCGCGCGCGCAAGATCCAGAATTTCCTCTCGCAGCCCTTCTTCGTGGCGCAGCAGTTCACCGGCCTCGAAGGCAAGTACGTGCCGGTCGCCGACACTATCCGCGGGTTCAAGGAGGTCGTCGAGGGCAAGCACGACGAGATTCCGGAGCAGGACTTCTATCTCGTGGGCTCGATCGACGATGTCCTCGCGAAGTTCCAGCAGCGTAAGAGCGCGTAAGCCGTGGCCGATACCATTCCCCCGCTGCCGACCCGGCTCCAGCTGCTGATCGTCTCGGCCGATCGCGCGCTCGTGAACGAGACGGTCGACGAGGTGGAGATCCCCGGCTTCGACGGCTACTTCGGCGTGCTGCCAGGGCATACGCCTCTGCTCGCCGCGCTGCAGGTCGGGGAACTGTGGTACCGGCAGGGGTCGGAGAAGCATTTCCTGGTGATCGCGTTCGGGTTCGCCGAGGTGCAGCCCGACCGCGTCACGATCCTCGCGCAGGTCGCAGAGAAAGCCGACGAGATCGACCTCGCGCGTGCCGAGGCGGCGAAGAAGCGCGCCGAGGAGCGGATGGCCAGGCCGGTCGTGGACATGGACGCCGAACGGGCCCGCATCTCCCTGATGAAATCGCTCATCCGCCTGCAGGTCGCGACTCGCGCTAGAATTCGTTCGTAATTGCTTTCCAACCTCGCCAACCTGTTTCGCTACCGGGGTCTGATCCAGAGCCTGGTCGCGCGTGAGCTGAAGGCGCGCTACCGCGGCTCGGCGCTTGGCTTTGTCTGGTCGTTCATCAACCCGCTCCTGCTGTTGCTGATCTATTCGTTCGTGTTCACTACGGTGATGCCCAACACGACCGAGGGCGTGCAGCCGTACCAGCTGTTCATGTTCTGCGGCATCCTGCCGTGGACCTGGTTCTCGTCGTCGCTGTCGGAAGCGGCCAACTCGCTCATTGCCGGCGGAAACCTGATCAAGAAGGTGCTGTTCCCGGCGGAGGTCCTGCCTCTCGTCAGCGTGCTGACGAACATGGTGCACTTCTTCCTGGGACTGCCCATCCTTATCGCGTTCCTGCTGGTCTACCGTCACTATCCGAGGCCCGAAAGCCTGTTGTGGTTTCCCGTGGTCGTACTCATCCAGCTGGTGTTTACCTCGGCGCTCGCGTTGATCCTGTCTGCGCTGGCGGTGCACTTCCGCGACATCAAGGACATCCTGTCGAACCTGCTGACGCTGTGGTTCTTCGCGACGCCGATCATCTATCCGTGGTTTCAGCCGAGCGTTCAGAAGTTCCATCTCTTCTTCGACATCAATCCGTTCACGCATCTCGCCGTGACGTATCAGGAGATCCTGTTTTTCAACAAAGGTCCGGTGGGTCATTGGAAGTGGCTGATCGGGCCGCTCGGCGTCGGTTCGGTGCTGTTGTTCCTGGCTGCCTACTGGCTGTTCGATCGCCTGCGCGATTCTTTTGCCGAGGCGGTGTGATGAATAGCCACAGAGACACGGAGACACAGAGAAAGCTATCCACGGATTACGCGGATTACACGGATTACGAGGGTCGACCGCGCCTGGCACGTCGGCCGGCAACGCCGGCCGACTGTCCGCGTCCGCGAACGCACCGAAACACAAACGTCACCACGCCGCCACGTTTGCGTTTCCGCGCGTTCGTGGACGCGGGCCGCCGCGCCGCGGCGGCGTGCCGAGCGCGTCAGTTCTGTGTCTCTGTGTCTTTGTGGCTTTTCTTCTTCGTGCGTTCTCGGTGTGCTTCGTGCCTTCGTGGTGACGTTTCCGGAGCACCAGCGTGACGCCGGCGATCGAGCTTCTGAACGTCTCGAAGATCTACCGCCGCTACGGTGGGCGGCAGTTCTCGACGCTGAAAAGCGCGCTGCTCCAGCGCAGCATCCTGCGCGATCTGCAGCCGAGCGAGACGTTCCCGGCGCTGACCGACGTCTCCTTTTCAGTGCCGAAGGGTGCGACTTACGGCGTGATGGGCCGCAACGGCTCCGGGAAGAGCACCGCGCTGAAGCTCGTCGCCGGCATCACCAAGCCCACCAGCGGCGCCGTTCACGTCGAAGGCCGAATCTCCGCCCTGATCGAGCTCGGCGCCGGTTTTCACCCGGAGATCTCCGGCCGCGAGAATGTCTTTATCAACGGCATCATGCTCGGTCTCACCAAGCGAGAGATCCAGGAACGCTTCGACGAGATTGTCGACTTCGCCGAGCTGCGCGAGTTCATTGACGCACCGGTCAAGACCTATTCATCCGGCATGTATATGCGTCTCGGGTTCGCCGTTGCCATCAACGTGAATCCTGACGTGTTGCTGGTGGACGAGGTCCTGGCAGTCGGCGACGAGGGCTTCACCCACAAGTGCCTCGACAAGTTCGCGGAGTTCAAGCGGAGCAACAAGACCATTTTGCTGGTCACGCATTCACTGAGTCTGATCGAGCGCTTCTGCGACGAAGCCCTGTGGCTCGACGCCGGTCGGGCCATGGCTCATGGCGACCCCAAGCGCGTCGTCGGTGCATATCTGACGAAGGTGGAGGAGAGCGAGGAGAAACTGCTCGCGGCCACCACGGCGCGCGCAGTCGAGGAGGCGAGCCGGCAGGCGCGCAGTGGGCGGGACGGGCAGGACCGCCAGGATGGCCAGGAGGGGCTGGATCAGCCGGCGGAGCTGCCGATCGATCCGACGTCGAACATGTTTCAGGCGACCGAGGGGCGCTGGGGCTCGCGAGAGGTAGAGATCACCGACGTCACGCTGCTCGATCGCGCGCAGCAGCCCTCGTTCGTCTTCCATTCGGGTGATCCGATGGCCGTTCGCGTGAAGCTGCGAGCGGCGCAGCCGGTGAACGACTTCGTGTTCGGCTTCGGTCTCTTCAACGCGGACGGCGTCTGCTGCTACGGCACCAACACCTACCTCGAGCAACTGACGCCGCAGCGACTGAGCGGGGAGGCCGAAGCCACGTTCGCGATCGAGAACCTCGATCTCGTCGAGGGCACGTACAAACTGGATGTCGCGGTTCACAAGATCGACGGTTTCCCGTACGACTACCATCGCTTGCTCTACACGTTCCGGGTCAAGTCCCGGACCCAGGACGTCGGTATCTACCGGCCGCGCCATCGGTGGACTTTCACCGACAATGTGCAGTTCAAACCCCAAGCGGAGCGCTGATGGAATGCCATGAGGCACGCCGCCTCGTCGACGACCTGCGCGCCTCAGGCAAGACCACCGTCTTTACCAATGGGGTCTTCGACCTATTACACATAGGGCATTTGCGATATCTCCAAGAGGCAAGAGGGCTTGGCGATGCTCTCCTGGTTGGCGTCAATTCAGATCGCTCCGTTCGTCTGCTGAAGGGTCCGGGTCGTCCCATTACCGCGGAGCAGGAGCGCGCGGAAATCCTTGCGGCCTTGACCTGCGTCGACGGCGTCGTGATCTTTGACGAGGAAACCCCCATAGAACTGATTCAGGCCATCCAGCCGGACGTTCTCGTCAAAGGCTCCGATTGGGCTGAAGACGCCATCCTCGGTCGCGACATCGTCGAGGCGCGGGGTGGACGCGTGGTCCGCATCGCTATCCAGCCGGGGCAATCGACGACGCGCATTGTCGAGAAGATCAAGAACCTCTCCTGAGCGCGTCGATCTTCACCGCGCACGCCCGGCTCGACGCGTGGGGACCGCGTCACCAGCCAGACATTTCGATCCCCATGCGGTTTGCTACACTCAAGGATTCGGGTTCGCGCACTCTCCGTGGCTACCTCAACCTCGCTGAACCTCCGCGCCTCGCTGAAGACCGCCGTCACTCGCAGCGGCATCGATACGTCCGCGCGCGCGGTCTCCGGACTGACACCGCCGGCCAAGGCGCTGTTGGTGGCGTCGGCGGCTCATGCCCAGCCGAACGGTGTCGTGCTGTTCGTCGTGCCCGGCGATGGCGAGCTCGAAGAGGCCTGCGCGGACGTCTCGTTTTTTCTTGCCGCGCTCGAAGGGCTTGCGCCGGCCGCAGTTGAGCGCGCGGTGCTCCCTTTTCCGTCGCACGAAGTCGATCCGTATCGCGGCCTCGCGCCGCATATCGGCGTCACGTCCGTGCGCGCGCGCGCCTTGTACGCCATCGCCCATGGCGGCGCCCGTGTCGTCGTGGCATCGGCGGCGGCGGTGCTGCCGCGCATCACGACGCCCGGACGCCTGGTCGCCGCGTCCCTCGTGCTGAAGCCGGGGCAGGACATTTCGCCGGTCGATCTGGCGGAGCTCCTCGTGGACGCCGGGTTCTCGCGTGAAGATCCGGCCGACGAGCACGGTGAGTTTGCCATCCGCGGCGGGATCGCCGACGTGTTTCCCGCCGGCGATCCGCATCCGGTCCGGCTCGAGTTCATCGGCGACACGATCGAAACGCTGCGCACCTACGATCCCGCGACGCAGCGCTCGATCGCGCCCATCGACCAGGTGGCGATCATCCCGTTGCGCGACGTCCTGGACGGCGATCGCGGCGCGACGATTTTCGACTACCTGGCCGGCGCAAGCGCGTCACGGATCATCATCTCCGAACGCGACGAGGTCGATGCTCACGCGACGAAGGTGCTCCAGCAAATCAGCCAGAGCTATCAGGACATCCTCGCCAATCTCGTGCGAGGCGGTGCACTGTCCGCTCCGACGCCGGATGAACTGCTCGTTGACTGGGACATCGTCGCGGCGCGGTTCGCGCAGGCCACCACGCTCTCGATTCTCGGGATTGACGAAGGCGGGCTCGAGGTCCGATCCCAGCCGGCGATGGAACTGCGCGGCCGCGTCGCAGACTGGGTCGCGGAGATCCGCCGTCTGCGCGACGATGGGGAAACGATCCTGTTCGTCGCGGGCACGCCGGGCCGCGCCGAGCGGACGATTGAGTTGCTCAAGGAATACGACGTCTTTGCGATTCCGGTGGAGCGCGCGGAGGACGCGCGCTACGCCGCGGTGCTCGTCGCGGTCGGCGCCTTGTCGCGCGGCTTCCGCCTCCCGGACGCCGGTCTTCAGATCTACGCGGAGGCCGATGTCTTCGAAGAGGAGCGGCGTGCGTCCGAACGGCGGCGCTCTGCGACCAAAGCATTTCTCTCGGATCTGCGCGACCTGAAGGTCGGCGACTTCGTCGTCCACGTCGACAACGGCATAGGCATGTTCGTCGGTCTGAAGCAGATCGGCGTCGGCGACAGCCTCCAGGAATTTCTCGAGCTGCGCTACGCGGGCGACGACAAGCTGTTCGTCCCGGTCGAGCGGCTCGACCTCGTGCAGAAATACACCGGCGCGTCGAAGCCGCCGATCGATCGGCTCGGGGGCGCCTCGTGGGAGAAGGCCAAAAGCAAGGTCAAGAAGGCCATGCGCGACATGGCGGAGGAGCTGCTCAAGCTCTACGCCGCGCGCAAGGCGGTGCCGGGGCATGCCTTCGCCCCGGACTCCCACTGGCAGCAGGAATTCGAGGACGCGTTCGAGTACGACCTGACGATCGATCAGACGTCGGCGATCACCGACATCAAGAAGGACATGGAGGCGCCCACGCCGATGGACCGCCTGCTGTGCGGCGACGTCGGCTACGGCAAGACCGAGGTCGCCATGCGCGCCGCGTTCAAGGCGGTGATGGACGGCAAACAGGTCGCCGTCCTCGCGCCGACGACGGTGCTCGCTTTCCAGCACCAGAAGACCCTGAAGGAGCGCTTCGCCGGCTTTCCCGTCCGCATCGACATGGTGAGCCGCTTCCGCTCGAAAGCCGAGCAGACCGAGACGCTCACGGATCTCGCCGCGGGAAAGGTGGACCTGATCGTCGGCACGCACCGTCTGCTGTCCAGGGACGTCGAGTTCCGGGATCTCGGGCTCCTCGTCGTCGACGAGGAGCAGCGCTTCGGGGTGGCGCACAAAGAGAAGATCAAGCAGATGAAGAAGAAGGTGGACGTGCTCACGATGAGCGCGACGCCGATCCCGCGCACGCTGAACATGTCGCTGATCGGCATCCGCGACATGTCGATCATCGAAACGCCGCCGAAAGACCGGCTCTCGATCCAGACCAACGTCGTCAAGTTCGACCAGCACGTGATCGCGACCGCCATCCGAACCGAGCTCGCGCGCGGTGGCCAGATCTTTTTTGTGCATAACCGCGTGGAATCCATCTTCTCCATCGGCGATCTCGTGCAGCGCCTCGTGCCGGAAGCCCGCGTCGTGGTCGCGCACGGACAGATGGACGAGGAAGCGCTCGAGCGCGCGATGTTCGATTTCGTCGCCCGGAAATTCGACGTGCTGCTCGCCACGACGATCGTCGAGAACGGCCTCGACATCCCCAACGCGAACACGATCATCATCAATCGGGCCGATCGCTACGGCCTGTCGCAGCTGTACCAGCTGCGGGGCCGCGTCGGGCGATCCGACCGCGCCGCCTACGCCTACCTGCTGATTCCGCCCGAAGACAACCTGTCGCCGGTGGCGAAGAAGCGGCTGGCGGCGATCAAGGAGTTCAGTGACCTGGGCAGCGGGTTCCGCGTGGCCGCGCTCGATATGAGATTCGCGGCGCCGGCAACCTGCTCGGCGGCGAGCAGAGCGGTCAAATCGATACCGTGGGATTCGAGCTCTACATGAAGCTCCTCGAGCAAACGGTGCGCGAGCTCAAGGGCGAGGACATCGAAGACGACCTCCGTTCGACGGTGAACCTTCGTGTGGACCTGAAGATCGACGCCTCGTACGTGCCCGACATGAACCAGCGGCTGATGCTCTATCGGAAAGTGGCGGCGGCCAGGCACGACGCCGAGATCGATACAGTGCTCGAGGAAGCGGTTGATCGATATGGGCCGCTGCCAGACTCGGTGCTGAACCTGGCCGACTACGGCCGCATTCGCGTGATGGCCGACAGGCTCGGCATCGAGACTATCGACCGCGAAGGGCGCATCGTCGTCTTAAAGTTCAGGCCGCAGGCGAAGATCGATCCGGTGAGGCTCGTGGCCATGGTGCGGCAGCGGCCCGAGCTCACGCTCGTTCCGCCTGGAGCTCTCAAACTTGATCTCGGAAGGGCTGAGGTCTCAGGGCTGGGGGCTGCAGAGCCGGCACCGAAGACGAAAATCGCGGTTAGCCCTCAGCCCTCGGCCCCGAGCCCTAAGAAAAGCGGTAAGTACGCCAACACCGCGCCCAGCTGGTGGGTGGCTCGCGCCAGGGAAGGCGATGTGAAGCCGGGGTTCACGAAAGCCGACATTTTGAGGCCGGCAAAAGAGGATCCGCGGGCACCAGGTGGTGTCTTCGATCGCGTCGGGGCGCTATTGAGCGACCTCCTCGATCAAAGGTAAAATGTTGGATTCAGGTAATTTATGAAATTCAAAGCACTGCTGTCCGTCGCGTTGGTCCTCGCTGCGGCCGCGGCTCCGCGCGGCGAGATCCTCGAGCAGATTCTCGTCAAAGTGAACGGCGACATCTTCACGAAGACCGATCTGGAGCAGCGCCAGATTGCCGCGTTGCGTCAGAAAGGCCAGCCCATCGACCTCAAGAGCGACCCGAACAACGTCCAGCTGCGCAAGGCGCTCGACGAGGTCACGCCGCAGATCATGGTCGACGCGGTCGACGAAATGGTCATCGTCCAGCGCGGGAAGGAGCTCGGCTACACGCTCAGCGACGCCCAGTTCAAGAGTGTCGTCGACAACATCCGCAAGGAAAACAAGATCGAGAATGACGAGCAGTTCCAGGCCGCGCTCAAGGCCGAGAACATGACGCTGGCGGATCTGCGTCGCAACCTCGAGCGGCAGATGATCTATCAGCGCGTCCAGCAGAACGAGGTGCTCGCCAAAATCGGCGTCACCGACGACGAGGCACGAAAGTATTACGAATCGCACATGAAGGACTTCACGACGCCGCCGACCGTCACGCTGCGAGAGATTCTCGCCGCCGTTCCAGGCGATCCCAAAGTGATGAACGTGGCCGCCGACGAAGCGGCCAGGGCGCGGGCCGACGAGATCCGCAAACGCGTGACGACGGGCGGTGAGAGCTTTGAGAAGCTGGCCGGCGAAGTATCGGATTCGCCGTCGAAGGCGAACGCCGGTCTGATCGGGCCGTTGAGCGTGAATGATCTGTCACCCGACTTGCGGAAGCTTGTCGAGTCCATGAAGGCCGGCGACGTCAGCGAACCGGTGCGCACCGCGCGCGGATATCAACTGTTGAAGCTCGAGGCCATCACGCCGACCAATACGATGACGCTCGAACAAGCGCGCGAACAAATCAGCGAGCACGTGTTCACCGACAAGCGCAAGGCCGAGTTCCAGAAGTACCTGCAGAAGCTGCGCGCCCAGGCGATCATCGAGTGGAAGAACGAGGATGTGAAGAAGGCCTTCGAGGAAGGCATGAAGGCGCAGGGGACGGCGCCGGCGCCCTAATGGAAACGACCGGCGCTCACTGGTTTGCCATCTGGACCAGATCGCGGCACGAACAGGTCGTCCGCGAGCAACTCGAGCGCAAGAAGATCGACGCGTTTCTGCCGACCATGCCCCGCTGGAGCCGGTGGAAGGATCGGAAGAAGAAGATCGACTGGCCGCTCTTTCCCGGCTACTGCTTCGCCCGCTTTGATGTCGATGATGCCCTGCCAATCCTGAAGTGCACCGGCGTCGTGAACATCGTCTCGTTCGATGGGAAGCCCGCGCCCATTCCCGAGAGCGAGCTCGACAGCATTCGCGTGCTGGTCGGCAGCGACCTGCAGTACGATCCGTGCCCGATGATCCACGAGGGTATGATGGTCGAAGTCACCCATGGAGCCTTGCGTGGCGTCATCGGGCGCCTGATGCGAAAGGACGCGCTGAAGTCGCGGCTTGTGCTCTCCGTCAACCTGATCGGCCAGGCCGTCAGCGTCGAGGTCGACGCGGCGGATGTAAAAGCGTACTGACGACGAACAACGCAGAACTCGCTGAACACGCAGAAGACGTGTTCTCTCTGCGGTTCTGCGGTTTCCGCGTTGATCGTTGTGATCTTATGAAAATCGGCTCCGTCAACCTCGCCTCCCCGTATGCCATCGCGCCGATGGCCGGCATGACCGACACGGCGTTCCGCCGCCTGGTGAAGCGCCACGGCGGCTGCGGCCTCGTCGTCACCGAGATGGTCAGCGCCGAAGGGCTGATCCGAGGCATCGATCGGACACTCGAATACGCTGAGTACACCGAGGAGGAGCGGCCGATCTCGATCCAGATCTTCGGGGGCGATCCGGACAAGATGGCGGCGGCCGCGCAGATCGTCGAGGGCATGGGCGCCGACATTGTCGACGTCAACATGGGCTGTCCCGTGCCGAAGATCGCGAAGCACAATGCCGGGTGCAGCCTGATGCGCGAGCCGGGTCATGCCGCAGCGGTGATTGCGGCGATGACGAAGGCCGTCAGAATTCCCGTGACGGTCAAGATGCGAGCGGGATGGGACGACGACGAGCGGAATGCGCCGATCCTCGCGAAGATGGTCGAGAACGCCGGCGCGTCGGCGAGCGCCGTGCGCGGCCGCGCGGCGGCGCAGAGCTGCAGCGGCTCGGCCGACTGGGATCTGATCGCGCGCATCGCCGACGATCTCACCATTCCGGTGTTCGGCAGCGGTGATTGCGTCGAGCCGGAGCAGGTCGTCGATCGCATCCAATCGGGCGTCGAAGGGGTACTGGTGGGACGCGGCGTGCTGCGCAATCCCTGGATTCTGGCGCAGGCCATGGATCTCGCCGCAGGGCGGCCGGCCCGGGTTGTCACGCTCGAGGATCGCGGAAATTTTCTGCTCGAGTACATCGATTTGTTGATGGCAGAGCGAGTGGACGAGGCGCGGGCACTGACCCATGATCGCTGGGTCGTCAACAAGGTGCGGGCGCTCGGCTCCTGGTATACGAAAGGCCTGGAGAACGGATCGCATCTGCGCACGAGCATCAACTCCGCGTCATCGCTCGACGCCCTGCGGCAGTTCATCGGCGAGTTTTTCTGCGCCACTCATCTCGCTCACTCGTCGTAGCCGCCGCCTCACGGCGCCGTGTCGGCTTCTCTCCTACGGTTGTTCCCCACAGCCTGCTTGCTCGCACTTTCACGGTCTGATACGCGAAACTTGACACGCCTGATGAGCTCAGTCCATGATCCTATGACTCTAACGGACTGAAATTGACTCAGTGACTTCGATGACTCCACCGCTTGACGACAAGTTTTCGTTCCGCGGTGTCGAAGGTGCTGCCAGCAGCGATCCGGGTATGGGCGCCAACGGCGGCGTGCCGCCCTCGGCGGAGAGAGGCGGTTACATCCTCATCGCAATTCCGAGCCCGGCCCGCGCGGATGCGATCCGCCAGCTCGCCCTGGATCTCTCCAGCAATGTCGTCGTGCTCCGCGATGGGGCCGAAGTGATCCGCCACATCGATTCCCATGGAACGCCGGCCCTGCTGATCACGGATATTTCCCTGCCGCAGGTCGACGGGTTCGAAGTGTTGCGCCACGTGCGCAGACGCGCGGCGACGAATGCGTGCAGCGCCGTCGTGGTGTCCGCGCATGAAGCGATGCGCACCGCGGCGCGCACGTTGGCTCCTTCTCTGGGCATCGCGAACATCCTGCCGTTCGACGCCGATCGTCCCGCGCTGCGAGAAGCGCTGTCAGGCGCGTGGCTCGGCGTGCAACAGTCCGCCGCCACGCCTCCTCCGGCGTGTGGCGCTGCGCCGATGGACGATGTCGCGCCAGATGTGCTCATCAACAATGTGCTCAAGGAGCTGACGCGGCAATTCAACGTTCCGATGGCCATCGCCTACTTGCGTCTGCCCGATCGCGAGTGGTTCACCAGTTTTGCAGCGTCGCATGACGCGCCTTCGCTCTTCGGCAGCCCGCAACTGGGACAGCTGCTCAGGGAAGTGGCGGAGAGCGGTGAAATGCTGATCGTCCCTGATGTCGAGGGCCATCCCACCTTCGCCTCTGCGTCCGATCCGTCGATCAAAGGGTTCGCGAGCGTTCCACTGTTGGCCGCCGCCGGCTCGCATTGGGGCGCTCTCGGCCTCGTGCACGCGAAGCCACTGAAGCTCAGCGCCGCGGACCTCGATGCGTTGATGAGCCGTGCCGCCGACGTAGGCAACCGTCTCGATCGTGCGTGCGCGCCTGCGCCGCCCGTCGCCGTGTCGCCGATTGACGGGGACATTCAGCGACTGGAGAAGCTCGCGGCCACCGATCCGTTGACCGGATTGGCGAACCGCCGCGGCGCCGAACAGAGTCTGGCGGCGGAGTTGTCGCGGGCGCGCCGGGAAAACCAACCCCTCAGTTGTGTCCTGCTCGATGTCGATCGGTTCAAGCGAATCAACGATACGATCGGCCATCAAACGGGCGACAACCTGCTTTGTCAGATCAGCGCGATCCTGCGCCGTTCGATCCGGGCCTACGACATCGTCGCGCGCTGGGGCGGCGAGGAGTTTCTTCTCGTGCTCCCCGGCGCGGCGGTCGGGGCCGCTGGTGCGCTCGCCGAGCGCATCCGTCGGGAAATCGAGCGAATGCCGACGCAGATCGGTGAAGCGATTACGGTATCGGGCGGTGTGGCGGAGTTCGATCGCGACTACAACTTCGAACGCACGCTGGGCCTCGCCGATCAGCGGCTGTACCAGGCCAAAGCCGCGGGACGGAACTGCGTCATCTGACGCTTAGTTGATCGGCGATGCGATCCGCGCACGAAGAACCGTGCGGATCGCTTCGAGCATCGAGGCGAGCGCGAACGGCTTGACCAGGACCGCGGCAGGGGCGAGCGCGGCGTTGGTCCGGATCGACGCATCCTCCACGGAATCCACGAGCAGAATGACCGGCACCCGCGGCGGCGTCTCCAACAGCCGGAGCTGCACGGCGGAATCGGCTAATTCGCAGTCCATGAGCACGACCGCCGGAGGTTCGCCCTCCGCCAGGACGGCATCCATCAAGCTGCTTCCTCGCTCCGCCTCTTCGACCTGAAAGTTGAAGTGCGTGAGGTAGGCCACACATGGGCGCCGCACGCCGCTGTAGCTGTCGGCGATGATCACGCGCGGATGGCGCCCAGGACGATCGCCGGGGCGTTGGCCACCCCGGGGAAACCGCCGGCGGTCCGGGACAGAGGTCTGGCGACGCTCGTGGAGTATCATTTCAAGACTCAACAGCAGTCTACACTGATTTGCCACTATTGACCATTAAGTTCTTTAAACAAACATGCGCTACAATGCCCGCGGAGAGTATTCATGAGACGAATCGTCCTCGCCCTCACCGCGATCGGTGTCGGTGCAGCCGTCACACTTGGCGCCCAGGGGCAGTCTGCGGAGCATGCGCCGATTCTGGTTCCCGGCAGCAGCGTTGAACAACCAGGAGACCACGGTGTGTCTGCCCATACGAATCATTTGATTCGCGTTGGCCGCGACGCGGTCGGCACTTCACCTTCCGGCGAAACGCCCGCCTCAATCGCCGGCGCCTACCAGCTCGGGAACTTGTCGGCTACGGGCGGCGGCACCATCGTGATCGTGGACGCGTACGACTATCCGACTGCGCTGCGGGACTTCAACGTGTTCTCGACGCAGTTCGGTTTGCCGACCGAGACCTCCACAAACGCGACCGCTGGCACGAACGCGCATTTTCAGGTCGTGTACGCGGGCGGACCGAGGGCACCGCGTGCCAATTGCGGCTGGGCCCAGGAAGCGGCGCTCGACATCGAATGGGCGCACGCGATGGCGCCGAATGCGAAGATCGTCCTCGTGGAGGCGAAGAGCAACTCTTTCGCGGACCTGTTCGCGGCCGTCGACGTCGCCAACGCCATCCCCGACGCGCAGCAGATGTCGATGAGCTGGGGCGGCAGCGAGTTCTCGTCCGAAGCCAGCAACGACACTCATTTCACGCATAACGGGATCGTGTATTTCGCGTCGAGCGGCGACACCGGCGGCAAGACGATCTACCCGGGCGTCTCGCCGAACGTGGTGTCAGCGGGCGGCACCAGGCTCAATCGCAACTCGTCGGGCGTGCTGGTGAGCGAAACCGGCTGGAGCGGCAGCGGTGGCGGCTCCAGCGCCTACGAGCCGCGGCCTGCCTTTCAAAACGCCGTTGCCGCGGTCGGCAGCAAACGCGGCGTCCCCGATTATTCGTTCGACGCGGATCCCAGCACCGGCGTGTCGGTCTACGACAGCACGTCGTGCCAGGGCGTCAGCGGGTGGATGGTCTTTGGCGGCACCAGCGTCTCCTCTCCCTCGCTCGCCGGCATCGTGCACAGCGCCGGCAACCAGCGCCTGAACAGCGGTGACGAACTGACCCTGCTCTACTCCGGGCTCGGCAGCGCGAACTTCCGCGACATCGTCAGCGGCACCGCGGGAACCTTCACCGCGAAGACCGGCTGGGACTTCGTCACCGGTATCGGCAGCACGCTCGGCCTCGCCGGCAAGTAGCGGAAAGAAAAAACCGCAAAGGACGCGGAGATCGCAAAAGAGAATTTCTCTCTGCGTTCTTCGCGGTTTTTTCTGATCGTGTTCCCGGCTGTGAAATAATCCTGCGAGAGTCATGACTACGCCGACCATCCAGGTGGGAGCGCGGCTCGTCGGGCCGGTTCACATCCCGCTGGTGATCGCGGAGATCGGCATCAATCACGAGGGAAGCCTCGACACCGCCCGCCAGATGGTCGACGCCGCGCAGCGCGCAGGCGTCGAAGTCGTCAAGCATCAGACGCACATCGTCGACGACGAGATGAGCGCCGCGGCCAGGCGCGTGATCCCGGGAAACGCGCGCGAGTCGATCTACGACATCATGGCCCGCTGCGCGCTGTCGGAGGACGACGAACTTGCGCTCAAGGAGTACATCGAGTCGAAGGGGATGATCTTCATCAGCACGCCCTTCTCGCGTGCGGCGGCCGATCGTCTGCAGCGCATGGACGTGCCCGCCTTCAAGATTGGATCGGGCGAGTGCAACAACTATCCCCTCCTGAAGCACGTCGCGTCGTTTGGCAAGCCGATCATCCTGAGCACCGGGATGAACACCATCGAGAGCGTTCGCAAGGCGGTCGCGATCTTCGAGATCGCCGGCGCGCCCTACGCGTTGATGCACACGACGAACCTCTATCCGACGCCGCCGCACCTGGTGAGGCTCGGCGCGATGACGGAGTTGATGGACGCCTTTCCTGGCGCCATCGTCGGGTTGTCGGATCACACCACGAGCAATCTCGCCTGTCTGGGCGCCGTCGCGCTTGGCGCCTCCATTCTCGAGCGACATTTCACCGATTCGTTGAGCCGGCCAGGACCCGACATCGTCTGTTCGATGGATCCGGCGCAGTGCCGAGACTTGATCGAAGGCGCGCGCCTTCTCCATGCCATGCGCGGCGGCACGAAGGGTCCGGCGGCCGAAGAACAGGTGACGATGGACTTTGCGTTCGCGACCGTGGTCACGATCGCGCCCGTTCAGGCAGGCGAACTGTTCACGGAGAAAAATCTCTGGACGAAGCGGCCCGGGACCGGGGCGATTCCGGCGGAACGCTTCGAGCAGATTCTGGGAAGACGTGCGCGCCGTAACCTCGATGCCGATACGCAGCTGACGCCGGACGACATCGCTGACGCGATCTAGACCAGTCCGCTCTGCAGGACTTCGGCTCCGCCGACCTCGAAGTCATACACCAGCGACCCACTCAGCGATTCGCCGAACAGGCGGCCCAGCTCTTGGTGCGCGGGATGCCGGAGGTACATCTGCAGGCCCGCGAGATCGTCGAAGTCGATGATGGCGATGTAGTCCATCGTGGGGGCCGACGGCTCGTACCCGGCACCGTGCGTGATGCGTCGTCCGATCCGGACGCCGCGGACGGTCGGGATCTCGCGCATCGCGCGATCGAATGCGTCGACGAACGCCTGCCTGTTGCCGAGCGTGAGATCCGCGCGGGGTTTCATCAGCACGAGATGGCTGACCGTCATGCGTCACTCCTCGTCGTCGCGCCGCTTCCGCGGCGGCGCGCCGGGCCCGCGCGGCGCGAACGGCTTGCGATTCGGATCGCGCGGCTTCCCGCTCCAGGGACGCTGGCCGCCGGCCGGCGGCTTGGTGCTCCCGGGACGATCGCCCTGAGGCGCATTCGGATTTCTGTTCCAGGGCCGATCGCCGCGCGGAGGAGCATCCGCGGGTTTGTTCCGCCAGGGGCGATCGCCGCGGGGAGGACCACCGGCCGGCTTGCCGCTCCAGGGCCGATCACCGCGCGGAGGACCACCGGCTGGTTTGTTCGTCCAGGGTCGATCGCCGCGTGGAGGATTACCGGCCGCCTTGTCACGCCAGGGCCGATCACCGCGCGGAGGACCACCGGCTGGTTTGTTCGTCCAGGGTCGATCGCCGCGTGGAGGATTACCGGCCGCCTTGTCGCGCCAGGGCCGATCGCCGCGCGGAGGGCCACCCGCCGGCTTGTCGCGCCACGACCGATCGCCAGGCGGTTTCCCGGGTGTGTAGCCCGGCGTCGCGTCTGGCTTGCCGACCCACGGCTTCCGCTGCGCACGCGGCCCCGTCGGTTTCGTCTGCCAGGGCCGATCGTTTGGCGGTGAAGGTGCGTCGTGCCACGGACGATTGCCGCGTGGTTTTCCCGCCCATGGTCGATCGCCTCCGGGCGGACCCGATGTGTCGCGCGGCTTCCCTGTCCACGGGCGCTTGCCGCCGGGTCCGCCAGGCGCGGGCTTGTGGTCGCCCCTCGGCGGACCTGCGGGTTTGTCGCGCCACTCAGGGCGCAGCTTCCCACCGTCGCTTCCGCGAGAATCGAACGAGCTCCGGTGGGCAGGCGGCTTGTAGCCCGGCTTGTCGCGGTCGCGCTGTGTCGCTGGATCCTTTTCGGACCACGCACGCTCCGGACGATTTTTCTTCTTGAACCGATCGCGTGGATCCTTGTGCGTGCCGCCGGGACGCCAGTCGCTGCCCCGCCGCTCCGCACCAGCCGGACGATCGCGGCGATCGCGTGGTTCGAGCGCCGCGCGCCGCTGCTGCTGGAAATCCGCCTGCTCCGCCTCGCGCGACTCCCACAGCTTCCCGCGCGCGAACCATCGCAGCGTCACGTTCGTGTTCTTGCGCTGCAGCTGCGCCAGCGTCGGCTGCAGCTCCTCGCGCTCACGCGCGCGGAACGCCGTCGGCTTGTCATCGATCAGAATTGTCCAGTACGCGTAGCGCGGCGGCATCGCTCCATTCTATCGGGTTCGGGAGACATTTCGGGGGCGGCTCGGGCGCGGGCTCGGCCGCGCCAATCACGGACGCGGCCGATCGAGACGCTTCAGTTTTTCCACGAGCGTCGTCCGCTTCAGATGCAGCAGTCGCGCGGCCTGCCCTTTGTTTCCGCCGGTACGCTCCAGCGAACGCTGAATCAGATCCCGTTCGATGCCGGCGACGAACGCGTCGAGATCGATGCCGTCCTCCGGGAGATTGATGGTGGACGGCGTCGGCGTTTCCCGCGCCTGCTGCACTTCCGCCGGCAGATCCGCTTCGTCGATTTGCGATCGTCCCGCCGTGAAGGCGACGGCGCGCTCGAGCGCGTTCTCGAGCTGACGGACATTGCCGGGCCAGTGATACGCCATCAGCCGCCGCATCGCCTCCTGAGAGACGGTCAGCCCCGGCAGCCGTTCGCCCGCCGCCTTTGCGTTCCGGCCGGGGGCGTCGCTGCCGTCTCGTTCCGCGTCGAACCTCGCGAGGAAATGGTGGACGAGCAGCGGGATGTCTTCCTTCCGATCGCGCAGCGGCGGCAGCTGCACGGGGATGACGTTGAGCCGGTAGAACAGATCCTCGCGGAACTGTCCGTCGGCGACCAGCGTGGCGAGATCGCTGTTGGTCGCCGCAATCACGCGCACGTCGACCTTGATCGTGTGCGAGTCGCCGACGCGCTCGAACTCGCGCTCCTGCAGCACGCGCAGCAGTTTCATTTGCAGCGCCGCGCTCATCGTGCCGACTTCGTCGAGAAAGAGCGTCCCCTTGTGCGCCTGCTCGAGCCGTCCCTGGCGGTTCCCGACCGCGCCGGTGAACGCGCCGCGCACGTGGCCGAACATCTCCGCTTCGAGCAGCGTCTCGGGAATCGCGCTGCAGTTCAGCGCGACGAAGCGGTGCACGCGGCGCGCGCTGTTGTGATGAATGGCGCGCGCCACGACTTCCTTGCCGGTTCCCGTTTCGCCGCTGATCAGGATGGTGCTGTTGGTCGGCGCGACCGTTTCGAGCAGCTGGAACAGCCGCTCCATCGGCCGGCTCTTGCCGACAATCCCTTCGAAGCGGTAGCGCTCCTCCAGCTGCGATCGCAGGTACGCGTTCTCCGATTTCAGCCGCCGCTGTTCGATCGCCGAGTCGAGCACGTGCAACAGTTCGTCGATCTGAAACGGCTTGCTGACAAAGTCCCACGCGCCGCGCTTGATCGCATCCACGGCGTCCTTGACGGTCCCGAAGCCGGTGACGACGATGGCGATGATGTGCGGGTAGCGGGCGACCGCCGCCTCGATCACGGCGGAACCGTCGATCCCGGGCAGTCGCAAGTCGGTGACGATGATGTCGAAGGCGAATTCGGCGAGGCGCGCAAGGGCGGCCTCGCCCGAGTCGGCCTGCCGGACCCGGTAGCCGCGATCGGCGAGCTGCTCGGCGATCGCCTCCCGGAGCGGGGCCTCGTCCTCGACGAGCAGCAGATGTTTCAGCGAATCAGGCATTTAGCGCAGCGCCAATATTCTGACACGTAACCCGACAGACACGAAAACCAAGTACGAACGACACGAAGACGACGTTTATCCGCGGCTGGCCGCGATGGTTCGCCTTACGCGAGCTTTCGTGATGAGATACGCACGCCTCCATGCGGATCGATCCCACGGCCGTTGCCGTCGCTTCGCGGTCGTTTTCGCGCAACCCACTCCTCCGCCAGGAACTCCTCGATCGGTACCCGGGATCGTGGTTCAACGACGAGGGCACAGCGGTCTTGTCCGGCGATGCGCTGATTCATTTCCTGCGGGGCGCCGGGAAGGCGATCACGGGGCTCGACGTACTCGACGAGGCCGTGTTTCGCGCGGTGCCGGAGCTGCGTCTCGTCAGCAAGTACGGCGTCGGCCTCGACATGATCGATCTCGAGGCCGCGCGGCGGCACGGC
>Ga0105248_10002177_pt1 | contig 21693 bp, 11 predicted proteins | sample KBSS34metaG_FD_81524 | JGI IMG/M metagenome (GOLD analysis project Ga0105248, IMG submission 81524) | Switchgrass rhizosphere microbial communities from Kellogg Biological Station, Michigan, USA - KBS S3-4 metaG | ecosystem: Host-associated > Plants > Roots > Rhizosphere > Soil | place...
CCGCGCAAACACTTTGCCGCCGATTAGCAGCGCCAGCGCAAGCGACGTTGCCGCCCCCAACGCATAGGCCAGGAGAAGGAATGTCGTACCTGCGCTCGCGCCGTTGAGTGCGGCGGCGGTAAAAATGATTCCGAGAATGGGTCCGGCGCAGGGCGCCCACAGAAGGCCGGTCGCTACTCCAAGCACGACCGACGACCAGATGCTTTCCGTTTGACCTGGCCGGCGCTCGGACAGACGTGAGCCGAGCGAGACGATGGGACGCGTCATCCGATCCGATACGCTGGGGAACAGCAATGCAACTCCAAAGACGGCCAGCAGGGCCAGCGCCGCCCAGCGGCCGATGGAGTTGGCTCGAACGGCCCATCCACCGCCAAATGCCGCCAGCGTCGCAACGATTGCGAACGTCGCCGCCATTCCGGCGAGCATCGGCAAGGTGCTTCGAACAAAGCTGCGATCCGCGCGCGCGAACACGAACGGCAGCACCGGCAGGATGCAGGGACTGAGGATCGTGAGAATGCCGCCTAGGTAAGCGAGCAGGAAAAAGAGCATCAGGCTACGGTCCGACCGGGCGCAAATTCGAGAGCGAGTCCATTCATGCAATAGCGAAGGCCGGTGGGTTTGGGACCATCTGGAAATACATGCCCAAGATGACCGCTGCAGCGCGAGCAGAGCACCTCGGTCCGCTCCATTCCGAAGCTATGGTCGGCCTTGGTGATGATCGATCCGGTCAGCGCGCGGTAGAAACTGGGCCAGCCGGTGCCGCTGTCAAACTTCGTGGAAGACGAGAAGAGCGGAAGCGCGCAGCCTGCACAAGCGAACACACCCTGTCGGTGCTCGCGATTGAGCGGACTGGAGAAGGGCGGTTCAGTCCCCGCACCTCTCAGGATCTGGAACCGCGCCGGACCGAGTTCACGCATCCATTCGGCCGGCGTCTTGTTGATCCGGCCGCTTGAGACGGCCGCGCCTGGAGTGCTCAGCATCCAAACGGCGGCAAGCCCGAACGGGATGGTTGCAAGCAGTTCACGGCGAGATCGGGAGAGCGAATGGGTCATGAAAGAGCGAGACCTGATATTGGAAGTCACAGACTTATTCGTTCCGGACCAGTATTTAGTCACGCTTCCCCGGGCTAGAGTGTCGGCCGCATAATGAAGTCGCATTGAGCGGGGTGCATGAAAAGCGGCGCCGTCTCAAAGCCAAAGCTCTTTTAGAAATCGGCGTGAAGGGATTCAGTCGCTGGCGAAGGGCCACTACCCAACCAACTCACCATCCAAGGCAAGTTCAAATCCGTCATCAGGAATCGTTGGAGCTTTCGGCAGATCCTCCAGGCTCGCCAGAAGGTTCGTTGTCGTTTGTGGAGGCCTCGGAAAGCAGCGTGCGGTAGTTGGAAAGCACCGCACGGCAGGTCTTCAATCCCTCACTCAGCCGAAAATGCGCTTCCTCGAAAGCCGCCTCACCGGAATCGGAATCACCAGTCACACTTAGCCTCGTCGTCGTGTCATCGCCGAGAACGCGATATTCAACCACTGCTGCCGAGTTCGGTTTCTCAATTCACCCCAGGGATCGCGCAGTTCATTTTCGTCCCCAATGGATCAGGAGACAGCGTCCTGTCCGCAGGCCCGGGCGATCGCAGAATCCAGCACTGCCGGAGTGAACGGCTTCAGCAGCATTTCGACTCCTGGCGGACGATCCTTGATCATCTCCGTGTCGGCATATCCTGTAATCAGAAGCGCCGGCACTTCCGGACAGACCAGGCGCGCCTCCTTCAGAAAATCCGTCCCGGAAAGGTGCGGCATCGCATAGTCGGTGATCAACAGGTCAAAATCGCAATCGCGCTTCTTGAGCTTGATCAGGGCGTCCGAGCCGTTGTCCGCTTCGATGACCTGGTGGCCCGAATCCTCGAGCACCGCCGCAGTCGTACTCCGGACTTCCGGATGGTCATCGACGAGCAATACCTTTAGCGGCCGAAGAGGTCGGCGATGAACCTCAGGAGGCGCACTGGCCGAAACGGCAGCAGCCGGCGACCGCGGCAGCCAAAGCTCTGCTGTAGTGCCGACGCCGACCTCGCTGTCGATATGGAATGCACCGTTCGACTGCTTGGCAAAGCCATAGACCATGCTGAGCCCAAGGCCGCTGCCCTTCCCCAATTCCTTGGTAGTGAAGAAAGGCTCCAACACTTTTTCGAGATTTTCGGAGGAGATGCCCGAGCCAGTGTCCTGCACGGCAAGGCGAACATATTCGCCGGCGGCAATCCCGTCGACTTCGCCGTCCTTGACGGTGTGATTCTCGGCGAGGATCGTGACCGTTCCACCCCCCGGCATCGCGTCGCGAGAATTGATGATGAGGTTGACGAGCGCCAGTTCGAGCTGGGCTTGGTCAGCAAAAGCATCCCATGCCTCATCACTTGTTCGCCATTCGATATTAACGAGACCGCCGAGCGTGTGCGTCAGGAGGTCGGACACGGCATTGCGCAAGCACGCAATGTCGATCGAATGCGGCTCAAGCCGTTGCCGCCGCGCGAATGCAAGGAGCCGGCGAACCAATTCGCTGCCCTGCTCCGCTGCGCGCTTGGTCATGCCAAGGACGCGCTTCTGATCCGCCGGAAGGTCCGACCGCCGCTCGATGATGCTTAGGCCACCGATCACCGCCGCGAGCAAATTGTTGAAATCGTGCGCGATGCCGCCGGTCAGCTTGCCGATCGCGTCCATCTTTTGAGCCTGGATCAGCTGGCTCTCGAGCGACCGCTGGTCGGTTACGTCGGTGATCGTTCCCGCAAATTCGATCGGGCTTCCTTCGGCGTCCCTGATTAGCACGGCCTGGTCGAGGAAGTGCTTGTATGTGCCGTCTGCACATTGCCAGCGATACTCGATAGCGAACTTGCCTGATCGGCCGCGCGCCTCGAGTGCAGCAATAACCTTGTTCCGATCCTCGGGATGCAGGCGTTCGATCCACAATTGTGGATCCTCCTGCAGAAGGCGGTATTCGAAGCCGGTAATGGCCTCGATATCGCCGCTGACATAGTTGGGCGCGCGGCGCTTGGAATCGAATGGTTCGAGATAAAGAACCATCGGTAGCGACGCGATAATCGCCGCCTGGCGTTGCTCGGAACGGCGAAGCTCCTGCTCCACCCGCAAGCGCTCCGCATTCGCATTCAACGTTGCGTCGAGGAGAGCCTGCTCTTGCCGCGCCTTTCGCTCAACCTCCTTCGATTTCTCGAATAGTTCTACAAAGACTGCCACCTTGGAGCGCAGGATGATGGGGTCGACCGGTTTGAACACATAATCGACCGCGCCCATCGAATAGCCGCGCATCAAATGCTCGGTTTCCTTGTTGACGGCCGACAGGAAGACGATCGGAATTCCCTTCGTCTGGTCGCGGTTCCGGATGATCTGGGCGGTTTCGTAACCGTCCATTCCCGGCATGTAGACATCGAGCAGGATGACCGCGAACTCTCCCTTGAGGAGGTGCCGCAGCGCCTCGTCGCCAGATCGCGCGAGCACGACCTCGCCGAGATCCTCAAGGACCGTGGCAATTGCGAGCAGGTTGCGCTCGTCATCATCGACAAGGAGCACTCGGGCACGCTCGGCGAGCGGCGCTTCCGAAATTTCGGCCTCCCCGGACTGGCGAGTGACCGGGATTTCTCCCATCGGACGGTTCATCGCGTTACTCTGCAGCCTCCAGCGGGATGGACAGCGCTGACGAGGCTTCCGCCTTCCGCGCACGCGCCACCCAGACGCGCAGGAGCGCGAGCAGCAGTTCGATATCCACCGGCTTGGCGATATAATCCGATGCGCCGGCGTCGAGGCACTTTTGGCGGTCGCCCTTCATCGCCTTGGCCGTCACGGCGATCAGCGGCAGGTCGGAAAGCTCGGGCCGCCGCCTGATCTGATGCATCGTTTCGTACCCGTCCATGTCCGGCATCATGATGTCGATCAGTGCGACATCGACGCCCGGCGTCTGCTCCAGGATCAGAATTCCGTCCTTCCCGCGCTCTGCGTGGAGCACTTCCACGTCATGGCTTTCGAGAACGCTCGTCAGCGAGAAAATGTTGCGGATGTCGTCGTCGACGATCAGCACTTTGGCGCCGGCCAGTTCGGGGACAATGCGCGTGATCGGCGAGGGAGCGTCCCCTTGTTTGGGCTTTCGCCGCCGCGGCTTCTGGCGCTTGCTCTCGTCCAGGAGAGATTTGAACACTCGGACGAGTTCGGCCCTCTCAGCCGGCTTCTCCGTGATTCCGAACGCTCCCATCTCCATGACCGACTTGCTGCGGTCGGCGCCGGAAATGACATGGATCGGCACATTGTGCGTGTCTGGATCGTGCTTCAGCAAGTCGAGCAGGACGAAGCCGTCGATGTCGGCAAGGCCAAGATCCAGAGTGATCGCACTGGGCTGAAGCTTGCGCGCCATTGCGAGCGTCCCGGCGCCCGCTGTCGAAACCACGCCCTTCAGTCCCGCTTCGTGGGCGGCATCGAGCAGGATCGCAGCAAATGTCGGATCATCCTCGACGATCAGGACGAATGGATCCTTGCCAAGATCGTCACGATCGTCGCTGACTTCGAATCCGGTCGGAAGCGCGGACGGAACAACTGCGCCGCTATTGTCGTAGCGAGCGGTTGTCCCGCCGATCATCTCACCGGCGGCCTCGACTTCCAGGGGAACGTAGAGGGTGAAGGTCGATCCTTCGCCGGGCTTCGAACGCACCTGCAGTTCGCCGCCAAGTAGACGGGCGATCTCGCGGCTGATCGAAAGCCCAAGCCCGGTGCCACCATATTTCCGGCTCGTCGTACCATCCGCCTGAAGGAATGGTTCAAAGATAAGGCGCTGCTTCTCCTCGGGAATTCCGATCCCCGTGTCAGTCACCGCGATTTCGATCGCCTTGCCGGCATCTCTCAAGGTCGGGTTGTTCGCACTCCAGCCCTTGCTGGAAAGTCGCACTCCGAGCGTGACGCTGCCTTTTGCCGTGAACTTGAAGGCGTTCGACAAAAGGTTGAGCACGATTTGCTGAAGACGCTTCTCGTCGGTCCGGATCGCTTGCGGCAGCTTCGGATCGAACTTCACGTTGAAGTCGAGTCCCTTGTCGGAAGCAAGCTGCCGGAAGGTGCGTTCCATGTGTTGCTTCAGATGCTGCGTAGGCATCTCGCCGATCTCGATCGTCACAGTTCCGGATTCGACCTTGGAAAGGTCGAGGATGTCGTTGATGAGATTGAGGAGGTCGGAACCAGCCGAATTGATCGTTCGGGCGAACTCAACCTGCTTGTCGTTGAGGTTGCCCTGCGCGTTGTCCGACAGGAGCTTGGACAGGATGAGAAGCGAGTTGAGCGGAGTCCGCAGCTCGTGGCTCATATTGGCGAGGAACTCGGACTTGTATTTGGACGTCAGGGCAAGCTGCTCGGCCTTCTCCTCGACCGCACGGCGCGCCATTTCGATTTCGATATTTTTCGCTTCGACCTGTTTCTTCTCATTTTCGAGGAGCTGGGCTTTCTCCTGAAGCTCCTCGTTGGTCGCATGCAGCTCCTGCTGCTTGCGCGTGAGTTCCGTCTGGCGCGCCTGTAGCTCCTGGGTCAGCAGCTGCGACTGCTTGAGCAGGCCCTCGGTGCGCATCGTCGCGGCGATCGTATTGAGCACGATCCCGACCGATTCCATCAGCTGGTCGAGGAAGTTCTGGTGGGTTTCGTTGAATTCGTTGAACGAGGCGAGCTCGATCACCGCCTTCACTTCATCCTCGAAGAGCGCCGGAAGGATGTTCACATTGGCCGGGGTGGCATGACCCAGGCCTGAGCCGATCCGAATGAAGTCGGGCGGCACATCCCGCAGGACGATCGGACGCCGGTCGGCGGCTGCTTGGCCGATCAGACCTTCGCGCAAATGGAATTCCTGCTTCAGGACATCGGGGCTGTCGGCGCCATAACTCGCCACCAGCTCGAGCTTGGTCTCGTCCTCTTCGCGTTTGGTGACGTAGAATACGCCATATTGGGCGTTCACCAGCGGCGCGAGCTCGGACATGATGAGGTTCGACACGGTCGCGAGATCCCGTTCGCCCTGCAGCATGCGCGAGAAGCGGGCGAGATTGGTTTTCAGCCAATCCTGTTCCGCATTCTTGAGCGTCTGCTCCTTGAGGTTCGAGATCATCTCGTTGATCGTGTCCTTCAGCGCAGCCATTTCGCCCGACGCCTCGACGGCGATGAACCGGGTGAGGTCGCCCTTTGTCACGGCAGTTGCCACTTCCGCGATCGAGCGGACCTGGTTGGTCAGGTTGGCCGCGAGCTGGTTCACGTTGTCGGTCAAGTCGCGCCACAGACCTGCAGCGCCCGGCACGCGCGCCTGTCCACCGAGCTTTCCTTCGATGCCGACTTCGCGGGCCATGTTGGTGACCTGGTCGCCGAAGGTCGAAAGCGTATCGATCATGAAGTTGATCGTGTCGGCGAGGGCCGCAATTTCGCCCTTGGCGTCCACCGTCAGCTTGCGCTTCAGATTGCCCTGAGCGACCGCGGTTACGACCTCGGCGATGCCGCGCACCTGGTTGGTGAGGTTCGTCGCCATCACGTTGACGTTGTCGGTAAGATCCTTCCACGTTCCACCGACGCCAGGCACCTGTGCTTGTCCGCCGAGCTTCCCTTCCGTGCCGACCTCGCGCGCCACACGGGTCACCTCCGAGGCAAAGGCATTCAGCTGGTCCACCATGGTGTTGATGGTGTTCTTGAGGGCGAGGATCTCGCCCTTCACGTCCACGGTGATCTTCTTTGAAAGGTCGCCCTTCGCGACCGCAGTGGTGACGTCGGCGATGTTGCGCACCTGGCCCGTCAGGTTCGCTGCCATCAGGTTCACGTTGTCGGTGAGATCCTTCCACGTTCCGGCGACGCCGCGCACCTGCGCCTGGCCGCCGAGCTTGCCTTCGGTACCCACTTCGCGCGCGACTCGAGTCACCTCGCCCGCGAAGGCGTTGAGCTGGTCCACCATCGTATTGATGGTGTTCTTCAGTTCGAGGATTTCGCCCTTCACATCGACGGTAATCTTCTTGGAAAGATCGCCCGAAGCGACCGCGGTCGTCACCTCCGCAATGTTGCGCACCTGGCCGGTCAGGTTTGCGGCCATGGCGTTCACGTTGTCCGTAAGATCCTTCCAGGTTCCGCCGACGCCAGGCACCTGCGCCTGGCCGCCGAGCTTGCCCTCCGTCCCAACTTCGCGCGCGACACGAGTCACCTCGCTGGCGAAGCTGTTCAGCTGATCGACCATCACGTTGATCGTGTTCTTGAGTTCGAGGATCTCGCCCTTCACGTCGACCGTGATCTTCTTGGACAAGTCACCACGAGCGACCGCAGTCGTCACTTCCGCGATGTTTCGCACCTGACCGGTCAGATTGCCGGCCATCAGGTTCACGCTGTCTGTGAGGTCGGCCCAGGTTCCGGCGACTCCCTCGACCTGTGCCTGGCCGCCGAGCTTGCCTTCCGTTCCCACCTCGCGCGCCACGCGGGTCACTTCGGACGCGAAGCCGTTGAGCTGGTCCACCATGACGTTGATCGTGTTCTTGAGCTCGAGGATTTCTCCCCGCACGTCGACCGTGATCTTCTTGGACAAGTCGCCACGGGCAACCGCGGTCGTCACCTCCGCAATGTTTCGCACCTGGCCTGTAAGGTTTGCGGCCATCAGGTTCACGTTGTCCGTAAGGTCGGCCCAGGTGCCCGCGACACCTTCGACCTGCGCCTGTCCGCCGAGCTTGCCTTCGGATCCGACCTCCCTTGCCACGCGCGTCACTTCGGAAGCGAAGGAGTTCAGCTGGTCCACCATCGTATTGATGGTGTCCTTGAGTTCGAGGATCTCGCCGCGAACGTCGACCGTGATCTTCTTTGACAGGTCGCCGCGGGCGATGGCGGTCGTCACCTCGGCGATGTTGCGCACCTGGCCCGTAAGGTTCGCGGCCATCGCGTTCACATTATCGGTAAGGTCGGCCCAGGTGCCGGCGACTCCTGGAACCTGCGCCTGGCCGCCGAGCTTTCCTTCCGTACCCACCTCGCGCGCCACGCGAGTCACTTCGGACGCGAAGCCGTTCAGCTGATCGACCATCGTGTTGATGGTGTTCTTCAGCTCGAGGATTTCTCCTTTCACGTCGACGGTGATCTTCTTGGAGAGATCGCCCTTGGCGACTGCGGTGGTCACTTCGGCGATGTTGCGCACCTGGCCCGTGAGATTGTCGGCCATCAAATTGACGTTGTCGGTAAGGTCCTTCCAGGTGCCGGCGACGCCTTCGACGCGCGCCTGCCCGCCCAGCTTTCCTTCCGTACCCACCTCGCGCGCCACGCGGGTGACCTCCGAGGCGAAGCCGTTCAGCTGGTCGACCATCGTATTGATGGTGTTCTTCAGCTCCAAGATCTCGCCCTTCACCTCGACCGTGATCTTCTTGGAAAGATCGCCTCGAGCGACCGCGGTTGTCACTTCGGCGATGTTGCGTACCTGGCCGGTCAGGTTGGTGGCCATTGCGTTGACGTTGTCGGTGAGATCCTTCCACGTCCCCGCGACGCCCTTCACCTTTGCCTGTCCGCCGAGCTTGCCTTCCGTGCCCACTTCGCGCGCAACGCGCGTCACCTCCGAAGCAAAACCGTTCAACTGGTCGACCATCGTATTCACGACTCGGCCGATGCGCAGGAATTCGCCGCGAAGCGGGCGGCCGTCGATCTCGACGGTCATGCTTTGGGACAAGTCGCCCTTGGCGACCGCGCCGATGACTCGGGACACTTCCGCCGTCGGCTGGACCATGTCCTCGATCAGTTCATTCACGGACCGGATCGCGGTTTCCCAGCCACCCCGGGCATTCTTCACCCGCCCACGATGCGTGATCTTGCCTTCCTTGCCGACCACCTTGGAAAGGCGTTCGAACTCCTGCGTCATCTCTTCATTGAGCGAGACGACCTCGTTGAAGATGCCGGCAATTTCTCCGTCGACGCCGTCGACCTCTTCAGGGAGGCGAACGGAGAAGTCGCCGCGGCGCAACGCGCGAAGCGCGCTGACGAGCTGGCGGCGATCAATAAAGTCCCGCGGGGCCTGGATATTCACGTGTTACTCCGGTGGCTACTCTCCCCCCACCCAAGGTTGACCCAGTGCAGCCCCCCGACTGCGGACACCCACATTATCAAATGTTTTGGTTTAATCTTCCTGAAAATTTTTCGCTGTCGCCAGCTCTTCCTTGTTCGTCGATGCGAGTGTTGAGCGGACGAACGTTACGGACGAAGAACGGTTCCAATCGTCCATTCGAGCGAGATCGGACCGCCGACCGTTCCGGCGGCACCACCTCGCGTGGCGTGCGGTCTGCCCCCCGGTTGCTTTTTCGCCGGAGCTTCCTTGACCCTCGGGGCCGCCGAAGCGGGGGCCACCGCGGACGCAGCCAAAGCAAATGCGCCCGCGATGACCACCCGGTGCCGGACAGAAGGGGACTTCCCCGGCACGTTCACTCGTAGCGAAGCGCGTGGATCGGGTTCGCGCGCGCTACTCTCACGGCGTGGCCCACCACGGTCGCAACTGCGATTCCGAGAGCCACTGCTGCTGCTAGGACGAAGGGCACCGGCGTCAACGCAATGCGCTGGTCGAACCCATTCAACCAATCGCGCATCAACCACCAGGCAACAGGCCATGCGATGACATTTGCAATGATCACCGGGCGGCTGAACTGCCAGACAAGCAGCCTGACGATGTCCCGGGTCCGCGCTCCGAGCACCTTGCGGATTCCGATCTCCTTCGTTCGCCGCTCCGCCGTGAATGCGGCAAGGCCGAACAGGCCGAGGCAACCGATGATGACTGCCAGCAGCGAGAAGGCGGCAAAGCTCTTCGCCCGGGCATCCTCCTTCTTATAGGCCTCGCCAACGATGTCCTGGCCGAACTTGGCGTTGAAGGGCACTTCGTTGGTGATCTGCTTCCATTGCCGCTCGACAGCCGCCCGCATTGTCGCTGGATCGCCGCGGTACCGGATGATCATCCAGCCCGGACCCGCGGTGACTTTTCGGAACATGATCGGATCGATCGGGGTGCGAACGGTGCGGAAACGGGAGTCCCCAACGACACCGATGATGTTGATGTTTGCAACGCCGGTTCCCGGGTCGAGCAGCTCGCTTTTCACGACCTTGCCGACTGCTTCCTCGGGCGATTTGAACCCAAGCATCTTCACCGCATATTCGTTGAGCACGACGTTGAATCCGCGCTGCGAAAGCGCCTTTTCGACATTCGGATCAACCGGATAGGGAATCGTCATGTCGTCCATCGGCCGGTTCGGGTCGAACCAGCGGCCGGCCTTCAGCGTAAGGCCCATCGCGTCGAAGAAGCCCTCACCGACATTATATTGACCGATATTGACCTGCTCGTTGCGTCCGGGCGGGATGATGCCCGAATTGTTCTGGTTGTTGGTGTTGATTCCGATGTCGGTCAGACCGACCGCCTGCACGCCCGGAATCCGCTTCATCTGATTCACGATCATGTCGGCCTTGTTGAACAGCTGGGCCCTGCTCAGCTCCTCAACCTGGAGGATGTGATCGCGTTTGTAGCCGGGGTCGACCGAACGGGCGAAGACCGTCTGGCCGTAGACGACTGCGGTGCAGATGATGAGACCGATCGAAACGGCGAACTGGAACACGACCAGGACTGCCCGAACGCGCCCCGATCCCGGGGTCTCCGACGCGGACCTGTTGGCCTTGAGCACCTGCGCCGGCTGGAACCGCGATAGGAAGAATGCCGGGTAGAGCCCGCTGACCAGGCCTACGAGAATGGTCAGCCCGATTGCCGGCAGCAAGATGCCGTCGTGACCGAAATAGTTGAGCGTGAGATCGGCATCGAGGAACGCCGCGAACGGCCTTACGAGCAATTCTACAAGAGCCAGCGCGAGCAACATCGCGACGGCCGAAATCAGGATCGATTCCGCGACGAACTGAACGACCAGCTGGCTGCGCGTTGCGCCCAGAACCTTTCGCAGTGCCACTTCACGAGCGCGCTGGCCCGCGCGGGCCGTCGCAAGATTGGTGAAGTTCACGACAGCCATGCCGAGAATGAGGACAGCAATGATTGCAAAAGTCGCGATCGTCCGGCGGTCATTACCCGGAGTCATCTCACCGTCCTGAGCCTTGCCCAGATGGACGTCCTTGAGGTTGATGAAATGCCAGTCCTGTTCGTCACCGGCATTGAACCGGATGTTGCCGTTCGGCTGGTCGGGGATGTTCCGTTTCTCCCAAGCCGGCTCCTGCGCCTGCATCGCGGCCACATCCGAGCCGGGCCGAAGCTTCAGATAGACCCAGCCGGACTGGCAGCCCCAGCAAGTGAGGAAATTGGGACTGGTTGCGTTGAGCGCCTGAAAATCCAGCCGGAGGATCGCATTGATTTTCATGCTGCTGTTCTTGGGCACGTTCTTCAGGATGCCGACGATCCGGAAATCGCGCTTGAGTCCCCGCGAGATGATCGTGAGCGTCCGCCCGAGAACCTGGTCGGTCCCGTACCGGTTGATTGCCTCTTCCTGCGTCAGCACCGCGGTCTGCGGCGCTGTGAGAGTGGTGCCGGCAAGAAGCGGCAGGTTTACGACTTTCAGGAAGTCGTCGTCGGCGAAGAGCCAGCTCTTCGTCGAAACCGCCTGGCCGTCCTTGATGAAGACGGGACCGTTGTCGGAAACATAGACCGCCCGCTCAACCTGCGGATAATCCTTCTTGGCCGCGTCCTTCGTCACATAGCCGGACATTTGCAGGAAGCCCGGCGGCTGGTCCTTGGGATGCGGGTACCAGGCCTGGAACTGGTACGTGTTCTCCACGTCCGGAACCCACCTGTCGTAGCTCTGCTCGTAGCGGATGTAGAGAAGGATCAGGACGCAGGCGGCCATTCCGATTGCGAGCCCGGCGATATTGATGATCGAATAGGTTTTGCTCTTGGCAAGTGCCCTAACCGCGACCGTCCAGTAGTTCCGCCACATGATGACTGTCCTTGACTGAAGTGGAATCTCCAAACTCTTTCCGCTCATTCGTAGCGCAGGGCGTGAATGGGCTTGGCCCGCGCAACTCTCACCGAATGGCCAACGACCGTCGCAACCGCGATCCCGAGTGCGATCGCTGCGGCCACGACGAAGGGAACGGGCGTCAGCGCGATCCGCTGGTCAAATCCGTTCAACCAGTCGCGCATCATCCACCAGGCCACTGGCCAGGCGATGATGTTGGCGATCATTACCGGCCGGCTGAACTGCCAGACGAGCAGTCTGACGATGTCCCGAGTCCGTGCGCCGAGCACCTTGCGGATTCCGATTTCCTTGGTCCGGCGCTGGGCAGTGAAGGCGGCGAGGCCGAACAGCCCCAGGCAGCCGATGATTACGGCCAGGAGCGAGAAGGAGGCGAAGATCTGCGCCCGCGACTCCTCGGCATTGTAAAGTTCGCGAACGATGTCCTCGCTGAACTTGGCCTGGAAGGGGACTTCGGGAGCCAGCTCCTTCCATTTCTGCTCGACCTCCGCCCGGACTGCTGCGGGATCGCCCTTGTATCGGATGATCATCCAGCTGGGCCCTTCCCGCGACTTGCGGAACATCAGGGGCTGGATCTTGTCGCGGAGCGACCGGAACCGTGCGTCGCCGACAACGCCGATGACAGTGATGTTCGCCGGGCCCGCTTCGTCCGAATAGAGCTCGGCCTTGAACGTCTTGCCGATGGCATCCTGCGGCGACTTGAAACCAAGTGTTCTCACTGCGGATTCCGTGATGACGACATTGATTCCGCGTGCCGTGAGAGCGCGCTCAGCGGCCGGATCCGAAGGGATCGGCAACGTCTGGTCGTCCATCGCCCGGTTCGGATCGAACCAGCGGCCCGCCTTTAGCTTGAGGCCCATGGCGTCGAAGAAGCCCTCGTCGACTTCGTAATTGCCGATGTCGACGGTCTGGGTCGCGCCGGGCGGTATGACTCCGCTGCTGACGTTGTTGTCCGTATCGACACCGAGCTCGGTTCGACCGACTGCAACCACGCCTGGAAGGCGCTTAATCTGTTCAACGATCGTCTCGCCGCGGCCGATTAGCTGGCGACGTGCGATATTCTCAACCTGCAGAAGGTGATCGCGCTTGTAACCGGGATCGACCGTTCGCGCGTACACCGTTTGGGCGTAAACGACAGCGGTACAGACGATGAGGCCGATCGACACCGCAAACTGCGCAACCACCAAAGCGGTGCGGAGCCTGCCCGACCCCGGGGTGTCGGCCGCGGAGCGGTTTGCCTTCAGGACCTGCGCCGGCTTGAAGCGGGAAATGAAGAACGCCGGATAGATCCCGCTCAGGGCGCCAACGGCGATCGTGATCAGGATAGCGGGCAGAAGGATGCCGTCGGAACCGAAATAGCTCAGCGCCAGGTCGGCATCGAGGAAGGCTGCAAAGGGCCTGACGAGAAGCTCTACAAGCGCCAGCGCAACGAGCATGGAGACGGCGCTGAGCAATATCGCCTCGCCGACGAACTGCACGATCAATTGTCTTCGCGTCGCTCCCAAGACCTTGCGCAGGGCAACTTCACGCGCCCTTTGGCTTGCGCGCGCAGTCGCAAGATTGGTGAAGTTCATCACGGCCATGGCCAGGATCAGCACGGCGATGATCGAGAAGGTGGTGACCGTCCGCCGGTCGTTGCCCGGCGTCATGGCCGCGTTCTGCGCCTTGCCCAGGTGGATGTCCCGGACATTGACGAAATGCCAGTCCTGCTCATCACCCTGGTTCGTTCGGATCCCGCCGTTCGTCTCGTCGGGGATATTGCGCTTCTCCCAGGCCGGCATCGCCGCCTCGAGCTGGCTGACGTCCGTTCCAGGTCTAAGCGTCGCGTAAACCCAGCCCGACTGCCATCCCCACTGCGTCATGAAATCCGGAGTGTCGGCAAACAGGGTGTTGAAGTCAGCGCGCAAAATACCGTTCAGCTTAAGATGCGAATTCTTCGGAATATCCTTGAAGATTCCGACGATCTTGAAGTCGGCGGTGAGGCTGCGACGAACGATCGTGATTGTTCGCCCCACGACATTCACGGTCCCGAAACGCTTGAGCGCTTCTGACTGCGAAATAACCGCCGTCCGGTCCCCGGTAAGCGTCGTTCCGGCAAGCAACGGCAGCTTGACGACCTTCAGGAAGTCATCGTCGGCCGTGACGTAATCGTCGGCCATCGTCGCCTGCCCGTCCTTGAGGATGACAGGCGTACCGCTGAGGATGTAGCCGACCCGCTCGACCTGCGGGAAATCCTTCTTGATCCGGTCCTTGGTGACGTAGGCCGACATTTGCGAAAACAGCGGCAGCCCGCTCTTCGGGTTCGGATACCATGCCTCGAACTGGTAGGTGTTCTCGGCATCCGGAAGCCAATTGTCGTAGCTATTCTCGTACCGGACGTAGAGCAGGATCATGATGCAGGCGGCCATGCCGATCGCGAGGCCGGCGATGTTGATCAGCGAATAGGTCTTGTTTTTCGCGAGCGTGCGAACCGCGACCGTCCAATAGTTTCGCCACATCGAAACCGTCCTTTGCAAAGCGTCGACTTCCTCGCTGGCTCAGGCGGCGCGCCGCCGCTCCTGCAAGATCCGACCGTCGAGCATGTTGACGACCCGGCTGGCGAAATCGGCGTGCGATGGAGAGTGCGTGACCATTACGATGGTCGAGCCCTCCTGGTTCAGCTGGCGAAGCATGCGCATGACTTCTTCGCCGTGGGCGGTGTCGAGGTTGCCGGTCGGCTCGTCGGCAAGGATCAGCTTGGGTTCGCCGACCAGAGCGCGGGCGACGGCGACGCGCTGCTGCTGTCCGCCCGAGAGCTGCGTCGGGCGATGCTTTGCGCGGTGGGCAATCCCGACCTTGTCGAGCACTCGATCGACGCGGCTCCTGCGCTCCGATGCCGGGAAGTTGTGATAGAGCAAGGCAAGCTCGACATTCTCTCGGACCGTCAGCTCGTCGACCAGGTTGAAGCTCTGGAAGATGAAGCCGATGTTGCTTTTGCGCGTGTCGGCGAGCTGGGACTCGCTGAGGCCGGCAACTTCCTGTCCATTGAAGATGTAGGAGCCGTTGCTCGGGCTATCGAGCATTCCCATCACGTTGAGGAGCGTCGACTTTCCACAGCCCGACGGGCCCATGATCGCGACGAATTCGCCGTCGGCAATGTCGAGGTCGACGCAGTCGAGCGCGGTCGTTTCGACGGTGTCGGTCCGGTAGGTCTTGGTGAGGCCGGTCATGGTCAGCACGAGTGGTTCCTTTCTTACTCGCCGGAACTGAAGGTCAGGTGGTCCTTGTCGACCAGCCCGCTGTAGGAAGAGGTGACGACATGCTCCCCGGGTGAGAGCCCTCCCAGCACCTCGATGAAATCTGCATTGCGACGGCCCAGTTGCACCTGGCGCTTGGTCGCGCCGTTGCCACTGCTGTCGAGGACGAAGATCCAGTTGCCGCCGGTATCGTTGAAGAAGGCGCCGTTGGGGATGAGCAAGGCCTTCGACGGATCGCCGAGTGTCAGCTTGGTCTGGATCGTCTGTCCGCGCTGGACCGATGCGGGAGCGGGGCCGACGAACACCAGGTCGATCTGGAATTGTCCGTTGCGGACCTGCGGATAGACCTTCGCAACCCTCAGCCGGTACGTCTTGCCGTCGAGATCCGCAGTCGCGCCCTGCCCCACCTGGACCCGCCCGAGATAATATTCGTCGACGTCCGCCTGCAGCTTGTTGCCGCCCGCGCTGTCGATCTGGCCGATGCGCTCGCCCTGCTGCAGCGACTGGCCGAGCTGAATGTCGAAGCCGCTAAGCTCGCCCGTCACGGGCGCTCGAATGCTGAGCTGGCCGAGATTGCTGCGGGCGATTCCCATGCTGCTGTTGAGCGATGATGAAGCGGCGCGAAGCTGGGAAAGCTGGCTAGTCTGAAGCGATTCCGTCTGCGAGACGCTGCGCTTCAGGATCTCGAGCCGCTGCTGCTGATAGGTGAGGTCGTCTTTCGTGTCTTTGAATGTCTTCATCGACACGAAGCCCTTTTCCGCCAACGGCTTGTAAAGGTCATACTGGCGACGCGCCTTGGCGAGGTCGGTCTCGGCCTGGTTGAGGTCGCGCAAATTATTGTTGCGCGTCTGCGTCAGGGCCAGCTCCTGGCTGCGCATATTATTAAGCTGCTGCTCGACCTCGGCCTGCTTTTCGAGCGTCGACAGCTGCAGCTCTGCATTGGACAGAATCGCAAGCAATTGGCCTGCAGCGACCTGCGCTCCGTCCTCGACCATCTTCTTTTCGACGCGCCCACCCTCGACCGCATCGAGATAGACGGTGACCAGCGGAGTCACTTTTCCGCGGAGCGGCAAAAAGTCGTCGAACGTCCCGGACTGGACTGCCGAGATCGACAGGCGGTCGCGGGCGACCGTCATCGAATCCGCGCGGGGAGCGAAGAGCCAGAAGAGGATGATGAGAAGCAGGGCCGCGGCGGCAGCGCCGCCGATGATCAGACGCTTGTCGATTTTCTTCCGCTCGACGACGCGATCCATCGCGCCGCCAGTGACCGCTTCGGAACGGTTCGGTTGGCGAAGTTCCACGAGGCTCACTGTCCACCTTTGGGCAGTGATTGTCCGGATGCGGACATAGCGGGAGCCCTCAATCCCGCTATTTCCTCTCGACAGCGCCGAATGCGTACGATGTTCATGCCCCTATCGCTGCAAGCGCCGTGCCAAACGGCTCAGCTGATTTATTCGAACAAGGCACTGTTCGTTTCCGGACAGTGGCGCTACAGAAGTAGCGTGCAGCCTTTGTTCGAACTCGTCGCGGTCGTGGACGATGATCCCGATATCGCTCTTGCGGCGCGCCTTGCGCTCCGTGACATGTTCGAGCGCGTTGAGACTTTAAGCTCTCCCCTCGAACTCCTGTCGTTACTCAAGAATGAGAGTCCCGACGCGATCCTGCTCGACCTTAATTTCGAGCGCGGTGCAACCGATGGCAGGGAGGGACTGAACTTTCTCGGCAAGGTCATGGAGATCGATCCCGACGCCGCCGTAGTGATCATCACCGCCCATGGAGCGGTTTCAATTGCGGTGGAGGCGATCAAGGCCGGAGCGAGCGATTTCGTCGCCAAGCCATGGAGCAATGAGCGGCTGACTGCGACGGTCAGGAGTGCTGCGGCGCTTCGACGGAGCCGGATCGACGCGCGAACCGAACGAGGACGGGCGTCAGAACTCGCGCCCTCGGTTGACACTCCGCTTCTTGGAAAATCCGACGCAATGGAGCGCGTGCGGATCCTGATCGAACGCGCTGCGCCGACCGATGCCAACGTCCTGGTGCTTGGCGAGAATGGGACCGGCAAGGAGATTGTCGCTCGCGAAATCCATCGCCTGTCGCGCCGCGGTGAGCATCCCATGGTGTCGGTCGACCTCGGCGCCACTTCCGAGACGCTGTTCGAATCAGAACTGTTCGGCCATGTGAAGGGCGCGTTCACCGGCGCAGACGGCGACCGCATAGGCCGCCTGAAGGCCGCCGACCACAGTACCCTGTTTCTCGACGAAATCGGCAACCTGCCGCTTCATCTGCAGCCAAAGCTGCTTACGGCGCTCGAGCAACGGGAAGTGGTACCCGTCGGCGCCAACAAGCCGATACCGATCGACGTGCGCGTCGTCGCCGCGACCAACATGTCGGCCGACCAACTCGCCGACGAGAAGCGCTTTCGCCAGGATCTGCTGTTCCGGCTGAATACGATCGAGATCGATCTGCCGCCGCTCCGCGAGCGCCGCGAGGACGTCCCGATCCTCCTCGATCATTATCTCACGATCTACGGGCGCAAATATGACAAGCCGGGGCGAGAGCTTCCGGCCGACGTCCTCGAAGTGCTCGTTCGGCATGATTGGCCAGGCAATGTCCGCGCCCTTCGTCATGCTGCCGAGCGCGCGGTGATCATGGCCGACGGCACAGCCTACCGACTGGACGATTTCCCGCTGCCGAGACGCTCCGAAGCTGCATCCATGTCGGTCGTCGGTGACAGCCTGAATCTCGACCAGCTGGAAAAACAGATGATCGAGCGGGCGCTAAGGATGCACCATTTCAACGTGTCGCTGGCCGCGTCCGATCTGGGCCTTTCACGCGGCGCGCTTTATCGGCGCATGGAGAAGCATGGACTTTAGGCGCAAGTTCGAGTTCGGGCTCGCCTGGCGCACGCTCCTGCTCGTCGGCTCGGTCCTTCTGTTTGCGAAGGCGGCCGGAACGCCTGGCGTCAGGGCTGGCCTGATCGTCGCTGCTCTCATAGGCGTTGCTGCGCTCACGAGCCTCTGGAACTTCATCCGTCGCACCAATTTCCTTGTCTCGCGGTTCATCGAATCCGTGAGGTTCGAGGATTATTCGCAGCGTTTTTCCGACCCTTCCGGCGGCGGCTTCGACGTCCTCGGGACCACCCTCGATCAGGCGCTCAAGACCTTGCAGGCGCGGCACACCCAGGAGAGCGCCGAAGCGCGCTACCTCGCAGCAATTGTCGACGACGCTCCAAGCGCTTTGCTAACGATCGACCAGAGAGGCCGGATCGAAGTTCTGAACAAGGCGGCGCGACAATTATTTGCGCGCCACCCGCTCCAGCGGCTCGAGGACCTCGAACGGCTGGGGCCCGAGCTTGCAGCAGCAGTGCGCCTGCCTGCAGGGACGAGGAAGATCACGCGCCTGATCTTGGAAGGAGTCCCACAGAAAGCGATTTTTGCATCGGCGCAGGTGGCACGTCTCGACCAGCCCGTCACGGTGCTGTCGATCCTCCCCGTTCAGAGCGAATTGGGCGCTCTCGAAGTCGCTGCCCAGGCGGACCTGGTCCGCGTTTTGACTCATGAAATCATGAATTCGCTTACCCCGGTCACGTCGCTCGCCCGCACGGGTGCCGAATTGGTCGCGACGGCCGCGAAGAAGGATAACTCGCTCGCGGATGCGAAGACCGCAACCGAGACGGTCGCCCGGCGTGCCGAGGGGATCCTGCGGTTCGTCGAAAGCTATCGCGAGTTCGCCCAGGCACCGGATATCCATCGCCGGCAGTTCAAGGCCAGACCGTGGGCCGAGGAGATCATGCGGCTTGCGCTTGCCAACTTCGCCGGACGCGAAATCGATGCGCGGGTAGAGATCGAGCCGAAGACGATGAGTCTCACCGCCGATCCCGAGCTTCTTGCGCAGGCCCTTCTGAACCTTCTTCGGAATTCACTTCGGGCCACTGCCGAGATCGAGCCTGCAGTAGTCATTCTTGACGTGGCTCGCGAGCCGGGCGGACATTTCCGGATCGAAGTCCGGGACAACGGCCCCGGCATTCAGGAAGACCGGCGTGAAGACATTTTCCTGCCGTTCTACACCACGCACAAAGGGGGCAGCGGCGTGGGCCTCAGCTTTGCCCGGCAGGTTGCGCTGGCGCATGGAGGATCGATATGCGCGCTCGACGCGGCGGAAGGCGGCGCTAACCTTCGTATGGTGATCTAGTAATGACCGAAAGGCGCCCGCCAAAATCGTCGATGAGGCAGGTCCGCATCTTATTGTGGTTGCTTGTGGCACTGGCGATTGCCGGGACCGCCGCGCTCCTGCTTTTCCACGAGAAACCGCTCGATGGGACCGACTCGAACCAGGTGGCGATGAAGGCCAGCTTCGGCGGCCCGTTCAGCCTTGTCGGCGGCGACGGCAAGCCGTTCTCCAGCCAGGCACTCGCCGGAAAGCCCTACGCCATCTACTTCGGTTTCACTCGTTGCGGCGATGTTTGCCCGACGACCTTGTCGCGCCTCGTGAGACTGAGGAGGGAAGCTGCGAACGACCAGGCTGTGCCCATCCTCTTCGTCACCATCGACCCGGCGAACGACGGTCCAAAAGAGGTCGGCCAATATGCCGCCTTGTTCAACGCGCCGATCATCGGCCTGACCGGCACTCAGGCCCAGATCGACTACGTGAAGAAACAGTTCGGCATTTTCGCCGAGCCGGCGCCTCATGCGGCAATGGGGAAGGAAATGGAGCACACCGCGACGGTCCTGCTGTTCGACCGCGCCGGGCATTTTTCGGGTACGATTTCACCTGACGAGCCGGACTCCGACGCGGTCGCGAAGCTGAAAAAGCTGCTCGCCTAGCTCCGCTCGTCGAGCTCCTTCACAAGCTTCCGCGGAGCCTGGGCGCGATAGCTTTCCTCGACCCAGGCCTTGAGCTGCTCCAGGGCGGGGATCTCGCTCTCATTCGGAGAAAAGCTTACCCATCCGCTCTTCCCGAGCCCGTATGGAGTTGGCTTGGCGAACGGTAACTGGAGAGCCTCGTAGCCGGTATAGGGGAGCTTGCACGACAAGCCGAAGGGCGATTCCTTGCCTGACAGATAAGCGAAGGTCTTGTCCTTGACGGCGAGATCGTCGTGATCGGGCCAAGGCGACTTACGGTGCGCGCCGGGCAATGTCAGTCCCCATGAACGGAGCTCGTCGACAATGCTTTTGCTCACCATGATCCGGGCGGACTAGCGGAACCGGTCGCGCTTCTCCAGTTTGTGGGGCGATGCCGTCGTACAAACCCGATCCGAAGATCCTGACCCTCGGGTCGGATTTCTACGACCCCGTCGCGGCGGCCGGCTTTCCCCAATGCATTCCGCGCTTCGTCAATAGCCGCTGGGCTGAGCGGATCGGTCTCGATCTCGATAATAGCGCCTGGCCGCGTCATTTCTGCCGGTTCGAGCCGCTGCCGGACAATCTCAGCGAGCCGCTCGCGCTCCGGTACCACGGTCATCAGTTCCGGGTTTACAATCCCGAGATCGGGGACGGGCGAGGATTCACCTTCGCCCAGCTTCGCGACGAGCGTGGAAGGCTGCTCGACCTTGGAACCAAGGGGTCGGGACAGACCCCCTACAGCCGCCATGCGGATGGCCGCCTAACCTTGAAAGGCGGCGTTCGTGAAGTGCTGGCGACAGAGATGCTTGAAGCGCTCGGCGTGAACACGTCGAAGAGCTTCGCGCTGTTCGAGACTGGCGAAGCGCTCGAGCGTGGAGACGAACCCTCCCCGACCCGTTCGGCTGTACTGACGCGGCTGAGCCACGGTCACATCCGCATCGGCACCTTTCAGAGACTGGCATTCCTTGGCGATGTCGAGAATTTGAAGAAGCTGACCAGTTATTGCCTCCAGCAGCTCTACTCGGAGCAGCCGGCGGACGACGATGCCGAAAATGCTCTTCGCCTGTTCGATCTCGTCAGCGCCGCCACGGCGACCCTTGCCGCCTCCTACCTTTCCGCCGGGTTCGTGCATGGCGTGCTCAACAGCGACAATATCAATGTCACCGGCGAGAGCTTCGATTACGGTCCGTGGCGGTTCACGCCCGATTGGGAGTCTGGGTTCACCGCCGCCTATTTCGACCATTACGGCCTCTACGCCTTCGGTCGCCAGCCCGAAGCGATCCACTGGGATCTTGCCCAGCTTGCCGGCTGCCTGTCGCTGTTCGCAGAGGCGCCAGCCCTATCGGAAATGCTCGCGGGATGGAGCGATCGCTTTCAGCAGGCGCTGGTGAATGCGCTGCTGAAGCGCTTGGGTATCGCAAGCGGTGAGCAGGACCGAGAGACAGCAGGGGCGTTGATCCGGGCGCTCGCAACCAGAGTACGGCAAATTGATCGCGTCTTCTTCGACTGGCGCGGCGGTCACGACCCCGGCCCGGAAAACTATCCTGCCGACGAGTTTCGTGACCTGGCCAAGCTGCTAAAGGGGCGCGAAGCGCCGAAATCCCACCCTTATTGGACGGAGGATGCACCCTGTTCGATGCATATCGAC
>Ga0105248_10002180_pt1 | contig 21666 bp, 17 predicted proteins | sample KBSS34metaG_FD_81524 | JGI IMG/M metagenome (GOLD analysis project Ga0105248, IMG submission 81524) | Switchgrass rhizosphere microbial communities from Kellogg Biological Station, Michigan, USA - KBS S3-4 metaG | ecosystem: Host-associated > Plants > Roots > Rhizosphere > Soil | place...
CCTCGTCAACAAGCACGCGCCGGACATTGACGATATGCCCGACGCCGACGTCGTCGTCGCGACCTGGTGGCTCACCGCCGAATGGGTGGCAACACTGCCCGTGAGCAAGGGCGCCAAGGCCTACTTCATTCAGCATCACGAGATCCATAGCAACCTGCCGATTCAGCGCGTGCGCGGGACCTACAGGCTGCCACTGCGCAAGATCGTGATCGCCCAGTGGCTCGCGGACGTGATGCGTTCGGAATACGGGGACGGCGATGTCGACCTCGTGCCGAACAGCGTCGATCACCAGCAGTTCTTTGCGCCGCCCCGAGGGCGGCAGGAGCGGCCTACCGTGGGACTGCTCTATTCATCAATGGATTGGAAGCGGTTCGCGCTCGCGGCTGAAGCGCTCGCGCGCGTGCGCCGCGCGTTGCCGAACCTTCGCGTCGAGTGCTTCGGCACCGAAAGGCCAGAACGAGACCTACCCCCCTTCATGAATTTCACTTTCGATCCACCACAGTCGTCTCTTCGCGATCTGTACGCTGCCTGCGACGTCTGGCTCACGGCCAGCAGCAGCGAGGGCTTCAACCTGCCGGCCATGGAAGCCATGGCCTGCCGCACGCCCGTGGTGGCCACTCGCACGGGATGGCCGGCCGAGGCGATCGTCGATGGGGTCAACGGCGCCTGCGTCGGCATCGACGATGTCGAAGCGCTGGCGCGCGAGACGGAACGGCTGCTGCGGCTATCGGACGAAGACTGGCGGGCGCTTTCGGACGGTGCATATGCCACCGTGCGCGACAGCTCCTGGGAACGGTCAACAGACCTGTTCGAGGCGGCGCTCCGGCGCATCGCGGCGGCCCGGGACACGTCCCCGGAGGCAACGGCATGAAGGTCTGGTCGGTCGGCGCTGGCTATGTCAAAGACTTGGGAGATTTCTACAAACATCCCCGAGGCTGCTTTGGAGCGAATGGTTGGTTCAGATGAGCGACGGCTCCGGCACAGGCCCCATCGCCTACCTGATCAACCAGTATCCGAAGGTCAGCCATAGCTTCATCCGCAGAGAAATCCTCGCACTCGAGCGCCGTGGCGTCGTTGTGCAGCGGTTCGCAATGCGCGGATGGGATGGCGCCCTGGCGGACGAGGAGGACCTGAGGGAGCGCGGCAAGACGCGCTACCTGCTGCAGCGGGGCGCGACGTCGCTCCTCGTCCCGACTCTTCGGACGCTTCTGCGGACACCTCTTCGCTTCCTGAGCGCGTTGCGGCTTGCGTGGCGTTCGGGGCGGCACGCCGACCGCTCGCTCGCCTATCACCTCGTCTACCTTGCCGAGGCATGTCGCTTGCTGGAATGGCTGCGGCAGGGAGGCGTGACTCATCTTCACGCTCACTTTGGGACCAACGGGGCCGAGGTCGCGATGCTCGTTCGCGAGCTCGGCGGCCCGCCGTACAGCTTCACCGTTCACGGACCCGAGGAGTTCGACAAGCCGGTCTTTCTCGGCCTGCGCGAGAAGGTCGACCGCGCCAAGTTCGTGGTCGCGATCAGCTCCTTCGGTCGCAGTCAGCTCTTTCGGTGGGCGTCGCCTGCTGCCTGGCACAAGATCCAGGTCGTGCACTGCGGCCTGGAACCGGCATTCAGCGCCGGCGCCGACTCCGATCTTCGGGCGCCGTCGGCAACGCCCCGACTTGTCTGCGTCGGGCGCCTGAGCGAGCAGAAGGGCCAATTGCTTTTGCTGGAGGCAGTGCACCGCCTTGCATCGCGCGGACTGCCGATCGATATTGTGCTCGCGGGCGACGGCGAGATGCGCGAGGAGCTCGAAAGGAGAATCCGGCATCTCCACCTCGAGGGCCAGGTGCGAATCACGGGTTGGGTCAGCGGCGCCCAAGTGCGCGAAGAGATCCTCGCCGCACGCGCCCTGGTGCTTCCCAGCTTCGCCGAAGGCCTTCCTGTCGTTCTCATGGAAGCGATGGTTCTCGGCCGGGCAGTGATCAGCACTTTCGTCGCCGGAATTCCCGAACTGGTGGAGGACGGCGAAACAGGCTGGCTCGTGCCCGCGGGAGACCTGGACGCGCTGATCGCTGCTCTCGAGTCGTGCCTAGCCGCGACGCCCGAGCGCCTGTCTCACATGGGGCAGCGTGGCAGGGCGCGGGCGCTCGGTCGGCATAATGTCGACGACTCAGCGGCACAACTCGAGGTTCTGTTCGAGTCGCCTCTGCCGACGCCGGATGACTGATGCCAACGGCCCTGACTCTGCTCGACGTTCTCCTGATTGGCGCCGCCGCGCTCCTGTCGCTGCCGGTTCTCGTGTTGTCCGTCGAGATCTTCAGCGCTTGCGGGGCGAGGTGGCTCCGCTCCGCGACGTCGCCGTCACTTCCTGATCCGGCCAGGAGGCCGTCGGTCGCGGTTCTCGTGCCGGCTCACAACGAGGTCGACGGAATCGCTGCCACGATTCAGTCGATACGGGCGCAACTGGTCGAGGGCGACCGCTGCGTGGTCATCGCCGACAACTGCACTGACGAGACGGCGCGCGTCGCTGGCGCCGCCGGGGCCAGCGTGGTCGAACGGGCGGATGCGGCACGGCGAGGCAAGGGTTTTGCCCTCGACTACGGCGTCAGGCACCTGGCTGCGGAGCCGCCGGAGGTGGTCGTTGTCATCGATGCCGATTGCACATTGGGTCCGAACGCCATCGATCTTCTCGCCCGGCGGTGCGTCGAGACAGCACGTCCGGTGCAGGGCTCGAACGTGATGCGATCTCCGCCCGGTGCGCCGCTGAAGACGCGCATCGCCGAGTTCGCGTTCGTGATCCGGACGGTGCGAGCCCGAGGCTGCTTTCACCTTGGCCTGCCTTGCCAGTTGACGGGTACCGGGATGGCCTTCCCCTGGCCGCTGATTCGCGATGCGTCTCTTGCCTCGGCACACATCGTGGAGGATCTCCGGCTCGGGCTAGAGCTGGCCGCGGATGGATCGCCGCCGACGCTTTGTCCGGGCGCGACCGTGATGAGCGTGTTTCCGCTCGGTGCCGCCGCGTTCCTGTCGCAACGCGTGCGCTGGGAGCAGGGTCACTTCGGCGTCATCGCCGAGCTCGGTCCGAGGCTGCTGTGGCAGGCGATACGGCGAGGCCAGCTTCCCCTGGCGGCAATGGTCGCCGATCTTTGCGTCCCGCCGGTCGCTGCGCTGGTGCTGGCGCATTGCGCTGTGCTGGCTCTTTCGGCGCTTGTGGCGTTCACCTCCGGCTGGATCGCACCGCTTGTGCTGGCGGCCTCGTCATTGCTCTTGTTGTTAATCAGTGTCGCTGCTGCCTGGAGTGGCTTCGCTCGCCATGTCGTGACGTTCCGCGAGCTTGCCACCGCGCCTGTCTATGTGGCCGGCAAGCTCCCGATGTACGTGCGGATGATGTTCAAGAAGCAGACGGAGTGGGTTCGCACCGACCGCAAGGGGGATGTGCCTTGAAGGTCGGGCGCACGGCCAGAGGGAAGACGCCCTGAATCCGCGGACGCCCGAGAGAGGAATCCATCGCCCGGGACCTTCGGCGACCGAGCCCGACTGGACTCGCGAGCACAAGTCCTTCTGGGCCTGGAGCCCCTCTCGCTCACTGCTGGCGAGCCTGCGTTCATACCAACGACACGCCGGCTCGCGCCAGCCCTGGGACGTGTTCGTCCGTAAGGTCGCCGTGCTTCGTCATCGCGTCTGGAGCATCGTCACGGGCGCCGACATTCCATTGAACTCGCACATCAGCGGCGGGCTTCTCCTGCCGCACCCCAACGGCGTGGTGATTCATCCCGAAGCTCTCATCGGACCGAACTGCCTCATCTTCCAGCAGGTGACGCTCGGCGGAAGCAATCGCGGCGCGCCGCGCCTGGGTGGCCATGTCGACATCGGTGCGGGAGCCAAGATTCTCGGCCCGGTCGTCATTGCAGATCACGCCCTCATTGGGGCGAACGCAGTGGTCGTCTGCGACGTTCCTGCAGGAGCCACTGCCGTTGGAGTCCCTGCACGGGTTCTCGTGGCGGAAACCGAAGCTTCTGTTTCAGACGCTGAGGCGATGCCGAGTGCTCTCGGTGTCCAAGCTGATCGCTGAGATGCGATCTTGGCTCAAGACGCGGGCGACGCTGCCGTCTCGGGCGCGCCGTCAGCCCAGGAAGCCCAGATTCCTGTTGGCGAAACGGCCGATGTTCGGTACCACCGTTGCCAGATCGGCGTCGGCGACCCCGAACCAGCGCGCCAGGGTGGCGGCGTATTCGTCGACCGAGGTCGTGGGAAGCAGGCGACCCTGGCCAGCGTCCTCGGGCCCCTTCAGCGCTACCGTCGGGAAGGTCCCGTAGACGCGATTTCCCTGCACCGCATCGCCCATGATGAAGTGATGCCCGCCCCAGCCATGGTCGGAACCTCGGCCGTTGGTCTGCAAGGCGCGACCGAAGTCCGACGCGGTGAAGGTCGTCACGTTGCCAGCGACGCCCATCGCGACCGTGGCCTGGTAGAACGCCGCCATGGCATCGCCGAGGTCTTTAAGCTTGCTCCCATGGTCCACGACCAGGTCGCCGTGCATGTCGAATCCGTCGGCCTGGACGAAGAAGATCTGCCGCTTTTGCCCGAGGCCTGCGCGTGCGCCGATCGTCCTGGCGACAATCTTCAGTTGCTGGCCAAGAAGGCTACTCGAGAAGGATGTAGGCGCGGCGACTCCCGCCAGGGCGCTGTTCACCTGAACTTCCGCATTGATCGAACGAGTCGCGACTTTCGTCAGCTCTGCTTCCAGCAAATTGCTTCGCGGCTCGGTCATGAGACGCCGCAGCGGGGCGCCGACCGGCCCCCACACGCCGTCCCAGCCGAGCGGGCCGACCTTCACGGCGCCTTCCGTGGTGATCTGATATTGCGTCGTGCTGTTGCCGGTCTGCATGACGTTGTTGCCCGCGGCCGAGATCGCAATGGAAATTCCGCTGCCCGTATTGAAGGCGCCCGCGGTCAGGTCGCCGATCCTGCCGAGCCAGCCGGAGGCAGAAGCGCGGTTCGGCAAGCCGGTTTGCCAGGCGCCAGTCTGATCCGCATGCGAGAACAGCTGGAAAGGCACTTGAACGGTGGGATTGCCGCCGTTCCATTGAGCAAGGGTCGTGGGCACGCTGAGCGGCCCGACGTTGGCGAGCAGCGCCAGACGACCACTGTCGAACAATGGCTTCAGCGAGGAGAGGGCACTGTTGAATCCCAACGGAGCGCCGTTGAACCCCTGGGGCGCCAGGGCAAGCAGTTGCGACGCGGGAAGTGCCAGGATGGAGCGGGCGCGCGCGTAGGCGTCGTAGGCGGAACCGCTTCTCGGCGCGACCGTGTTCGACTGATCGTTGCCGCCAGCGAGGAAGATGCAGACGAGAGCCTTGTAATCGCTGCTCTCTCCCGCGCTTGCGGCACCGATGGCCATCAGGTTGGCCATGAACGGTGTTCCGGCCAGGCAGGATGCGACGCTTGCGCGCTTCAGGAAATCACGGCGCCCGAGGTGATGGTCGATGTTTGCCATTCGGTTCTCTATTTCTGGACGATGAATTCGGGCGACATCATGATCAGATAGGTCGCGAAGGCGACGCGCCTCGTCCCGCCCGAGGCGTCGACCGGGGTCGCCTTGACCGCCTCCACGATCGCCTTGCGAGTGGCAGCCGTCATCTGACCGGCCATGAACAAGAGGTTGAGCCGATCGACCAACGCGTCGGGATTGCCGGCCAAGGCCATCTCTGCAGAGTAGTCGGCGAACAGGTAATCGCTCATCGGCCATCCGACGTAAACGTTGTCGCGCCACCAGGTGTTCTTGCGCTCGACCTCTTCGACCAAGTAGTTGGCGTAGCCGGTGATCGTGGTCTCGTGAGTGATCTGGAACTCCGGCGCCGTCAGTCCCTGCTTCAGGATGTCTCCGGGAGGCGCGTAGTCCGGCCGGAACCAATTGAACACGCTTGGTGCGCGCAGCGGATTCTGGCCGATGCTCGACAGGGTGTCTTCCAGGTGGAAGAGCCTGTATTCGCCGGTCTGCGACTTCATGTTGAATGCACGCATGAAGTTCGCGTATCGGATCGCCGGCTCGCGGACCTTCCCCCACCGCGGATCGCTCAACTTGGCTGGATCACGGGCTTCCGGATCGAGCAGGACCGCTCGGATCACCGCCTTCATGTCGCCGCGCGTGCCCTGCCCGTTATCGTTGAACGCCTGCGTCACGCGTTTCACGTAGTCGGGGCTGGGATTGCTAGTCACGAACCGCTTGATGAGCTGGCTGCCGATGAACGGCCCCACGTTCGGATGGTTGAACAACGTGTCGAGCGCAATCTTCAGGCTCTGCTGAGCTGTCGTATTCGCCGGGATGACAACGCCACGCAGGATTCGCTTCTCGCTCGTGCTGTGAAAGGCGGGATAGGGGATCATCGCCTGGTTGTAAGCCGGTTCGTAGGTGTCGTTCGGATTGGCGCCGGTAAATCCATTCTCCCAATTGCCGTTGCCCCAGCCCCAGCCGGTAAACACCTTGGCCATGCCCATGATGTCGGCCTGCGTATACGTCGGGATGTCGTTGCCGTTCGCGTCTTTCTTGCGCGAGCCGTCTTCGTTCAGCTCCCACAATCCGATCGAGAACAGCTGCATGACCTCTCGCGCGAAATTCTCGTCCGGGAGGCGGCCGCTCGCGGGGTCTTCCTTCTCGTTCTTCATGTGCGACAGATACATGCCCATCGCCGGACTGGTAGCGACCTGCTCGAGCAGCGTCCGGTAGTTCCCGAATGCATTCCGCGCGAGCATGTCGAGATAGCCGACGTGGGCAGCTGGCACATCCTTGATCGAAGTATTGATCGTGCTGATGACAAAGATCTCGCTGAGGGCGAAGACCAATCGCTGGCGAAGCTGATCAGGCCCCCGGACGGCCTGCTGCCAAAAGCTCTCCATCACGGTGTTGATGTTGCTCGACTTGCATGGATTGCAGCCGATCGGCCCCATCCGGTGGTAGTAGTCCCAGTGAGAATCCATCGGCGCAGTGGCGAACTGCTCGGTGAGCCACGCGCCATATCCCATGCCTGCGAGACGATTGATCTCGTTCCAGTTCGGACCGTAGGTGGCCTGAACGAGGAAGCGCGCTGCCTCCTGGCTGCTCAGCTTCGCGGTCAGGTCGACCGCCGGCGCCGGAGACGGCGCTGGGCTCTGCGTCGGAAGCGGATCCGCGCCGCTCGGCGGCGAGGAACCCGTCGTCGTCAATGCCACCGCGACCGCGAGGAAGCACTGCTTCACGACACCGACGATCGGGTCGCCAAAGGTCGTGTTGTTGCACTCAACGCCGTCAGAAAATGTCTTCACGGTGTAACTGTCGCGGGCGCCGTAGGCGACATTTTGCGCCCCTGAGAAGATGCACCGATTGCCCTCCCTGGCGCAGGGGGTAGAGACGAATTCTTCCCCCGCCACGCTGAACGTGCCCACGGATGGGTCGCGGGGGATCCGCTTGTTCCCGAGAGCCGGTCCCTTGCTCGGCGCATCCTGGATCGCACCTGCAAGCGGATCCTCTTTCCCACCTCCGCACGCGGCAAGGCAAGTCGCGACGACCACGCCCATCGCGCAAACAGCGCGTTTCAGTCCACTGGCAGGTCGGGGCATGTTTCTTTCCTTCGGAGCCACTGGGCCTTTCGGCCTGGTGGTCGCTGAACTTGACGAATCTGTTGTTACGAGCCGAAAGCGATCCGTCGCAGGGAGCGCGGACGGCGGTGTGTGCTCCGGCCTGTCTAAGGGCCGGTCTCCAGAGTGAAATCCTTGGTGGAGCGGGCGGCTCACTCCACCGCGCCCATCGTGCATTGCGACGTGTTTCGCGCAACTCCGCGTTGATCGGTGGCCGGGCAGTTGCTGCCTGCGCCTCGCAAGACGCTGGTTGCTGCAGGAATCAGTGTCGGTGTGGGTCCGCCGTTGAGGCCGAGCGCACCGAGCAACGGGTCGGCGAAAAGGATGCCCTGCACGCAGGGCGTGTCGAGCGCCCCCCCGGAGACGCGGTAGCGCGGCCACTGAACGTTGGCGGCCCCCGTCGCCGGAGCGAACATGCATTGCATTGGCGATCCCGCGTCGTTCGTCAAGTTGCTTGCGAACACGGTGTTTCGGACCGGGAAGTTCATGTCGCCGAACATCGCCGCGCTGAAGTAGCCCGACCCGCCGCTCGACTTGTTGTTCGCGAACGTGACGTTGAGCATCAGGCTGCCCGGGTAGTTGCCGTTGAGCATGAGCGCCCCGGCCACTCCGCGCGTGGCCTCGTTGCCTGCAAAGGTGCTGTTGACGATATTGATCTTGCTGTTCGCCAGCTGCGCTGCGCCGGCGCCTTCGGCAACGTTGTCTGCGAAGGTGGAAGCGGTGATCTCGAGAGGCGATGCGTTGAGGATGAACGCACCGCCACCGACCTTGGCCCGGTTGCCTTGCACAAGCACGCGGTCCAGCACGGTACGGCGGGGAGTGGCGTTCATGGTCCGAAAGAGCCCACCGCCGAGCTCATTGGCCTGGTTCTGAACGAAGCGGGAGCCGCAGATCACGACGTCGGTGTCGTCTTCGCCGTCGATCGCGACGGCTCCCCCGTTGCCGCCTGCGCCGCCTTGCCCCGGGTGGCCGACGCCCGGGCACGTTGCGACATCCGCCGTGGCGTAGTTGCGGCCGGTGCCGGTCGCCGTGTTGCCCTGGAACACGCTGTTGGAGATCCGCGCATTCGACTGCAACAGGCCCAGTGCGCCTGAATTCGAGCCGGTGTTGCCCGTGAATCGAGACCCGACGACAGTGACGTCCAGCGAGCCGGCGGCGAAGATCGCCCCGCCTCCCACGTCGGGCCCTGGCGTGGCGGCGGCGTTGTTGCGAAACTCCACATCGATGACGTGAAGCCGTGCATCCCGCACCTCGATGGCGCCTCCCACTCCGCCGGCATAGCCGTACGCGCAGTTCGGATTCGTGGTGCTGGGTGCGACGTAGCCCGTCCCGGGCGCCTTGCCGTTGACGAGCCGGATTCGCTGGATCGTCAAACCGTTCAGATTGCTGCGGTAGGTCGGCTGAACCAGGCTCAGAATTCGCGCGCCTCCGGCGCCATCGAGAGTGATGGTTCCCCCACCGTCGATCACGGTGTTGCGGTTGGTCGGAAGCGAGATCGTCGACAGGACCGCAATCGTGACGGGGAGGGCACCGCAGTTGAACGTGACCACTGCATTCTTCGACAGCGCGGTACGAAGCGCCGTTTCGGTGCAGCTGGCGGGGGTCCCGTCACCAACGCTCGGCGCTGTTCCGGACGTGTCCACGAGTGAAATGGGGGGCGTGCAGACTATCTCTGTCAGAGTCGCCGGTGGGGCCGCCGGCGCAGGTGCGGGTGCGGGTGCGGGTGCAGGTGCGGGCGCGGGTGTGGGTGTGGGTGCGGGTGCGCATTTTTTGCCGCTCCCGCCGCATCTGAGGCTCTCGCCCTGGAGGTCGGAGCCTGTGCTCAATGCGACCACGGGATCATTTGCATTGGCGCCGCCGCATGCCGCAAGGCACAAACTCAGCGCCGCGCTCGCACCGAAGAGCATTCGAAGCCGGGTCATCGAAGGGCTCACGGCGTCCGGAAGGTTGTTCGCGTCGCTGTCCATCCAACATTCAATATTCGTGGTGAGCGCGGATGATGTGCGGCGCTGTGCTCTCGCCGCCGGGCGATGTGTCAATCAACATACGCAAACTGTGAGAGGAAGTAAGGCGCGTGAACGACCTCACGTGCAGACCGCCCGCAGAGGGGCGGTCTTGACGCTAGAGCGCCACGGTGCGACCGCTTTCGTCCTCATCCGGGGTGCTTCGGGCCGGCCGTCATCTCATCTATCAGCAATGCGATTCGTCGCGCCACGCGCTCGCGATCTGCGACTCGCGGGCGGGGAACGAAACGGGTGAGCTCGACCAGCTTGGCAGGAAGGTCGTCGACGTCGTTGGCCAGGAGCACATGCCCGAGTTCCTCGAACTTGCGGCCGGTCGCGAACTGGTGGTCGTTGACATGCTCGTGAAAGCGGCCGGTCCGAGGCAGGACCAGAAGCGGCTTCCCGTGTGCCAGCGCCAGCTGGATCGTTCCCGCGCCCGCATGCGCGATCAGCGCCGTGGCTTGCGAAACCCGCTCCTCGTATTGCACCTTCGGCAGGAACCGCTCGAACCTCAGGTGTCGAGGCTCGTACCGCCCGTCGCCGATCTGGGCGAGGACCTCCTCGGTGATGACCTTTGCACCCACGAGCTCGTCGACCGCGCGGACAAGGCGATCGAAGGGGAACATGCTCCCCACCGTCAGGAAGATCACAGCAGCTCCCCGGCGTACTCCACGTCGGGATACTTGGCGGCCACCTCCGGCCACTGGGCGAGGCACAGGTCCGCGACGTGTCGCATGACACGGCCGCTGAGAGAAAGCTCCTCGATCTGGGCGATGCTGTCGATCCATACGACCCGAGCCCCACAAAGCTTCGAGCAGATCGCAAACATGGCGAGAGGCATCGATCCGGTGGTGACGATCAGGTCCGGGCGAAGCCTGAGCGCCAGGAAGCACGCACGGAAGAACACCCCGATCGCTCGGAATGCCTTCTTCCTGTCGCTTTCGCCGATGACGTAAACAGGCTTGCCCCGACTCGCGAACGCCGTCGCGGTAATTTCCATCGTTGTCACGTAAGCCGTCGGCGCGATCGGCCACAGTCGTCCCTCGGCGACTTCGAGCAGGAGAAGGAGCTCGTTGGCGTGGCCGCCTGCGGAGGCTCCGGCGATGAACTTGAGCGGCCGTCGAACTCCTCGTGCGGAGCCCGGGCCTCGATCTTGCTCTTTCATCGACTGTCTTCGATCCGCTCGTTCATCCGTTGGCAAGCTCGCCGTGGGGGCCCTCGATTCTCGCCGCTCGCCGGCGCCGCCCCTAGAATCGGCGCCCTTGCGACGAGCGCGCCATCTGCCGCCGGCGCGCGATTCTCTCTTCGAACATCACACATGATCCGGACTGCCATGGTCGGCATGGGAAAGATGGGTCTGTCCCACCTTTCGATTGCGCGCGCCCACCCCTCCATCGACCTCGTCGCCGGCTGCGATGCCAGTGCGTATCTCACCGATATCCTGGAGAAGCACGCCGGGCTGAAGTGCTATGCCAGTCTCGAGCCGATGCTCGACTCCGAGCAGCTCGACGCGATCATCATCGCGACGCCGTCGAGCCTGCACGGCGCGATGGTGCAAAAGGCGCTGGATCGCGGGCTGCACGTTTTCTGCGAAAAGCCGTTCGTCCTCGACGTCGAAGAGGGCGAACGACTGGTCGCTTCGGCCCTGTCGCGCCGACGCGTGACGCAGGTCGGCTATCACTTCCGCTTCGTCGGCGCCTTCAAGGAAGCGGCTCGCATCGTCCGTTCGGGAGCATTGGGGACCGTTCACCACGTGCGCGCGGAAGCCTATGGGCCCGTGGTCCTGCGCAGGAAGACGAGCACCTGGCGTTCTGCCAAGGCGGAGGGGGGCGGAGCGCTCTATGACTATGCATGTCATGCGGTGGACCTGGTGAACTTCGTCGTCGGCGCTCCTACTTCGGTGGATGGCGTGGTTCGCAACAGCGTGTTCTCACGCGATGTCGACGACGAGGTCTACGGCACGATGCGCTTCGCAGGCGGGGCGAGCGGGCAGCTCTGCGTCAACTGGAGCGATGAGAGCTTTCGAAAGATGTCGACGAAGATTTCGGTGTGGGGCACGAACGGCCGCCTCACTGCCGATCGACAGGAGTGCCAGGTCTACCTTCGTGAGCCGCACGAGGGCCCGCCTCGCATCGACAAGGGTTGGACGGTCCGATACACGACCGACCTCTCCGATGAAGTCTGGTTCTATCTGCGCGGCGAGGAATATTCGGCTCAGATCGACTACTTCGCGTCCAGCATCCAGGAGGGTCGCATCGACGGGGAGAACAGCTTCGCGTCGGCGCTGCAAGCGGATCGCGTCGTCGCGATGCTGGTCGATCAAGAAGGAGTGCCAGCGGTTGCTCCAGCCGCCGAAAAATCCCGCAAAGGCCTCTGGTCGCGCATCGCAGGCTAGCGTCTTTCATCCCGCTGGTCGAGCACCTCACGGAAACTCAAATGGATCGGGTTCTTTTCGGCGATAACCAGTTCTTCGGCGTCAATCACATGTCCGAAGACAAGGCGCGTGCGCAGGCCATGCGTTTTCAGGATCTGCAGGCGATCATCGACGTGCTTGACGCCGCGTACGGCGAGGGCATCCGGACTTTCATGTGCACCTCGCACGACCGCGTCGCGGAGATCTGCGACTACTTCAGAAGCCATCCTGAGAAGTACCCCGACTATCAGTTCTATCCGTGCATGCCTTACGCGCACAAGTATGCGAACGCCGTGACGGAGCATGGGATGTTCGAGGCGCTTCGGATGTTCCTGCCGAAGGAAGGAGCGATCGCGGCCATGCTGAAAGGCGGGGTGGCGTTGGCCAGCAAGGACATCGAGGTGATCATGCACTTGCTGATCGATGCGGAGATGAAGATGTTTCATGGTCTCCGCACGCCGGTGGTGTTCATGCAGAACGTGATCACAGACCTGTTGCTTGGCTTGCGCATGAACGATTGCCTTCGCATTTTTCACGATCACGTCCGCGACAAGTACGGCGCCGAGCCGGGCTACATCACGATGAACCTTCCGCGCCTTCTGGACGCGCTCGACGCCGTCGGCATCGAAAATCCGATCGTCTGCGCCAACATCAACAAGATCGGCTTTCGCATGTGCGGCGGCACAAGGGCGTACGAGGAGGCGATCGCGCAACGGCGCTTCAGGGCGGTCGCCATGTCGATCCTTGCCTCCGGCGCCATCGCACCGCGCGAGGCGATCGAATACGTGTGTGCGCAGCCACGAATCGAGTCTCTCGTCTTCGGAGCGTCGAGCCGAGCCAACATTCGTCAAACCAAAGCTTTGATCGACGAAATGACTGCCTGAGTTCGTCAGATCGGCTGCTGTGGCACTTCAATCTAGACGTGGCCTGGCCCGCCCCTTTTCCCCATCCGAGCGGCCCGGAGGCTTCCACGTTAAGTGAAATCGATAAAACGGCCCCCGCTTCTCGATCAGTCCAGCATACGTGTGAATGCGATACTCAGCCCTCCCGTGCTCTAGTCTCGATGTCCAGAAGTTAAGCAGCGTGAGCGCTTCGTCGCCGGCAGCGAAATCAAGAGTGTTCGTCAACTGGAGCATGGCGCTGAACGAAGACTCACAGGAGGATGATTCGCCTGGCCCGATCCGCATCACCGCGCGCCTGCCTCACCCTGGGGCTCGCCACTGCGACCTTACCGGCGGACGGATGGCGCACTTCAGCACCGATCTATTGAGGACATTGCCCAGATCTCCGCTCGCCCTCGCCCAAGGGTCGGATTACAAGATCAAAGCGTGGTCGCAAGTTCCGAGGTTCATCTGGCTTTCGGGTGAGTAACTTGCGCCAATACGAGGCACCGGCGCGCGAGCAGCCGTTCCCGCTATGTTGATCGTCAACTTGGTCCCTTCCGGCCAGGGTTGGTTCCCGATCAACTACATGGTGACCCTCGCCTGCGAGCTGTTGGAGGCGAAGCTCATCGACCTCTCCGATACGGGGACGACGCTCTTTACGAAACTTGCCGCAATCGTCTCGCAACGAAAAGCAAGCGACGCGCAAGAAGAGACATGCCTGCTGGTCTGCGCGTCGCCTACCGACCTTCTCGGGATCTACAAGATCGAAGGCTGGAGGACGCGCTTCAAGTTTCTGGCAGCTTGGGTGATCGACTCCTTCTGGCTGGAGTGGATCCCTATGTCAGTTCGCTTGGCGAATCCCTTCGACTGCATTTTCATTACGACGGGCGAACACGCGGAAGCTTGGCACCGCATTACTGGAATTGACCCGATCTGGTTGCCTTGGGGAACGGACGTGTTGAGGCTGGGCAGCGGCGCCGAAGTCCGTGAATGGGACCTATTGCGTGTAGGACGACAACCGATGCAATGGGACGACGACGCCGCCACGGCAGCCCTCGCCGAGCGCGCGAGCATTCGTTTTCATCCCCGTCCAAGCGCAGCCGAGAAAGACCCGCTCGAGACACATCGGTCTCTCATGGGACTGTATGCCCATTCGAAATTTCTTCTCGCTTTCTCGAACACGGCCCATCGAACGAACTACACGCATCCAACGCGGCCTTACCTCACCGGGAGATGGGTCGACGCTCTGGCCTGCGGCGCGGTTGTTGCGGGCGTTGCACCCAAAAGCCAATGCATTGATGAGCTTTTATGGGAGGGCGCGACGCTTGAACTTGAAACTCTTGAGCGCGAGGAGGGTCTGCATCGAATTAGGCTGGCCCTCGATGCTTGGATGCCGGACACCGCCATGCGAAACTACCTTATGGCGCTCGAACGACTTGATTGGCGGTATCGCTTCAAGGTAATCGCGGGGGTATTCGGCGCTGAGCCCAAGGCACTCGGCGTCGAACTGCAATTGCTAAAACGCAAGCTGGCGGCCTCAAGGCGAGCACTTCTAAGCGCCAGACTCCGAGGCCGGTGATGCCACCTCGCGTGCAATGGCCAGCGGCCATCGGTTCTCGACATGGAGGACGCTTCGGAAGGGATGGACACCGGCATCTTTGCGTTGCGGGCCATAGCGATTCGCCCCCCTGACACTCTCTGCGGACGCTTGCCTGGGCAACCGTTCTCCTCATCCTCTTCCCCGAATCTCGGCCATGATCTCCTTCATCCGTTCCATACCACGCATAACGTGAATTCCGTTCGTCACAGCTTCCTAAAGTACTGTTGGGTACTGTCTCGACGCAGCAGCTTTGCCAAGTTCCGCGCGACCCTCTCAAGACTCGTAGTGACGTGGGAAACAGGACGCCTAATCCTCTCGAACCCCAAGCCCTCCGCGAACTGCTGCAACGTTCGCGCTGTGAAGGCATTGATGTGCTCAAGCGGGTGAATCTTGAGGTAGCTCGTTCGTGACTCGATCCCCGTCACCCCCTCGCAGTCCGGCGTTTCGAGCACGAGAATCCCGCCCGGCTTGAGAAGGCCCGCGAGTCTGCGGAGTGACGGCCGTGGCTCGTCTAGGTGCTCTAAGACTTCAAAGAGCGTGACGGCATCAAACACTCCCGAGACTTCATCAATCTCTGCGAGGATCGGGAACACCCCATGCTCGCGCCTCGCCGATGAGCGGTCCACTCCCACAGCATCGAAGCCGAATAAAGCGCAAGCCGACAGGAAGTGCCCGTAGCCGCACCCGAAATCGAGAAGTCGCTTTCCCTGCGTTAGCTTGTCGATGCTCAAGACATGCGCGACCATAGCAGTAGCGGCCGCGAAGTTCTGCGCGTGCGTGGTTTCGCCCACAAAAGCTAGTTCAGCCTCCCGCGTCATCCACTTCGAAAACCTGCGTTCATTCCATTCTGGCGCGAGGATGTATCGATGGAAGGCTTGAGCGCAGTCGTCGCAACGAACGAAAGACCAAGGAGAGTCTTGAAGGAACGGGCCAGGGTGCTCACCCCACGGGTCATTGCGGATTAAGTCTCCAAGTACCCCTTCGTTGAACCTGCCCCGTGATAGCTCGGTCAGGCGAGAGCCCTCGCAGTTGATGCAGGCGGTTCGTTCTGTGAACTCAGCACGTTCCATCAGGTCCCTTATCGTCTCCTTGGGTTGGAGCCGCCCAGCAGGGTATGCATACGTACCCACGGCAACGCGCCTCGCCGAACTTGATTCGTCCACCACTGTCGCTCCACCCTCTTGTGCGCCGCTCGAATCCAGCCAGCCTGAGAGGTCGCGCGGTCGCGCTCAAGCCCTCAAGAGAGCGATTGTCGCCCTTGTCTCCGCGGTCATGCTTCGTGTCCCACCTCGAATGAGGGGGATCGTCCCTTGGGCTCGGATGTCGAACCCTCAGCCGCCCGAGAAAATTCGGTGATGTGGACCGAAAGCTTATCGGCTACTGCTAAGCGGGGTGTCGGTGCATTGGCCTTGCACCAGTTCTGAGCTGGCGATGGTTGCTAAAGCCGCGACGCGTCCTGCGTGTCTCGTGGACACCAGGATTGACCCGGTACAGTTCCGGCGCAGGGCTCCCGCAAGGGCTTCGCTTGGACTCCCGCCACGCTGTCTCCAATCGGCCAGATAGCCATATGTAAACTGCATCTCGCGTTGATGCCCTCGCAGCAAATCGGCCTCACGATTAACTAGGCTGTCACGCATCTGGACCACAGGCCAGTCGGCGAAGCTCGCCAGCATCGCAGCAACGCGGGGCGCCTCCCCGGCGATGCCGACATGTCTCACCTGCCCGGCGCGCCGGCATGACTCCAGCCATCGAAGCCATTCATCCGTCTCGATCAACGCTGCTTCGGGCTCATGCAGGAATAGAACATCTACCCGTTCCCGACGCAGGCGGCGGAGGCTCTCGACCAAGCTTTGGCGCGCTCGCTCGAGCCGCCAATCGACGACGGCGCGGTTCACTCCCGCGATCGCCTTGCCGACGACCTTGCGAGCCAGTACGTTCAAGATCCCCGGCTGCGCCCCATCCGGGCCGTACAAACCGACTTTGGTCGCGACGGTCATCCGGTCGCGGTCGAGTGCGGGAAGCCGACCCAAGGCCACCTCCGCGAGCCCGAAGCCGTAATAGGGCGCGGTATCGAAGTGCGTGAAGCCGTTGGCGAGCGCATGTTGCAGCAGGCCTTGGCGACGCCCCGCGCTGAAGAGGTGATGCAGCGACGCCGTGCCGAACGACAGGCGCGACACCTTCAGGTCAGTGCCGGGGATGAGGATGCTTTGCACGATCAGGGAGCGATTCCTTGCCCGCCGAGGACCGGTCGGCGAGCTGATTCGCGAGTCGCACCGCCAGGCAGACGGCGAGAAAGGTCGGATTGGCTTCGCCGGCGGTCGGGAAGTTGCTGCTGGAGGCTATGAAGAGATTGTCGATTCCGTGCACGCGGCCGTCCCGGTCGACGACGCCGGTTTGCGGATCGCGGCTCATGCGCGTGGTCCCGATCTGGTGGTAGCCGTCGGTCGCTTGCGCCATCACGGCGGCGGCGCGCTCGGCGTCGGGCTGGTGATATTCCAGGCGCCCGTGTCCGCCGGCTCGCAGTTGTGCATCGAGGAGTACGTGCGCGCGCAAGACGGAGTCCACATCCTGCTCGGTATAGCGGAAATCGATGTCGAGGCAGGGGAGTCCGTCGGGTCCGATTTCCTGGTTCAGCCAGACGCGGCTGTCGGGATTCGGAATCTGCTCGGCGTGGTAGTGCAGGGCATAGGTGCCACCGTCGTTGCGGAGCACGAATCCGGGCTTGCGCACTTCGGACAGATAGCGGCGACGAAGGACTTCGAACACGTCGGCCACCGCCTCCCAGGGCCGGCGCGCGACGTTGAGCAGATGCGGGCCGTAACGGCGCGGCGCCGGGCCGATGTGGCGCAAGCGGATCGCCTCTGAAATCATTCGACGCCCGAGCGGCGGAAACGCCAGGGCCAGCATCACGAGCGAGAGCGTCGCGTTGCGGTGTCGCGCATCGTGAAAGGGCGGGTTGTCCGCGAAGAAACTCGTATTGAGCAGGCTCGATCGTCGCTGCGCTTCGTCAGAGAGCGTGAAGCGCCGCCGCACATACGTGTCGTCGTCATCGAGACGGAAGTCGAGATCGTCGAAATCGGCGGGCCGACTCAGGACGATGCTGGCGATGCTGCCAGCGATGTGGCCCATATAGAACCGTCCGAGCGGGCCGTCCTTGCCACCGAAGAGCGCCGGGCGCGCACGCTGGACGGTGAGCAGCAGGCGGGTGGTCTCCAGCCCGCCGCAGGCGAGCACCACGTGGCGCGCACGGACGGTCGCTGCTTGGCCACGATGGCGGACAGCGACTCCTCGCACCGTCGACGCGTCGGCCGCGAGGTCCAGACCGTGCACCATGGCTTCGCACAGCAGCTCGACACGGGGATGCGACATCGCCCGCCGGCCGAGCCTCGGGCCGAGCTTGGGCTGACGCGCCCATCGCTCGACCTGCGACATCCGGACGTCGTCCATGCCGGTCCAGTCGGCGCGGTCGCTGCAAAAGGTGGCGCTGCCGATATCCATGTACTTCGCAGCCTGTGGCTGCCAGGGAATGACCTCGGCTTGCGTCAAGGGCCAGCCCGAATGGGGCACGTAGGTCCGGGACTCGAAATCGATCGGCTCGAATTGAACGCATCGGCCTCCCCAGAGCCACGACGTACCGCCCAGGCCGCGGCGGGTGGCGATGGCCATCGGTGCGTGGCGAGCCTCGTCGATGATGCGAGCAGGCGCGCTGACGTCGGGAGTCGCCGGAGTGGCTTGTGCCGTCTGCGTGCCGGCATCGAGCAAGAGGACCTGCAGACCCCGCTCGCCGGCCTCCAGCGCGAGCGATAGTCCGACCGGTCCGGCGCCGACAACGCAAAGATCGTAGATCCGTCCTGACGGGGGCAGCGAGGGCGAAAGGCTCACGGGGATCTCTGTCGAAGGCGCTGTCGAGGCCGACGCATTGCGCGCCCGCGACGGCTATCCGGCACGCCAGACGACGCGAATCAAGTGGTGCTGCCGTGCTGGTCGGGGCGGAACTTCAATCGCTGGACCATCTCGTAGCGGACCCCGTTCAAGGCTTCGAGCGCCCGGGCGACGGGATGATGCTTCAACGGGTCGCGAAGCTCCACGCCGAGCCGCCGGCAGTGTGCCGACAAAAGAAATTCCGCGAAGATGCAGTGGGCCTTAAAACGGAGCCGCTCTTCACTTCCTGCATCGAGCGGTTCGCTGCGGTGCCAACCTTCGAAGAGCCACCACTTCAGATGCTCTCGCAGCGCGGGCGACACTTCTTCCGTGAAAAACCGGTCCTTGTCTGTGCCTCCGTGGACGCAGGACTCCACTTCCGCGCCGTTCCACAGGCGAAGCTCCAGCTTGACCAGGACCTGATATGGCAAGGCAAAACAGAAGGTCGGGACGAACGGGTAAGCAGGAAGGCCCCGGACCGTCAGGGCCCCGTGCAGACCGGTGGAGTCCTGCGTGAAGCCCACCATTCGGTTCGCGCTCATCGACCGGATCTCCCTCGCCAGGCACCAGCGACGAAAGACCGACATGTGCTGATAGGCCCCGACCGTGTCGTTGACGAAGACGACCGCGTCCTGCTCGCCGAGATCCGACAACCTGGCGAGGCCTTCCTGCCAGCCCGAAAACTCGCCGAGAGTGTTGCTCCCGCGAACGACCTCCCAACCCGTCGCCTCTTCGGGAACCGGTGCCTCCGCACGATTGAGCACCAGGACGCGATGGCGCAGAGGCAATTTCCCGAATGTCAGTTCGCAGAAGGCGATCGCTCTTCGGGTCCTCTCTGGCGTATAGCCGACCAGGATGATGTTCATCAGCGGAAGGTGAACGACGCCGAACATCCGACGATGTCCGTCGTGTACGAGAACGGAAGCGGGCCGGTGACGTCGCGAGCCTCATGGGCGACGGAGCACGCGGCGCTCCAGCTTCGGGTGATCGCGTAGTTGGCACCAATGTGCACGCCCTTGTTCCTGTCGAAGACGTCCTGACCGGCCGGGGTGCCGGCCAGCGAGCTCCTCGTGAACAGCTTGGCCTTGGTATAGATGAGCGACGCGCTGACGCTGATCTTCGAGGTTGCCGAATAGGCCATGCCGAGCACCACGGAGTCGGTGACTTGACTGTTCTCGTAGTAAGCGGTGACCGCCTGCACGACTGGCGAGCTACCCGTCTCGACCACTGCATACGAGGTGAATGGAATCGTGTCGAAGCCGGCCTCGCGAGAGATCCTGAAGTTAACCGATGTCTTCGCGGTCGGCTGCCATGCCAGCCCGAGATGACCGGTGAAGCCCGAGATGTCGGCTGCGGCACTTCCGCTGTTGGTCTGCTTCGTGTAGCTCAGCCTCGCGTTCGCGTCGAGCAATCCGCTCAATGCGTAGTCGACCAGCAGGTCGACATTCCTTCCGGTCAACGTGTTCGACTGGAAATTGCCCGAGGTGTCAAGGAAGGCCTTGGGCCGGTCGGTTTCGCTCTGTCGATACCCCAGTCCGAGCCGCAGAGGACCTCCGGGCCGGTAATACAGGGTCACGCTGCCCATTTTCTGCCTCGTCTCCGACGTGACGTACGCGGGCGCCGAATAGTCGAGCCTCGAGTACTCGAACGCACCTTCGAGCGTGAGCAGCGAGGGCCCGCCCCAACGAAGACGGAGATCGATGGTCTCGGTCTGGGCGATGTTCTTCTGCGCGCTAGGAACTCCGCTGTATGCGCCGGGATCGGCGAGGTTTTGGTCGAAATTGACATAGACCCCGCCGGAAATGTTCTCGATGGTCGCCAGATCCGCGCCGCCGCTGATTGCGTAGCTGACGTTGTCCAGTACCTTTTCGTCCTGATAGCGATTGCCCGAGACGATCGCCTTTCCGAACACACGCTGCCGGCCGATCGGCTGGTCGAAGCCGCCGAGCAGACTGGTGCTCGAGTACGCGTCTGCCTTTCCGTCGGGAACGCGGTATACGTTCGAGTCGTAGGTGAACGCCTGGCTGACGCCGAGGTAGTAAGGGTTCGGATCCGGCGCCCCGAAAGCGCTTGAACCCGGACCCGCGGGAGGAGTCGGCGCCGGCGAGCCGGACGACGTCGACGAACCGGTCGCCGGTGCGGGCGTGCTTGCCTGCGCCAGCACCGCGGGGGCGACCAGCTCGAGCATCGCGCCGAGGGCGCCGGCAGCGAAGAGCCTGGATCGGCCCGGCTTGGCCAAATGATTCATCCGCACCTCATCTCCGTTGAAGGACGGCCCACCAGAATCGCCACTAGTAGGCATGCCGATCGAAGAACACCACCCGAATCGTCGCCACGATGATCTTCAAGTCGAGCGCCAGCGACCAGTTGCGCAGGTATTCGAGATCGTATTCGACCCGCGTTCTCATCTTCTCCACCGTGTCGGTCTCGCCGCGCTGCCCGTTGACCTGCGCCCAGCCGGTGATCCCGGGCTTGACCTTGTGGCGCACCATATAGGCCTTGATGATCTGGCGGTATTCCTGGTTGTGCGTGACCGCGTGCGGCCTCGGCCCGACGATGCTCATCGTCCCCTGCAGCACGTTGAAGAACTGCGGCAGCTCGTCGAACGAGGTGCGGCGCAGGAACGCGCCGAACGGCGTCACGCGCGGGTCGTTGCGGATCGCCTGCGGGACGACGTCGCCGTCATCCATCGTCCGCATCGAGCGGAACTTGTAGACGACGATCTCGTGGCCGTCGAGGCCGTTGCGCCGCTGCTTGAAGAGGATGGGACCCGGCGAGCTGAGCTTGACGCCGATGGCGATCGCGATCAGGAGCGGCGAGACGAGGAGGATGATGACGCTGGCGATGACGATGTCGCTAAGGCGCTTGACGAGCTCGTTGGTGCCCGTGAACGGCGTCTCGCAGATGCCCACCACGGGAACGCCGTTCATGTCCTGGAGCCGGCCCTGGATGATGCTGATGCCGAACACGTCGGGGACGAAGAAGAGCGACGCGGTCGTGCCCTGCAGCTGCTCGAGAAGCTCGACGATGCGTGGCTGCGAGCCGAGCGGCAGGGTGATGTAGACCTCGCGAACGTTGTGCCCGGTGGTGTAGGCGGCCACGTCGGCGAGCGTGCCGAGGATCAGCGCTTTCGCCTCGGGGTCGATCCGGCCGTCGCCCCTGTCGTCGAAGAAGCCGACGAACTCGGCGCCGCCGCTGTCGCCGCCCTGGAGGGCGCGCGCGACCTTCATGCCGAGCGAGCTGGCGCC
>Ga0105248_10002181_pt1 | contig 21660 bp, 28 predicted proteins | sample KBSS34metaG_FD_81524 | JGI IMG/M metagenome (GOLD analysis project Ga0105248, IMG submission 81524) | Switchgrass rhizosphere microbial communities from Kellogg Biological Station, Michigan, USA - KBS S3-4 metaG | ecosystem: Host-associated > Plants > Roots > Rhizosphere > Soil | place...
CACCCGGAACGAGTTAGCCATCTGATTCTGTACGGCGGCTACGCGCAAGGACGTTTGAAACGCAACTGCACGGAAGCGAAGAAAGAAGAGGCGCGTACGCTCGAGCGTCTGATCCGTGTTGGCTGGGGAACAGATCATCCAGCTTTTCGAAGAGTCTTCGCGTCCCTGTTTATACCCGATGGTACGCCCGAGCAGTTGGACAGCTTCGACGCGCTGCAACGCGCGTCCACCTCTCCGGAAAATGGCGTGAAGTTCGTTGGGACGATTCACCATCTGGACGTAGTTGAACTTGCCACTCAAGTGAAGACGCCTACTCTGGTGATGCATGCGAAGGATGAACTGGTGGTTCCAATTGAGCAGGCCCGACTTCTAGCTACAACGATTCCCAACGCACGTCTAGTCCTGCTAGAAGGCCGGAACCACATTCTCAGCGAGACCGAACCGGCATGGCCCAGATTTCTCGAGGAAGTTGACGCATTTCTGGCGGAATAGCATTTCGAAGAGTGTCAGGCTGGCAGCGACCGATGATCGCTGCGGTATCGGCCCGGAGTTGAGGGACATGTCTTTGGTCTCGCGTTGACAATAGCCGAACGAGAACAACTGATTGCGTATCTAAATACCTTGTAGAAACGTCAGATTACGACCAACGTATTCCGGCACGTGTGTTGCGACGTTCGTCCGACGGATCGAGTAAACTAGGCTCGACTGCGATGCTTATTGAGATCGAGCGCCAAAGGGACGTCTGTGTCGTCCACCTCAGGGGGCGCTTCGTAATGGTCACGGATCCGGATTACCTCAGCTCTAAGGCAGATGAGATAAAGACCAGCAACTGCAGCAAGCTGGTGGTCGATCTGAGCGAAGTATCCGCGATTGGATCGACGGTGATCGGTTTCGTCGTGGGCCTTTACACGACGATAACCAAGAAGGCCGGTGGCCGTTTCACATTGGCGGGCGCGAACTCACGCGTGCGAGAAGTGCTGGATCTCACCCGCTTAATTACTGTGATTCCCTTGGCTGGGGATACTGGGTCCGCTTTGGCCGCATTGCTAGCCGATTGATCGGCAGTCCGCCGTAAGGCGCCCTGAGGACCAGCATTTTTACAACGACAAGCTCGGCCAGGAACCAGATAGCTTGAACTAGCGCTGAGACGAGTGCTGCCTGCGCGTCAGCCATCAACTCGGCTTGGTCATGAATGGCGGGCACTTCTCACGCTGGGTGAGATGCTCCGAGCGCAAGGGGTGCTGCGAGAGCAAGCGTCAAGGGCCTTCTTGATGGCTCGTGACGTCAAGAATGCTGCGGACGCAGAAACTCTGCAAATGATTGTACGTTGCGCAAGCCCTTCTTGCTTCTACAGACCTTAGGATTGAAACCGCGTATCATTTCGCAGCGGCGCTAGACGCGGGTTGCGGCGGAAGTAGGAGATGCGTTCGTCGCCGCGGGAGATGGCAAGTTGCACCTCGAAACGTCTCTCCCCAGTAGTTAACGGCGAGCACGCCGAAACAGCCAAATTACGGCGGTTCGATTGCCGAATTTGGCCGCCCCGTTATTTAACAGCTCGGGCGAGGCTGAAACGTGCGTGATTTAGGACCGCTCCGGGCGGTAGCTTGGGAAACTAGGCCGCCGCCGGTCGGGCTCCTAGGCCGTTAGTGCGGGCAGCCGACGCTGTGGCACTTCTACGGTTTGCGCGTTTCTCGGCCAAATGGATTATTCGCCGAACCGGCGTCGCGCAAATCCAGCGAAGATCATTAGGTGCCGATTTCTCGATTCCGGCTCGCACGTTGTGTTTCTACTTCCGGCGAGCTTCGACCGATTCGAGTAAGGATTGAAAGCGCGGATCATTTCGGAGCGACGCCAGACGCGGGTTGCGCCGGAAGTACGAGACGCGTTCGTCGCCGCGGGCGACGGCGAGTTGCAGCCATTCGATCGCCTTGGAGGAATCACCCTGCAAGGCATAAAAATCCGCTGTAGTCGACGTTGCCGACCAAGTCAACCGTGCGAACTTCAAGGTATCCTCATCCATGGCTTGCAGAGCTTCCTCACGTTTGCCCTCTGCGGCGAGAAGAAGCGCCCATGCATGCCGCCACACGTAATTCTTCTCGAATTCAGGCCGCATTCCCTCCAGCAATGCGCGAGCCTGCTCCAGCTTGCCCTCGTCAAGATAGGCCATTGTGAGAAGCCAGGCGGCGGCAACATGCCGAGGGCCTTGCTGAAGCACCCGCTCCAAAGTGTGGATCGCACTCGCGGTGTCGCCCTGCAACCGGAGCAACTCCCCGAGGAACATCCGGGTGACATTATCCAGCGGATTGCGCTCGAGGTGCGAACGAAGCATAGCCAGGGGCTCCTCGGTTTGTCCGTCGAGCGTGCGTAGTATGACCAACGCAGGTGGACTGCCATCATTACTGCCGCTTTTGCGCCACCAATCTTCCAATTTCCCCCGAGGAATGCGATCGAGCCGGCCTTCTGCGAGGTAAACGAACATTTGCGCCATTAGGAGCAGTCCATCATTAGCAGGCAGAACCTGTTCGGCCTGGTGAAGATCTTCCTCCGCTTGAAGGAGGATGCTTTCGTCGTTCGCGTAACCGTTGTAGATTTCAACGATGAGCAACGTTGCCCGCTGAAGGCGAGCCGCGCCAAAATGTGGATCCAGTTCCAAGGCGCGTTCGACCGTCTTTCGCGCTAGCGGGATGTCGTTTTGGAAGGTGAGGAAGTTCATCGCCAGGTTGTATTGGTCGTTTGCCTCCTGGTTTGCCGATGGCTTTAAACCACCGATCAAAGCTTGGGGCTTGGGTTGGACCGTCCACCAAGCCCCAACGCCGAGCGCAGCGGTTGCCAGGGCTGCGGCGATCCCCCATCGAACCATCAACGCAGTGGCCTTCCCTCGTACCGGGGCCTCCAGAATCTCAAGCGCGTTTTCGACGGCTTGGTCCGCCAGCATCGAGCCCGAATCGAGTGTGGCGCTGGATGTATGCGTTTCGCGGACGGCCGCCGCGAAACGGAGCGGGGCGATGAACCGGTAGCCCTGGCCCTGAACCGTTTCGATGTAGCGAGCTTGGTCCGCTGAATCGCCCAGGGTCTTTCGGACTACATTTACGGCGGTATTGAGACCCTGCTCGAAATCCCCGAAGGCGGTGCCCTTCCACAGCACGCTCTGCAACTCCCCGCGGTTAACGACTTCGCCGGGGCGTTCCACCAAAAGCTGGAGAATCTTCAGCGGCATGCCGCGCAGCCGGATGGTTGTGCCCTGCTTGCTGAGCTTCCCAAGAGCTTTGTCGAAGGTAAACGGGCCGAATTCAATCAACCTGCCTGACTGAGGTTCCCTTTTCACTTTCGCGAATCACTCCTGATGCGTGAGTGTAACACTTCGTGAATCAGTGCGTTACCGCCTGAGGTAGAATTTGAGCACAAACTATTAGCCCTGCCACCCCGCTCGCCTTAGAGTCCCGCTAGCCCTTCTTCCGAGAGGGGAAATTTCGAACAAGGAGATCTTTCCATGAATTTGCGAATTTTGTCTAGAAGGCCAGCGCTAGTGGCGTTGCTGACGGTCCTGTCGGCGTCCGCCGCTCTCGCGCAGTCGAACAGCGTCAGTGTGTTCGGGTCGATCAATGGACACGCCGTCGCAGTGGTCCAAGGTGTAACGGTGCAGGCCGCCGGGGGTGGCACCGGTGATGCGTCGCACATTGGGCGATTCAACTACACAATGCAGGCGACTGTAAACGGCCCTATCGGGGTCGGGGTTTTCCTGCTATCTTTCTCCAACGGCGACGTGATCTATGGCTCGTTTTCCGGGCTCGGAGAGCCGACGATCACTCCGAATGTGTTTCGCATTGTTGAAACCCTGACCATCAAGGGCGGTACCGGACGCTTCCAAGGAGCGGCCGGCAGCCTCACGTTCGATCGCCTCGCCGACGTGAGTGAGCTGCCGAACTTCGATTCGCATTCAGGGACCGTGACAGGCACCATGAGCACTCCGAAGTGAGGTGCGGAGAAGAAATGGTGGAGCCGGATGCGTTGCAACCGGCTCCTCGCCCCGGGCGCGGAAAGCGCGGAGTCCCAACCCAGAATTCCGGCCTCGCCTGCAGACCATCGGTCTCGACCGACCCAATAGATTGTGACTATGCTCCTAGCTGTAACGGGTGTATTTGCCGCTCAGGAGGGGCAGGACGTCATTGTAATCTTGAGTCCTTAAAAGGCACCTACAGGACACTTCTGAGTGGAACCAAACCCAGCGGTCCCCCGCCGGCTCCTCTGGAGCAGTTGATCGGCGTTGCCTTGACCACGTTCGACGGACAAGGGCATTCCGTCGGAATCGACAACATCCACGCTGCGATCTCAGGGGTGACGTTGGATCGGCAAGGGATAGGCACGTACACCATCAACGAAAATTGTTCGGGTACGGCGTTCCTGTTTAACCCGGGGGTCCGCCCTTGGAAATGAGGTTTGTCGTAGTGGATAACGGTAAGGAATTATACGGCATTATCGTGTCACCTACCTCAGTGATGATGACGTCACCGCAAAGAAAATCTAAGGCACCTCAGATTGGGGAGATCGCGCGGACAAGCCTCGGCGACCTCCCGACCCGCTTCTTCGCGGACGAAGGGGTCAGACAGCAGCTCCTCCTGCAGCTTTTTTTATTCCGCGTCGTCATGAGGCACACCCGTAGCGCAAGAGATCAGCATGTTCTGAATGTTTCTATTTTCTCTACAAGTTCGAAGCGTTGCTGCATAAGTGAATGTTAAGAACGCTTCCCAAGCATCTTCCTAAGCCTCATCAGAAGTTCCCGATACTCGCTCTCGTCCCGCTGTTGCGAGTGCATGTAAGCCTCGTAGTGTTCAACAGCGTCGATCAATCGCCGAATCTCGTCTTCGTCCAGATCAACTCTCACGCTCTCTAGTATGGTGGGCATGTTGTCTTTTCCGCTACCTTCTAGGGTGCCGGAGTTGGCTCCTCCGATGAACCTACTCCGGCGAACCATCGGGCTGTTCTTCGGGAATTGAAGGACTGCCATGGGAGGAGTAACTCTTGAATGCCGTATGAAGACGTGGCCCTCCTAAAAGGAGTGATTTCCTCCTTGGGATATGCACCCACCGATCTACCCGATCCCGCCCTACACTTCCGCCGGTGTACGCCTTCGGGCGTCCTGTAATCCAACGGCGTCGGGGAATTAAAAGGGCGGATGGACCATTCCCAACAGGGCTAAGACGATTTCCGAATCAACCCGAGCCAGTCCCCTATTTAATTTCAACCGGCCGAATGATAATTTTGTTTCACCGAAAGGGACAAGATGAAAAACTATTTCTTGAAGTTAAAGGCGATCAAAGACACTCGCGGTCAAGATCTCATCGAATACGCACTGATGGCTGGTTTCGTCGCGGTAGCGGCTGGCGCCGTAATGCCGGGAGTTGCGTCTAGCATCAGCACGATCTTCTCGAAGGTTGCTTCGGTGATGGCGGTAGCGTCCACTCAGGGCTAATCACGAGTCTACGGTGGAGCCGCTGCGCTAAAGACTAGTACTAGGGCAGCTCTTCCGCGAGTATCTTTCAAAAGACGGGAGCGCGCCCATGGCGAGGGCGATCACCCGCTCCGCTTCAAGTCTTCCGGCTGTGCCCTTCCCGGTGTGCCCGGAACGCTTCTTTCGCCATTTTGTAGTCGCTTCGGGCTGAGATTACTTCTGGCCCCTGTTCTTGGAATTTAGGAAATCGCAGGAGAGCTGCGTACCGGGCACTAGCGGTCTTGAGTGCGAATTCAAACCGTGGCATGGCGGTCGGATCTGAAGAGCGCAATAGCGGCCTTGCCAAGATCCGCCTTGTGCCATTATCTGCGTCGGCGCTAACGTCTTCGAGTTCATTCTCGCGCGGTATCGATCCTAACGACGGCCTGAACGCAGGACTATCGTTCTCAACTCCACGGTCCCATCGTGTCTTGCGTACCGCCCCAAGCTAACCGCGATTAAGGTGCTGGGCATCGTCAGCCGATAGTGGACCAACTAGTACCCGACCCCAAATTAGACGGCAGACAACCAACGTGGAACTCACGCTTTGGCCGCCTGCCATCTCTTCTTTTTTCCGCCCGACGCCTTGGGTCACGTCGTCGGAAATAGGCAACGGCTCAATACTGCCAAGACTCTAGTACTCGACATCTAGTTAGGTTCAATTTACCTTCCCCTCTTATGTCGTGAGGGTTACCCGCCGAAAGGGGTATTGAGGACTATTTGAGCTGGGGCCGAAGGACTGGCTCCGAACGCGAAAGGGAGACAACGACGATGAAGAACTTGATTTTGAAAATTCAGGCTCTCCGCGATACGCGCGGTCAGGACCTTATTGAATATGCGCTAATGGCGGGCTTTGTGGCCGTCGCGGCTGGCGCCGTAATGCCGGGAGTTGCATCCAGCATCAGCACGATCTTTTCGAAGGTCGCCTCGGTGATGGCTATCGCTTCCACACAGGGCAGCTAAGAAGCGAAACTTTCGATCGACACTCTCGGTGGGCATCCCTCCTCCTTGTCCGCCATGACAGGAGCGCTTTGTGATTCATCCCGCGCCAGATATCTACATTGCGCTCCACTCTCACGAGGACGATCTCGAACTTTACGTCGGTGGGAGGTTGGAGCCGGAGCGCATATCGGTCCTAGAATCTCACCTGATGGAATGCGCGAACTGTAACGAACGTCTCTGGGCTTGTCTGGGAGAAATTCTAGCATTTCACGCCCTACAGGGAACAAAAGCGGAGGCAGCACATAAGCGATCTGAGCCACGATTCACTGCCGAAGGCGAGGCGATGCTCCAGGAGCTTCAGCCACTGTCCTTGGATCGGCAGAAGATAAAAATCGTGAACGTCTCGAAAAACGGCTTTGGCATCTTAAGTCCTAAGGCCATTTTGCCCGGAACGATTGTGCAATTACGGATAAATGGCACCGTCGAACTTGGGAGCGTGCGGTATTGCTCAGTGCTTGAAGACAAGAGATTCCGAATCGGCCTGCGGCTGCATCATGGATTCTAATGTTGACGACACTTGGTGTTCGCGCCGAGTGAGTTAAAGTCAATCGGTGCTGCGACGGAGATTCACCCCCCAACGCTTTACCAACCGTATCGCTTCCTCGCATGGTACTGGGCGATCGAGTGTACTGTATACTTCTTGCACCCGATACTGAATAGAAACAATACCTAGGCTAATGTAAGGGCACCTACCGATTTAAGGCGTTTCCGATCGCTGCGATAGTAGTGGTGTGCCCGTTCAAAGCGCCGAACCTCTTAGAGAAAAATTTGCAGCCGAGGTTTCAACCCCCATCGAGTGGCTCTGGACCTGGGGCGGCGCGTCTTTTGGATACCGGCAGGGCGAGTCGCTTTTCACTTACGATGGACGCTCCGTCGGTCGTTTCGTTGGCGACGAAGTATATGGCGCCAACGGCAAGTATTTAGGCGAACTTAGAAGCACTGGCCAAGACCGGCGTCTGACAGCTAGTAACTACAAGAATAGCCGAGTCGTGGCAACGTTTTCACCGAAAGCCGGGAAGGCCTATGAAAGGCGCGCCAATCGGCTCCCGCAAACGGCGTATTGTGGTTATCAGGATTTTCCTTCACCAGAGAGTTTCAAAGAGGAAGTACGAAGAACACTGCATTCGCGGAATGAGATTTTGTCGATATTCGATGCGAATACAGGGGCGACCGCAAGCGCACCTCCCGATGGGCACGCAGGCACGCAGGCCTTCGCCACCTTCCCGCGACAGGTGCCGCGAATAGAACATACCGTGTCCGTTGACGCAAGCGCTTTAGCTAAACTTGGCTGGACTGCAGAACCACACGGTACTTGCGAGATCGAGAACGCTGCCAGTAGCGAATCCAATTCGATTCCTGCTAGGTCGAACCTGTTACAACCGATTATCCCGCTTAGAAAATCAGGAGATGGGGCGGTTCCGCCACAGGCGGACCAAAGGGCCGAAAACCTGAGGCAAGTCCTTCTAAACATCAAGAGTCGGCGCGCGAAGGCATAGTCCCAAAAGGCGCTTAAGTGATGCCCCGTCGGGTACTGTCCCCTCGAATCCCGTTAACTTGTCGTTGGGGATTCGAGACTACTGCGTTTGTTTTCCCAAGGCTCCGCGTACAACAGCGGAAGAAGAGGCCGGAGTATGGAATGGCTAGTTGCCGCGTTGACTGTAGTTTTCGGAATAATCTCGATTGCACTCTGGATCAACTATTGCAGCGTTGGGGAGTCCGAGCGACAGAACAGCAAGGGGGACATCAACGCGAAGAGATCAACTACCGTGCGGGCGAAGGCATATAGTCGGAGCTATCCCGGTGGGCCGCTTAAGCCAGACTAAAGTTTTCCCCCTATCCGCCGACCCATACACTGATGGAATCATTATTGACGGATCAGGTGGGAAGCAGCATGCCAAGGGGCGAAGCGTTGAAGGCAGCTCTTTTGGCGTTGCGCAACGCGATTCCTGAACTGAAAGGTGTATTGCTGGCGTCCAATGAAGGGTTGCCAATCGCGCACGCCCTGACCAACGGTACGGACCCGAATCGACTGGCAGCGATGAGCGCGGCGTCGTCCACCTTGGGACGCCGTATCAGCGAGACCATGAGCGTGGGAAAGTTGGGTGATGTTTCGATTCAGGCCGACGAGGGCGCTTTTTTCGTCTACGCGGCGGGATCGAAGGCCGTGCTGACCCTCGTCAGTCCAAGAGGCGGCAACGCTGGTCTAATTCATCTAGAAGCACGTGCTGCGGCCAAGGAAATCGGCGATCTGTTCTGACGAGATCCTCGTTTAAACTAAAGTTGGGCTTGTTTGGATCAGTACGAGTTCGACCGTGAATTGCATCCCTTGCGCCACACAGTTCGTAACCTCTGCTACATAAGCGTTCTCTGGCAGGAACACAGTAACTTCGCACGCCTGTTCCAGGGGACGATCGACAAGAGCCGACACTAGGCCTCCCGCACGCTCTAGGAGTCGGCCCACGGAAGAGCGGTACTCCCCACCCATCGTCGAAATGATGACGGGAACATCGATTTCCGGCTTGTTAGTTTGTAACAGGCGGTCCACAAGCCTTTGGAGTTGGCTATCGGGAATCCTCCGTTTTTGAACCCATCTCGATCCTCGATCCTCAGACATGCAGCTCTTATTCCAAGCATACGGCAGTCAGACTCAAATACCGTGAAATAGTCATGGATTAAGTAATAATTGATACTAGGTCCGGCCAAGGTCTAGTACTTGCCTGATTCGCGCACTACTACGGCGGGAAGGTCCTGAAAATGGACGTGAATTGTTCGGATTTCAGAACAAGAACATCCTCGTTGTTCTGGACTGTTAGCGCGTCACAGCTCCGACATAGGAGTCTGCTTGGTCTTCTGCTGCAACACGGCCCGCGCACATTGCACGAACAGTTTTCGTAAATATCGGTTCCCCCTGTGCGGCGGTCGGCGCTGGCGTGCCGCGCGCAGCTATTCCTCGGGAATTGCAGGATCGCCATTGCAGTGTACCAGTTTCGTCCTTTCTTCGCCTAGTATGATATTCTATTTTACGTGCCTGCCCGCACCTGCACAGTTTCGTTCACCGGCCCCTATGGCGTCCAGCATTCCGTGAACATCCAGGGGGAGACGCTCTACGAAGCCGTAGTGTCTTTCTAGGGCAGATTCCCAATACCGATACACACTCAAAATCGAATATCCTAACCACTTCGGGGTAGCGGTGTCGTACGGGCGTTACCCTTCTTACAAAGGTTTTCCGGAAGCGAGGGCGGAAGCACCGTTGGAAAGCCTCTGCAGATCTGCCGATAGGGAAGTAGATGATTTACTTTATGCTGATTGCGTTGGCCTCGCTGATTTATGCGGGAACTTGGATGATAGTGGCTCCTTCAAGGGCTCTGATGGTCGTGAAGAGTTTTTCGATTACACTCAGCCGATTCGATGGCACCAGCGAATTGCCCGGGATACACACGATTCGCGAATCTGCGCATGTTCGCGTGGCGTTTCGGTTGCTGGGGCTTGCGCTTGTTGTCCTCAGTATGAATCGGTTGATTGAGCTCGCGTAAGGGCCTTCGCTCCAGCCACCCTTGCCTTGATAGTGGTCTCGCCGTTCGCTCTCAAACGATGAACGCAACAGGCGAACTGATCGAGACAGTCTTGCATCCCACCAAGGGCTTCCAGTCGCTTCGCCTGCGTCCATGACCTCCGCCAGCGCCGCCGTCAATCATCGGAAATCATCAATCTCTTGCAGTGGCCGGATTTCGATCTCGCTCGGTCCCTGCATGGGATTCGGGCAACGCTTCACCCACGCGACCGCCTCGTCCATGTCTTTGACTTTCCAAAGCCAGAAGCCCGTGACCAGCTCGCGCGGGTGGGCGAACGGCCCGTCGATAACGCTACGGTCGGCGCCGTTGAAGGCAACGCGCTTGCCCTGCGAAGACGGCGTGAGGCCATCGCATTCTCCCGGCTTCATGATGCCGGCTTTGATCAAATCGTCATTGAAGCGGCCCATCGCTTCCATCATTGCCTTCATCTCAGGCGTGAGCTTGAAGCCCTTTTCGCTGTCTTCAGTAGCCTTCACCAACACCATCACACGCATTCGTTGCCTCCTGTTGCCGATTATCACACTGCTCGACGTTGCGCCGAGACTCGGGCTGGAGAGTTTCGACCGCGATAAACCGACCTGAGAGTCAATTTTTTCGATATTTGCCGTGTAACTGAATGTCTTTCAAGTGGATGGCCGGATAGCGGACGTATGGTCCGGTATCCGTCCATTATCTTTTGTGATCGTCGCCCCCTGAGTTGTTAATGGGACACATTCTTTGGTCGTTTTCTACTCCAACTGTGGGATGTTACAGGCCGCGGACCATCCATAGGCTCATTTTTTTCGGGAGGACCCATTCACTTGGACGTTAAGTTCATGCACTTCGATAATCCGCTCGCGGTGTCCCATGGGCCGGCGGCGGAACGCTGATGCGCCCCACCTGGCTGTGAACGGCAACTTCGTGGGGTCGAGCGGCACACACAAGACCATTAGTAGCGTTGGTTCCAGACTAGTGCCGACGAGATGCGACTGCGATTCCGGCGCGACCGTCCAGCAGCTGATATCGGAGCGCTATTTGGCCACGATCATTCAAGCAGAAACGCCCCACACTCATGGCGATTACGGTCGATCCGAATAGAGGATCGCCTGTTTCGATCACCGGGATTGCGTTGCTGCCTCCAGTGAGCTCGATGAATATCCCAGCCCGCCCGTCGCCTTCCGTCGCGAAGAACGCCACGTCGCCTGAGTTGTTGATCGACACATTATCGACGAATGTTAGGAACGGAGTGCCGGGATTTGTTCTCGGCGTGATCCCCGCAGCCGTGCCCGTGAATACTTCTACTCCGCCGGAATTCAGGAAAGCTGACGTGGCCGCCGTACCCGCATTATTGATGACGGGGTCAAGAAAACCGCCGAAGCCGCGAGTATTTGTATCGGCGATGACCTTGATGCCTCTAGCGTTCGAGAAAATGCCCTCGGTGCCGTCCGCCGGAAATCCGTGGAACACAATGTTGCCGGATGCATTGATATCTGCATTACCAAGCTGCAAAAAGTTCGGATCGGCGGCTGTATCCACGATAGCCGTCAGCGGCCCCCCGCGACCTGAGAAGATAGCTTGCGAACGGAAGCCTTTCCGAAAGGCAAGAAAAATGACCGTCCCGGACTCGTTCATTGCGGAGATACCGAGGAATTGCCCGCCAACAATGCCTTGCTCGTTGGCACTTGCGATTGTGTTTAGTGTGCCGCCGTCGCCTGTGGCAATAATCGTGTCACTCCGGCCCGGCACCTTGGCGCTGAACCCCACCGTTCCAAAGGAATTGATGGCGACGCTATCGCCGAAGCTGGTAAGGACCTTGTCGGCGCTGCTTGCGATCGTGGTCACCGCGCCGTACTGCCATCGCAACACGGCGCCTGACTCGAACCCGGCCCCTAGGGAGGGGAACGCGACGGCCCCGGCGTTGTTGATTGCAGGCATGGATCCGAAGGACGAAAAGCCCTGAGTGTTATCTACTGCATTTATAAACGTGAAGTCGGCCTTCGTCACGGTCTCGCCCGACGCCTGGCCGACTGCTGTCAAGGCCATGATCGCGACCCAAGCCAATACCGGCCCGGTCTCGAAGCGTTTGCTTCGCTTGTTGTCTTTTCCGGCGGCCTTATGTGTCCAGCTGAGGGTCCGGCTGTATTCTTGCATAGTTGTCTTATTGAACATTCTGTCTCCTTCTTGTGTCAAAACTTGGCGCTAGTTATCGAGCAATATACTGCTTCCAACGGGAAGCGCTCTCCTGCTGAAGAGTCCAGTCAGTCCAGCTCATGATTGGATGTGGAGCATTAGGTTGAGGGACCCGGTTAGTCGGACATCCGGTTAAGCGGCGCCGGCCAACAGCTCATTGAGGTTGTCGGCACTGTCGCTCTGGTTGCGATCGACTATTTCCTGGCACTGGATGCAGAAGGCCGTCCACGGCACCGCCGCCAGGCGTTTGGAACCAATGTCCTCTTCACAATGCAGGCACACGCCGAAGCTGCCTTCTTCGGTGCGGCGGAGCGCCGCGCGGACGTTCCTCAACAAATTGGACTCGCGGTTCAGATTACGGATCGCCAACTCGCGCTGAGCGGCGTATTGCACTTCATCGAAAGCATCGGGGCTCTTTTCGATAGCGATGCCGTCGCGTTTGCTTATCAACTTTACCAGCTCACCCCGCTCGGCCTCCAGTATGATTCGATATTTGTTCAACTCACTCTTTGTCATTTCTGCCTTTCTCCTGTCTCTTCCACCAATTCTTTTTTGTTACGGCTAGGTTCCGGGCCCTGACCGATGCTTACCCGAAAGGAGATTTCGAGGACACCTCCGATTACGCGTTATAGGTCCAAGCGGACGACTTCCTGATACGCCGTCATTCAGGAGCTATCTGTTTGCTGAATCGCCTACTCGTCAGTCTCGCTTCGCGACGCTCAATTCACACGCGTGAATGTACGATAAATCCATGATGTAAAAGTCTCTTCCGCAACGGTTAACTTCGCAGGCAGGCTCCGCAAGTTTGGGAAGTCAGACGCCACGCCAACCCTCAGCCTCAAAGAAACGCGCGCTGCTACAGTGTGGAGCGGGATTCGCTCGATGCATGATGGGGAGTGACGACGCTGCGGGCCGCGCAGCACTATCGCACAACAAGAGCTGATCATGAAAATTGCCGATTCCTTTGAGCCAGGGGAACCGCTGCGCGCGTCGTTCCTGGCAGTTCCGCCGATTCACCGCCTGGGAGAACAAGCGGCATCCGCATAACTACCCTGCGCTCTTGTGGGATGGCCAGAGGCAGCCGGAGGAAAAAGCAGGCTCCCTGGCGGGACGACTCCGCCCACATCTCTCCGCCGTGATCGACCACCGCCTGCCGTGAAAGCGCCAAGCCCAGGCCTAAGCCATTTGCCTTGCCGGCGGTTGCGAAGGGCTGGAACAGCCGGCTGCGAATTTCCGCTGCGATGCCCGGCCCGCTGTCACGGACCTGAACCACCACGGAACCTTCATCGAAAACCGCCGAAATGTCGATGATCCCTCCGATGGGCATCGCTTCGAGCGCATTCACTAGTAAATTGACAACCACGCTCTGCATCCGCTGGCGCTCTACTCCAATTGCCAGGCTGTCGGGGAGGTTCTGAACGATTCGAACGGATTGAGATTCGGCAATTGCGGCGATCTTGCCCACCGCGCTCGTCACCAGGTCACAAAGATCGCAGAGACCTGTTTCCCTCTGTCTGCTGGACCACCGGCTTAGAAGCTCATCGAGCAATTCTTTCATGTGCAGCGACGCTCCATACATATTGCGTGCGATGCGGTGGACTTGTGGTTGGGAAAGTCTTGCGCCAGCCAATAATTCCGCACAGCCGTGGATCGCAGCCAACGGGTTGCGCAGATCATGGACTATCGACGCGACCTCAGACGTGGAGGTGGTGTGCGGGTGGGCGGCGTTGACTGTGTTCATAGGGTCTCGTCCTTTCTTAACAGGCTCTGGCGAGATTGTTCCCGCAGAAAATCGATTAACTCGAATTCGGAACGGAAACGGTGCTGTCTGCCGGTGTCTACTTCCTCGACAAATCCTTCCAACTGACCGGCCATGCCCTGGCCGATGTTCCAAAGGTGAACCACAAATGATCCCTTCATGACGAGTTCAGGATATGGTCTGGGGGGCCCAGGCGCCGTGTATATTTCGTGGAGTTCATGTGGATTCTTTGTCGAACCGATTCTGCGCTGGTTCTCGCTCTGTATTTTCAGTTACTTAAGGACGGCAATCCTTGGTTTGGCCTGGAAACCGAGAATCCCTTAACCGATCCGCATCTGGAAGAGAGCCTCGATCACGTCAGAATCCAGTAAGAATATTTCACTACCCTTGCAGGGGCAGTCAATTCCGATAATGTTCGTTAACGGATCGAATTGAATTGATCGTCGACCGCTGAACTACCGCACTTCGCCTCCCGCAAATGCTTCCGGATTTACGACGTTGATTGGCTTGCCTGCACAATACGCAGCGATCTGCTCGAAGATATCACTGAATTGAACCTCATATTCCTCGTGTGTCACATAACCAATGTGGGGCGTACACACCGCGTTGTCCATCCCCAGCAACGCATGGCTCTTGTCCAGAACCGGCTCGTCTTCATAGACATCGACCGCTGCCATTCCGGGATGTCCCGCCCCCAGTGCATGCACCAATGCGCCGGGCTCAACAAGGTGGGCGCGGCTGGTATTCACCAGGAGCGCCGAGGATTTCATGCGCGCCAGGTCGCTGGCCGTTACGATGCCGCGTGTAGCCTCAACCAGGCGCATGTGCAGCGAGAGGATGTCGGCCTCCTCAAAAAACGCTTCCTTGCTGACTGCGGCGCAGTTTTCCGCCCGAGCCGCGACAAGCGAGGGTTCTCTTCCCCACACCAGTAGGTTCATGCCGAAAGCCCTGCCGTAACCGGCTACTACTCTACCGATGCGGCCATAACCGTAGATGCCCAGCGTTTTTCCGCGAAGAGTATGGCCGACGCCAGTCTGCCACGTTCCCGCTCTTAGCGCGGCCGTCTGCTGTGGGATTTGGCGCATGGCGGCAAGGATCAGCGCCCAGGTCAGTTCCGCCGCGGCATAAGACGGTGTGCCCGCGTGCTGGCTCGACGACACGATGACACCATTCTTGGTACACGCAGCAATATCGATGTGCGGGTATACGCTGCGCTGGCTAATGAGCTTTAGTTTGTCTAAGCGGTCGAGGAGGGGAGCCCGGATCTGTGTACGCTCACGGATGAGAACCAGAGCTTCCGTGTCCTTCAAGCGCGCCGCGAGCGCACCGGTCTCCTGGACATGGTCATTCCAGACTTCAACTTGGTGACCATCCAACTTCCGATAGCAGGCAAGCGCCCTCACCGTATCGAAATAGTCGTCGAGAATCGTGATTTTCATGGCTATGAGTTAGCGGCCTAAGGGTTACCTCCATTTTCATGCAGCCTTGGTCATACCGGTTCGCAGTTCGATGGCCTTAGAGATGCGCTCCGCATCCCTGCCCACGCCGATGACCGTGGCTGAGGTCATCGAATAAAGGTAGTGCAAGCCGATAAAGTATATTCCGGGTGCGTGTGTGACCACTCCTCGCTCATGCATTGGCCGCCCATCCTCACCAAAGATTGGAAGATCGATCCATGAGAAGCCGGGATCATATCCCGTGCACCAGATCACGTTTGCCACGTCGAGGACGCGGTCGTCCGCCAATAGAGGCCGGGCATTCCGCACACCGATGACTCTGGGAACCCGCTCGATCCCTGCTGCTGTTAGATCCTCTGGTTTAACTCGAACAAGAGGAGCAGCTCGCCCGAGCAATTTGGGGCGGAGCTTCCGGCCAATCGGCGTGCTCATGGTGAGCACATGATGACCGAAGAATCGTACGAGGCGCACTAAGAAGAAGCGAGAGAGGGCGCTGTCGATGGGAAATGGAATATGTCCGGATTCTTTCCCGGATATCCAAGTCTTGTGGCTGCGCACGACCTCCATTCCGATATCCGCTCCCGAGTTTCCTACGCCCACCACTAGCACGCCGCCCTCCTTGAGTTGCCCGGGGTTACGGTAGCCATGCGAGTGCATCTGAAGAATAGTGGGGTCCAAGTCTCGAGCGAACACCGGCACTCGCGGCGTTTGATAGTTTGCCATTGCGACTACCACTTGTTGCGCCTCAAAGCTCAGGCCGCCCGCCGTAACTACGAAATGGTCTCCTTCTCTTGAGAGGCCGTCCACCCTTACACCGGTTCGAACGGGAAGCTGAAATCGCTCTGCGTAGGATTCTAGATAATCCGCCATCTGTTCCTTGGTCGGGAACGCGAAGCCTCTGGCCGGAAAAGGAAAACCTGGAAGTCCGGTGTAACGCGCCAACGTAAAGAGGCGGAGGGAATCCCAGCGGTTGCGCCAAGCGTCTCCGATACGTTGGTTTGCATCAAGGATCAGGAAGGGGATTCCGCGCTTTGCCAGGTGGTAGCCGACGGAGAGACCCGCCTGGCCTCCGCCGATCACAATAGTCTGAATTCGTTTCGATTCGTGTTGTTTCATGGTCTGCCTCACTTGGAGATTAAGGCCGACCATGCATATCGCGCATCGGGCGAAGTACCCATTTTGAAGGGCGGTGCGGATGAGTAGTTTTATGTAGGGGTGATCAAACCAGACGATGCCGGTAAGCGTACGCAGTGGCTGCTGCTCTCGACGACAGATCGAGTTTGATGAAGATGTTGCTCACGTGGCGTGCCACGGTTTTCTCGCTAATGTTGAGTTTAACGGCGATATCCCGGTTGGTCAGGCCTGACGCCACCTGTCTGAGTACCTCCAATTCGCGTCCGGTCAGCGGGCCTTCAACCTTGGGTCCGGCATTGTTCAGTAGAGCGTCGATGCGGACGAGATCGGGCGCAGCACCCAATTGCTCGAAGACATTGCGCGCCGCATGCAGCTCCATCTCCGCGCTAGCTTCATTTCCCTGCTCACGGCACGCAATGGCGATGAGGACTTGGACCTGCGCTGCTTGATAAGGCGCTTCTAGCTCACGCCAGACGGCGAGTGCCTGCCGAAGCGTCGGCAGCGCCCCGCGGGCGTCTTTCTCCGCCAGAAGGACAGCCCCATTTGCGCGAGCCGACACGGCATTGAGTAGCTGTGAGTTGAAGCGGGCTGCTATCTGCGACAGTTCGTCAGCAGCCTGGCGGGCTGCCGGGATATTGTTTACGGCGAGTGCGATCTCAACATACGCATCGAGTACGCGCGATCGGCTGCCTTCTTCTTTCACTTCATCCGCGACGTGGCGGATCGCAGTCTCTGCCGCATCGAGCTGACCCTGGGCTAGGCGAAGCTGCGCCAGGCCGGGCTGCGGCATTTGCTCGCGCTGATTGGCTTGGCGATACCAATCCTCGGCCTCAGCGAACTCGCCACGCAACCTATGCAGCTCACCCACACGATAGTAAGCTGCGCCAGCCCCTGGTTTGGGAGTGGGCTGAGAAAGCCGGGTACACGCTTGCTTCGCCTGCTCCATCGCATCGGCCCATGCGCCTTGCAGTTGCAGGATCTCCGCGCGACGTACCAAACAATGACCGCGATACGGAACCGCCTCCGGCTGCGAGTTGCACCACCGTTCCAACGCCGAGGTCCATTCGTGCGCGCGGCGCATGTCGAAAATCTCGCTGCACGCTTCAATCACGCTGCAATACACGCCCCCGGCCACCATCGGCGACACCTCGCCCGCCGTGACGGCAACCATCGCTTCGTCAAGCAAAGATATGCCGCGTGCGGTTTCGCCGCGCCGAATTAAGGCGCGACCCTGGCCGTGGCGGGCGAGAGTCATCAGGTCGTTGTCCGCGAAGCGTTCGCCAATCGCGCCAGCTTCGACGAACGCGGCGTATGCAGTAACGTGGTCGCCTTCGCGGAGCGCACGGATGCCAGTCGGAATCATCAGCAAACCATGTTCCACGCAATCGCTTTGGCCGTCCGCGAGCAGCCGGCGGGCCCGCGCAAGCCAGCCGCCCGCTTGCGCGAAATCTCCGTCATTCAGCAAAGCGAAAGCCAGCCAGAACGCGCAACGTGCGGCCGCCGGAGTATCGCCTTCACTGAGAAATCGTTGATGCGCTCGGGCCAGGATCTCGGCTCCGTAAGCTTCTTTCCCGATGAGATACGCTGCAAGGGCTAGCCCCTGCAAATCCGCAGGCTCAAGTTCCGCTTCGCGATCCGCAGCCGAGAGTTGGGAGAACGCAGTACTCCACGCTTGCTTGCGGAGCGCTTCCCGACCCTGATCTAGTGGATTCGCGGCCCTTGACTTACTCGTTTTGGGTGTACTGTTCATGGACGATCGACAATGATTCCATTGTCAACCCAACGACCGCTGGGCAGCGACTGAGGTGGCTCGCGCGAGCCGGGAACCGATTCGATTGCCGGATGCGCCGCCAACCGCTCATCGTTGACGCTAAGGACTATGAAACGTGGATGATCGGACGCCGCGCTGGGTTGGCGACGGTCTTTCGCAGAACTTCACGCGTAATCGGCGCCACATCACCCTCACCGAGGAATAGAAACCGGAAGATATATCCAATGGGATTGCCTTCGGTCCATCCGAAATAGGCGTGTGGCAACCTGCCTGTGATCTTGAGAATATCCAGCAGCAAAGCAGCAATCGCGTTTGGTACTGCGGGGCTGGCGGCGCGAAGGATGTGATGGCCGCCCACGGTGACGCCCCGCACTTCAAGGGGTGCGTCGAATGTGGACGCGTCCGTGGGTGTGATTTCCAAAAAGATAATCTGTTCCTCGGGCGAGAGATTGTGTAGTTCTCGTGTCTCACGATCCTTACGGTCGTAATCAGCTACCGCATCCATCCCAGGCCGATGGGCGACGATGCGGATAATCTGGTCCGTATCGCCGCGCACGATATCCTGCGCATCCGTGTCCCAGCTAACCCGGGTAATTCGGAGTTCCGTCGCTCGCAGTCCTCTCGATAAGAGCGACATTCCCACGGTCAGAAAGATGAAGAACCCCGCGATCTTGATTCCCTCCGGCCGCTCAATGATGTTGAGAACAGTTGTATATATGAATACCAGCGTGATGGTCAGATACAACCATCGCCGAACCGATCGCCAGAAGGAGAGTGTAACCGCAATTGCCGCGGAACTCATTAGTACCAGCACGCCGGTGGCGTAAGCGCCGCCCTGCGCATCCACATCGGCATTGAAGATCAGGGTAACCGCAAACGCGATCGTCGTGAATACCAGCACCATGGGCCGTGAGGCTCTGGCCCACTCTGGAGCCATTCCATAGCGTGGTAAATAGCGCGGTACAAGATTCAATAGCCCTGCCATGGCTGAGGCTCCTGCAAAACCGAGGATCGCTATCGTGCTGAGATCGTACACCGTGCCCAGTTGCTCACCCAGGAACTTATGCGCTATGTAGGCAAGCGCGCGTCCATTCGCCTCCCCACCCTTCCGAAACTCACCCGCCGGAATCAGAAGGCTGGTCACCAGACTACTCAGGATCAGAAAACAGCTCATGATTACTGCGGCAGTGAGCAGCAATTTGCGCGTATTCCGGATGCGGCCTTGCAATGACTCAGGTTTTCCGCCGGCTACCTGAGGCATCACTGCCACTCCGGTCTCGAAGCCGGAGAGTCCTAGCGCGAGCTTCGGAAACAGTATGAGGGCGACCGCCAGCATCACCCACGGAGAACCGTGGGTTTCGAACAGGTGCTCGGTCCAGTTGTTGATGGATTCAGGGTGCCGGAAGATGGCGGCCAGTCCAACTGCAATCACTACCAGATTAAGCACAAGATATGTTCCGACGAGCAGCACCGCGACGCCGATTGCTTCACCGAAGCCTTTAAGAAATATCGCCGCCAGGATTGCAATCAGCGCCAATGTGAGGCCAACCTGGTGGTGCATCCAGGACGGCATAAATGGATTTTCCATTACATGTGCGGTGGCGTCTGCCGCCGATAGCGTCATGGTGATGATGAAGTCAGTTGCCGCGAAGCCGAGCAGAACGAGAACCAGCAGCTTGCCACCCCACCCAGGCAATAATCGTTCCAGCATGGAAATGCTGCCCTGGCCGTCGGGACTCTGCCGGGCAACCTGTGCATACACGGGATATGCGGCGAATAACGTCACGGCTACCAGCACCAGAGTTGCGATCGGCGAAAGGTAACTGGCCGCCAGAAACGCGATGCCCGGCTGATATCCCAGGGTGGAGAAGTAATCGACTCCCGTGAGGCACATTACCTGCCACCAAGGATGTGTCTTGTGGGCGGCCGCGTGCGGCCCCTGCGGCATCTTTAACTCGTGCAGCAGCCAGCCTTCGAATTGGACAAAGAGACGTTTAGAGGACACTCACGAGACTCAGTCGACAATACCTGGTGATTCTGTATAGAACTCCCTCGATTTGCCATCGCGGGTAGAACGATTTTAGTCGATAGGCGGCACTGAACGCACCATCTGTCATGAAGCAAGCAATTAGTGTAGGGCTCGGTTCTTTTTCGGTTGATGTCGTCGCGTTCGCGAGGTAATGTCCTCATGACGCTACCGATAATGCCCATTAGCAGGACGCAATTTGAGTGGCTCGAATACAGTCGAGGCCCTAGATAGCGTATCTCGTCGGGAAGGCGCGTTAGAATGTCTGCTAAAACCTATTCGCCCGGTTTTGGCGAGTCCTGTTTGGCGGCCATCACTAGTAGGCGGCACGGCTCCAACACAGCCTGCCGGGCCGATTAGCGCTGCCTTCGCGCGAGAGCAGCTTTGTAGGCTCTCCGCACCGTCCCAACCTTCGCTCCGAGCGTTCGTGCGGCTTGCCGCCAAGAACATCCACTGTCCCTAAGCTCGACAACGCGTTCACCGTCGACAACGACTTTGGGCCGACCCACCGCTTTCCCACTTCTAGTGCCATGTGAACGAGCTCGGTCCAATCCTGCACGGACTCGCTCGGAGATTCGGATGCCTTCCTGTTTAGCGATCCACGCGGCAACCGCAATCATGAGTTCTCCTGCCGGCCCCGTTGTACGGAAATGCTCCTCGGTAAAACTCACAAACTGAACACCGTGCGCAGTGAGTCGTTTGATGTGCTCAAATGTTTCGGAAACACCTTCTCGTGTCAAGCGATCGAGTGCCCATACGAGAGTCAGGTCGAACCGCCGCTGCGCTGCATCTGCGAACATACGCTGAAACGCGGTGCGCTTTGACTTACTTCCGCTTTCGTGATCGATGTATTCCTGAGCGACTTCCCAGTTCTGCCGTTCGGCGAACCGCCGCAACTCGGAAAGCTGGTTCTCTACTTCCTGGCGGCCGTCAGATGTGCTTACCCGAGCATAAATCGCGGCGCGCACTCGGTTTGTTGGATGTCGTGATTCATCTCCGACGCCAATGGAGACAACAGACCGACTGGGATCGTGGAGAAGGGGGTGTGCATTTTGCATTGTCTTACCTCACAATCTCGGATCGAGGTAGACGTCATTTAGCGGGATTACAAAAGGTGGGTAATGCTGTTGGTGGCCGTCCCTGGCCACCACCTGCATTACTTGTCCGGTCCGGAGACATGGGTAACAGAATGTACCTAAGACATAGGTAACACTTTTGGCCCGAAGGGATTGGGCAGGGGTTGCAGAGATTTTTCCTCCAGATCGATATAACCGAGATCGTA
>Ga0105248_10002183_pt1 | contig 21644 bp, 15 predicted proteins | sample KBSS34metaG_FD_81524 | JGI IMG/M metagenome (GOLD analysis project Ga0105248, IMG submission 81524) | Switchgrass rhizosphere microbial communities from Kellogg Biological Station, Michigan, USA - KBS S3-4 metaG | ecosystem: Host-associated > Plants > Roots > Rhizosphere > Soil | place...
AGATCAACAGGAGTCCCTTGCTCTGAGATGCGGCCGTCGGCGAGAACGATGACGTGGTCTGTGCAGCGCACCGAAGAAAGCCGGTGCGAAATGATGATCACTGTGCGTTCCCCGGCCATTCCCTGGAGGTTGCTGCGGATCAAGTCCTCCGAAAGACCGTCGACGGCATTCATCGCTTCGTCCAGCAATAGAATCGCGGGCTTCCGTACAAAGGCTCGCGCGAGTGCGAGCCGCTGTACTTGGCCGCTCGAGAGCTGCTGGCCTCCGTTGCCGATTCTGGTTTCGTATCCCTCGGGTAGATCACGAATGAAGCCGTCCGCATCGGCTTCGATCGCAGCATCCAGAATCTCGCTGTCGGATGCGTCCAGGCGCCCATAGCGAATGTTGTCGCGGATGCTACCGCTGAACAGATAGGCATCCTGGCTTACCCAACCAATACGCTGGCGCCAGTCATCGAGATCGAGGTCGGTAAGGAAGCGGCCGTCCACGCGAATCTCGCCGCAGGTCGGCTCATAGAAACGGCACAGCAAGCCGATCAGCGTCGTTTTGCCGGAACCGGACCGGCCGACGATCGCGGTAGTCTTGCCGAACGGAATTCGGCAGGTAACATTTTTTAACGCGAACTCCCGTTCCGCTGCGTAAGAAATGGACACGCCGTCGAAATCGATTGCCCGGCGAAGATCGCAGGAGCCGCTTTTCGCGGGAAGCTGCTTCGGCGGTTCGAGATCGGTCTCAAAAAACGCCATGACTTCCTCAACCGAACTGGTTAGGGACACGAGACTGAGCCGCGCGCTGTCCAGTTGCCGGATCTGCGGCTGCAATCGGTACAAAACCAGTAGGAACACCAAGATGCCCGAAGCCGGCTGGCGCCCCACAGCGACCAGCAACAACCCGAGGAGCAGCCCAACGTACAAAATCTCCGATAGTGGCGCCACCGAACGATGTAGCAGGTCCAGACGGAAATAAATCGATCTGACCTTTTCCGACACGGTTACGAATAGTTTCTCGCGATGCGACTTCAGCGAAAAGAGCTGGATCTCGCGGAGTCCGTCGAGGGCCTCAACCATGTGCTGGCTCTGGACGGCATTCGCTTCCAAGCCTTCCTCGCCCAGACGGCGCGCGCCCAGCGTTACGGATCGCAACAAGAGCGAAACCGCTGAGACACCCAAGACCACAAACAGAGTAAGTTTCCAGGAAAGCGCGACTAGCAAGGCAGAAAACACCAGAATGGAACACAGGTTGATGATCAATCCAATGAAGAGAGAAATCGCATCGCTGGTGTGCCAGGTATCGGTAGCGAGAAGATTAATCAGCCGTCCGGATCCACTTTGGTCAAGCGTCCGCTGACTGATCCCCATGAGCTTTGAAAACATCCGCGAGCGCAATGTGTGGGTTACACGCGCGTTGATGCAGGCCGCAAGGAGCGAGTGGCCGAATGTGAGAGCCCCTTTGCAGATCGTCATCGCCAGCACTAGTCCGACGATATAGGGGAGCGGGTTGCCGGCGGGCAAGCGGGTGAGGACGAAATGAAAAAATCTCTCCAGATAGTTTCCGTCTCCGCCGTGGTAAGAGTTGTGGTCCAGGCTCTGCAGAAGTGGCACGAACAGACTGAGACTGATGCTTTCGGCGAGCGACGAGACAATTCCCAGAATGATCGTCGCCGGCAAACCCCACGCGGAGGTCCTAAGCAGCGGTAGCAACAGCCGTACTGTTCGTACCTCTCTCAATACGCCCCCTTGCGAAGAAGAACAATTTCGATGGTGCGGAACAGGATGTAGAGATCCAGCCATACCGACCAGTTGCGGACGTAAAACGCATCCAGTTGCACGCGATCCTCGTAAGTCGTATCGCTGCGCCCAGAGATTTGCCACATGCCCGTCAGGCCGCTTTTGACCTTGGTGTAAAGGCCAAACTTGCTGCCATACTTTTGGATTTCGGCCTCCACAATCGGTCTGGGGCCAACCAGGCTCATCTCACCTTTGAGGACATTCCACAACTGGGGCAACTCATCCAGACTCGTAGCTCGTAAGAATTGCCCGGCACGGGTGATTCTAGGATCTTTTCGCAGCTTGTGGGACTGTTCCCACTCCTGCCGCAATGCGGGATTGTCTTCCAGATACCGCTGCAAAATCCCATCCGCGTTCTGGACCATCGAGCGAAACTTCCACGCCTGGAAAGCCTTGCCATCCTGGCCGATTCTCTGTTGGGAATAGAAAACCGGGCCGGGTGAATCGGCCTTAATCCACAGTGCCATGATCGCGATTAAGGGCAGAACGAAAAGCGCACCCAAGGCCGTCAAGCTGAGGTCCAGCACGCGCTTCGGCCACTGCCGTTCGCGCAGGAAAGCTTCCTGGCATACTTCTAGGCCCAGCATTCCTCCCACGTTTTTCGGACTCACCCAAAGACTGCAAAAATTCGACAGATTCGGGATCATCAGGATGCGCGAGAAATGGAGCCCGTATTTTTCGATCATGGCCAGGAAGCCGGAGGTAGGCACGCCGGGCATTGCGACCACTGCATACGCGTTTTCGTACGATTCCACGCCCATCGCCGCCAACTCGAAACCTCGCATGATGGGAACGCCCTGTACGAATCCGCTATGTTGAGGATCGTCATCGATTACTGCCACGGGCTTGAGGCCCAGACCGGGTTGATCGACCAAAGCGCTAACGATTCGACGGCCCGCCTCGCCGGCTCCGAACACAACTGCCGGACTTCCCCACCAAGATTCGTGAGCGAATTGGCTGCGGGCGACTGCTCGCAGAAGAGGCAGAAGGATCACGCTCAGCAAGATTGCCAGAAACATCACCCAAGTAAAGTACTTATTCGCGCCACGGAGAGATACAGTGGCGGCTCCCAAAACGACGAATACGATGACCGAGGAGAACGTCGCTCGCTTTAACTCTTCCGGCGGACTGAGAGCAAGGCCGCTATAAAGTCCCGCCAGTGCATACACAGCTAGAAAGACAAAGAGAAACGGCCACATACGCAGATAAGGGATCCAGGTCTGAATACCGCTCACCAAGGATTTAGAAAAAAGGCTGATTGCAACCGACACGAGCAGGGTGACGATGTCCGCAGCCACTAGACAGAGCGCCATGTTCGTAATACGACGGGGACGAACGGTAACGGTATGAATGTGCTGAAGTGCTGTTGTTGCCATAACTGTTTCCGTTAATAATCGACGCGCGTACTCGGTAACTGCGTCGCGGGATACGCGAGCGTGCCTGCTGCGCGAACGCCGAGCACTGCCATCTGATAAACCGCCAGAGTTTTTCGCAGCATGTGATCGAGCGTGAAAGCATTTTCATACCGATCGCGGCCGGCGGCGCCCATTCGGCGTCGCAGTGTAGCATCGTCGAGAAGCGAATTTAAGCGAGTTCGAAATGCGGAGACATCGCCGCGCTCTACTAAGAAACCCGTCTTCCCGTCGGTCACGGCCTCGGAGATGCCACCCACGTTGGATGCGATAACGGGGAGTCCGGCACGCATCGCCTCCAGGATGCTCAGCGGGAATCCCTCCCATTTCGAAGCCAGTGCAAACACGTGACTATTGGACAGAATCTCGGCGATATCGAAACGGTCTCCCAAAAACTCGACTCGATTCGCGACGTTCAAGTCATTCGCTTCCAATTGCAAAGTGGCGAGCTTTGGCCCGCCACCCACAAAGATCAGCTTCGCCGGTTGCGTCATCCGGGCGAACGCGCGCAAGAGCAAGGTATGATCCTTCTGTTCTGCGCAACGCGCTACCATGACGATCCTTGGAACGCCGGAAGCGCCGGGGCGCGCACGATGGGGAGTGTCCGGGATCCCATTCCAGATGGTCAGCATCCGCCTAGGGTCGGATATGCCGTGGCGGAGAGCGAGTTCTCGGTTGGCATCGGAAACGTTGATAATGGCCGCGCTGAACCAGCCAGCAAGCCGCTCCGCTGGAATCCCACCTAACCGCCATTTCCATGACGTTCCTTCGGCGAAACACCAGGTATGGGCCGTGAAGACCGCAGGCACCCCGGCCGCTCGCGCCGCGAATCTGGCAATGATGCCAGCTTTAGAGGTATGGGCGTGGACTACATCGGGACGGATCTTGCGAATCAACTGCGCGATCTGCAATAGTGCCCGGCAGTCATCCGCTGGCGCGATCGGATGAACCAGACTCGGCACGATTTCGCAGGGTACGCCTAGTTTCTGCACGGCAGCGGTGAAGTAGCCTTCGGCACCAACGGCTACTACCGGTTCCAGCACGCTTTGGAATCCGCGAAGGAGATCGAGAATATGAACCTGGGCGCCACCCAGATCGGCTTTAGTGACTAGATAGAGGACTCGCAATTGGAAACTCCGCGTAGCGGGGAGTACTAGGTTTCGCAAGCAAACGGTCGCGTAGGGAGAGGGATGGGCGCTCCACGCCGAAATGTAGAAGACCTGCAAACAACAGGATCAGAGCCATCGCTGTCAGCGCCGCGGGAAGCGAGTGGAAACCATCAAAGATGTGTCCGGTAAGCTCCAATGCCAGCGAATGCGTCAAGTAGACCGAATAGGACAGCAGTGCGATCTGCTTTGCGCCCCATACATGAATCCGCGCCAGAAGACTGGTATGGCTCAGGGCCGAAGCAGTGAGGAAAGCAAAGGACAAATTCAGTAAAGTAAACCCGGTGGTTGAACACAAGAACGAATAGTGCTTCCACAGTCCGAGAACCGACGCCGCAAGCAGTACACCGCTGGCACACAGAAGTTGGTTTCCGCGCGCCATCAAGCTCATCCAGAGCACCGGGCGAAACCACTTGAGGGCTGCGATGCCGACACCGAGAACAATCCCATCGAGTCTGCAGGTCGTTGGGTAATAGAGATAGCTCATGTAGGTTTCGAGCGCGTGCGGTTCCGGCAGAAGATCGGGCCTTACTTGGAGCCATGTCACGGCGCGAATCACAAACTCCAGACCCAACATCGCGGGGATCGACCAGATCAGCCATCTAGAGCGGTGGAGCAGCCAAACGAACAAGGGAAACACAAGGTAGAACTGCTCTTCGACGCACAACGACCAGGACGGAGCGAACGTCTTCGGATTGTCGAAATTCTGCAGGAAGACGAGATACCTCCAACCAGGAGCCGGCGAGAGCAGGAAATATACACCCAAAACGACGTAATAACTCGGCAGTGTCCGGAGCAGACGCCGTAAATAGAAGATGCCGTATCCGACTTGCTCCCCCTCAGCGAGCGATTTGAAAAGCTGCCCGCCGATGAGGTATCCGCTGAGCACAAAAAATAAATCGACGCCGGTCCAGCCGAGATTCAGCGCACGGGTAAAGAGGCCGCTGCCGGTTTTGGGATAATGCGCAAGCAGGACTAACAGAATCGCCAGTGCGCGAAGCAGATCGAGCCCCGAGATACGTTGTGAACGCGTTGTTTCCATGAAATCAGGCTTGTTGAAGCAGTACCTCAAGCGTTTGCCGAGCGGCACTTTCCCAAGTGAAGGACTTCGCCCGGGCGAGGCCGTTAGACCGCAGCGTATTCCGCAAACTAGCGCTCGAGACAACCTGAAGAATTCCTTCGCTGATCGATTCCACATCATACGGATCAACCAATAGGGCAGCATTCCCCACAACCTCGGGCAGCGAAGTGTTCATGGACGTCACCACAGGTGCGCCGCAGGCCATCGCTTCGAGCGGCGGCAATCCGAAGCCTTCGTACAGTGACGGATACAACACCGCCATGGCACCCGAATACAGACTGGGAAGAATTTCATCCGAGACGTAGCCGGTGAAGTGCACGCGCGGCGGCACTGCTCCAAACTCCACGCTTTCAAATACCCGCGCGTTCGCCGAACCACCGGCCACTACCAGGATCAAGTCGCCGGGTGCCGCGGCTTGCGCCTTCTGCCACGCCGCCAGCAGCCGGCCGAGATTTTTGCGTGGCTCGAGCGAGCCGACACAGAGGAGATAGGGCGCGCTGCCGATCCCCAGAGTTGCTCGTATGGTTTCTACTTCTCTATCAGTTCGCGGCGAGAATCGCGCGTCCACCCCGTTCGGAATCACCACGACCTTTTCCGGCAAAACACCCAGCCGTTCGACAACGCGGTTCTTGGTGAACTCCGAAATCGCGATGATCCTGCATACCCGCCTCGCCAAACGCGGGAGCAGCCAACCGTACCACTGCGCGAACTTCCGGTTGAACCACTCCGGGTGATCGAGCGGGATCAAATCGTGAATCGTGCACACTTGCTTGACGATCGCCAAAGGGCCCGTATTATTCGGGCTCCATAGCAGCCGTCCTCGCACCGCCGAAGGCAGGTAAAGCTGTTCCCAAATGTGACCCGACGGTCCACGCAGCGGCTTCCCAGGCTTCAGCGGATCGAGGTAATCGGCAAAGCGGCTGCCGAGTTCCAGCGCATACCGCTGCATCCCGGTCGGGCGGTGCGAATAAAAGCGAGCATTCAGTGCGATTTGATTCATTGCGCTTGGCAAGTAGCGTTGGGTAGAGTGGCGGTGAAGGAGCGCCGCAGCCAAATGACCACGGGCGTAGCCGCCAACAGACAGAGCGAAGGAAAAGCACGGCCTTCACCCCAATAGAGCGCGAGTGGCAGTTCGAGGAGTCCCAGGTAAAGCATCGGATATAAGAGCAGGCCCGATAATGCCTGGCGCCGGTAAGCGTCATAGATCAAACCACACAGCACGCCGATGAGGAGCCAATAAATCAGACCGCCCGCGATGCCATAGTCCATCAGTGGAAAGAGCATCCCATCGGCATTATTGAACTCGACGTTGGCGTCGGCTTCAAGGAACGGAAAGTAGAACCATTTGTCGCTCGAATCGAGAAGCGGATCGGGAAACAGGCGCTTGATGACGGGACTCGAAAGCGGAAATCCCCACAAAAAATGAAGCGTGAAATACGGGGCGTTCAGCGGATCCAAACGATTCAGGAAATAAGCACCGTTGTTGAACGATGTCACATAATAGCCCAGCAGTCGAATCGCGCCGAACTCCCAAAGGCTGAGATCCCGGCCGGCATAATAGTTCGTCCAGGAACGGAAGTATTCAAAGCCGGTAAAGAGGAGAAACAGAGCGATTAACCCCACCGGCGGAGCCAAGTTAAGGGCCACCCGCGCGAACTTGCTGATTCGGGGTCGTAGAGCGAGGCTGCACACTGCAAACGGGACTGCCAGTTCGATAAGCGCGAAGCGTTCACTGTTCAGCAGCGCCCGCAGGACTGCCAATCCGACCACGATCCCAAGTTTCCAGCGCACGGGCTTCCAGCCTTGCCCGAACCCGAGTATTGCTGCCAGGATCATCGCTGCTGTGCCGAACTGCGTTAAGGTAGTTACTCCGCCGACGGTCGGCAGATAGGTAAAGCGCGCGTCGTACATCGCCCCCTTTTCTCCAACCAGAATTTCAGTCACGTTGGAGAACGTCATTCCCCGCTGTAAGGCGAGCCCCATCCACAGTGCATATCCGAGCAGGCACAAATAAAAGCTCACCTGGAACAGAATTGCGATCAAGGGCCACGGTATCGCTTCGTCCGAACGGCCGGTGGCGCCATCCAGTTTCGTTCGTGAAATAAACGCCTGGCCCAGAAGCGCCCCGAAAACGAATACAGCGACGCATGCCAGAGTAATTTCGAGCGCGCTCAGATCGAAAAACTTTGGCGTTCGCCAATAGTTCCTGTAATTCGATTCCGAAATGAAATAGGCAGCGATCGCAATCAGCAAGCCAGATATCCCAAAGACGGAGCCGGGATGCAGCCACCACGTGCCGGAATCGGGTCTGCGAGTCATTATGCCAGGAACCTCACGGCAATTCGCGCCGCACGCAGAAATACTTTCGGCTCTGCCAGCCGGGTGGGCCACTCTGGTTGTCCTCCACGCGGAGAACCGCGCCCCCCGATTCTTTGACCAGATGGATCACCTTTGTTTCGGCCATCGAGTACGACTCCATCGCTTCCGGACTTCCCGTTCGCAGGCGCCATACGATATTCGAGAGCCAAACCGGCACCATGCTTTTGATCGCGTGCCACACGATCGATCGGGGACGGGATGGAAGCTGGAAGACGACCAGAGCGCCGGGCCGTGCAATGCGGAAGAACTCGCGGATGTAGCTTCGTGACAGCGCCGGCACGACATGCTGCAGCGTGATACTCGAGTAGACCAAATCCGCGGACTGATCGGGCAAGACGGAGAGATCGGCCACAACATTGTGCACGTATTTGCAGCGATCCGGAAACCGGTTCAGTTCGACGGCGGTGCGGATCATGGACGCCGCAATGTCCACGCCAACCACCCGCTCAAAGTGTGCCGCCAAAGCTTGGCTCAGACGGCCGACGCCACACCCAAAATCCACAGCCGAACCATAGTGGACTGGGGAAAGAGTGCTTGCAGTACACAGCACCTTGTCGATCTCGTCGACACCCGTTTGGAAGAACGCGGCTTGATCCCAGCCGCCGTCTTTCTTTTCCGTATCAGAGAGAATCGCCCAAAACGGGTCTCGCTCCCCGAGTATGGTCCACTGGTGTCGAACCCGGCTGAGTGCGTTCATAGGGTGATTTCTCCCGTCGTCGCCAATTCACGCAAACTCGCTGGTTTCACCGTTCCCATCAAGTCAGACGGAGACCGCAGGACGGCGCGGATCATGCTGAGACTGACAAACATTTCGGCCGAGACCACGACCCACGCCATTCCGGTCTGCGCAAAGCGCGGGGCGAGCACTAGCGCAAGCGCGACGTTCAATGCGCCCGCCTGAAGAATTATGCGATTCACATCCGTATCCCGCCCCAGCGGAAGCAGCCACTGCATTCCTGCCGACTGCGTGATGGCCAAGAGCACGGGAAGCACGGAGAGGATTCTCAACACCATTACGGCCGGAGTAAACACCTGACCCATGAGTAGGCGGATCAGCAAAGGCGCAAACACGAACAAGCCCCCGCCCAGCACAACGCCACCCGTCACCAGGACGGTCACCCCCGTGCGAGCCAGTTGCAAAGCTTCCTTCGGCGAGCGGTGCGCGATACTGCTCAGCCGCGGATATAGCGCCTCGCGCACCGGATTCAATAGGCCAAAAATCGCTCTGCTGATTTTTTCAGCGGTGGCGAAATAGCCCACCTGAATCGGACTCACGAAGAGCCCCAGTATGAAAGCATTCCCGACTACGTAGAGGCTCTCGCCGCTGCGGAATACAAACATTCGCCAACCGCGAACCAAAGCATTCTGAATCGAAGACCGCGTCGGCATCTGGCAGGGGATATGCCGGTAGGCCATGGTCAGTCCGATGACGGTGCTGAAAGCGGGAGCGACCCCCTGGATCAGCAACGCAGCCCAGGTATCGTCTGCAGACCGGACCAGAAGGAAGATGGAGAGCAGGCCAACTACGCGCCCGGAGATTTCAAGCGTCGCCGCCAGGCGCATACGCTCCAGTCCCTGGTAAAACCACAATGGGATGAAGCCTTGCGCAATCGCGTAAAACAACCCAGCGGCCAGCAGTTTGGGGTTGTCACGCAATAGGGGAATCGCGCGGGTTACCAGGAAAGCGCCAACAATTCCGCATATCGCAAGGACCACTTGCGATCCGAGAACGCCGGCCATAATCTCTCCGCATGCGATCTTTGACTGGCGGTTGCGCGCGATTTCGCGGGTAGCCGAAAGATTGAATCCGAATTCGATCACCACGACGACGAACTCAGCCAGCGACTGAGTGAAGGCGAAAACACCCCAACCGGTCGGCCCGAGTACTCGCACCAGATAGGGAACAATCATCAGCGGTAAAACTTTCCGCACGATTTGAACGCCGTACAACGCCGCGACATTCTGCAGCAACTGACTGGAGACAAGACGGGCCGCAAGTTGCTTCACGGTAGGTCCTCGCCTCGCGATAACAGTGCGCCTATCAGCCGCCGCGGCGGCTTTGTTTCCGGCGTTAGAAACCATCCGTCGGCCCGCCCCGCGAAAATCGACCAGTGATAGCGCGCTTTACTCAAGTTGCCGGCGGCAAGGGAAAGCAGGGCGCCACCCGCCGGGCGGATCAAGTGATGTGCAACCGATCGCAGTGGAAAACAATGTTTCCTCAAAACCCTTCCCATACCCATTCCGTAGCGACGGGCTTTTCTGTAGGTTTCCGCCGAATACGGTCCGCTGCGGCCCTGGTGCCAAATGGGGATCGATGGATCATAGAAAATGACGTGCCCTTCCTTGATCATCGAGAGCAGGTAATCGGTTTCTTCTCCCGCTCCCCAGGGAGTTCCCGCACCCACGCCAAGCGTCTCATCGAACATATACTTCTGAGCTACCTTCCCGCGCAGGAACATTGAAAATGTGATCGCGCGGCGAAAGATATTGGTATGGGACAACCTGCCCGCGCTGGGATCCCAGCGACCTCCTGAGATATACCCCGGCTCCACGACCTCGCGTCCCGTAAGGCCGCTCCATTCAGGATGTGTTTCGAGCAATGCCGCCACTCGCTCAAGCAGGTTTGGATCGTACCAGCAGTCATCATCGGGAAAGGCGACGATGTCTCCGCTCACCTGTGCCAGACCTGTGTTGAAAGCCCGCGAATGCCCGCGCGCCGAACGCACTCGCCGGATCGGAAAGGCACCTGCGTACTGCGCCATCACCCCCTCGACACGGTCATCCGAATTCTGATCGATGATCAGGACCTCAAAGTCTTTCCAGGTTTGTGCCGCGAGCGACGCGAAGAACTGGTGAAGTTCCCGGGTCCGGTCCAGCGTCGCCAATAAAATGGAGTAGCGCACGGCGTTTCAGGGTAGTCCCATCGCGAGCCCGTAAAACGCCAGGCTCGACAATCGCAGATAGGGCTCGATCTTCGTGATCCGATTCCGCGGCACGACCAACATGTCATTGGGCCGGAGTGTGATATCTTCGCGAATCTCCTGGGGGGACATGCGTTTGTTCATGTCGAAGACCTTGACCTCTGCGTATTCCGCATTGGCTTTGCGAACGAGGATTACCTGCGTTCGTTTCGCGCTGTCTTTAAAGCCGCCGCTCATCGCGATGGCTTGTATAATCCCCACATCGCCTCGAAGGTCATACGTGCCGGGGTGATTCACCTCGCCGGCGACCACAAAGTGCGGCTTCACGAAATCCTTCAGCAGAACCGTGACCTCCGGGTCTTTCAGGCGGACAGACGCTTTGGCGGCGATGGCCGTGGATGCTTCGGCTATCGTCAGCCCCGCGATGACCACGTCGCCAGCAGCCTGGCAGGAGACATAGCCGTCGGGCTGAACGGTCGCCGTGAAATTCAGCTCGGGTGTGTACCGAAACTGAACTTCCACGACGTCGTTCGTCTGGATCCTATAGCGTTGATCGCGGTTAGCAAAACCGCCGGACGAATTCTGTTGATCCGCTGCGCAAATGCAGAAACACAACGAGAGCAGGAGAGCGGCTCCACGCATAGATTGTCCCTTCTTGCTTAGAGAACTTTGGAGATAAATCCGGGAATGGGATCGACCTGTTTGTTAAGAATCGTTCCGAGAAGCTTCACCGAGGAGGCCTTCAGGAATTTCTGCGCATTTTCGATTTCTGATCTCTTTGCCTCACCGGCGGCTACCACCAGCACCGCCGTGTCGCACAGGTTGGCTAAAGTGAACGTGGACGGCGCGACACGCATGGCTGGACAATCCACCAGCACAAAACCGAATCGCTGCCGGAGGGCCTGAAGGTCCTCCCACCGCACAGCCCGCGCGGAAGATGGGAAAGAACTCGTCCTGGTTAGCCGTTGCAGGTGTGCTGAATCGTCGAACCTAGCCGACGGCGCAGTGCCAAGGTCGGCAGACGTCGTCAACAAAATCTGTTCCCACGAGTGTTCCGCCAGTTTGCGCGCAAGCGATGAGACCACGTGGGTGACGCCTTCGCCACGCCCCACCGAAGTAAAACCGACGATCAGGCCCTCAGGCTGGCTGTCCCTCATTTCAAATAGCCTTTGCGCCAGCGGCAAATAGCAATCGAGAAAGGAAGGATTAGGTGTATCCAACCGCAATAGACCGGCGTTTTCCCGGGCAGCGATACCAAGTCTTCGAAGCGTATTAGCCATGTTTCAACTCCGGGATCGATCCCACAAGAAGGGCGCGGCCGCCCGCGGAGATCCGCTCGTGCGGAACGCTCGCGAGGACCGGAAGCCCGGTCAGCCCCTCCAACTCCCAGGCCGTGTAGATGGAGGGCCGGGTCACGGCGACCGCCAGTGCAAATCCTATAATCAGGAGACAGCCGAGCAGATAGCTTGCCACGAACGTCACCGAAAGCTTCGGCGTGGCGAGAGTCGGGAGACGGGGACGTTCCACCAGCGTGACGTTGGCGATCTTCTGCCGGTCCATCGCTTGTTCGATCCGCGCCTCCTCACGTTTTTTCGAATACAGGAAGAAATTATCTTCGGTCTCCTTGATCTTACGGAGAAGCTGGTCGTCGTCCGCCGAGGCGCTTTGCAACCCGGAGATAGACTGCTGATAGCCAGCGATCTGGGTCGTCAAGCTGGCGACATGGACGCGAAGCTCGGTGTCGCTCACCTCGGCCTTCGCTAATTCCGCTTCGAGCGATTGCCGGAGTGGATTCACGTCGGTCGTCTCCTCCGTCGACGATAAGTTGTTTGTGCGGTCAAGAGCGTTCTTTGTGTCAGCAATCTGCTTGTCAAGTTCTTGAATCAGCCGGTCCTGCGGCTGGAATTTCGCGGCCAACTCGGTGCGACGGTTCTGGAACTCCACTAGCATTGTGTTCAGGCGCTCCACCGAATACTGGTTGGGGACTCTGCGCGCCTGTGTCGTGATCCGCGGATTGAGATGCGCCAACTGGTCCCGAAGCCGGGTGATTTTTCCAGAGTTGGCGCTCTGTGCCGCCTCGGTATCTTTCAATGCCGCCTGGAGATCTAGCAGTTTTCGCAAATTCAGGTCCTTCTGCTCAGACAAGGTAACGATATTCCGCTGTTGATGAAATGAGGACAACTGCTCCTGCAATGCTTTGAGCTGTTGCTGGTAGAGGTTCGCTTGCTTATCGAACAGGTCGTACACTCCCTCGGATCCGTGAGCCCGAAGGTGCTCGTTCAAATAGCCGTCGGCCAGCGCTTCCAGGACCGACTTGACTTCAGGCGGGTTGGACGAGCCATAACTCGCCTTGATCATGTTGGCTTTTAGGACGGGCGCCACTTTGAGATCTTTCCGCAGGTGTTTGACGGCGATTTCGACGGCGTTTGTGCCGTTGCCCTCGGCCAAGCCCGACTTCTCGACCACCTCTCGAAGCAGATCCTGATTCGAGAGCAACTGAATCTCGGTTGCTACCACCGCTTCGTCGACGTAGTCGCGCGGAACCGGACCATTGTTGAATTCGGGGCTGACCAACGCGCCCGCCCTATTGTTGTTAATCAGGAATTGAATCTCCGCTTCGTAGGAGGGAGGGCTGAAGATAAAATACGATACCATTGCCACAGTCCAAAGTATGAGTAGGGTAAACATCAGGCGCTTCTGCCGAAAGAGCCGGTCGAAAAAGCCCCGTGCGAGAGAAAAGCGTGGCCCGGGGGCGGCGAGGAGAAGAAAATCCCCGCTTGTCATGAGGCCCTCTCGAATACTGGCTCGGCAACAGCCGGTAGCAAGCTTACCCATTGACGGTCCAGCGCAACCGCGAGGGACCTTTGCAACAAGGTAACCGAGACAACCATCTTGTCCTCACCTTGATGGGCGAGAACGATGCCTTCAACTCCTCGCAGGGGGCCGGCCTGAATTTCGACTTTCCGTCCTACCGGCGGGAAGGGAAACGGCAACAGCCGAAATGGCGACGCGATGAGGGCCTTCACGCTGGCCATTTCCGCCGGATCGATTGGTATCGGCACGTTGCCTAAACCAACAATATGCACCACACCCGGGACAGTGAGTACAGGCAAACGGACACTTGCATCGAATCGGCAGAACAGATATCCGGGGAATAGGGGTATCTCCACGGGCGGTCTCCCGACACGGTTATCACGATAAGCGGGAAATAACACTTCCAAATCCTTCCCTTTTAGCGCGTCGGCGGTGACTCTTTCACGATTGGACTTGACGCGAATCGCGTACCAGTGTTGTGTTGACTGAGACAAGAATAACCTCCATGGCTATTGCCTTTTTGTCTGGGCATTCCTAGCGTGAGCGGACAAGGATAGGACGTTGGGATACGCTACCGCCCTTTGCGCTTGGGCGTCGCATCCAACCCGTATGAACCGGACGATTTCTTGAAGACTCGCCCGCAACTAGGAACGCAAGGTCACTTACGTGGTGGCGTTCTGCTAATCCTGTGTGATGGACCGAAAACCTTCTCGTTTCACGATATCCATCCGGCACATGTGGCTCGATTATATAGAACTTGTAGTACGAGCTTCAATAAGGTTCCGGAACTATTTTGTCTTAGTACTATCTGGGGTCCGCAAACCACATTGTCTTGCGTTGGCTGAATGTTATCTCGGAGTTCATCATAATTGACCCGTTGATTCCTCGGGTAGGGTGAGAAGACGAAAAGGTGCCGAGCACGCGGGTGAACGTTTGGAAAAACATCCAGGGCATGCTACCGCCCTTTTGAACGAAAGTGTCGTTTCTCGCTATACCAACTGCCGCTGCTTTCATCACTACCGGTAATGCGCTTCCCTTCGATCGGTAGGCCGCAGGTAAGCCGGATTCGTAGCAAGTTTGACACCAATGATGAAAATCCGTTGAGCTATCCCTTTGAGCGTTGATTCAACGGCCTCGGGTCAATCCGCTACACTTCCGCTTAAGAGGGAATGACGAGTAAATTTGTCTCCACAGGGAAAAACTTCTGCCCCGAGAAGTAAAAGACCGTCATGTTCGGCACTCGAACGAGACGTTCGCGCGCAATGGGCTGTCCGGGAGCGGCACGAATTTTCGATTCGTCTACGCTCCTCTGTGCCGGAGTGCCGTCGCACGATGCTGTGTTAGCAGAGCGCTTCCGTGAGTGTTGCGGGGCCCCAGTTGGAAAGCCGGATGCGGGAAATCCGCAAGTCCGTTTGACGAGCGGCGAAGGGAAACTACCGGCTGCAAGTAAGTCCCGGTCCAGCGCCCTTCCTCGACTTTACTTGGGCGGACTCTCCCATCGATTCTAGAAAATGGCGGTCGATGAAGTTGGCCGGATTAGGAATGATAAGTCGGCCAGTGTGGGGTAATCCAGGCGGCATCCATCGAGCAAGCACAAGGCCAAACGGAAACCTGCTTCTTACCAGGAGACACCTGCACTATTTGTGACAATCTCCTCGACGCCGCTCCGGGCACCCACTGACGAACCGAAAAATGCCTAAAAATCAGGCCTTACAGGCGAAATCTAAGGCTGACTGTGAAAATCACACGCCGCAATCTTCGCTCCTGGAGGAAACACATAGCTGCACGAAACACATAGAGGTGCGCACCGTCTCCTAAAGGAGCAGCTTTACTATCTATGAATGGATCCCCGCAAAATTCTCGCGAATCCCTCTGCGAACGGTCGACATCCAACCCATGTAGGGTGGGATCCCGAAAAATGTTGACTTCGCCGGTCTTGGAAATGGAATCATATCAATCTACGGCGGCAAGATACGAGTCTCTGATCCGAATTGCGGCCTCCGTTCGCGCCCAGAAAGAACCCCAGGACTTGTTCCGGCTACTGATCGAGGAACTCGGTCAAGTCATTCAGTTTGATGCGATTGCGCAGTACGACGAGAGCTCGAACAAGGTTCACTGGCATATGTGCTCGGGCTGCCGCAAACCAGATTCTTTGCCTTCCGAGATCGACAGAGAAGAGACCTTGGCTGCCTGGGTTTACCGCCATCAGGAGGCGGTCGCGCTCCCCAGCCTGGACGGGGAGACACGCTTTCCCGCTTCTACCGACCTCATGCGCCGGGCAGGGTTGCAATCGGTCTGCGCTTTTCCCTTAAGCACCGCCCACCGGCGTCTCGGCAGCCTGGTGATCGCGAGCGTTCATCGTGACGCTTATTCCCCGGAAGAGATTCGATTCTGTTCACTGGTGGCCGACCAGATAGCCCTGGCAACAGATGACGCCTTCAATTTTCAATCCTCGCAGCGTGCACAGGAGCGTCTGGAACTGCTGCTCGATTTGACCAATCGCGTGGTGTCTAATCTCAGCCTGCGCGATGTACTGCGCGAAGTTTCCGCGAACATCCGCCGTGTCATGCAATGCGACGGCGTAGGAATCGACCTGCCAAGTCCCGAAGATAAGAAGCTGCGGCTCTACGCTCTTGATTTTCCGGACAATCCGGGGTTCATCGAAGAGGGTCTCGAGCCTCCTGCCGACGAAAAGGCCAGCGCGCTCCGGGTATTCATATCGGGTGAGCCAGCCATTCTTTCAAAGGAAGAGATCGACGAGGAGTCCGCCTTGCCCAAGGTGGGGATTCAGTCCTTAGCGCACGTGCCGCTGAGAGGTCGCGGAGGCATCGTTGGCGTCCTCAGTCTGGGCAGCTGGCGTGAACACGCTTTTTCGCAGGAGGATCTTGCATTTCTCGGCCAGATCGCGCGCCAAGTCGCTATCGCCGTGGAAAACGCGTGGGCGTTCGGCGAGGTTACGGAGAACAGGAACAAGCTGGCGCAAGAGAAACTCTACCTGGAGGGCGAAATCCGCACCGAGCTGAAGTTCGAGGAGATCGTCGGCAAGAGCGAGGCTTTGCGCCGTGTACTGCAGGAAATCGAGACGGTGGCGCCCACTGATTCAACTGTGCTGATTTATGGCGAGACCGGGACCGGCAAAGAGCTAATAGCCCGTGCTGTGCACAACTTGAGCTCGCGCCAATCGAACGGATTCGTAAAACTCAACTGTGCGGCGATTCCCACTGGGTTGCTCGAAAGCGAAATGTTCGGCCACGAGCGCGGAGCCTTTACGGGCGCGATTTCGCAGCGTGTGGGCCGCTTTGAGCTGGCCAATCGGGGCACCATGTTCCTGGACGAGATCGGCGAAGTACCGCTCGAGCTCCAACCGAAACTGTTGCGCGTCTTGCAAGAGCGCGAATTCGAACGTCTGGGCTCGACCCGGACTATGCGTACCGATGCGCGGCTCATCGCCGCCACCAATCGCGATCTCGAAGCTCTGGTAAGCGAACAGAAATTCCGTTCCGATCTGTACTATCGACTGAACGTATTCCCCGTGCGTGTCCCGGCGTTGCGCGAGCGGCCTGAAGACATTCCTCTGCTCGTCCGGCACTTCGTCCAGCAGTTCAGCCGCCGCGTCAGCAAGGCAATCGACACCATCCCGTCGGAAACCATGACGACGCTGGTCAAATATCCATGGCCGGGCAACATCCGCGAGCTGCAGAACGTGATTGAACGGGCGGTGATCCTCACCAAGGGTCCGGTCTTAAACATCCCGAGCGACGACCTGCGGGTATCAAACGCGAATTCGATGGCGCTGACAGCCGCGACCGGGAGCCAGGCCACGAGTGCCAATGGAGGCTCCCAGAATATGCGAGCTGTACTGGACGATGCAGAGCGCCAACAGATTGTCGCGGCGCTTGAACAGACCAACTGGATCGTTGCCGGACCAAACGGCGCCGCGACCCGACTGGGAATCAAGCGCTCCACGCTGCAATCGCGAATGCAAAAACTTGGCATTCGTATTTCTCGCACGGGCGTGTAAGTCAAATGCCGAAAATCCGGTAGCAAACCGGACTCTCGTCATCGGCCACCGTCGCCGGCACGGGATAGCATTCTCCAACGATCCTGGGATGCCCTGACGGATCAGGCAATTGCGCGCGATGGCGGCACAAGCTTGCGATTGGCGCGCCGCATGCATTCTCACCAGCGGAGAATCAAAATCGTCATGCTGCGGATCACACACGCGCAAACAGAAACCGAGGAGCGGTGGACCCTGTGCGGGCAATTAACTCGCCCGTGGGTTGCCGAGTTGCGTGCGTGTTGGGAACACGGCCGCCAAGTTGGAGTCAATGCGCGAGCCGTTGTGGATCTAAGGGACGTCACCTTCATCGATGAGAGCGGAGAGAAGCTTCTGTCGGAGATGGGAGGCCATGGAGTTGTGTTCATCGCCGCCGGAGTAGAGACGAAAGATCTGTTGAAAAACCTAAGAGGCAAGGGTGAGCGTCCTCTGCGGCGGTTCATCGGGCCTCCCACCAACAATCGCGAGAAGTGTGGATTTACTGAAAACGAGGGTAGCAAATGAGACTTCAGCTGAATAAACGGACCAGAGTGTTGGCCGCCGCAGTAATAGCGGGCACGGCTCTTATCGGCACCGTAGGGTGCACGTCAAAAACGAACGCATCCAGCCCGCCGCCTCCCCAGGATGTGGAGGTCGCGGTGGCGCAGCAAAAAGATATCCCCATTGAGCGCGAATGGATCGGCACACTGGATGGAATGGTTAATGCCGCGGTCAAGGCCCAGGTGGTCGGTAATCTTCTTACGCAGAACTACGCCGAAGGGTCCTTCGTGCGCAAAGGGCAGTTGTTGTTCGAGATCGATCCGAGGCCGCTCCAAGCCGCCGCTGATCAAGCCGAGGGGCAATTGGCACAGGCCAGGGCGCAGCTCTTGCAAGCGCAATCGGGATTGCTTCAGGCGCGCGCGCAACTGACGAGCGCGGAGGCGAATCAGCACAAAGCGCAGCTCGACGAAGATCGCTATATTCCGCTGGCGCAGCAGCAGGCAATCACACAGCAGGATCTGGACAACGCCAAACAGACCAATCAGTCGCAGAAAGCGCAGGTAGCAGCGTCGAAGGCTCAAGTAGAGACCGCGCAAGCGCAGATAGAAGCCGCTAAGGCCGCTGTGACGGCTGCTGCGGCCGCGGTCGAAACGGCCAAGGTGAATTTGGGCTTCACCAAACTGGTCTCGCCGATCGATGGCATCGCAGGCGTCGCGACGACTCAGGTCGGCAATCTGGTGGGGCCTTCGACTAATGCCGTCACTACTGTTTCGACGCTCGATCCCATCAAGGCGAATTTCACAGTGAACGAGCAGGAGTATCTAAGCCTGACGCGCGATTCATCCATGAATCACCTGGAACTCGAATTGATTTTGTCGGACGGCACGGTGCATCCCTATAAAGGACGATTCTCCTTCGCCGACCGCCAAGTGGACTCGTCCACCGGTGCGATTCAGCTAACGGGACTCTTTCCGAATCCAGGCAATAGGCTGCGTCCCGGGCTGTACGGAAAAGTCCACGCTTCGATCGGCACGCGCATGGGCGCATTGCTGGTACCGCAGAGGGCCGTCAACGAAATGCAGGGCAACTATTCGGTGGCCGTTGTGGACCCGAACAATACGATTCGCTTCTCGGTGGTCAAAGTCGGGGACCGGATTGGCTCGGACTGGATCGTGGAGCAAGGAGTGAAGCCCGGTGAACGCGTGGTTACCGATGGACTGTTCAAGATCCGTCCCGGCGCGCCGGTGAATCCGAAGGGAGGGAAGTAATGTCAAAGTTCTTCATTAACCGCCCCATCGTGGCGATGGTGATCTCCCTCCTGATGGTGATCATCGGCGTAGTGACCATCGTACAGCTCCCCGTTTCACAGTTCCCGGCCATCGCGCCGCCGGAAGTGCAGATTCGCGCTACCTATGTGGGCGCCGACGCGCAGACCATCGAGCAATCCGTAGCCACGCCTATCGAGCAGCAAATGAGCGGCGTCGACAACCTGAACTACATGTACTCGTTGAACGCGGCGGGCAATGGGCAGATGACCATGATCGTGAACTTCGACGTGAAGAGCGATCCGAATATCGACCTGATGCTCACGCAAATGCGCCAGACGCAGGCCGCCTCGCAGCTGCCGCAAGACGTGACCAACTTCGGTGTGACGGTGCAAAAATCCGTGACGGCGCCCCTCATGGTGATGGGACTTTACTCACCGAAGGGTACCTATGACAGCAAATTTCTGGCCAATTACTCCTATATCAACCTGAACGACCAATTGACGCGTGTTCCCGGCATCGGCAATGTGCAGGTGTTCGGAGCCGGCCAATATGCGATGCGCCTGTGGATTAAGCCTGATCAATTAGCCAAGCTGGGCATCACTGTGACCGAAATCGTTTCAGCGATTCAAGCACAGAACACTGTAAATCCTGCGGGCCAGGTCGGCGGCTCACCGTCTCCGAAGGGCCAAGAGTATACGTACTCGGTACGGGCTCAGGGACGGCTCACGTCGCCCGAAGAGTTCGGCGATATCGTCGTCCGGGAACTTCCGAACGGAGGAATCGTTCGCGTACGCGATGTCGCGCGCATCGAGCTTGGCGCGCAGGATTACACGTTGTCCGGACGCATTAACGGCAAGCCTGGCGCGATTATTGCGGTATATCAATTGCCCGGCACCAACGCCGTGGACGCGGCCAAAGGCGTGCGCAAGCTGATGGAAGAAGCCAAGAAACGTTTCCCGCAAGACGTTGAATATGTGGTTTCCCTGGATACGACGGAGTCGGTGACGGAAGGCATTCGGGACATCGTGATCACGATCGGGATCGCGATCGTCCTGGTTACCATCGTCGTCTATCTTTTCCTGCAAGGGTGGCGCGCGACCTTGATACCGTTGCTCGCGGTGCCGGTTTCGTTGATCGGAACCTTTATCCTGTTTCCCGTTTTCGGTTTTTCAATCAACACGCTCTCTCTGTTCGGACTGGTGCTGGCCATCGGACTAGTCGTCGACGACGCGATCGTCGTGGTGGAGGCAGTGGAGAGGCACATGGAAGAAGGCATGGCGCCGAAGCAGGCCGCCTTGAAAGCCATGGAAGAAATCTCCGGACCCGTCATCGGCATTGCACTCGTGCTCTCAGCGGTATTCGTGCCGACCGTGTTTATACCGGGAATTACAGGCCGCTTGTATCAGCAGTTCGCAGTGACCATTGCGATCTCCGTCATCCTATCGGCATTCAACGCGCTGACTTTGAGTCCGGCGTTGTCGGCGTTGCTACTCAAACCGAAGCAGGAGAGTCACGGGCTGTTGCGCCGGTTCTTCAACTGGTTCAATCGGATGTTCGAGCGCACCACGCACGGTTACATCCGGTGGTCCGGCGTGCTAATTCGCAAGAGCGCGATCGCGTTCTTTATTCTGGTAGCCGCCGGGCTAGGCGGTTTGTTTTTCAGCACTAAAGTTCCGGTGAGCTTCCTGCCGGGCGAGGATCAGGGCTACATGTTCATGCACCTTCAACTTCCCAACGCGTCGTCGCTCGAGCGCACCGAAGCCGCAGCCGCGAAGGTGGAGGAGATCCTGATGCATACTCCCGGCGTGAAATACACCACGACTGTGGCAGGCTTCACTCTCTTGAGTTTCGTCAGCATCCCCTATACCGGCCTATTTTTCGTCACGTTGGATGACTGGAAGGATCGTACCAGTCGTGAAAAGCAGTATCAGGAGATCGTGCAGCACGTGAATCGGGAGCTCGCGAAGCTTCCTGACGGCATCGCCATAAGCTTTCCGCCTCCTGCGATCCCGGGCGTCGGAACGTCGGGCGGCTTTACTTTTGTCCTGGAGGACCGCGCCGGCAAAGACGTGCCATTCCTCGCCGAGAATCTGCAAAAATTCATAGCCGCGGCGTCCAAACGCAAGGAAATCGCGCCCGGCCTGATCAGCACGTTTCTGCCAAGCGTTCCGCAGCAGTTTCTAGAAGTTGATCGGGAGAAGGCGTTGAAGCAAGGCGTGCCATTGAACGACGTGTATCGAACCGTTCAAGCCTATATGGGTGGACTGTTTGTGAACTAC
>Ga0105248_10002184_pt1 | contig 21641 bp, 19 predicted proteins | sample KBSS34metaG_FD_81524 | JGI IMG/M metagenome (GOLD analysis project Ga0105248, IMG submission 81524) | Switchgrass rhizosphere microbial communities from Kellogg Biological Station, Michigan, USA - KBS S3-4 metaG | ecosystem: Host-associated > Plants > Roots > Rhizosphere > Soil | place...
AGCGCGCGCAAACGCTCCGGAGGGGTGCGATCAGACCACATGCAGAAAGTTTTCGAAGATGCGGGCGCCGTGTTCAGTGAGGAAGGATTCGGGATGGAACAGCACGCCTTCGACGGCGCGATCCGGCAATCGGCAGCCCATGATATGGCCGTCTCCACTCCACGCGGAGATTTCCAGTTCAGTGGAAGCACTGGCGGGGTCTACTATTAAAGAGTGATAGCGGCCGCCTAGAAAGGGATTCGGCAATCCTTGGAGCAGGCCTTTGTCATCGTGACGGATTGGTGATGCTTTGCCGTGAACGGGGTGGCCGGACGGGCGAACGTCGGCGCCCGACATCTTTGCGATGAGTTGCATGCCCAGGCAGACTCCCAGAATGGGGACACGGCCAGAGAACGATTTCACGACCTGGGGGCAGATGCCGGTTTGATCCGGTCCAAAGGGGCCAGGGGAGATCACGATGCGGTCAGGCGCGAGCGCTTCCACTTCAGCGAGACTTATGCGGTCTGAGCGGTGGACGACACAAGTGCCGCCAGAGGTTTCAAGAGCCTGCACGAGATTCCAGGTAAAGGAATCGTAGTTGTCGAGAACCAGGACCTTCAATGCGAAGCGGTGCGCCAACCTTTAGCGTACTCTTCGCGGGCGACCTTAGAATACGGCACGGGGCTGACGATGGCGCGGATCTCGGCCTGTTTGTGGCGCTCCACTGTGGTTTTCTTGGATCCGCCGTCCTCTTCGCCCCAGTAGAGCGTGACTTCGTTGCCGATGGCGACGTCGGGATCGACCACACCTAGCGATAGCATCGAGCTCTCGTTGTAGCTATAGCCGCTGAACATCGAGATGCCGACTGTCTTGCCGCCGTTCGTCACCTTGTCGTAAGACGCGGAGGCGTAATTCGACAGAGGCAAGTCTATGTACTTGTACTTCGGACCTGGGTCGAGTTGGGAACGGAATACTTTGCCCACATCATCGGCGTTCCAAGCGAAGGTCACTTTCCGGCGCTGTGGTTTATCGGCGATCTTTTCGAGCGCCTCGCGGCCGATGAAATCGTGGTCGAATTTGACGAAGGGGCCGTAGCCCAGTTCGTAGGGTGTTAGGTAGTAGTCTTCAATGTTATTCGAGTAAAGACTGCCGCCGAGGGAGCCGGTGCCTTCATAACCTGTCGCGGGCAGCCACTGCCGGTACGGCTTCATTTTTTCGCCGGTGTAGACGGCGGGGAGCGGCGAAGGAATCCAGCCAGATTCGAGAGTGTTGGTGGCGTAGGCGCGGCTGCCAACTTGATGCAGACCGAAATCCTTGCCCGCTTCGACGATCGCGGCGCGGATTTCTTCGCCTTCGGCGTAGGGTCCGAAGACTTCCAAGCCGGGGGCTCCGGCCATGCCATGGCGCAGCGCGCAGACCTTGCGTCCGGCGATGGTGATGTAATCCATGTTGAAGAATTTGATATCGGGGATGGGGCCGCCGTTCAGCTTTTCAATCACCTGCTTGGCGTTCGGACCTTGAATCTGATAGCGGTAGCGCTTGCGGATGACGGGCTTGCCGCCGGGGCGGGAGGGCGAACGGTCGTCTTTTTCGGTGGTGACGTTGTAGCCGCCGGTTTCGGCGTGGAATTGAATCCAGTTCGCGGTGGGGGCGCGGCCGACGAACACCAGCTTGTTCTCTTCCATGTGAAACAGGATGCCGTCTCCGATTACGTGGCCGCTGTAGCTGCACGGCACGAATTGCTTGGCGCGGTTGACGGGGAACTTGGCGAAGCTATTGATCGCCAGATGCGAGAGCAATTTGAGGGCATCCGGGCCCTCGATGTTTACATCCACCATGTGGTGGGACTGGTCAAACAGCACGCAGGTATCGCGCCACGCACGTTGTTCGTCACGCCAGTTGGTGTATTCGCCGGGCACCACCGGATAGACATAGGCTCCGATTTGCGAGTTGCGGAGCAGGTTCACGGGATTCCCGACGGTCTGTAATAAGGCTTCTAGATTTTGAGTACTCATAACCACAGATGAGAATAACACGCTTGTGGCAAGTTAAAATGGAACGGTTGTCAATAAGGATACTCATGCGTCTCTATTGTTCTCTCTTGCTTCTCGCGCTGGCTGGTGGTGTGCCGGCTTTGGCACAGCCGGCCCCGGCTCCGTTCATCCCGGTGACCGACAAGATTTTGCAGAATCCCGACCCGGCCGATTGGCTGATGTGGCGGCGCACGCTCAACAGTTGGGGCTTTAGCCCGCTCACGCAGATCAACCGCGCCAACGTCGGCAAGTTAAAGATGATCTGGACCCGCGGCATGGGTCCCGGCATCCAGGAAGCGACGCCGCTGATCTACAGAGGCGTGATGTATCTGCCGAATCCCAGCGACTACGTACAGGCGATCCAGGCGGCCACCGGCGATTTGATTTGGGAGTATAAGCGCAAGCTGCCTGAGGACCTGAACAAGTTTCTGATCGTTCCCAGTATCAACCGCAACCTGGCGATTTACGGAAGCATGATCATCGACACCAGCGCCGACGATTTCGTTTACGCGCTGGACGCGCAGACGGGCAAGATGGTGTGGGAAAACCGCATCGTCGATTACCGCGAGGATTCGGCGCAGGAGACTTCGGGGCCGATCATCGCCAACGGCAAAATTGTTTCGGGCCGCGGCTGCGAATACAAGGCCACGCCGGACGGCTGCATCATCACGGCGCACGACGGCAAGACCGGCAAGGAACTGTGGCGCACGCACACCATCCCGCGCCCCGGCGAACCTGGCGATGAAACCTGGGGCAATATCCCTTACGAAAAGCGGCGCCACGTGGGGACGTGGATGGTGCCGAGTTACGATCCGGAGCTAAATCTTATTTATATCGGGACGTCAGTGACGTCGCCGGCGCCGAAGTTCATGCTGGCTGGGAACGATAAGACGTATCTGTATCACAACTCGACGCTGGCCTTGAATGCCGATACGGGGAAGATCGTTTGGTATTACCAGCACGTGGTCGATCACTGGGATTTCGATCATCCTTTCGAGCGGCTGCTGGTGGACACGGTCGTGGCTCCCGATGCGAGCCAAGTGGCGTGGATTAATCCCAGGCTGAAGCCGGGCGAGCGGCGCAAGGTGGTGACGGGCATTCCGGGCAAGACCGGGATTGTTTATACGCTGGATCGTCAAACCGGCGAATTTTTGTGGGCCACGCCGACGGTGCGGCAGAACGTGGTGTCGTCGATTGACGGCGGGACGGGGAAAGTCACGGTAAACCCTGAGACCACCTTTTCGAAGGCAGGCGAAGAGAGGTTCGTTTGTCCTACTGCTAACGGCGGCAAGGACTGGCAGGCTGGGTCTTACAGTCCGGCGGCGAACGTGATGTTTTATCCCTTGCAGAACGCTTGCGAGACGGTCACTCCTTTGGACGTGGCTCCGCTGACGTCTTCGCTGTACGGGATACGCGGGAAGAATCAGATTGCGCCAGGCACGGACAAACTGGGCACGGTTTACGCGATTTCCGCGGAGACGGGAAAGACGGTTTGGAAATACGAACAACGCGCCGGGATGATGTCGCTGGTGGCGACGGCCGGCGGCTTGGTTTTTGGCGGCGATACCAACGGGCATTTCCGGGCGCTCGATCAGGACACCGGCAAGGTGCTGTGGGAGGTGAACCTGGGCTCGGCGGTGACGGGTTATCCGATCGCCTACGCAGTGAACGGCAAGCAGTACATCGCGGTCAGCACCGGGGGTTCGCTGGTGAGTAACGGCCTGATGACGCTGACGCCGGAACTGCATCCCAGCACCTCGAACCAAGTCTTTGTGTTCTCGCTGCCAGACGAATAAAAACTAGTTCTCCCGCGTAATGGGCCGATAGATATCAGCGTGGTGGCCCTATTCATGGCGATCTTCGTCGTCAGCGCCGTGGACGCTGTGCAACTACCACCTGCGATCTGCGATGGTAAGACCGATACGCGCGCTGCGCTGCGGCGACTCCCTACGCGTAGGAGCAACCTTGCGGCTTTGGCGGGAGTCTCAACCGAAGAACGCGAAGAACCGCGCTTCGATGCTCTCACGCGGGATGGCATTCGGGCCCGCGGCGGGGTTATCGAAGGCAGTGTGCATGGCGTTCATGGCGAGAGGGAGCTCCGAATCGTAGCCCTTGAAAACTAGAAGCTCGTGCGGGTACATGTTGGAGAAGTAGTACCAGCGGTGATCTGGCCGGTATTTGCACATGCGTGCTTTGAACTGGCTGCCGGTAACTCCTTTGGGGCCGACCACCGCCTCGAACACGACCGCGTCTGCGGCAGGAACACTGCGGCCGTCACAAATCGCAAGAGTGTTGTCCTGGGGCGGCAGCGAAAGCACGCGCCACGTTTGATACACGGCGAAACGGCGATATGGGGCAATCGTTACACCTTCGGCTTCGATCGAGATATCGCGAAACATCTCCGCCGTTTCGGTCACGTAATCCAGATGAACGAAGCCGGCTGGAGGGGCCCATGTCCGCTTCTTCGCCTGAACGCTGGTGCGCACGATGAGTCCGCTCTTCTGCCCAATTACGTCGCGCGCACCTGTCAGTTCGCGCAGAAATTCGGCAACCTCATGGTGGTAGGCATCGTTGATCTCATTGCGGTCCATCTCATGCGTGGCGTTCGCGGTCGGGATTCTGGGGTCGGCAGCGGCCAGGCTCGCGTGCTTGACCAGCATAAAACCCTCCCAGTCCAGTGAAAACTGATCCTGAATCGGGCGGGCGTCGTAGATCGAAACCTGGTGAGGCTCAAAAGCAATGTTCGATTCGTAAGCCTCCAGCCCGAAAAACGGAGGACCTTCCGTCGGCCCCGCATAGTTGAGCGTGGTCTCAATGGAGGTGATGGCTTCCTGAGCTGATGGCATACTGAGCGATGTTAACGCGAAACGCGGATGGTCTTAGTCCAAATTGCGTCGATCTTAAGCAGTCGCGCCGCCTCAGCAACTTAGCAGCCAGTACAATGGGGCGCGCATGAGAAAGACCGGCCAATTTAGAAGACTGATCGAGAGTCGCGACATCACCATGATTCCGGGTGTGGCCGACGCGCTGGGCGCGAAGTTGGCCGAAAAGGCTGGGTTGAAGGCGGTTTTTCTCAGTGGTTATGCGGCCAGCGCTAGCCTGCTAGGCGCTCCGGATGTCGGGTTGCTGACCATGACGGAGATGGCGGAGTGCGCGCGCAGAATTGCAGCTGCAGTCGAGATTCCGGTCTTCGCCGACGGTGACAACGGGCACGGCAATGCTACGAATGTGATGCGCACGATGAGAGAATTCGAATGCGCCGGCGTGGCCGCCATTTTCTTTGAAGATCAAGTGTCGCCGAAGCGCTGCGGGCACATGTCAGGTAAGCAACTGATTCCGTGCGGCGAAATGGTGGCGAAGATCAAAGCAGCCGTGGATGCCCGCGTCGATCCGGATCTGCTCATCATGGCACGCACGGATGCTCTTGCCGTGAACGGTATAGATGATGCCATCGAGCGCATGCACAAGTATCTGGCTGCGGGCGCGGACATGTCTTTCGTCGAGTCGCCTGAGTCTATCGATCAAATGTGCAGGATCACGCGCGAGATCCCGGCGCCGAACATGGCGAACATGGTCCCTGGCGGGAGAACACCGATACTTACGGCCAAAACTGGAGGACATCGGGTTTTCAATCGTCGCTTATCCAACGATGCTAAGCTATACGATTGCCCGCGCGGCGAAACGCGCATTGGCGCATTTACAGTCAAGTGGCACAACGGCGGGGTTCTCGGAAATGATGGATTTCCACGAGTTCAATCGCCTCATTGGGCTTGACGAACTGCGTAACAAAGAATCCAAGCTATACGAGGCTTTGCGTTAGGTTGCAAAGTGCAGCCACCACAGCGGGCTTGGCGATGGCAAGTTCCTGGATGATGCGCTCGCAGCGATCGGCGGGAAGCACGGGCCCGGCGAGAGCGCGGAATTTTTCCGCCAGTTCGCTCCAACTCAGTGGGTTCTCCGGATCGCCTTTCGGGTAGCGCACGAATTTTTCGTGCGTTTGCCCGTCCCAGCGCTGGATGGTCACGCGCGCCGGCCACTCTCTCGGAAAGGTTTGCTCGATGCCCGGATCTCTCACCAGCGTGACCTTGCCCATTACCTTCATTACACCTGGCGAGCGGACTTGCTCCAGCGTGAACTGATCGAGTCCCGCCGCGCCGTGGAGAACGGCAACGGCCGCTCCGAACGGCATCGAAAACTGTGCGTCCACCACCGACTCGGGATTATATTTTTGAGCGCGCGGTTCGCAGACGATGTTCCATCCGGCTTCGAGAATCGCAATCTCGATCTTCGCAATGTCGGGCTCCGCGAGGCCATTTTCCCGGACCAACTCGAGAATTGCGTCGATCGGTCCCTGCATATAACGGCAGCAGGCATGAGGCTTCACGGCTGTGTGGAGGATTTCGTAGGAATCGCCCAGTCCTGCGGTGATACGCTCCGGCACCGGGTGACGAGAATATGCGTGCAGGAAACCATCACGGCCTTCGAGGATTCGTCGCGGACCCGTAAAGCCTTCGGCAGCGAGCATGGCGGCCTGGATGCCGTTCTGGGCGGCCAGGCCAGGATGGATGCGCTTCGTCCACGCACCTTCCGCGAGAAACTCCATGCTTCCCGCCGCCATGCTCCCGGTTATCCCCATTGCGGCGAGCGTTCGCTCTTCTGTAAGACCGAACAGCTTGGCAGCTGTAATCGCCGCCCCAAAGACACCGCAGGCTTGTGTCGGATGGAAGCCCAAAGCGTACTGTTCTTTCGGCTGAACCGCCATGGCGATGCGAGCTGCCGCCTCGAATCCGGCAACCACCGCCGCGAGAAAGGCTTCGGATGAAATACCCGGCGTCGACTCCGCGATGGCCAGCGCCACGGAATACATCGTAGTTCCCAGGTGAATGGATCCGCCGCTATGCGTGTCGTCCATTTCAATACCGTGCGAGGCTGTACCGTTCGCGAACGCCGCAAATCCGGGCAGCGTGCGTATAGACGTGCCGAGCACGCTCGCACGCCGCGGCGCGTCGATGCGCTCAATCATCCGCTGTACACACTTCGCGGATTCTTCCTGCGATCCGCGGATCGCCACAGCTAGATAGTCGAGGAAGAAATAGCGCGCCCGATCCATCACTTCCGCCGGCAAGGTCTCTGGCTTGATCTGATGTAAGAAATGGATTAACTGGCACGTGTAGGGGGGATTCATAGCGGGTTTCCTTTGGGAGCTAAATAGTGCCGGCGCAAAACCAGAATTCTGTCGCCCTTCTGGTTGTACGCGCGAGTTTCGATGCCGATCACACCACGGTCCGGTTTGCTGGCCGATTCGCGCTTGTCCAGGACTTCGGATTCCGCGTAAAGGGAATCGCCAGGAAAGAGAGGATGGAGAAATTCCACGCTCTCATATCCCAGATTGGCAATCGCTTTACCCGTGGTATCCGCAACGCTCATCCCCACCGTCAAACTGAACACCAACGTATCCACCACCGGGCATCTGCCCAGCGCGTGCGTGCGCGCGTATTCCTGATCGATGAACAGAGGACTTTGGTTCATCGAAAGCAAAGCGAATAACGTGTTGTCGTACTCGCTGACGGTGCGGCCCGGCCAGTGCTTATATACCGTCCCGACTTCGAGTTCCTCGTAATAGCGGCCGAACGGCCGTTGCTGATCGCTCATACTAGCCGTTGTCCTTGTATTTCTTGAGTAGATTGCGAGCGATGATCAGGCGCTGCAATTCATTCGTGCCACCGCCGATCACAACCAGGGGTGCATCGCGGTAATAGCGTTCGACAGGAAAATCTTTGGAATAGCCGTTGGCTCCCAAAATACGCATCGCTTCGAAGGCCACTTCAGCAGCCGTTTCGGTGGCGAAGAGTTTGGCCATCCCGGCCTCCAGATCGCAACGCTCTCCGCGATCCCGTTTTTCGGCTGCGGAATAAATCAATAGCCGCGATGCCTCGATCTTGGTCGCCATATCGGCGAGTTTGTTTTGGATGGTTTGATATTCCGCGATGGCCTTGCCGAAAGTGACGCGGCGCTGCGCATACTTGATGGCTTCCTCAAATGCCGCGCGCGCAATTCCCAGCCCGCGCGCCGCCACATTGAGCCGTTCCGCCTCCAGGCCAGTCATCACCTGTTTAAAGCCTTGTCCCTCCACGCCGCCGATCAGATTTTCCGCGGGGATCGCAAAATTATCGAAATGAAGCTCGCAGGTTTCGACGCCCTTGTAGCCGAGCTTGTCGATATCCCGCCCCACTACCATGCCCGGAGCGCCCTTCTCAAGGATGAATGCGCTCATGCCGCGATGCGCCGGTTGTGCTTTGGGATCGCTTTTCGCCAACAGCAAGAACGTGTTCCCCTGGCGGGCGTTGGTGATCCACATCTTGGAACCGTTGACGCGATACACGTCACCATCGCGAATCGCCGTGGTGCTGATGTTTTGCAGATCCGTGCCGGCATTGGACTCCGTAAGACAGATCCCGCCGCGCATTTCCCCGGTGGCCATGGAAGGCAAAAAACGTTGCCTTTGTTCTTCCGTGCCGAAGTGAACCAAGACGTCGCACATCACGGAATTACTTCCCAGGACACCGGCCAAGCCTAGCCATCCGCGTGACAGTTCCTCGAAGATCATGGCGAAGGTGGTGGTGTCTGCGTTCACACCGCCGTACTGCTCCGGTATGTTCACACCGAACAACCCCATTTCCTTCATTTGCTCCACGAGGGCGTGCGGGTATTCGTTGCGGTGCTCCATTTCGGAGGCCACCGGAATCACTTCGTTCTGCACGAATTTCCGGACCGTCGCGATGATCAGATCCCGCTCCGCGTTTGCCGCCTGCATTACTTTTCTCCCTTGTTGGACGGCACGATGATCTTGCGCGTCAGAGTCAGCACCATTTCTTGCTTCTGATTTGTGGCTCGCGTCTCCACCACCACGGACCCACGCCCACCCGGAAGTACTTCCGTCTTTACCACGGTTGATTCGGCATACAGCGTGTCGCCGTGGAATACTGGCGCCGCGTGGCGAATGTCTGTGTAGCTCAGAGTCTCTAGAGCACGGCCACCCACATCGCCTTGCGTCATTCCGATGACGATGCTGATGACAGTTGGGCCCGCCACCAGGCGCTTCCCATGTTGCGTTCCGCGCGCATAGTGCTCATCGATGTGCACGGGATGCTGATTCATACACAGCAAACTCAGGAGAGTATCATCGTACTCGTTGATTGTGCGGCCAGGCCAGTGCTGGAAGGTTTCCCCTGGCGGAAGTTCTTCGAAATATCGTCCGTAGCTCATGTGTTACGCAGCAATTCCTCAATCTCAGATTCCGACAGTCCGGTTTCCTGCAGGACTTCCCTCGTATGTTCGCCAACGCGCGGCGGGGGGCCCTGAATCACGGGCGGTGTGAGCGAGAAGCCGAGGGGTAAACGCGGTGATAGTGCACTCGCTTGCCCTGGCAATTCGATTTGCTCGAGTTGCTGAAGGGCGGTGACTTGACGGTCCATCATCACTTGGTCCGGCGTCTGTACGGGGTCGTTAGCCACGTCGCACGCGTCGAGTACCGCACTCCAATGGGATCGTGGGTGCAGCGCAAACACGCCGGAGAGAATTTGATCCAGCTCAGGCGTGTTGCGCACCCGATCCTGATTCGTACGAAAGCGTGGATCATCGGCGAGTTCGGATTTGCCCAGCGCCTCTACCAGCCGCCGGAATGCCTGGTCACTAGAGATGCCGATCATGATGGCTCCGTCCGCGGCCGAATACGCCCCGTAGGGTGCGAATGCTGTATGACGTGAGCCCTGGGGTTTCGGATTGACACCCGCGAACTGCCGGTAGAGCAAATGATAGGACATGAACATCACGCCCGTCTGAAACAGCGAGGCGTCCACGCGCTGCCCACTCCCGGAACGCTGCCGCTCAAATAACGCCGCCAGTATCCCCAGCGCAGTCCAAATGCCGGTCCCCATGTCCAGAATGGAAACGCCGGAGCGAACCGGCATCTCACCGCCGTCGCCGGTGACGCTCATGATGCCGGTGCGCGCCTGCAGAATCGCGTCATAGCCGGGCCGCTTGTAATCGGGACCGCTGGGTCCATAGGCGGAAAGCGATGCGTAAATGATGTCGGGCTTCCGTGCCCGCACCGCCGTTTCATCAAGTCCGAACTGTGCCGCTTTCCCGCCGCGAAAATTTTCGAGGAACACATCGCAAGTGGAAGCGATGCGCAGCACCGCCTCGCGCCCTGCTGGCTGCCGAATGTCCAGAGCGATGGAACGTTTGCCGCGATTGAGGGCAGTGAAATAGGCGCCCCACTCTCCGCGATGCGGTCCCATCGCGCGCCCGTCTTCCCCGGTGACAGGACGCTCTACCTTGATTACGTCGGCTCCAAGATCCGCCAGGATCATGCTCGTGGCTGGGCCCGCCACAATCGTACTTAGATCCAGAACGCGGATGCCACTGAGAATACTTGTCATCAACTATGCTTTTACCGCCTTCGCGCTGCTTATGCCAAGCGGAGCTTCTTCTGGCGCCAATTCTTCCAAGGGCCGGTTCTCCGTGCGGATGCCGAACCTGAAGACGGCGAGCGCCTGGAATAGCAAGAGGCCGCAGAAGGATCCTAACACCAGATCGACCCCGGCGGGTCGGACCGTAAAGAGTCCATCTTAGGGTCGACGTCGATCATATATAAGGCGCTGGAGTTCTCCTCGAGAGCCCGTTCCAGTTCCCGAAAGGCATCGTCCCGCCGCCCCAGAGCTTCGAGGAGCGGAACCATGTAATACGCGTCCACATATTGCTGCTGGCCCCGACCGCATTCGAGCCGTTCCCAGATGGCCACCACCTCCGCCTTCTTGCCCATTCGCGCCAGGCACGCAGCCTCCAGCGCCGCCAACCAGGGGATGTCGGGGGCCAGCGTTTGCGCTAAACGGTATTCTGCTAAAGCTTGCTCGGTCTTCCCAGAAAATTCCAGAGCCTGCGCGTAATAGGAGCGCCCAAGATGCAGATAAGGCTGCAGGTCCAGCCCCTCTTTCCCGCGCGTGATCGCGAAATCATAATCCCGATGTGCCAGCCAGAAAAACACTTCATTCGCAGGAAGGGTTGGCCAGAAGCGGTCGCAAGCATGAGCCTTCTGCAGGGATTCCAGCGCCTGTTCAAAGCGGCCCCGAGCGGAATAGAGCAGGATCAAACGGACATAGATCGTGGCGCTGGGTCTTTCCTCGGCCGCCAACAGCAACTCGGCTTCCGCTTCCTCCCACTTGCCCTCAAAAATATGGAGCGCATGAGCCCGATCGGCCCGCAGTTCTGGAGTCAGGCCGCACAGCGCGATAGCATCGCTCTGGGCCTCCAAGAATTCGCGATACATCTCTTGGGGCGGTCTGGCGCCATACATTCCCAGCATCAGATACATCCGCGACATGCCTTCATAAGCGCGATGGTCGGAGGGATCGTCCTCGGAGGCTTGCTCGAAACAAGCAAGCGCCTTCTCGAGCCCTTCACGTGTACGCCGCTCCGACAGGTGCCAGCCAGTCCGAATCCGGTCATCGGAACGGGGAACTTTCAGGGCGTAGCCGATCCGCGGGCGATACTCGATCCACGCACCGTATTCTTCGAGCGCTTTCCGAATCTCGCTGACCGTGGTGGCTACGGTGTGCCGTGAAATGAACGTGCCGTCCCACGCATCCTTGAGGAGTTGGTCGTAGTGAACGGATTGCCCTAGGCCCTGGAGCAGGACTCGAAGGACCCGGACAGCCCGTGGTCGCAGCTTCAGGTCGGTTCCGTCGCGGAAGACTCGCCGCTGATTGAGGTCCAGGCAAAATGGTCCAAACAGAATCCCTACCCCCCAGCGACCGCGCTGCGGTGTTCCATCTGGCGCCGTTTCATGACCGCGTCCAGGGTCAGCCGTCCCGCCGCAACATCCAACAGTTCTTCGCCGGTGGTCACCCACGCGGAGAACTCGCGGTTACGAACATTCACTCGCCAGAAGCCGTCGGGGTGCAGGGCAGGTTCTCCCACTTCGTAGCCCTGCTCGCGCAGTGTCAGAATCAAATTCGAGTCGCGGGCTTCCATTCTCGGTTCTGGTCTTTTCACCGGCTCCGGCTGTGCGCTGACCGCTTCCGGCAGGGTTGGCTCGGGAGGGGAGAGGGCCGCCACCGGCTCTTCCTTCAGCATTTTTGACCTCCCCCACCGCGCGGCAGCAGCTATCCTCCCTTGCGCGCTGAGTTCCTCCGCAGAAAGCTTCGCTGCCCGCATTTTTCCCCCACGCCTGCCCAGAGTCACCGCGGCACGATTTTTCTTTTTTTCTTCAGACATTCGCAACAGCATACTCCATTCCAAGCGCTACGTAAATATAGTTCTTCTAATGAATGCGTAGCGCTACATTCATAATTTATACATAGCGCCACGAATAGTCGTGGAACCAGGTTTGACCAATGCACAGCATCCTGCTAGCATCCCAAGCAGACCATGATCATCGATTGCCACGGGCACTACACCACCGCTCCCAAGGAATTGCAAACTTACAGGGACGCCCAAATCGCGGGACTCGAGGACCCTTCGCATGTTCCTTCCAAGGGGAAACTAAACATTAGCGACGACCAGATACGTGAGAGTCTGGAGAACGCTCAATTGAAATTGCAGCGTGAGCGTGGGACCGATGTGACCATCTTCTCGCCGCGCGCGTCCGCGATGGCGCATCACATTGGCGACGCCACCACGAGTTTGCACTGGTCGCAGCACTGCAATGAGCTGATCCGTCGGGTGTGCTCGCTCTATCCCGGCAATTTCGTCGGGGTGTGCCAGTTGCCCCAATCGCCGGGCGTGCCTCCGGCCAACTCTATCGAAGAATTGGAGCGCTGCGTGAACGAGTTCGGTTTCATTGGCTGCAATCTGAATCCCGACCCGTCGGGAGGTCATTGGACCGCCCCCCCGCTGACCGACCGCTATTGGTATCCGCTCTACGAAAAGATGGTCGAACTGGATGTGCCCGCGATGGTGCACGTTAGTTCTTCGTGCAATCCGAATTTCCACGCCACCGGCGCGCATTACATCAATGCCGACACCACAGCGTTCATGCAGTTCCTGACCGCGGACTTGTTCAAGGATTTCCCAACGCTGCGCTTCGTCATTCCCCACGGCGGCGGAGCCGTACCGTACCACTGGGGACGTTATCGAGGGCTGGCGCAGGACATGAAGCGGCCCCTGCTACCGGACCTCATGCGCAACAATATTTTCTTCGATACCTGCGTGTATCACCTTCCGGGAATCGAGCTGCTGCTGAAAGTCGTGCCGCTCGATAACATCCTGTTCGGCTCCGAAATGGTGGGAGCAGTGCGCGGCATCGATCCGGAGACTGGTCACTATTACGATGACACGAAGCGATACTTCGACGCGCTTCCGCTCAGTGACCTGCAGCGCTACCAGCTGTTTGAGGGAAATGCACGCAAGGTTTACCCGCGCATGGCCGCCAGGTTGGCAGCTAAATAGCCACCCCTGCAATCCACCCGGAAGCCCGTGGGCGTTGCGCGGAAAGAGGGGGGGACCAGCGCGAAACCTGCGCTCTGCATCAATTCCCGGGCACGTACTCGAACGCACCGATGTCCGTGGCTGCGCCTTGAGGACGGGCCACGCGGTCGAAGTCCGAGTTAAGACCGGGAATCTCAGTGCCGGCGTCAATACCGGCGCCGCCTGCGCGCACGTGAAAGTCGTAAGGAGGAAAGTTGGGGTTCACGAACCCAGGATCAGCGCCTATCAAGTTGTTACTTAGGGCGCACCCGGCACTATCAATAAAGACGGCGTCGGCTCCGAATACAATATTGTGATCCACCCTGCACGAAGTAATTGAAGCCTGAAAGCGGACAATAGCCCGCCCAACAGGCGTGTAGAAGATATTGTTCTCGATCGTGATGTTCGACAGCGTGTTCCAGAGCATGATCTGGCCCCGTCCGCCCCTGTCGAACGCGAATGTGTTGTTGGCGACCAGCACATTATTCAGACCATCGGCCATTTGAATTGCCCAGCCGTTGGCGATGTTATAGAAAATGTTATTGATAACCGTGAAGCTGGACCCGCGCAAGTACAGACCGTGATCCAGTTGGCTTACATTCGTTCGGCCGATGTCGTGGAAGACGTTGCCATCGATCATGAAGGCGTAGCAGTTTGGGTTGGTATACATCCCATCGAGCCCCAAATTCGACGAACTGGGACGGTTCCCGATGTATTCGAATCGGTTGCGCCGCAGTACGATGTTGTGGGCTGCATCATTGCTGTGGATGCCCTCTTTGTAACCTCTCGTAATGACAAAACCTTCGATAACGATGTGGTGCGCGTTTAAGAGGTTGATGTAAGAGTCGCAGAGCATTTCGCAATCCAGAATTGCCCCCCACTGGTGCTCGGCCTGGATCGCGATCCACGCCGAAGGCGTGCCGGAATTGTAGAGGATGACGGGACTCGCGTTGAAGGGACTGTCGTCCCCCCCGGTAACCGCGTTCACATGACCGTAGGTGCCATCGCGGACCAGGACGGTGTCGCCCGGCCCGGCAGCCTGGACGCCGCGCATAAGCGTGTGAAAGGGCGCGTCCGCCGACCCGCTGGCGGAGTCATCTCCATTTACGTCCACATAGTAGAAGCTCCCGCTCGCGCAGACCGTGGCCAAATGTACAAACGCGAACCAGCAAAAGAACTTCATAACCATACTCCTTGTGGGTGAGCGAAGGACTCTATCGTGTCAGGGCAGTGAAGAAGCCGCGTGGCCGTGGCGTCTTCAAACCGCCCCCGGCCGGCGTCAGGATGCCGATGAGAAAACCAAGCCCGTAGGCGACATGGTAGACCGCGATCACGCCGGGCAAGATCAGACGCGCCCGCCATTCTAGCGAGCCGGAAAACGTCACCGCCGCCGCGATGCACGCCGTGAGATAGACCAGAAGCTCCAGCGAGAGCACTGCTGCGAAAGTTGCAGCGGCGGTTCGCAGCCCCATAGCTAGTGTCAGGGGGATCGCCACAATCGATAAAAGTAGGGAGCACACGAACAGTACCGGCACGGCGTGCCGCCAGGATGCAAGCGCCCCATACTTCCGCATGACCGCGACCTTCCAGAAGCCGTACTGGAGATACTGACGAAATACAGCAGTGATGGAGTCCCGCGGAGTATAAGCGGATCGGATGCGCGGCGACTGCCAAATTTTCCCGCCTAGACGCCGCAGCCGAAAGTTAAATTCGTCGTCCTGGTTGCGCACTAAATCCGGGTCGAACAGGCCGGCTCGTTCAAAGACAGTTCGCTTCCAGCATCCCAGGTAGACCGTGTCTACCTCTCCCTCATAGCCCGGATCGTGGGCTTTGCCACCGCCGGTACAGAACGGCGAACGAAATGCCGCGGCGATCGCCTTGCCCACCCAGCCCCGGCCGGCGGCTACCCAGGGGCCACCGACGTTGTCCGCCGAGGATTCCTGAAGTGCCCGCACACACTCCTGGACGTAGTCGCGGGCGTATGTGGTGTGGGCATCCATGCGAACGATGATCTGGCCCGTGGCCGCGCCAATGGCGGCGTTCAATCCGGTGGACACGATCTGCTGCGGATTATCGATCATACGCACGTTGGGCGACTTATCCATATAGCGGCGCAACGCCTCGCGGGTGCCATCGTCGCTCTGGCCGTCTGCCACCAAAACCTCCATTTCCCACGCGGGATCGAGCTCCTGCCTTAGGAGTGAATCGAGAAACTCACAGATGTGCCGGACTTCATTCCGGCAAGGGATGACGACTGATATCTTCATTGGATTTTCCACGATGCCTCCTGCAAGATGCGACTGGGACGTCAAGTTAAACGGCGCGAAGCGCTATCCGCAAGGGAGCGCTGTGGGGTGGCCCGGTCCGTTGCCATGCGGCCTATGCCCGTGCATTTCAAGAGTATTTTCAAACGCGCGAGCAACGCCGAGTTCTCCGGATATAGAGGGATCCTCGGGAGCATCCAGGGGTCGGCTGAGTCGACCGGTCCCAATGCCATGGTTGTCGCTGAGTCATAAAATCGTCTGGCAAAAACAGGGGCGCGGTCTCCGATACTGGCCGGACTTCCAAAAGGGTACGCTAGATGCCGGCACGGGCGTCCGGTGTGTTCCGTCACGACATCCCGGCTGTGCCTCATCTCGAACTCCAGTTCGTCTTCCCGCAGCGACGACATCGCGGCGTGCGACACACCGTGACTCTCGAAGCGGAGCAGGGGATTTTTGCTGAGAGACTCGACCTCGGTCCAGGTGATGGGAGCAGGCAGCCTCATTGCCGCAGCGGCAGTCCCGTTTTCACCCGCCACGATTTCCGCAAGTTCCATCAACGTCGGAAGATAGGATTCAAGCCGCTGCGAATGCCAGGCGCATTCCATGTTTCTGGACAACGCCTCCAGCGCGCTGGGGGCAGTGAGATCCATCACGGTGGATTTCAGCTGCAGCCTTGTGCGCGGCAGTACGGGCTTCAGCACGCGCCACCATTGAAACGCCATACGGTTTCCGGTGTCGATATAGTCCGTCGGAAGGTAGAACGTCGCGGGCCACGCTTTGGTCCGGCAGAGCTCGGCCAGCGCCCGAACGGTTTCGCCGACGCCATCGTCCACCGTGATCGCGAACAGTCCCCTGGTGCGCTTCCCCTGCATGCTGCGTCGAACTAGCGCGGACAGCGGAACCGGCCGGGCAGGCTGCAGCAATTCCACGAATTCGGCCATTCTCTGCGCTGGAATGTCGTGAAAGGCAAGCACAAACCCGCGCGAGAGTCGCGCTACCAGTCGCCGTAGGAGATCGATATCCATCACGAAACCGTCGCCGCCAGTGCGGAGGGTTCGCCGACGCCCCGTGCCGCGGCAGCCGGTTGGGGAGCTTTCCTGCCGGCATTCTCCAGGAAGCGGCCTTGATACTCCGGCACCAGCCGCGTCATATGCGACACCAATTCATCGATATTTCCCTCTATCAGCGGACCGTGCAAGTTCTCAAGCCAGCGGCTCACCGAATTCGGATTGGGTCTTCCCGAGCGAAGCCTCCGAATCTTGTTATGCTCCGTTGGCTGAACTTCTTCGTCGTCAAGGCGAAGCTCTTCCAAGAGCTTTTCGCCGGGGCGCAGGCCGGTCACGCGAATCTCGATATCCTCGTCGGGCACCAGCCCGGCGAGACGGATCATGTTGCGAGCCAAGTCGATGATCGCAACCGGCTCACCCATATCCAGTACGAATACTTCCGATCCCTCGCCCATCGTGGATGCCTGCAACACCAGTTGCACAGCCTCGGAAATGCTCATGAAATAACGGCGCATGTCCGGATGGGTGATCGTTACGGGACCGCCGGCTACGATCTGACGCCGAAAGACCGGCAGGACGCTGCCGGAACTGCCGAGAACATTGCCGAACCGTACGGAAACGAATCCGCTCGCTGCAGCGTGGCCATTTAGCGGCATGGCGGAGACGATGATTTCCGCAACGCGCTTGGTCAATCCCATGATGCTGGTGGGATTCACCGCTTTGTCGGAAGAAATTAAAACAAATTTCTTCACTCCGTGGTTGCAGGCTGCCCGGGCCACATTGTAGGTGCCGAGCACGTTGTTCCCGACCGCTTCTGGCACGTTGGCCTCCATCAGCGGCACATGCTTGTAAGCCGCGGCATGGAACACAACTTCGACTCCGTGGCGCGTCATGACTTCCTCCACGCGGGACGAACGAACGATATCGCCGATTTCAGTGACCAGATCGAGAGCCGGGAAGCGCGAGCGGAGTTCCATGGCCAGCATGAACGTCTCACTCTCGGCTTGATCGAAGACCACGAGCTTGCGCGGCGAAAACTTCGCCAGTTGGCGGCATAGCTCGGAGCCGATCGACCCGCAGCCGCCGGTCACCAACACCGATTTTCCGGTGATGGCGTCGCCGATCTTGCTTTCGTCGATATTGACGGCCTCCCGCCCCAGTAGGTCGTTGGGAGAGACTTCGCGGATCTGCCGGCTGATGTGGCCGTTGAGCAGTTCGGAAACACTCGGCAGAGTTTTGAAGGGAACGCCAGCCGCACGACAGTTGGCGATCGCGGTCCGCATCAACCGGCCGTTCGCCGATGGCATGGCGATGACGATCTCTGAAATTGGTTTTTGATTTTTCTCGAAGCGCGTAGCCAGCCGGGCGGCGTCGCGGCCCGTCCCCAGAATCGGCACGCCGTTCAAAGAGGTGTTCTGCTTTCCTGGGTCATCGTCGAGGAAGCCTACGATATCGATCCCCAGCCGCCGCGAATGCAGCTCCTTGACCAGCTGCAGGCCCGCTGCACCCGCGCCATAAACCAATATCGGCTTGCCTTTACCGCGCTCCCGGTTTGGCAAAAGGACTTCCCGGAACAGGCGCGCGCTGAATTGAATTCCCGCGGTGGCCAGGAAGCAGAGCATCCCGTCGATGATATAGATGGAGCGTGGAAACGCGGGTCCCACGACCATTGCGGTAATCGAACCGCCCAGGAGGGACGCGCAGAAATTGGCCAGAGCGATCTGGCACAAATCCACGAGGCCTACCAGCTGCCAGCGGTTCCCATGGAGGCCAAACGCCCAGTACATCGCGGTCTTGGCGGCAACGAAGATGCACAAACCGATTCCGAACACATCTGCCACTGAAACCGGGAGCGTAAATTCGAAGCGCAGCAGAAACGCCCCGATGTAAGCCAATGCGGCCGCCAGCGCTAGTGGAACTAGCAGCAGGATCCGTCGAATACTGAACATTGTTCTCCTCCTCCGAGTGAATGGATGACGCGAATTTACCGCTTAGGTTTGCCGTGCGGCTCCCATCGCGCTGGATAGTTCTGAAACCACCTCAACGATGTCGTATGCCTGCATTACCCGTTTCCGCCCGCAGCGGCCCAGGCTCTCCCGCAGCCCAGCATCTTCGAGGACACTTTGGATCGCGTCCGCCAGGGCGATAGAATCGCGCGGAGGAACCAGCAGTCCCGTTCCGGGAGACAAAAGTTCTGGTATCCCTCCCGTCCGGGTTGCGACCACCGAAACGCCGCGACCCATCGCTTCCATCAGCGCCACGGGAATGCCTTCATGGAGTCCGTTGCCAAGGTCCAGGCTGGGCACAACCACAGCCCAACTCTTTTCGTAGAGGTTCATGAGCTGCTGGTGCGGCACTCCCCCCAGGAAGCGGACGCGATCCCCCAGACCCAGCGCCCGCGCGAAAGCTTCCAACTGCGGCCGGAGTTCGCCCTGCCCCGCGAGCTTCAGCACTGCGTCTACGCCGCGATCCCGCAGGATTCGCCAGGCTTCCAGAAGGAAGCGATGACCCTTCACTTCCACCAGCCGCGCCGGACACAGCACCATCGGCTGATCCTGCGCTCGCAGTTCCACGCTGCGGGGAATGGAGATGCCCATGTGAAGAACGCGCACGTTCTCACCGGTTTCCACTCCCAATTCCCTTGCGATTCGCAGACCATCCTGTGAAATGAAGCGCGCGAAACTTGCACTTCTCACTTTGGCCGCCAGGAGGTTGTTCTCCACAATGTCCCAGCGGTGGGTGGTGAAACTCCATGGGATTCCCGACACCCTGCTGGCCAGCATGGCCATGGTTGCGGTGGTGCCGGCCCAGTGACAGTGGATGTGGTCGGCCTTCCATTGTGTGGCGAGATTCGCCAGCCACAGCGCCTTGGGCACGATCGCGAGGTTCTTGAGACCCACGGCCAGCGACCGGCTCCCCCGCAAAGACCAGGTGGCAGCGGCCGTCCGCGCGGGCGCGCGCAGCATGATCGCGGCCGCCGTCTTCAGAACGCGGCCCGAATACAGGTTCTCGCAACATGCAGTCCTCAGAAGTTCCCGGCCATGAACCACGGGGCCCACGGGTGAGCGTGGAACGACCAAGACCTGGTGCCCGAAGCGCTCCAGTTGCTCCACTTCGGGGACAAAGAACGCTTCATCGGCGCCGTGCGGCAGTTTCGCGGTGACGAACACGATCCGCATCGCGCCGGCACTCCGTGGCGGCATCGCTTGATCGGCTGACTTTGGCGTCCCGTAGCGAGACCGCGGGCGGGAGCTTGCGAGCGTGGATTCGTACAAACGCGCGTAGTCGTGAACCATGCGTTCCACCCGGAACGATTTCAAAGCGTGTGCGCAAGCTGCGTCCCCCATGGCCAGCATCAGTTCACGATCCTCCAAAAGACGCCGCATTGCCGCCGTGAACCCCTGACAATCGCCCGGGGGAACAAGTAAGCCGTGCTGTCCCGGTTCGGCAAGTTCGGGGATTCCCCCCACCGAGGTACTGACCACAGGAAGACCGGCCGCCATCGCTTCCATCACCGAGAGCGGATTCCCCTCCCAGTCCGAAGAGAGAACAAATACGTCCGAGGCCCACAGCCACTCCGGAACATCGAGACGCGTTCCGAGCAGGTGCACTCTCTCCTCCAGCCCGTATGACCGAACGCTGGCGGCGACTTGTTCCCGGAGGCTGCCCTCGCCCAGCAACAGCAGGTGGGCTCGCGGGTCGTCAAGCGCCGCGAAGGCCTGCAGCAGCAGGAGGTGATTTTTCTGGCGCTCCAGCCGTCCTACGTGAATGAATAGGATGGACGACGAATCGAATCCATTTTTCCGCCGCCACTCGACCCGTCCGGAGACGTCCCGCCGGTAGCGATCGACCGGAATGCAATTGGGGATGATAGAACGGCATTCCTGGCCATATACCCGGCGGAAGCTGGCCCCGCACTCGCGGGAAATGGCGACTGGGAGCACCCTACCGCGGAACGCCAAGCGGTTAACGACACGGCCCACGGCATCGGTCTCGTGTTCGGCAAGATTGTGCAGAGTATGCACCGCCAGCGGCACGCGGCGCCGCAGCAATACCGGAAACACATACCGCAAAACCGACAAGTGTGTATGCACGACATCCGGCTTAACCCTTTGTAGGAGCCTGTCGATTGCAAAGTACATCTTCGGATCGAATCCCGGGCGCTTCTCGAGATGCCACACGGGGATCCCGGCCTGCTTGAGACCCAACTCAGTGGGGGTACCCCGGGCAGGGTACAGGCTCGCGCCTACTACGTCGTGCGATTGCGCCAAGCCGAGCATCAAATGATTCGCCATGTTCTCAGCGCCGCCCACCCCCAAGTTGGGCAGAATCTGAAGGATGAGGAGCCGTTTTGACACGGGCGGAATGCGGGAAGTGAATGGTTCTGGCACGGTTTATGTTTTGCGGATCAGACCCGCATAATGAGTGCGGAGTAGGGGCACGGCGTATAGCAATTCCGCTAGCGGCCGCGAACATCCAGCGACCAGGCGGGCCAGCGGGGGCGCCAGCAACACCGGAACTAGGTCGACCCTGCATCCGGCAAACAGAGAGCGTATCTCCGCCGCGGGAACGCCACGCACCTGAGAATTTCGCGGATTGCCAACGCGAAAGTCGAACCATAAGATCGCGCCGCCGGGCCGGAGTACCCGCAGCATTTCGCGGGCTATGGCTCGCTTGAGCGCAGGATCCAGAATGGAGGTGAAGACAGTGAATTGAGTCACCAGATCGAACGACTCGTCCGGCCAGGGGAGTTCCGAAGCGCTGCCGGTTCGCAGATCGGCTTGCGGCAGGCGCAGCCGCGCGCGCTCCACCCGGCGGACGCTCAAGTCGATGCCATAAAGCGCGACCGGATCCGCCCCCCATTGGACGAACTCCAGCAGCCAGGTCCCGTC
>Ga0105248_10002185_pt1 | contig 21639 bp, 22 predicted proteins | sample KBSS34metaG_FD_81524 | JGI IMG/M metagenome (GOLD analysis project Ga0105248, IMG submission 81524) | Switchgrass rhizosphere microbial communities from Kellogg Biological Station, Michigan, USA - KBS S3-4 metaG | ecosystem: Host-associated > Plants > Roots > Rhizosphere > Soil | place...
AGCAACGGCCAGGTGTCTTCATCGGACGCCAACAAGGCTCAGCAAATCGGCAAGTTCGGTTTCTTCGCCGTCGCCGGCGACGTGTCCGCCCGGTTGACCAACTTTTTCGGTCAATCGATTACAACCTTCGACATTCTCTCGGAGATTCCGACTTTTTTTAAAACCCACGACATCCAGCAATTCAACGAACAAACCGCACTGGAATTCGAGGCTCACTTGCGGAATCAGTTGAATAAGAAGCCGGTCAATCCAGCCCAAACATCGCAGGGGCCGCGAGCGCAGACCGAGGTGCTCCTTTATTGGGTGGATCAACTGGGACAGACGCACCTTTCGTAGATATGGCGTCCACTCTTGACTCGAGCAGCTCTGCGCCGACGGCATCAAACTCGCCTCGTATGGTTGGGCGTTTCATTCCGCTCGAGGCGTTTAGCACATCCAGGCCCCGCGTTACCGGGCGAGGAGTACTGGGCTACACCGCTATCGTGTCGGGAACAAATCCAGCGCTCAATGATATGCGCGAGGACGAGGAGCTGAAGCCCTTCCTGAGTAACTTTGTCGATGCGGCTTCCGTTGATTCCATCGCTGCGGCCCGTGCACTCAAGAAACTTATCAAGGGGATCAGCGACAAGCAAACTGCTGTCAGCGCCGACGGGTTGGATGTCGGGCCCGTTTCCGACTGCTTCCTAAGTACGTCAGACGGAATCAAGAACATCAATCAGTAAGCCGTCTAGGCAGGCGACTGCCTCTTCACGCGCGTAAATCTGTACCACTCCATGGAAGCGGCAAAGGCCCGGTCCGGGTCTTCGCGCAGAACGATGCCCGCACAGTGAAGCTGGATGTCCCGGCGGGAACGCCGGAATCGCGGGAACGAGATCAAGTAATCGATCGCATCTCCGACGCTAACCCGCTCTTCAGACGTGAACAGAACTCCGGACGCGCTGACATTCTTGGTCCAGCCTCTGGTCCTTATGCCGGACGCTACGTGAACGATTTCGCAGCCCAGGCGTAGGTCGAAGCGCTGTTTTTTCCTTCGCTCGTTCATCCCAGAGTTCTAAATCTAGGGGCGAAAAGACGGATGGTCAATACCATTTGAGCCACCGGCTGAACTTTTATTCCCGTGGCAGTTTTTTTTGGTATCGCGAAACTGTTCGAATAACCCGTTTCGGCGCTTCAGAATGGAGCCAAAACATAGTACTCAATTGTTGACTCTATCGATGGCTTGGGCCATCCGGCATATCGAAAGATACCCTTGTAAAACTCGCCTATTTGGAAGAACAATGGTGCCCTCCCCCGTGCAGGGGACGGAGTGTCCGTTAAGCGTTTGCCGCTGCGGTTGCGGACAACGTTTCGGCGATTCAGTTCACGCTGACCGACGTCGGTAGCGACGGGACGCAGACTCAGGTTACCCATTCTGTCAAAAACAAGGTCAAAACGATAACGCATAAGTCCCAGGTGCCGATGTTCGATAAGAAGCCGAAAAAGGACAAAGACGACAAGGACAAGAAGAACTAGCCGCGCGTGCGGGCGTATGCGGTCACTCACGACCGAGTTTCAGCCTCATCTGTGCTGTGTCGGTTTAAGAGGCAGAAGATCACGGTGTTAAGCGCCCTTCGCGGAGATGGCTAGACATCGAGTTTCTGTTGAGTCTCGCCCTGAACACTCGCGGCCGCCAGCGGAGCCGAGAATATCCACCAGGCTGCGTAAGCGATTGTGGATACGCTCTTGATGTCACATTTGGTTCCAGGATTGTATCTAAGAGGTAGATGGCTGTTTGCCGTTGTCCAGAGTGCGGGCCGCCGAAAGGACTGGCTAGGGACCACCCTCACCGCCACGATCTCGCTCAAAGCACGCCTCCCGTGTTTTGCAGTAGAGCAAGTTGCCTGAACCCCGCAGCGATTTGGCTTACAGAGGAGGAGCAGGAAAGCTACCGCATGGGCAGGCGCCGCTTTACATGCGGTCGGCGCAAAGATGTCATGTTGGCTTGAACCGGATGGATGGAGACCTCTTAATTACTATCCGGCAGCCGATCGAATTATATCGTATGTATTTCGACAATGTATTTCTCGATCTGAATATCAATCGTACATTGTAAACTTAAGATCATGTCGCGCAAGTCCGGGCACTCAGTGCTTTTGCGGATCGTCTGGACTAGTCTACTGCTGGTAGTGATCACAGGCAGTTTGCTTCCCGGGGACTCGTCGATTATGGAGAAACTAGATTATCTTGCCGTCAACGACAAGCTGCAACACTTTCTAGCATACGCTGCCTCAGCGTTTGTGCCCACCTTGCACGAGACCGCAGCTAAGCTCCGAGTCCTTCTGGCTCTTGTCGCAATTATGGGTGTTCTGTTGGAACTTGGCCAGCTCTTCGTGCCAGGCCGCACCTGTGACGTTTATGACGCGCTCTGTGACGGCGCTGGGGTCTTGGCAGGGTTTCTGCTCGGTCTGCCGCTGCGTGCAAGAGTCAAGCCTTGAAGCTGCGGCGATGCTTACCTCTCGAACCGCGATCGTACTAGGCCGATTCGACCACTGGTAAACCTAATTTGACATGCCTGGTTTTTCACTGCGCAGCCGCTCGGAGCTGTTTTTCACCAACTCCGAGTTTTTTCATCTTGTATAGCAGAGCTTTATATTCAATGTTCAGGCGTGCGGCTGCCTCTTTGCGGTTCCACAGTGTCGCATTCAGGGCATGCACAATCGCGTCGATCTCAGCCTGCTTGCGGGCTTCGTCCACTTTGCGAAGAATGGACGTCTGTCCGGCGCCCGCGCTCGCCTGAATTCCGTTTCCGGCGGATTGTCCCGTTTCCTCGCCTCTGACAGTCGATGGCGTTCCCCGGCCTAATTCCGCTTCCGGGCCCTTTGCCGAACGAGCTTGATTGAGCGGCGCTCCATGAACAGATGCTGGCCTTCGAATCGCCACGCGTCTTAACTCTTCAGCCGCTAGCTCCGGCCGCCCAAGCATCACCATTCTTCGAACCACGTTTTCCAACTCGCGTATATTTCCCGGCCAAGAGTGGGCCAGTAGAATCTGCTTTACAGCGGAGCCAATCTCGATCGGAACGTCGCCCGGCTTCGAATGCTTCTTTATGAAGAACTCAGCTAGAGGGGGAATCTCCTCTTTGCGCTCACGGAGAGGCGGCACTTCGATATGAATGATATTAAGTCGATAATAGAGGTCCTCACGAAAACGACCGTCGACGATTGCCTGTTCCAGGTCGCAATGAGTCGCCGCGATTACGCGTACGTCCACTCGGCAAAGTTCCGTGCCACCCAACCGGAAGAATTCTCCATCCTCCACAACCTGCAAGAGCTTGGCCTGCAGTTTGAAATCCATGTCCCCGATTTCATCCAATAAGATCGTCCCGCCGTTGGCTACTTCAAATTTTCCTGGACTGTTCCGGAATGCTCCGGTAAACGCTCCACGCTCATAGCCGAATAGTTCACTCTCAACCAGTTCTGAAGGCAAGGCGGCACAGTTCAGTTTCAGAAACGGTTTTTTGGCACGCGGAGAATACGCATGGAGTTGGCGCGAGAGTACCTCCTTGCCGACGCCTGTCTCACCTTGTATCAGTGCCGGGGCCTCTGAGGAGCCGACTTGCCTGAGGAAGAGATCCAGCTTCTTCGTCCACGGACTGGATGCGATCAATGCTCCCTCTGAGGGGCAGGCGGAATCCGCAGTGATGGATTCATCCATCTCAGCCTGAGGGCGAAGGGCTCTTTGGATTGCCTTAATCAGGTCTTGAGGGCTCACAGGCTTGGGGAGGAAATCATTCGCCCCACTCCTGAGGGCATTGACGACATGTGAAGCCGAGGACGCGCTGCAAAAGGCAATAATTGGTAAGCCAGCATCGAGCTGCCGGATCTCACGTAGTATCGCTAGCTCGTCTGGGCGCCGATCCGTGAAATTGAGATCCAGTAATAGCAGTAGATAGGGGCCGTTGTTTTTGATCCAGGCTACAGCGTCTTCTCCGCTCCCAGTGGGGTGTACCGAAAAACCAGCCGACCGCAAGGCAACCTCAAGCGAACCCCGCACTTCGGGATCCCCCTCAGCCAGTAGGATCGGTGGCGTGCTGAATATCCGCTGCATAGGACTAAGCTGAGGACCCTTCCGCTGCCATTAACGGTGGGCGCAGGTGCCGGTGCCGAACTGGATGGACAACCAAGGATTGGATAGACGCCGCGATGTTACACCGGGCTATGACAATTGCGTGCCCTAGGACGCAGTGGTCCTCACGAGATCGCGATTCGATCCCCAAAAGGGAAACTCTCATGACGTTCGAAGGTCCTCCTCCTTCGATTTACAGGCAAAAACAACTAATGACGGCCTAGGTCTTAATCGTTCAGAGTTACACGCCTCTGAACACCTGAAATCAATACGTTAAGACAGTGGTACAAAGGTAAAACGAAGCCACTGAGTGTGAGAGGGGGGATTACACCCCCCTATCCGAAAGATAAGCCCGAATGACTAGTTTTTTAGGAAGAAGCCCGTTTTTTAGTGATGCTCACTCGCTCCGAGCCATTAGGTTTAGCAGGTACCGTTGTTCCCTTGGTTAAAGCGTACTCAATTGCACGCTTGCGATCGGGAACACCGAGCTTAGAGTAGATCCCTCGGAGGTGCCAACGAATCGTTTCCCGGCTGACGAACAGCGCATCTGCAATTTCCTGGTTCTTATAGCCCTTCGCAACCAAGCCGAGAATCTCCCTTTCCCGGTTTGTTAGCCCCATTGGGCGTGTCTCGAACAAGAACTCCCGAATCAGTGCGGAGGTAATGTTTCGCGAAGCCCAAAGTTCACCGTTTCCGATGGCATCGAGCGCTCGCCGAAAAACCGCGGCCGGAGCAGAGCGATTGATAGTGCCTGCGAACCCCATTCTCACAAGCTTCAAGCAGAATTCGCGGTCATCCTCGCCCACCACAACCAAGACTTTGATCGACTGATCCAGATCAACAGCGCGCATGAACTCGGTCAAGTCAGCGCTAGCCAACAAGGAGATATCCGCGAAAACGACGCACGGCGTCAATTGGCGGCAAGTACTGATCATTTGCCTGAACCCTGAACAAGTTACGACGGAAATGGATTTGTCGCGGATGTACTGAGCAAGACCTGGAGCATGCTTGAGCGTTTCAGCTTCAGTTATTGCCGTCGGCGAAACTGCGTTCTCGGAACTAACGTTTGGCACCATATCAAGGGACGCCTGAGATCCCAAATCTTCGGATCTTCACCCAGTGTGTCGTATGAAAATATTACTCTAGCGTCGTGGAATCTAGGTCGATTATACGCTGGCCTTCGTCCCAGGAGCAATGACGCTGGCCCTTCACCTCAACCCAAAAGCACCAGTACTGCCTATGTGGGTTCAGTACAATCTTGCACGCCTTGTTAAGTTTGCCCACCAGCTCCGCCTCACCCCTATGAATGCGGTGAAGCCCTAAATTGACGTGAGGGGATTGCGGACCTTGAAATGCTCGCGCTAGGGCGCACCATAAAATCAGTCGGAGAGAAAAAGAGCCCTTAACGCACTATTCTCTTGCATCTCTATCCCTATGATTCGTAAGCGTAGGCGACCAGCGCGTTGTGGAATCCAGCTCTGCCGAGTGGATAACCACATTATCGTCACAGCAGAAACAGAAAATCTCAGCGTTGAGGGGTTTTTCTGCACGTCGGATCAACCGTTCGCACCGGGCGACCGCCTCAAGTGCCAATTATCTGTTCCAAGGGAGAGCCCAGGTTTGGAGAGCCCGAGTTTTCGCAGCCCCAGCTTGGTATTGGAGCGTCTTGTGAGAGTACTGCGAGTGGAGCTTCGGGGGCTCGCGCCCGGTTTCGGAATCGCCTGCCAGTTTGAAGACCAGGCCGTTACTGTTGAGTAGGCGTATGGGCTGGGCGTTTACTCGCCACGAAACACCTCTGAACCTCGGGAATGAGCTGAGCGGCAAACGCCAAACCTTCTTGTTCAGCCCCAGGCCGATCGGGAAGCATGACCCGGACGATCGATCCTCCCTGATTCCCTTGGACCAGACCGTCCCAAACGAGAAAAAACTTGCTTTGATATTCACTAGCAATGACTCTAGGCTCGGACTGGTACCAGTATAGAAGCAATTGGCGGTCTGAGCCTTTGCGAACGATGGCACGGTTGATCTTCGCTTCACGCCCGCCGCTTGAGAGGCTGATGGTCTTAAAATCTGAAAAATCCCAGCCGCCTCCGGGCAGGCAATACTTCGGAGAATGCATTGACTCTCCGGCGCGAAGGTGCTCGTAGAACGCCATGAACACGTCCAATTCGCTTCGATCTTTCCGGTAGGTGCGCGAAAGATAACTGGTGGCGTTGAGGCTGGCGACGATGGTGTCTCCCAACTGCTGGTTCCCAGCTGAGGTCCAGCCGTCAATTTTGGTGTTGATGGAATCGATAGGCGCAGCCAGTACCGCCGGAGGCCGGTGTTCGCTCCAGACCGAGGCGCCCAACGTAGCTGTCAGCAGCAACAACGTAAGGACATAATGTAGCGAAGCGATTCGGAAGGATCGGACGCTCATATGGACGGTTCCAGAATGTTGCGGAGAAGGCGTGAAGTCGCGAAAACCAAGGCGATCCCCAGCAGGAACACCAGCCAGCCTGAGAAAGTGTGATAGAAACCCATGGCTAGTTGCGGATTGTAGTCCGCCATGATCGCCGTGCCTGATACGCGAGCGACATTGACGAACACTGCGATTGGCAAGGCCATTGCCACGAGAATCACGCGGGTTAGCGGGCGTTCACACAGTAGAAAACCCAACAATAGCGCCATGACTATAAGCGCCGAGAGAGAACGCAGTCCGCTGCAAGCCTCTTCCACGCCGAGAGTCGTGGTGGCGAGTTGAATGATGTTGCCGTCCTGAAAAACGGACACTCCGAAGAACTGCGCCACGCGCGTCGAGACCTGCGAAGCGAATAATTGCAAGGGCGCTGCGAGTTGGTTGAAAACGATCACCGGAAGCGGCACCATTGTGGCCAGCAGGAGCAGCGGAAAGACCAACGTACGGAGCCGTTCTTTGCCCCAAAACGTATAAACCAGCCCGGTCAGGAGGATGACGATCGAGATGCGGCTTAGAAAGAACTCTGCGCCGAGTCTGCCGATCAGCAGCGTCAGGCAGGCGCCCGCGATCCACAACAATCCGGTAAGGCTTGGCGCGGCCGGAAAACTCAGCGTTAGGCGCTTTCGCTTCCACGCGATATACCCCGCCAGCGGCGGCACGAGCATACCGTAAGAGGTGTCGGGCAAGTTCCACCAATCGCTTGCCAGATCGACAAGGATCGGGCCATAAATGACGATGATTACCGCGGCAAGAAAAACCCACGAGAGCCAGGAACTGGCCGCTTTCACGTCGCTCGCGACGGGGCGATCAAGCTGCAGGAGAGTGGATTCAGTTTGCGGCATTTGAGCGAAGATTCTTCAATACCATCCCGGAAGCCGAAAAAGTCGAACTTTGCCCCCAGTTTTTTCCTTTCGCGGGGCGGGTAATTCCGGTACCTGCATCAATCCCTTGAGCTTCCTCCGATTACCACCGGAATGGGCCTTGGTGTGCACGCAGACAGCCAAAAGCGAGAGCTAATATGACACTTGTGTCTCTTTCCAGATACGCCAGACCTCTGATGTTTCTGATCTTGATCATCTCGAGTAGCCTGATTATGATCAGTTGCCAGTCGAGATCATCCCCCCAGCGGTACGTGGACCGGGCTAAAACTCTTATCGAAAAGAAGCAATATGACCGCGCACTTCTTGAACTGAAGAACGCCATAAAACTGAACCCCACGAGCGCGGAAGCCTATTACCAAGCGGGCCTTGCCTACCTGGCGTTGGGAGACTATCGGATGGGGTATCAGACCCTTCTCAAGGCTACGGAACTCGATCCGAAGCATGTGAGCGCGCAGAATAAGTTAGCTGAGATCATTGGAAGCAGCGTCATTAACACACAGGATCCTCAAGCACTTCAGGAAGCGGAGCAGCGGGTCCAATCGGTTCTTGCGAACGTGCCGGACAGCGGTGAAGCCCTCAATGCTTTGGGTCTGACTGAGTACTTCCTAGGGAAACCCGAAGACGCAATCAAGCATCTGGAGACCGCGCTCGAAAAGTCTCCCCAAAATCTTCAAGCCTCGAGATCGTTGGCGATCATCAAGATCCGGCAAAAGGATTTCACGGGAGCCGAGCAAAGCCTTAAAAAGGCGGCAGCCGATTCCCCCAAGTCAGCGGACGCCCAACTGGCGCTTGCCGAATTCTTCGTTATGGCCCAGCGGCCAGCCGACGCCGAGGCTGCGTACCGCCAGGCTTTGAGCGTCGATCCGAAATATGGTCTGGCGCTTCTGGGACTTGCCAGGCTTCAGATTACTCTCGGCAAGAAAGACGAAGGGGAGAAAACGTTAGTTCTACTTTCCGCACTTTCCGACAAGGAATACAAACCTCTTCACGCGATGTACCTTTTCGGTCAGGGCAGGCAGGAGGAAGCCATCAAAGAGTTGGAGAAGCTAGCTGCTGATGCCCCAAAGGACCGCGAGGCATTCACGCGCCTAGTCTCCGCCTACTTTCTCACGAAGCGCTTCCCCGAAGCCGAGCTGGCCGTAAACGCGGCCCTGAAGACAAATGCCAAGGACGTAACCGCGCTGCTCGAGCGTAGCAAACTCTATCTCGTCACCGCCAAGTTCTCCGAGGCTGAAACGGACCTGAATCAGGTTTTGAAGTCCGATCCAAACTCCGCGATTGCCTATTATCTGCTTTCAAAGGTATCCCTGGTTCGTGGGAACCAGCTTCCCGGTCGCCAGCAACTCAGCAAAGCGCTCGATTTCGATCCCGATTTGCTGGCCGCACGGCTCGACTTGGCCCGATCCCTCACAGCCGGAGGAGCCGCAAAGTCTGCGCTGGATTTGCTCGATGAAACACCGGAAAGCCAGAAGAACCTTCTTCCTGTAATTGTCGAGCGGGATCAAGCACTTTTTGGTTTGCGGAACCACGTGGAATTGCGAAAGACCATCAATCGGGGTCTTGAGCTCTACAAGGATGCTCCCGACCTGGTGTTGCAGGACGGCGTTTTAAGATTTGAGACGAAAGACATAGCGGGAGCGCGAAAGTCGCTGGAGCAGGTGCTGGCAGTAAGGCCCGAGGACGGCGTCGCGCTGGATGCGCTAGCCAAGACCTATGTTTTCCAAAAGCAGCCTGATCTCGCGCTGCGAACAGTGGAGCAATATGCGGCGCGGCGGCCGAATTCCGTTTCGCTCCAGAACCTGCTTGGCAATTGGTTGGCTTTGAATAAGCGGCATGACGATGCGAGAAGGGCCTATGCGGCGGCTCTGGCAATGGACCCTAGCCTGGCCGGCACCCGGATGAGCCTCGCACTGTTGGATGCCCAAGAAGGAAAACTCGACTCTGCTCGGCAAACCCTAGCAGTGGTTGCCCAAACGCCAGGCATGCAAGCCAGAGTGGAAATGACACTCGGCATGATCGAGGAAAAGGCCGGAAGCCCCTCTGCCGCCATACCGCACTATCGGAAGGTTGTAGAAGCCGAACCGAACAACCTTCGGGCCCTCAATAACCTGGCTTATCTGCTCGCCGATGGTACAGACCAGTTGGATGAGGCGCTTAAATTCGCTCAGCAAGCAAAGGAGCTGGATCCCAACAGCGGGATCGTCGAGGACACCATCGGGTGGGCCTATTACCGCAAGGGTCTATTTGACAGTGCGGTAAGCCATTTGCAGAATGCGGTAGCCAAAGAACCGGGCGCAGTTCTCAAGTACCACCTGGCGATGGCTTATCTTAAAGCGGGAGACCGGCAGCGTGGGCGACAGGTGCTTGATCAGGCTCGGAGGTTGGATCCAAGACTGCCGGAAGCTGCCGCAGCATCCCAACTGATGACCAGCGTGAGTGGAGGCAATTGAGAATGCTCCGAAGACCCAGCGTTTTGATTACTGACCCAAATCCTTTCCCCATGTTTGTATTTTTCAGAAATGCCCGGGACTCAAAGATGTCTATGTTGCTGATTCCGTGCGCTATTTTATTTGGCTGACGAATTGCTTTGCAGGGTGTCGTTCGGAGTATCTAAGACTTTGAGGAGATCACGATGAAAAGACTATTTCAGTTGATGGCTGTGCTGGGGTTAGGTACACTGGCCATTCCGAAAGCCTCGGCAGCGACATTTGCCCTGAACGACATCTATTGCAACTGCCTCCCGAATGGATCGACAAATGGCGGTACGGTTGTGTTGACCCAGGGAACGAATGAGGTGGACTTCCTCGTCACCTTAAGCGCGCCCCTTAACTTTCACTTGACCAACTCGTTCGATGCGTTTGCGTTTAGTTACGATGGATCGGCTACTCTAACCGTGGTTCCGATCACTGCCAATTTCGTCTACAGTGCCACGGCGTCAGGTAGTGGCAGCATGGACGGGGCAGGGCATAGCTTTAACCAGTTCATAGACTATACCGGTCCTGTAACCGCTGGGAATAATTCGAACGTATCGGTCCTTTCGTTCCACGTCCTCGGAACTGGAATCACGATTGCGGATTTCACGATTCTTAGTGGCAACAACAACGATTTTGCAGCTGCTGTCTCCAGCCTAACCTTTGGTGGTTGCACCGGCGTAATTGGAGGTGGAAACGGCGCGGTAGATTCAGCGCCGAAGGCAAGCACCGGCGCTGGGTCAGGGGGGGGCGCTTGCGGGAGCACTGGTGTACCCGAGCCGACTTCCATCCTGCTGCTAGGAACTGCACTGGCCTTTGCCGGCAAGTTCCTGCGGGGCTACCTCGCCGCGTAAGCGATAGGAACCAAGAATCGATCTCCTAAGACAACCGCGCCAGCTCGAAAGGCTGGCGCGGTTTTCATTTTTGCGCGTCTCTTGGCCCGATTACTCTAGCCAGCCCTGTGGAAATGTTGGTTCGATGACTCAAGCTTTGGGATTTTGCTCCAAAACTTGTCTGAATTCCAAGCGCGTTTCGCCTCGCTATGTCTGCAACTCATTGAAAAGAAATATTGGGCTCTAAATTGCCATACAAGCAACAAAATGTTGACAGGAAGAAGGCAATCTCTCTCTATCGACGACTTCGAGGATCAACCTGAGAGTTCCTCGCCGGGCTGGCCGCCGCGCTCGTTGGTTCGGATTCTATGGAAGCGTAAAGTCCAAGTCTTTCTCACTTGGGTCATTCTGAGCGCCGCAGTGATCGCCGTCGTGATGTTGTGGCCGGCAACCTATCGTGCCGAGACCCTGATCCTGGTCGATCAGCAGAAAATCCCGGAGAAATTCGTAAGCGCCACGGTTAACACGGAGTTGCAGGATCGCCTGGCGACCATCAGCCAGCAGATTCTCAGCAGCACGCGTTTACAGAAGATCATCGATACCTTCAAGCTCTATGAAAAGGAGCGCAAGAACCACGTCCAGGAAGAAATCATTGACTTAATGCGGGGCGACATCAAGGTGACGCCCGAAAAGGGCTGGATCCAAAATCGTCCTGGCGCCTTCCGTGTGTCCTATGAAGGCCACGACCCCAACATTGTTGCCCAGGTGACCAACCAGATCGGGAACCTGTTTATCGAGGAAAACCTCCGAAGCCGAGAGAACATGGCGGCGGGAACCTCCGACTTCATGAAAACCCAGCTCGATCAAGCTAAGAAAAACCTCGAAGAACAAGAGATAAAGCTCAGTCAGTTTAAGCTGGCGCATAATGGCGAGCTGCCCCAACAGGAAAGTGGGCTGGCTCAGGAGTTAAGTCGTCTCGAAGTCCAGCTCCAGGGCAACCAGGATGCACTGAACCGGGCGAATCAGACCAAAACCACACTCGAAAGTTCTCTTAATGTCGCGCAGTCCACCGAGGCTACCTTGAAGCGGCTCATTGAAGCGGCTAGTGAGCTTAGCAACCGCCCGCTGGCCGGGCGGCAGTCTGGCGCGCCGCAGAAGAAGAAGTCAGAGCAGTTAGAAGAACAATTGGCCCAGCTAACGATTCGGTACTCGCCTTCGCACCCGGACGTCCGAACCCTGACCCTCTTGATCGAGCAGGCCACGGCTCAGGAGGAGAAGGATGAAGCGGCTGCCAAAGTTGCCGCGTCTAAAGATTCCAGCTCCGCTACGGAGGAGCCGATAACGGCGAACACAGCAGCCGGTCCAAAGGATGGCAAAGCCAAGGATCCACTTCCAGCGAGTCCCGAGGCGGTTCGAGCGCTTGCCGGAGAGCGCGAGCGGGTTGCCCTGCTCAGCGCTCAGATCACGGCTATGAATGCAGAGCTAAAAACCCGTCAAGCGGATCAACAGAAGATTGTTGCCCAAATCGACTCAGTTCAAGCGCGCTTGCGGCGACTGCCTATGCGGGAGCAAGAAATGGCGGAGGTAACGCGCGACTACGGGATCTCGAAAGCAAACTATAACTCGCTGCAAGACAAGATTTTTGCTGCAGATATGGCCACGGAGATGGAGAGGCGCCAGAAGTCGGAACGTTTCACGGTTCTGGATCCAGCACAGATACCCGAGAAGCCAGTGAGTCCTAATAGGCCGCTGCTCGCCGGCCTGGGAAGCTCCGGTGGGCTAGTGTTGAGCCTCGGCTTTTGGCTATTCTGCGACATTCGCAAAAACAAGCTTCTGGGAGAGTGGGAATTGCCGGACGGCTCGGTGGTGTTGGGCCGTGTACCCTACTTGGCTTCCAAGGGTGCTGGCGCCAGACGGTCCTTTACGCGTGGGCTCGTGACTGCTTCCGCAGTCGTCGCTGTCGTGGGAATCGCCTCCGCGGCTGCCTATCTGGCTTGGACCAGGTACTGAAATGTACGAAAAATTCTATCGACTGCGGAAAAACCCCTTCGCGCTCACGCCTGACCCCAGTTTCCTGTTCATGACGCAGGGACATTGCGAGGCCAAAGCCGGCCTCATTTACGCCATTTTGTCCGGGAAAGGGTTCATGGTGCTCACCGGTGAAGCCGGCACAGGAAAAACCACGCTACTGCGCTCCGTTCTCAATTCCATCCCTGCAGAGAAACTTTGCTCCAGCTTTGTAGTGAATCCCGCCCTGAACCCGGACGAATTTTCTGACATGGCGGTGTGCGACTTCGGTCTCGGAGGAGGAATGCGGAAGCCTGATCGCCTCCGTAAGCTCCATGAGTTTCTCCTCGAATCTCGCGCTGCCGGCAGAATCTCAGTCCTTTTTGTGGATGAGGCCCATCGGTTAAGCATCGAGACACTAGAAGAAATTCGCCTGATGACGAATTTCGAGACCGAGAATCAAAAATTGCTCCAAATCGTTCTGGTTGGGCAGGACGAGCTGGATGAACTTCTGGACCGGCGAGAACTTCGGCAGCTAAAGCAGCGCGTGGAAGTGCATCTTCATGTCGGACCTCTTTCAAGCGAAGATGTCAGGCTCTACATCAACCACCGCTGGGGTTGCGCAAGCGACTCGATACCGCCATTCTCTTGCGAAGCTATCGATAGTATTGGACGCCTGTCTCATGGCATTCCCCGGTTGATTAGCAGCATTTGCGACAACGCCCTCTTGCTCGGTTTTGCTGAGAGCGCGTCCATCGTTACGGAGAAACATATCCTGGAGGTCAGCCAGGATCTTCGCCTGAACGGGAAATCCGATCCGCGTGCGGTGAAGAGGATTGAAGATCAACCGTCCGCGAAAATGGAATTACAGATTCCCCGGCCGGTGTCTCTCGTCCCCAAACCTTCGCTATCTCTTTTCGAGGATCACAAACCCACGCGCTCCTGGTGGCCGCGCTTCTCTGGAGCACAAAAGGCTAAAGCGTTATGAGCAAAATGTACGAAGCCTTAAGGAAAGCCCAGTTACGGGACATCTCTCTCGATCTTCCCCTGCCAGTGGTGTCAGATGGGCCGGCCAGCCCGGAGTTGCCTCTTGAGGCGGACCCCGATCCTATCGAAGTGCGAGGTCGGGACCATTCGCTGAGGCCAGAAAACCAAACTTCTCGCGACGTGCGGCAGCTGCCCATTAAGGTCGCCCGGGAGAAGGCTGTAATCTCCTGGGATACGTCGGGTCCCGGCGGGGAGCAATACCGGATTATCCGTACCAGAATCGTCCAACATCCGAATCGTCCGAAGATCATCATGGTTTCGAGCCCGGGGTCTGGTGACGGCAAGACGGTTAGCGCAGTCAATATCGCCGGCGTGCTTTCATTGCGGGATAACGCGAACGTGTTGCTCATAGACGCCGATTTCCGGCGAGCGGGTGTTTCGTCCGCGCTCGGGCTGCCATCTGGACCCGGGCTCTCCGACACACTCCAGCAATCTTGCACGTTGCAGGAAGCGATTATCCGCGCGGAGCAGTTCCCCAATTTATACGTGCTGCCAGCCGGCACCGCCGAGACCAGGACCGCCGAATTGCTCGATTCGGAGCAATGGAGATCGCTGTGCTCCACCGTGAGAGGGCAGTTCAGTTTCATCATGATCGACGCGCCTCCGATCGCTGCGGTCGCCGATTACGAGCTGATCCAAGCAAGTTGCGACGGTGTAATTATTGTTGTTCGCCCGGAGCACACGGACCGGACGCTCGTTAGTAAAGCTTTTGAGTTGATCCCGGAAGGCAAGAGATTAGGCGTAGTGCTGAACTGCGCCTACGAATGGTTTTTGTGGAAAACGCACGAATCCTACTACTATGCCTCTCGTGGTGAATAGATAAGTAAGACCTGTTGTTTCAGTTAGTTAGGATGCCGTTGTGTGACTGAAAGGGCGGAGCTATATCCGGATGTATGTAGAACCCCAAGCACCCACTGAACTTGTTTCAGTTGGCCTGACGACAGAGTGCTGGTATGCGGTCCAGACGCGCTCCCGATTTGAAAAAGCCGTCGGGGCGGAACTGTCTGCATGGGGCATTGAACACTTCCTCGCAACTTTCCAGGATGTCCATCAATGGAAAGATCGTAAGAAAGTGGTCGAGGTTCCTCTCTTTTCCGGGTATATTTTCGTACGCCTTCAGGATACTGAATCGGCACGCCTTCAAGTATTAAAGACCAATGGAATCGTGAGAATCCTTGGAACAGGTGGTCAGATTGAGCAGGTTCCAGATTTTGAGATCGAGTCGATTCGACAGTTGCTCGGAAGTGGCAAACAATGCTATCCCCACCCGTTCGTCCGCGAAGGATCGTGGGTAAGAATGCGGCGCGGACCGTTGGCCGGTGTGGAAGGTCGTCTGATACGCGTTAAGAGCCAGACTCGCATGGTACTTTCGGTTCAACTATTGTCTCAGTCTGTAGCTACAGAAGTCGACGCATGGGATGTTGTTCCCATCCGCGAACGGCGTCCCTAGAAACGTTCGTCTTAAGACGGGAGGGTCCCCCGCATGTATCCGAATTTGAGAATTCAACTCTGGAAAGCAGGAATCCGGCAGAACCGGTTAGCCAAGATGCTGGAGATGGACGAAAGCTTGCTAAGCCGCATCGTCAATGGATACCGGCAGCCTAGTACGGAATTTCGACAGAAGATCTCAGCCATCCTGGATAGCGATGAGCTGTGGCTGTTCCAAACCACCGAGAACAGTGCGACAAAGCAGTCCAAGGCATCAAATACCAAAACCGTCGGCCAAGAGTCCTAGATAAGTCGCTTCTCTTCTTCCACTCTGCAACGTGAAATGATCCGCGTTTTCCAAGTCTATTTCCCGGGCCGCACGTTGTTGCTGGTAGCAAGCGAGGCGCTTGTGGTGGTAATCGCGGCCCTACCCGCCGCCTTCGCGGTTTCCCGGACCGATGCGGGAGACATTTTGGTTTACCAGAATGAGCTTCTTAAACTACCGCTCGTGGTTGTGGTGTGCATGGCATGCATGCACTACTACGACCTTTACGATTCAATGATCCTCTTCAATCCTAGTCAGGCGGCGGTGAGGGTTGTCCAGGTACTAGGCAGCTCCTGCGTGATTCTGGCATGCCTTTACTACGTTTATCCCGCGGTCCAGCTTGATCAGACCCTGCTGATCGCATGGGTTGCGCTGGCGGGTGCCTCGCTAATCGTCTGGCGAAAGGTCTTCCTCGCGTTTAATCGGCGTGGCCACCACGCTCAGAAAACCTTGTTGCTGGGGGCCGGACCGCTGGCGGCGCAATTGGCAGAAGAGATCGAATCGCGGCCCGAACTGGGCCTAGATCTCGCAGGGTACGTCGATGCGGAGCCAACCTCCACCGGCCACCTTCGCCGTCTGCAGCACTTGGGCGTTCCCGGCGACCTAGAAGCACTGCTTGGACGCCACAAAATTCAACGCGTGATGGTAGCCATGGACAACCAGAGCGGGCGGCCGCCGGTTGAACAACTGTTGACGGCCAAAGCTCGTGGGGTGGTTATGGACGAAGGCCCCGAAGTCTACGAAGCCATCGCCGGGCGAGTGGATCTCAATTCGCTACGCCCCAGCATGCTGCTGTTTTATGAAGGGTTCCGATTTCGGCCGCTCACAAGGCTTTACAAGCGCGCGGCTTCCCTCCTCCTATCCTCGATCGGCCTGCTTGTGACGCTTCCAGTGATGGCGGCGGTTGCCATCGCCATTCGCGCGGAATCGCCAGGGCCGGTGATTTTTCGTCAGAGGCGCATCGGCAAGGATGGGAAACCATTCACACTCTACAAGTTCCGCTCCATGCATAATGGCGCTGATCGGGAAGGGCGGTTTCGGCCCGCGCAGCATAACGACGCCCGTTTCACGCGCGTAGGAAGGTTGCTCCGTCGCACCCACCTAGATGAATTACCGCAGTTATTCAACATTCTTCGGGGTGACATGCACCTCATCGGTCCACGGCCATTCGCGGTCGAGGAGGAGGAGCGCTTGGCGGAAAAAATCCCGTTCTATGCCAACCGCTGGGCCGTAAGGCCCGGCGCTACGGGATGGGCGCAGGTCCGCAAGGGCTATAACGAAACCATCGAAGATAACGTGGAAAAACTTACTTACGATTTGTATTACATCAAGCATCTTTCGATCGGCCTGGACCTGCTCATCCTATTGGAGTCTGTGAAAATAGTGCTGCTCGGTCGAGGTGCTCGTTGATTTTCGACTGGCGCGTTACGTTAGGGGCGGTCGGAATTCTATGGATAGGCTATGTCTTTGCCGGTTATCCTTTGCTTCTTGCGGCACTCGCGCGGCTGCGGCGGATTCGACCCATCGTGCGAGACGACGACTTTCCGACGGTCTCAGTGTTGATATCCGCCCGCAATGAAGAGAGGGATATTGAGTGGAAGGTGAGAGAGACTCTGGCTTGGGACTACCCGCCGGATCGGCTCAATGTATGGGTGGCATCCGACGCGTCAGACGACCGCACGGACGAGGTTTTGAAAGGCATCCACGATTCACGCTTCCATTTTGTGCGCATGGAGCGCCGCGGCGGAAAGAATCGTGCACTCAACAGACTGGCCCAATTAGCGGAGGGGGATCTCTTTTTCTTTAGCGATGCAAATTCCCACGTCAATGCCGCTTGCTTGCGACGAATGGTCCGACACTTCGCGGATCAGCGCGTTGGTTGTGTGACGGGCAATTCCAATACACGCGCCACGGAAAATGAGCCGGACTCCGGCAATGCGGTCTACTGGGGCCACGAGATGCTGATCAGGAGCCTCGAAAACGAGTTCGGTTCGGTTCTGGTTTGCGACGGGGCGATCTTCTGCCTCCGGCGCGTGCTGTATGTTCCTTGCATTCCGGAGCTGGCGAACGATCTTGAATTACCCTTGCGGATCGGCGGTGCCGGATACTGGCTATTGCACGAGCCGCGGGCACAGGTCCAGGAGAAGGAGACTAGTTCGCCCTGGGAGGAGCTCTCGCGCCGCAGGCGGATTTGCGCGCAAGGCGCATTGGGGATGTGGAAACTGCGTGGCACGTTGCGCGGAGTGCGAGCATGGCAGTTTTTCTCGCATAAGTTCCTTCGATGGCTGCTCGCGATTCCGTTGACGCTCGTGCTAGGGTCCTGTTTGCTGCTGGCCGGCCACAATTATGTTGCACTTATTTTGGGGATGCAGGTCGTGTTTTGGGGCTTGGCCCTGGTTGGTCTGACGGCCGCGCGCGGCGGAAAAGCTGTGCCAAAAGCGCTGTCTCCATTGGTTTATCTCCTGGTCAGTACCGTGGGTGCTTTACTGGGCGTGATCGATGCGTGTGCAGGCCGCCGCTTCGACGTGTGGGAAAGCCCGTCGCTCACGCGCGGTCACGCTGCCTTCGGCGGAAGCGGAAGATAGCGATGGTTTCCGTGTTTTCAGTAGACGTCGAGGATTGGTTTCACATTCTCAACCTGCCGTCCGGCCATGAACTCTCGGAGTGGGACTCTCTCCCTTCGCGGGTCGAAACAGATTTTCGGCGACTGCTCGATTTGTTCAGCCGGCATGGCGTTCGCGTTACGTGTTTCTTCCTGGGGTGGGTTGCAGAGCGATTTCCAGACTTGGTGAGGGAAGCGAACGAACTCGGTCACGAAGTCGCGTCGCACGGGTATTCGCACTCGCTGGTTTACACGATGTCGTCCGAAGAATTCCTTGCCGATATTCAACGTTCCAAGGAGATCCTAGAGGGAATTACGGGTCGGCGCGTGCTGGGGTATCGAGCTCCTGGGTACTCAGTCACAGAGAAGACGCCGTGGTTCTTCGAAAAGGTCGCTGAGGCGGGTTATCGATACGATTCATCACTCTTCCCAACGCGTCGGGGGCACGGGGGTGTAGCTGGCACGTTCTGCGGGCCTCATGCCATACCAGTCGGCTCATCGGGCACACTCATCGAATTTCCGATATCGGTCGCGGAGGTTCTGACAGGGCGCGTCTGTGTGTTTGGGGGTGGTTATCTCCGTATTTCCCCCTGGTGGTTCATTAAGTCCATGGCAACCCGTGTGACAAAGCGAGGCCGGCCGGTGACTTTTTATGTACATCCGAGGGAGATCGATCTAGAACATCCACGTCTCCCCATGAACCCGTTGCGGACCTTCAAATCCTACGTAAACCTCAAGAGTACCGAGCGCAAAATAGAATGCATTCTGAAGGAATTCCCGCTGATAACCTTTCAGCAATTCTTGGTAAAACATGGATCGGAGTTAACCAGCGCCTCGGAATCATCGACTATCGGTTTGGCACGGGCGCACGGCTCGGGCTCGGTTTAGGAGCAGGATATGGTTCACGCTGAATTGTGCGGAGATCCGAACGCGTGGGATAGTTACGTTGAATCTCACCCCGGCGCCGCTAACTATCATCGTTGGTGTTGGAGACGTGTGATCGAACAGACCTTCGGACACGAAGCCTATTACTTCAATGCATTGAAAGACGGTGCCCTGCAAGGCGTTCTGCCACTATTCTTTATCCGGAGTCGCCTGTTTGGAAACTCGCTCGTGTCGGTTCCGTTTTTCTCCTATGGCGGAATACTCGCAAGCTCGGCGGAGGCTTGCGATGCGCTTCTCAATCGAGCCGAGGATCTGGCGGAGCATTTGGGTGCGCGGCACATTGAGCTTCGTCAAGGTCATGAATTGGCGTGCAGTTGGCAACCCATGAGCACTAAAGTGACCATGCAAATATCGCTACCTTCTAGTCCAGACGAGCTCTGGAAGCGCTTCAGCACAGGGCTACGAAACAAAATCCGAAAGAGTCAGAAGAGCAACTTTCGGATCGAATGGGGAGGAGCCGAAGCAGTCGGAAGCTTCTACAAAGTGTTCTCAGCGAATATGCGGAACCTGGGCACTCCAGTGTATCCACGCAAGTGGTTCGAAGCGATTTGTGAACATGCGCCGGGGAAGATTCACATTGTGGGTCTGTGGGATGAGGACCGCATTGTTGCATCTGCATTCTTGTCAGCTAATGGAGAAACCCTGGAACTCCCGTGGTCCGCGTCTCTACCGGATACGCGCAAGAAGTACTCGCATTACCTGATGTACTGGACATTCATGGAGTGGGCCATTCAGCATGGATTCCGGCTCCTTGACCTAGGGAGATGCACTCCAGGAACCGGAACATATGAGTTCAAGCGCCATTGGGTCTGTAATGAGTTGCCCCTCGACTGGTACTACTGGGTGGCACCGGGCTCCGAATTTCCGACAGTTAACACCCACAATCCACGCTATCAATTTGCGATCGAAATGTGGAAGCGTCTTCCGCTGGCTGTCGCGAATCAACTTGGACCGCGGATTGTCCGGGGACTTCCGTAGATTGAAACATGCTTACACGGACCCAAGACGAGCGAACAGCGCCGGCCGCACAGGGTAGCAATCAGAAAATTCGCCTGTTCGTCTTGATTGATGCGCTCGGATGGGAGTACATCAAAGGAAGAAGATTTCTCAACAACCTACTTCCATATCGCCGGCCGCTACGTACCGTGCTGGGCTTCAGTTCCGGCGCGATTCCTACAATCTTGACGGGTGAATGGCCTTCAGTAACCGGGCATTGGAATCTCTTCTATTACGATCCGAAGGGATCGCCCTTCCGGTGGTTAAAGTACTTTCGCTTCGTCCCTGACCAAATCATGAACTGCCGCGTTACGACCAAACTCTTGAAGGAAGTGGGTAAGCATCTGCTGGGTCTGGGACCGCTTTTTGACTGCTGCGTGAGTCCGAGCGTACTGCGTTGGTTCAACTGGGTCGAGCGGAAGAACATCTATGAGATCGAGGGGATTTCCGGCGCACCATCCATCTTCGATCACCTGGAGAGGGCCGGTGTTCCACGCCGGGTTTACACGTATCACCACTGGACCGATGCGGAAATCGTCGGACTTGTTGGGAAAGACATTGCAGAGAAAACGGCGCAGTTCTATTTTGTGTATCTGAGCGAGATGGATATGTTTCTGCACACGCACTGTGCAGATGAAAAGAAGATCGACGAGCGGATCGCTTGGTATGAAGCGCAACTCTGCCAGATGTATGAATGTGCCCGAGCTGTCGATTGGGACGCCACGATGACGATTTTCTCCGATCACGGGATGACGCCAATCAACAATCGGTACGATCTGATGAGAGAAGTCGCATCCACGGGATACTCCAGTCCCAAAGACTATCTGGCTGTATATGACTCTACCATGGCGCGTTTCTGGTTCTTCGATGACGCGGCACGCCGCGACATCGTGGCTGTGCTTAATAAGACTACCTGCGGACGAACCTTGAGCGACGCCGAATTAGGATCGCTGGGCGTATTCTTCGAGGACCGAAGGTTCGGGGAAGTAGTCTTTTTGCTCAATCCAGGCTGGATATTTTCGAAGAGCGATTTCAACGGTCCTCAATGGATGCCTGCAGGTATGCACGGGTATCATCCGGAGGAGGATCGGTATTCAGATGCAATCTTCCTCACCAACCAGGAACCCCTCTCGGAAGTCCGCACTATAGCGGACGTATACCAATGCATGCTTACCGCGGCCGCAACAAAGCAATGAGTGGTCACAAGCTAATCAGCGTTCTGCATTTCTCCAATGAAAAGGTACGGGGTGGTGCCGAAGAGCACATGCTGATGCTGTTGCGGAAATTGGATCGGCGCCGGTTTCAGGTGCACCTGGTCTGTCCTCCGGAGCTGATCGAACAATTCGGCTCAGATGTTCCATCGGACGTGGAAGTTGTGCCCCTTTCGTTCACGAGTCCATTCCAAGCAAGCATGGCGGCCCGTTTTGCGAGAATCCTCCGCCGGCGCCTAGTGGACGTAGTGCACTCCCACATGTTTCGCGCCAGTTTAGCAGCATCGCCAACTGCCTGGTTTTGTCGAGTGCCGGTCACTATCGAGACCGC
>Ga0105248_10002188_pt1 | contig 21627 bp, 19 predicted proteins | sample KBSS34metaG_FD_81524 | JGI IMG/M metagenome (GOLD analysis project Ga0105248, IMG submission 81524) | Switchgrass rhizosphere microbial communities from Kellogg Biological Station, Michigan, USA - KBS S3-4 metaG | ecosystem: Host-associated > Plants > Roots > Rhizosphere > Soil | place...
CTAACGGCTGAGGGTGGCTTCTTTGGGCTTTTCGGATGTGGCGGCACTGGGGGCTGCGGATTTGGTCGTGTTGATGGGCGGATAAACTTCCACCAGGCGCTCCTTCCAGTAGGCTGCGCGTGAGGCAAAAGCAGGGGAATCAAATAGTTCAAAAAGTAAATCGTAACTGGTCAGAGTGTTGGAATCGGTGGCAGCTGACGGCGTGTTCATAGGGCTCAGATCGTACTGACAGAAAGTCTTGAGCAGGACTTCTTCGGCGGCGGTGACAAGATCAGCGCGACTACTGGTGCTTTCCGCCAGGAGCGCTTTTGCTTCCTGCATCAATTTACTTTTGACTGCAACGGTGAAGGGCGGTAGCTTATGCTTGAGCTTCTCGTCAATAAACTGGCCGCTGATAAGGGCTGCGAGATGATCATTGACGTAGCAATCGAGCATCAAATGGACGCGAGGTTCGGAGCCGAAGTTACAGGCACTGTGAACGGTTTGCTTGGGATCAAGTTTCCATAGATAGCCGCGTTCAAAATGTACATTCAATCCGGGGCTGACTATGAAGGCTTGATCGTTTGTGATCAATGGCAGATGCAAACGATAGCGCGGTACCGGCTCGAGATAGACGAAGTCGCGGTGCTCGTGCAAGAAGGTCCCGGGGTCGAGACGCAGCAGCCTCGCGCCCATTACTTCCAGTTGGCCTTTGCTCTCTTCAAAAAATCGGTGTAAGGCGGGCAGCTTTTGCAGAAGGGGAGTGACGAGCGGATTTTTGCAATCGCGGTAGTCGAAGTTTTCTTGCTCGCCTGTAGGATTGAGCAGGGTAGCCACTTTTAGACCGGCTGAGCCATACTCCGGATAAGGCTCGCGCCAGAGCGATTCGAGATCCAGAGCGGGTGCTTTCAGCTCCTGCACTATTTGATCGAGCCATCCTTTGTCGACTGCTTTCAGTTGTGAGATGTTTTCGAGCATTTGTCCTACTATTTCTGTCCTATATAATATCTGGAAATGGTTTCCATTCTCTCTTTATGAGATGGCCCTAATGCGAACTGTTGCAAATTGTCGTTCTTCCGCTTGATGTCTTTATTTCTTCTCAGGCACGGGCCTTTTGGGATAATGTCAGGGGCAGCCGGCGGACCCGAGAGCGTAGCTTATTCTCAGCTTTATTGAGAACGATTCGCAACGCGAGCGGAAGTGTAGTTTAGATCCAAGAAGGCATTTCTTTTCGAAGATTGGCCAAAAGTTAAGGGCCATGAGCAGCTTTTCATCACAGAATCGAGAATCTTTCAGCACGATTAGCCTTATTTTCGTGTGCGGCTATTTGTGTCAGGGTGTTGTGCAACACTTTTGTCTCATCAGCCAACCCCTGAATAATTACCTGAAAGCGGGTCTACAGCTGGATGCCGCACAGGTGTCTTTTTGCGTTTCGCTGCTTATGCTGCCCTGGGTAATTAAACCTATATATGGAATGGTCGCCGACCATTGGCAGTTTACAAAAGCGGGATCTAAACGTAAGCGTTTTCTCATCAGGATTCATCTGTTCGCCGCCGCTGCCTATGCCATTCTTGCCCTGCTTTTATTTGCATGCGGCGCCGCCCTTTACGGATACCTCTGGCTGGTGCTGCTGCTTATCGCTCTGGCCGGCGTGTGCATAGCTTTTGCCACTGTTGTATTTGTCGCTATGACCGTCGAGCAATCGCATATGGCCGATAGTATCGGAACACGCTCGTACTTTGGTGAGCAAGCAATCGCCTACAGTTTGGCCAACATGGCTGCCGTATACGCCGGTGGTTTGCTCTGTAGCCGTCTGGCTCCGTATGCCGCACTGGCCTGGGGCCTCGTTGTCGCCGCCGGTGTCCTGATTTTTGTTTGCTTCTTTTATGCTCGGCTCTTTACGAACAATCAGTTCTTCAAGGATGCTCAGTCCGCGGCGCCGACTAGCGACTCTGCTGATCGAAATATTGAGACGCTTGCGACAAAACTAAGGCACCTTGCCCGAAGTCGGCCTTACCTGCTGACTTTACTTTTTCTCACTCTATGGAATCTCAGCCCCAGTCTTGGTGTCAGTCTTTATTACTTTGAGTGCGATCGGCTGCATTTTTCGCAAGCGATCATAGGCAAGCTGGCGGCCTGTACTTCTTTAGGGACCCTGGTGGGTTCTTTTGTATTTCGCGGCAGCGCAGAATTTTTTAAAGAGCGGCGCTCGACCTATTTGCTTGTAGCACTGAGTGTCATGGCCACACTTTCCTACACTCTTTTAAGCACACCACTTACCGGTGCGATTATTGAATTTTGCCGCGGACTTATCACTATGGTGGCAACGCTGGCTATCTACGGCCTGGCATCCGATGTCAGCCCGCGGTCTATCAGTGCTACAGCCATGGCCGTGCAAGTTGCGGTCTTCAATCTGGCGCAAGAGGGCTCATTTGCACTGGGTGGATTTTTGTATGACCGCGTTTTTGCCAGAGAACTCCTGCCACTGATTGTGGTATCGAGTCTTACTACTCTTTTAACTGCGATTTTGATCCCATATTTGGGCAGAAGCAGTTGTAAGCAAGGTGACTAACGCGAGCAAGTGCTCTAGAATCTATTTAAGGGGTACTAAATGAGGGTACTTGTTGCAGGTGCCGAGCGACGCCCCCCTGCTGTCGCTTTGCAAGACGTGGCCGAGGTAGCGCGTGGACGGTTTGACTTCTCAATCGCAGCTAAGTAATCAGGCTTTAAGCAAGCTTGACAGACTGGCCCGCGGCAAGGGCAAGAAGAAGAGCGTCGTCCTCATGTCGCGCGATGTCGAAGCGCTGCTGGAGCTATATTTGCACCGCACTGTTTCTTCCAGTCAGCTGGCGCGACTTTGCTTTGCTGATATCAGTTATGAAACGGCGCGCAAGCGCATGCGCAGGTTGCAGCAATCGGGCTTCATGGGCGCGTCTTCATCCGGGCGTATGGAGGGCCGCGGTCGGCCTGAGCTAATATATTTCTTGACCGCTGCCGGTGCCAGGTCGCTGGAACAGCATCGCGGCATTTCCTGGGAAACAATCCCTACTGGTCCGCCGCACACTTATCATAAAGAACATTTTCTCCGTCTTGTTGACGTGCGACTGGCGCTCAAGATGGCCGAGCAGCGCGGGGAAATATTCAATCTAGAATTTATCACTGGGCGTGAATTTTGGAAGGAGCTGGCCTCCGATGTTACTGGTGCTGAAGAGCAGGCCGACGCCACCATTTCCTTTACTTATTCCGATGTCGATCCGGCTCCTGTGCGAGTGCTGCTCGAAATAGACACGGGCAACTTCCGTCAGACACGGCACTGGGAGCCAAAAATACGAGCCTTTCTCAAGACTGGTTATCCGATTTGGGTGGTCACCGGTTCTGAGCCGCGTATCCTGACACTGCGCAAATGGACGCAGCCACTCCTGGAAGAAGCACAGAACGGTGCGGGTAAATGCGTTTTTGCCGTCTACGGAGATATTGTCGATAAGGGTGTTTTCAACGCCGGTTGGCAGCGCACCGACGGCAGCGTCACTGATCTTAAGCCGCGTCTCTAAGCTTTAAGGCGCAAGCAATTCTTCGGCAAAGTGGCAGGCAGCTTTGTGGCCGGGCGTGATTTCGCGCAGCGGGGGTACTTCTTGCTTGCATCTGTCGCGGACAATCGGGCAGCGTGTGTGGAACGGGCATCCAGGCGGCGGATTGGCGGGACTGGGCAAATCGCCCTGCAAAATGACGCGGCTGGATCTGTCGTAGTCCGGGTCCGGGACCGGCGCAGCCGAAATCAGTGCCTTTGCGTACGGGTGCAGGGGCTGACGATAGACTTCATGACAGGGGCCGATTTCAACAATTCTCCCCAGGTACATAACGGCAATGCGATCCGAGATGTAACGCACCACATCAAGGTTGTGAGCGATAAAAAGATAAGTGAGACTGAATTCTTTTTTCAAATCCATAAGCAGATTGAGAATCTGTGCCTGGACGCTGACATCGAGCGCTGAGACGGGCTCGTCGGCGACGATCAGACTGGGCTTCAAAGCCAGAGCTCTGGCTATTCCTATGCGCTGTCTCTGCCCACCGGAAAATTCATGGGGATAGCGGTCGAGCATTTCTTTTGAGAGGCCGACAAGTTCAATCAGTCTTCCTACTTCCGCCTTTAGTGCTTTGCTGTCGCCGGAGAAAGTGTTATGCACTTCCAGCGGTTCTGCCAAAATCTGGGCGATAGACATGCGCGGATCGAGTGAGGCGTAGGGGTTCTGGAAAACGATCTGCATTTGTTTGCGCAGGGGTTTCATCGCCCCCGCGTCCAATTGCATAATTTCGTGGCCCTTGAAGCGTACTTGGCCGCCGGTGGCACTCATCAGGCGCAGCATGACGCGTCCCAGGGTTGACTTGCCGCATCCCGATTCGCCCACAAGACCGAGTGTTTCGCCTTCGATGATGTCCAGATTGATACCGTCGAGCGCACGCACGGCGCCGACCTGTTTATTGAAAAAGCCCTTACGGATAGGGAAATGCTTGGCCAGGCCGCGTATCTCGACCAGGTTGGTGGATTCTGTGCTGGCTGTCATTTAGGACCGCGGTACCAATCTATGTTTGAGGAGACATTTTAGGGGAGCTTGACATTGATGCGATTCAATTTGTCCCCTAATTCTGCCAGAAATGGCGGCAACTTTTTGTATCTGCTGCGGTATTGCTCGGCTGGATTGAACGGGGCATATTGAGCCGCGCCTTCGCTGGCCTTGGGATAAGGCATATCGCGGCTGACTCGCTCTACTCCTCTTGCCTGGCTGCGAATGAGCTCGCCGGCGGTGAGGGGCACATTGGCGTATGTCCCACTAGTAGTTGATGCTGTGGACGATGTAGATGAGGTGGATGGGGTATGCCACTCTTCGTAAATGGCGCTGGCGCTGCGAATCTTTGCTTCTCTTTCGGCCTGGCATCCGCATTCGTCACCATGGCTCAAGTCTTTGCCGGAGCCGGCATTGGATCCGGATACAGCGCCTCTGATAAAAGCAAAAAGGCTATCTGACTCGGAAGGTTCCGGGCCATCATAGGCTCCCCAGGCATTGCCTCTGAGGCGGTAGGGTTTTGGTTCGCGCAGAAACACGTACCAAAAGACCGTATAAAGAATGGCCAGTTCGATTGCGATGATCAAATAAGCGAGCAAGATCGCCTCCCGGCTTGATTAAGCCATGAGCGTGGATTCCAATTAAGAAGCTTTATTGTGCAAATATTCTAACGAATGTTTGGCATAAAGCTATACCCTTTTAACATTAGGTTTTGTTGTCAAGCGATTAATTCTGAAAGTGGCTCAATCTAGCTGCTCATAGGGCATCCCGGGTGATTTAGCCTGCCTTACTCTTTTGAATTCAAGGGGCTATCTTTATAGGGAAAGCTGATGAGGGGTTGGGAATGCAAATTGGCCAGGTGGCAGTAGTCGGTGCGGGCACCATGGGCTCGTCGATAGCCGTAGCAATGATCGGCGGCGGCTTGAAAGTATTGCTCAAAGAAACCGAGCAGACTTTCCTCGACAAAGGCATGGCTAATGTAGATCGCTTTCTCGCCGGCAAGGTCAAGAAAGGCCTTTTGACCGAGGCGGAAGCAGTCGAGCAAAAAGCCCTTATCGAGCCGGTTCTTGACTACGAGCGTTTCAGTGAAGTGGACTTTGTTGTGGAGGCGGCCCCCGAGTCACTGGCCATTAAGCAGAAAATCTTTGAAGATCTTGATCAATGGTGCCATGTGGAGGCTATTCTTGCGACCAACACTTCCAGTCTTTCAATTACTCAGATTGCTAATTTCACCCGGCGCGCCGATAAGGTCGTGGGTATGCATTTTTTCAATCCCGCGCATATCATGAAGTTGGTTGAGGTCATCCCCGGTCTGGAGACTTCGCACGATACTGTAAAATCCGCCCTCGATCTGGCTTTTCACCTGGGCAAACTGGGTGTGCGAGTGGAAGAGTGCGCATCCTTTCTAGTTAATCGATTGCTTGGCCGCTACATGAACGAGTCTTTGTACGCTCTGCAAGACATGGGCGCCGGAGCCGTAGAAGAGATAGATCAGGCCGTACAGGATTATGTTATGCCGATAGGCCCGCTTGCTCTGCGGGATATGAACGGAGCCGACATTGGTCTGGCCGTTGCCAATTTCAACTTCCAGGAATACGGCGAGCGCTTTGCCGTTCCTGATGTGCTACCACAGATGGTGGCGGCCAATATGCTCGGCGCCAAGACGGGGGCTGGTTTTTATCTCCACGATCAGGCCAGTCGTAAGCGTCTGGGTGTCAATCCTGAGCTGGAGACGATATTGGCGAAATTGAAAAACTCTGCTAAATCCGGCAAAAATGGAAATTCATTTGACGCTCAATCATTGTTTTTGCCGATGATAAATGAGGCTTTTCTGGTCATGCAAGAAAGAATTTGTCAGCCCGAGGATCTCGATCCGGCCTTGATGGCCGGGCTGGGCATGCGTCAGGGGCCGCTGGCCATTGCCTCGCAGATAGGTCTGAAAGATTGTCTTGCTCAGCTGGAAGAAAAATTTGCTCAGGGTGAGGAGCGCTTTCGTCCAGCGCCGTTATTGAAACGCTTTGTTTTTGCCGGACGTCTCGGCGTGGTTTGATATGGAGCAGATGGAGCCCCGGCAAAAAATTCCCAGCGCTGTAATAATCGGCATTGTATTGGCGATTGTTCTGGACACTGTTATTCAAATTTTCTGGAAGTTGGCGGTCGCTGATATACCGGATAGCGCCTCGCTGATAACCACAGCCCTGACTACTCTTACCCGTCCATATTTTTATCTTGCTATGCTTGCCTTTGCTGCACAACTTGTAAATTGGCTGCGTGTTCTGGCTCAGGCTGACCTTAGTTTTGCCCAGCCCTTCACGGCACTCAGCTACATCACTGTTCTAACCCTATCGACATTTACTTTGCATGAACAGCTCAGCTTCATGCGCCTCTCTGGAGTTTGTTTGATTTTGCTTGGTGTTTTTCTCATTAGCCGCACCTCTCACGATACTACCGGTAGTACTGCAAAACATGAAGTGAGTGGTGGATAATCTAAAGTTTCTAGGTGTGGTCATATTGCTGGCGGCCATGGCCATCGAGAGTCTGGCGCAGGTCTGTCTCAAAGTGGGCGCAGCCGGTGGCCCTGACATTTTGATAGCGCCATACAATCAATTTCTGAAAAAAATAGCGCTCTTGCAACGAGCCGCCGTCTGGAAAATTCTGGGCGTTTTTTTCTACGGCCTGGAGATTTTTCTCTGGACCTCGGTCTTGCATCTCCTCGATGTCAGTGTCGCTTTTCCTATGGGTAGTCTATGTTTTGTCGGAGTGGCGCTGTTGTCCAAAATATTTTTAGGCGAAGTTGTCGGTCCGGTACGTGCAGGCGGGGTGGTTTGTATCATCGCCGGCACAGTTTTGATGACTCTATAAGGCGGGAAGTTCTGGTTTGGCTATAGAAATACAATTTGTCGAAAGTTACAAGGATATTGCTCAGGACCTCTGGGCCGCCTGTTTCCCCTTTCCTCTTGAAGGAATGTTCTGGTATCAAACACTTGAGACTTGTGGACTGAGCGATCAGTTCGAATTTTTCTATGCCCTGATAAAAAATGGGCAAGAAACAATCGGTATAGCGCCTTGTTTTATTCACAATGTGCCCATGTCTCTGGTGGCGCCTCCACTCCTGGCGCGAGTCCTGGAGACGACTTCAAAAGTATGGCCCGCTGCCGGTTTTCAGCGTACTCTTTTTGTTGGTTCGCCCTGCGCTGACGAAGGTACTGTTGGACTTCTAGCAGGCTTTCAATTGGCGGACATAATAGTGCCTCTATCGCAGGCTGTTTTTGCCCGTGCCAAGAAAATGCGTGCCGCCATGGTCGTATTTAAAGATTGTCCCGGATCCTTGCGGCACTCCATGTCTGCTCTGTGCAGCCAGGAAAATTATTTTCGTATACCAAGTTTTCCCGGTGCCGATCTGCATCTTACAGGGGATTCCATCGAGGGATATTTTGCTGCGCTGGCGCGCTCACGCCGGCAAAAATTTCGTAAAAAACTACGCCGCTCAAGAGAACAACTTGAGCTTGTCACCACCTTTGTTAAGCATCCCAGTGATGAGGAGCTGTCCGAACTCTTTGCTCTATTTATGCAGACTTATAACAAGGGCAAGACCAAGTTTGAGCGCCTTTCCATTGAATTTTTCAGGCGCATACGCGAAACCGAGCCTGCCTGGTTTATCTTACAACGTGAAAAGACGAGTGGAAAGCTGGTCACATTTATGCTTATTTTTGACCTGGGCGAAAAAGCGATAAACAAATTTATTGGCTTGGATTACGGGCAGAAGGCCGAAAGCTATCTCTATTTTCGTCAGTTTGAAGAAGCGCTCAATTTTTGCTATTCGCGCGGCAAGAAAGTATTGCAGAGCGGTCAGACCGGTTACAGTGCCAAGCTCGACTTGGGTCATACCTTGATCGATCTGGATAATTATTGTCACCACACCAATGCCTTGATGCATGTGATTTACAGGCAGCTGGCTCGGGACGTGACAGTCGAGTCACTGGACACTGATCTGGCCCTTCATTACGGTGCCAAAAAAAATCAGGTGGCCAGGGCTATTGGTGATGCCGGAGCCGAAGCGGAAGACAAATTATTGTAATTGTAATAGCTGGCGTCGACAGTCAATTGCAAAATGTGATTGGCTACGTCTTCTTTGCGCAGGTCAAGGGTGAGTACATGATCGCAGCCGCTCAGCAGGACCATGCGTTTATCTCTCGAGCCGAGCATGCGATAGACTTCAACGGCATTGGCTTCAGAGGTGAGGCTGTCTTCAAGACTGTGCAATACCAGGGCCGGACATTTAACATGCGGTGCGGCCTGGCGACAATATTTGACCATGCGATCAAGCTGTCGCAGTGAATAAGCATAAGTGCGGAACAGGCCGTAATCACTGCTTTCACCTTTGCTGGCCTTTTCCAACTGCCTTGTGATCATTTTTTGCAGACGTTCGTCTTTGAGACCGTAGGGAGGCTGTTCCGTCCAGTAGCACCAGCTGCCCAAAAAAGGGAATATATCCACCAGGGGTAATAACGGAGCGTACTTGCTGGCGCCGTTACCGTCGTACTTGAGAGTGGCCGAAAGCAGACCAATACCGGCCGCTTTTTCATTACGGCTGGCAATAATGATACTGAGGATGGCGCCCATAGAGAGACCGGCTACTACTATGCGATCACATTCTTTGGCCAGTTGGTCGAATTCCTTTTGCGCCCCTTCCACCCAGTCTTGCCAGGTTGTGCCCAGCATTTGTGTATAGCTGTCGCCGTGTCCAGGCAAAAGTGGCGTGCTGACAACGACCCCGGCCGCCTCCAATTTTTTGGCTATGGGGCGCATCTCCTTGGGGATGCCGGTAAGTCCGTGCAGAAGCAGAGCCCCGACGCGGGCGTCGGGATTGAGGCTGGTCCTTTTAAAGATTGGTGTTTCCATAGCACCCTATTGTATCGGCTATACTTGATAATTATGCGACTTTTGCTCGTTGAAGACGATGAAATATTGTCCGATGGTATATCCAAAGCCCTGAGACAGGCCGGATATACAGTTGATCAGATTGTTAGCGGGCAGGATGCCGACATGGCACTGACTTCTAATATATTTGATCTGCTCATACTCGATCTTGGCCTGCCCAAGCTTGACGGGCTGGAGGTTTTGCGCCGTCTTCGTGCTCGTAAACAAAGTTTGCCTGTGCTGATCCTGACTGCTCGCGACCGGCTCGAAGACCGCGTTATGGGCTTGGATTTTGGCGCCGATGACTACTTGACCAAACCCTTCGATCTGCCTGAACTGGAGGCCCGCATCAGGGCTATGATTCGCAGGCAGATGGCCGCCGGTGAGGTGGAAGTCTCTTATGGCGCGCTCAAACTCGACACCGTCGGTCGCAGGGTGACCGGTCGTGATGAAGTTATAGATCTTTCAGCTAGAGAGTTGGCCTTATTGGAAATATTCATGTTGCGGGCCAACAATGTGGTGAGCAAAGAACAATTGATCGAGCATATGTACGGTTTTGAGGAAGAAGTTTCGCACAATGCCATCGAGGTAAATATTCACCGTCTGCGGAAAAAGATAGAGCCTTACAATGTTTCTATCAAGGCTATTCGTGGACTGGGCTATCTTCTTGCGGATACTTGATGAGCACTAAAAAGAAGACACCTTCACTTAGAAGACAGCTCTTACAGTGGCTGATGACCCCTGTTTTAGTGCTCTGGTTTGTCGGCGCGCTGGTTACCTATACACTTGCTATTGCCTTTGCTACTGAAGGTTACGACCAGGCCCTTGTGGACAACGTGCACTCCATAGCCAGTCATATAGTCAGTCGCGATGGGCGTGTGGTTGTCGACCTTCCACCTGTGGCTCTGGAAATTTTGAAGGACAACGTCAAGGACAAACTTTATTACCAGGTTAAGGACAGCAATAATCGGGTCATCGCCAGTGATACCAGAATTCCGGAAAGTGAATTTGGCGCGGTCGCGGATTTGAATGAAAAAGAACCCGAGTTTTCCTATGGGCGTATTCGCGGAGAAGAAGTGCGCATCGCCGCTTTACTCTTTCGGGAACCCCTCTCCGGCTCAAGGGTAATCATTCAAGTGGCTGAAACATTGCGGGCGCGGGAAGAGTTTGCCGACAAGATCCTGATTGGTGTTGTCGGCCCGCAACTTCTAATTGTTATAGGCATCGGACTGGCTATTTTTCTTGGTATCAGACGCGGTTTGACCCCGCTCAATATTTTGCGTGATGAGCTGGCTATGCGCACCCCACATGATTTGGGTCCGATACCGGAGGAAGATGTGCCGCGTGAGGTGCGCACACTTGTGAGCGCCATCAATGGTCTCTTGCACCGTCTCCATCTGGATATTGAAGCTCAGAGGCGCTTTGTGGCCAACGCCGCGCACCAGTTGCGCACACCGGTTGCCGGCTTGAAGACACAGACGGAGCTTGCCCTGAGACAGACTGATCCCTCCGACATCAAGCACGCCCTCAGTCAAATTCGCACTTCAGCAGACAGGGCTACCAGGCTGACAAATCAACTTCTAACACTGGCCCGCACGGGACCTGATGCCCAGGACCCACGCAGCAGATCTAGATTGGAATTGACCGAAATTGCCAGAGCTGTGATGACCGAGCTTGTGCCGCAGGCTGTGGAACGCAACATCGACATCGGTTTTGAAGGCTGCGACGTACCGGCTCTGATTTTGGGCGACCGCTGGGCTTTGCACGAGCTTTGTTCTAATTTGGTGGAAAATGCCATTCGCTACACCCAGGATGGGGGGCGCATCACGGTGCGAGTCACTTGTCCCAGTGATAAGGTGTGCGTTTTCGAAGTCGAGGACAACGGTCCGGGCATCCCAGAGCTTGAGCGAACGCGGGTGTTTGAGCGTTTCTACCGCGTCTCTGACGGTGGGCTGGCCAAAAACTCCGGCAGCGGTCTTGGTCTTGCCATAGTGCGTGAGATAGCCAATGTGCACGACGCTAAAGTGGACATCAAAAGTGCTAATTCTTCCAGCGCATCTGAAGGGACTATCGTGCAGGTGCTCTTCTCGGCCTGTTCTGCTTCGGTATCGTCGAACGAAGATACCAGCTCAAATGCTAGTGGGCCCTACCCTGCCGACCGACGGTCAGCGGAGTCAATTCTTTGACATCATCGTCTTTGAGATCGCCACCGACATGGAATGTGTCATTGACCCAAATTGCCAGGAAGGTGAATGTGGCCGTGAGAGATATTCCTAAAGCGTATTCCATAAATTATCCTCCTGGGCATCCAGGAATAGTGACAGTAGGTTGCGATAGTAGTTCCCCAGTATGCGTTTATATCTGATGGGGGTACTTGTCGTTTTGTTCATACCTATAGTCTGATATGTTTCGGCCTAAGGACAGGTTAAGGCACTCGGGCGAAAATGCTTAAGAAGTCTCTCTAATATTGACAAGATCTAATCTAGTTTGACTGTTTGAGCGACTCGGAGCGCAATTCGAAACTGCCGCTGACGACCACGGATTCACCGTTTTTGACGCCGCTGAGAACTTCGTCCAAATTACCCGATTCGCCGCCCAATTTGACCTTTTGTTCACGGTAATGACCGTTGCCCATAGGCACATAGACGACTTTGTCGTCGTCGGCATCCTGCACAGCGTTTTTGTCGATCGTCAATACATGGGTATTGCCCACAAATATACGCATGCGGGCAAACATCTTGGGTTTGAGTTTGCTGCCCGGATTGGGCACTTCTGCCCTGACCATCAATGTGCGCGTGTCTTGATTGACCGAGTCAGAGACATAGTTGAGCCGCCCCATAAACTTTTGGCCCGGGAAGCTGTCTACTTCCAACTCAATCGGTAGACCGCATTTGATCTTTGATATGTCCTTTTCGTAGACGTCGGCCTTGAGCCAGACCGACGTGAAGTCGGCAATAGTAAATAAGGGTTTGGTGGGGTCTGCCAATTCGCCGACGTTGATATTGCGTTCGGTGACTATGCCTGTTTCAGGCGAAACTATAGGCACTACGGGATTGATCACGCCGGTGCGAATTACTTCCTCAATCTGTTTGTCTGAAGTGCCTAACAAGCGCAATTTTTGTTTGACCGGCTCAGTCAGCATCGTCATTCTTTCGGCAGAGAGTGCGACTGTGGCCTGACGTTTGGTATGGAGGGCGTCAAGGCTTATCTTGTCTTTGTCATATTGGGTCTTGGCCGCTTCGTAATCGGCTCTGGATGCGATTTTTTCATCCAGCAGTCCTTTGACGCGCATGTATGTACTTTGTGAAAGTCCGAGTTGGGCCTGGTCCTGGGTGATGTCCGAATCAATCTGTAAAAGGTCGCGCTTGAGGTCGGCACGCACCTGAGAGGCGTTTTGCAAGAGATCGGCCTCGGCCTGCTCTATGTCCTGGCTATGCATTTGCATCAGGGTTTGGCCCTGTTTGACGACGTCGCCGACACGTAGAAAAATCTCGGTCACGCGCCCCGTAACTGGTGTGTTGACGTGGGTTGTAAGATTGGCGTTGGCCTGCACTTCGCCAGTTGTCTTGACGGCAAAATCGACGGTGCGCAACATCACTTTGCTCGTTTTTAAATTGAGCGCTTTTTCGGTCTCGGGTGCGACTTCGATAATGCATTGACCGTTGACATTGTCTACTTTTGTCTCATCGGAGGCCACTTTCTCTTTGCCCACTTCCGGGCCGCTGTCGGCGGCCGATTGGTGTTCACAACCGGTCAGAGCAAGCGTCAATGAAGCTGCAAGAAGCAGTGAGAGGCAGTCTGAGACCTTGATTTTATGCGCGGTAATCGATTTAATCTCTTTCTTCACGCAATCTCCACACAGAGGCTACCAAGATCATATTAGAACCTTTTGAAACCGGCTAGGTAAGCTGGTCTCACCAAGCAATACCCTAACACATTAGTCCTATTTTGCGCTCAAAAAATTGATACAATCCATCGCGGAACCAGGACCTATAAATTACGTCATTTAGGGCCATGCTCGATGGAACGGACCGCGAATTAGGGTTTTGACTGTCGGGGAAAGTAGTGAATATCGGGGAATGATCCATTTGGCACCCGCCCGATAAATTGATTATCTAGTTAGCGTGTTCTTGAGTGAATTGGGTTGGAATCAGCATACAGGTTAGGCGTCATGCGCATCAAAAGAAACTTACAAATAGTGACCGCCACCTCGCAGGCACTGGCACTTATCCTCTTTGCTCCTCTTGCCAGCCTGGCTGACGGTGATACTCCGATTGGCTTTCACAATGACAAGCTTGATAACTTCGAGCAAGTGATTTACGGCGCTCCCCGCAAAAACCTGTCCCAGGATGCCAGGCTCAAGGCTCTGGAAGTAAAACTCTTCGGTGAGGCCAAGAGCGGTTCCTACGATACTCGCATCGCCGCTATTCAAAAGGCACTTTCATACGGCCGAGGATTGGGTGCAGGTTCATCCTCCGATCTTTTGCCTCCCGTGGCCGGTTCTCTCGATACGTCGTCAAACTCAGGCAAGACTGCTAAAGCACCCAGCTATAGCAGTAATGATGAGAGTTTTTCTGCCAAAGACGGCCCAGACAGTAATAATGACCCGCCCGAGAATTCCAAGGCTGTGGCCGATGCCATGCAGCTTTATACCGACGGCAAAGTAGACCAGGCCGAGCAAGCCTTTCGCAAAATCATCGCCAACGATCCTAATAACGGCGACGCCTACTACAACTTGGGTGTGATAGCCGAAGGCCGGGGCGATCTAAAATCTGCTCTAAATGATTACCGGCAGGCCCAACGAATAAGTCCGCAGGATCAGGATTTGCGAGATACGGTTACAACTGTGTCCAATAAAATTGCAGCCGGTCAAAAGACTGTTGCATCCTCTTCAGCTAAGGCCTCGGGACGGGGAGCCACTCCCAGGGTCGCTCCCAGCTATGGTAATACCGCTTCCGCTTCTAATTCCGATTCCGCTCCTGCTTATACTTCTGGCGCCGATCGCAACCGCCTCAAGAATATGGTCAATGACGCTTCCGCAAAATACAAAAAGGGTGATTATGACGGGGCCGTAGCCCTGCTCGGTCAGGTAGCCAATGAAGCCCCCGGCGACGCCGACGTGCAGTTTGCTCTGGGACAGGCCTACAAAGCCAAGGGCGATACGGGTAGGGCACGCACTGCCATGGCAAGGGCTTCGGCCCTCGATCCCGGTAACGCCAGCTACCAGAGCGCTCTGGCAGCCCTCACCAGTGCCGCCTCGGCTGGTGTGGCTTCTGCAGACGGTGCCGGCGACACCGGCATCACTCCCTTTGCCGGCAGCCATGCCCAGCCCAGCGGCGGCATGTCTGGTTTCACCTCCCATTCTTCTTCCAGCATGAACCGACGCCTCACCCGCGCTGTTGAATTTGGCCTGGCCGGAGCCGCTGTCGGTGGCTTGACCAGCGCTTTGATGAGTCACCGCGGTGGTGGCTATGGGTACGGTGGCCGTTCCACTGGATATTCCAGCATGAAGAGCGGTGCTTTAAGAGGTGCTGTTGCAGGCAGTGTACTGGGTCTGATTTTTGGCCGCTAGGGGCCAGGCTTGCGCTAAAATACTTTTGCATTTCCCGGCTAAACTCGGAACAGTATAGGGGCTTATTCGTCCACTGATTATGTGATCGACAATTAGTCAAGCCCAGTTACATTGAAGATAGAGGAAACTATCATGAAAGGCCGTTTTTCAAATCTTACTCTGGTAGCAGCAATAGCTACGATGATTTCATCCAGTACCATGTCGGCTCTGCCGCTGGCCGCTTCGGCTCAGGTTTTGCAGGGTGGAGTAAGATTGGACGGCTCGATGAACGGCAGCAGACTGGCTCGCCCGGCACTTAACAGTGGTGCCGCTACCATGGACATGCCACCAACGGCGCCACCAGCCAGACTGACAGGTTTTGCCAATCAAGGCGCAAATCCTGGTGGTCAGGGATTAGTCGGTTCCGGTCAATTCGACAACTCCCAGGGTGGATCGCTCGTCAGCAGCGCCGACAAAAACGCTTTTGATATCGGCACCGAGCGCGGCTCCAAAGAGTTGACCGTGGCCTGGGATGCCTGGCACCAACAGCTCTCCAAAGAGATCTATGCGCGTTGGCAGGAGTTGGCCTTTGACCGCGGCCGGGCCACCATGCGCGTAACGGTTACCAAAGACCATCATATAGTTGGCCAGATTGTCTCCAACTCCGGCAACCCAAGATTTGACGGCACGCTTTTAGAAGTAATCAGAAGTCTTGACGGCAATCCGGGCCTGAGTTTCCCCGGTGGATCAGCCAGGCAGTCAGTCTCGTTCGTTGCCGATTACATCGCCGACACCAATGTGCAGGGTGGATACAGTTGGGAAAAGAACGACTACGAGAAAGTGAAACAGTTCTACTAAACTGATGCTCTAATCTAAGCTGAAGCTCAAATCTAAAAGGTATCTCTCAACCTGAATTGACTTAAGATTTCTTTGGTTCTCATATGATCAAGACCGGACAAGCGTTCCAGTTGACGGATAAGGTCTACGATTTTGGGTTGCGCGCCGGACAGTTGTAGTCGCTTCGCCACCGCATCTGGTGAGGCCAGCGCGCCCGCCGGCAAAATCATTATCGAGTCATCCACACTTATAATTAGCAAGGGCGGCTGATCTGAAAAATAGTCATTGAAGGCTCGAGGCAGATCGTTCTTGATGAAATAAATCAGGCCCTTGCCGCTGTCGAGGGTTCGAGCCAGATACTCTAGAACTGGATTTATTTCCGCATCTGAATTGAAATCCAAACCGCAATCTAAATTGTTCTTGACGAAAAAGGCAAGAAACTTGAGGGCGTCGCTTTCATACTGCAGGCAAAAGTGTAAAACCGACACTTTTTGATCGTGCTCTTTGTCTTGTCCATTATTCAGGCAGTATTGCAGCATCAGGAGGCACAGGCGACTGAGGGCGAAGGCTCTCTCATCCAGGCCGTCAACCTGGCTCTTTAGATTTAAATTCTGACTGAAGTGCTCAATATTTTCTTTGTCGCTTTCGCTCAGAGTGCTTTCCCGGCAAACTGCCTTTAACACCAGGCTGTCTATTTCGGCCTCACAGAGCAAGAGTCCGGTTTGATACTGTCTGTGCAGGTCCTGTACTTCCAAATATGTTGACTGATCAAAGCGATAATTGCTCTCAGTACCAGTTGCTCTGAGTGTCTGATCGTAGGCTTCATGGAAAAATTTGAGAGGGGAGGTAAGTAGAAAGAGTCGCTTTTTATACTCGATACATTTTGCCGCCAGTTCATGCAGGAGGGATAATTCGTTCGAGCTGAATTTGGGAATTATTAGTTTTTTCAGGTCACCCACCTGAAAATTTATGGTCGGATTGAGGTCATGCGCCATGGCTGTAGCCAGGCTGCTGTTTAGATACGCAAGAAGGGCCAGCGAATGGCTCTCGTTCTCGACAAAAATCGCCGAGCTGCCCACATCAAAAATGGCGCCCTTGTCCAAGATCCTTACCGATAATCTGTTCTTGCTGATGAATGAGAATGTCAGGCCGGCGCGGAAATAATAGTCTTCGTTTTTCACCACCCAGGCAAAATTTCCTTTCAGATATGGATAAGCCAGGTTGACCGCGTCTTTAATGGCCTTACCGTTGTCCTCCCAGAGGACCAAAGTATTAATAGGGCTCCACCAGCGTTCACCGCCTTCTCCCCGGACATAGGGTGCGTAACGAAGCGGCACATCGCTTGCTTGCACCTCCCAGATATAGCGTAAAAATCTGCCATTGTCGGTGGTGGCAAGGCCTTGTTTTAGTGTGGCCACATCGGCCAGTTTTGTCATCGTGTTTCGCAGGTTGCTGACTGCCTGAGGCCTGCGAAAGTTAATGGCCATGTCGCTATCTTGTAAAAAATCGCTTTGCAAACGGACATTGTCTTTTTCCATTGCGGGCCAATGTTTCAGATGTTTTTCCTTGTCGTTTTCATGGACTAAAGATAAGAAATCGACCTTGGTTGTCGGGCCTGGTCTGGCCTTGTCTATGACAATTAAAGCCGTGAATGCTTTTTCTCCGGGTAACATTGGAAATACGCCCGATCCCAGTTCGACTACTTGATTGAGAGAGTACTCTTTTAACAGTTTCTCTCTTAAGCTTCTGGAATTGGCTAGATGCAAAAATGAACCCTGGGTGATAAATCCGATGCTGCCGCCGGCTAGAGTTCGATCCATAGCCATGCTGAGAAAGGCTTGACTGAGGTCGCTGGAGGCTTCGGCATAGTGACGTTTTAATTTGTCTTTCAGTGGCCGCGGTAAAAGTTTGCGTCCCAGATAGGGTGGATTGGTGACAATGACGTCGTATTTTTGCGCCAGTGCATGCCCCTTTGTGTAGCGCAGCTCGGGGGAAAGTGAGCCCAACCCGTCGGAGTCTTGTTGATCAATGAGATGCAGATTGACAAAGGGTAGCAGCGCCGCTGTGTGTTCCAGATTGAGGTCTGTGCTCAGCAGTTTGAGGATCAGTGATAGTGAAGCCGCGGCCAGGGCGGTGCCGTCTATGTCCAGTCCGAAGAGATTATTTTTGAGGCTGCGGTCGGCCGCTTCGAAGAGGCTGAGGCCAAAATTTTTGTAAGCCGGTATAAGCAGATCAAGGGCTTGCACCAGGAATACTCCACCGCCCAGAGCCGGGTCCAGGAGCCGCTTGCGACTCAGGTCTGGCAAATCAGGTTGGGTCTTAAGTATCTGACCAAGGGTGTGCTCAAGTAAGTGGTCGACCACCCAGGCCGGTGTATAGACCTGGGTGAAGGATATGAGATGCCTGGTATCTACGAGCTTTCTTTCGTCCTGAAGCAGGTCTTTGGAGGCGCGCCGCTCCTCCCAGGAGAGGGCTTCATATATAAATGAGGGACAGAGCGGCGAAGCAAAAATTTCGAGAGCCAGACGGTGAGTGGTTAGTTTTTCAAATGACTTTTGCAGTGATTGATCTCTGAGCAGAATTTGATCAAATTGCATTTGCCTGGGAAGGAAATCCGGGTCGGCGAAAGCTTTGGGCCAGAGCTTCTCTAGCAGCGCCAGGGCGGCCGTGAATGTCAGCGCTGTGGCTGTCGATGAAGATGTGAATGCGGCCTGTGGTCGGCCGCACAAATAAGTGGCGGCTCCAAATAACATAGCCGTGGTCAAATAGGAATTTTTTGCATGATCTGCATGATTTGCCTTCTGCAGCTGATGTTCCTGCCGCCAGGCGTGCAGGAGCACCCTCAGTTTACGTAGACCCTGTCCCGAGCATAAATAATGTTGCTTGACCTTTGGCAAGTAAGGCTTTTACCCTCAATCAACCTTTGGCGAGGAGATCCCGGTAGAGTACGATGGGGTTTTCGACGGTGGTCAGGGCGTTGGCTTTGGCCGCTTCTGCTGCGGAGAGCAAGAGGCCAAGCTCGAGGAAGTCTTCCGGCACGCAGGCGGCTCCGAAGGAGAGCGATAGGCTGCGTGCGTCTACACCCGTTGATAGCGGCGATTTCAAAAGAGCGGCCATGATTCTATTGGCAAAAACTCGGGCCCCTTCGCCCTTGGTATCGGGGCAGAGCAAGGCATAATCAAAGGCTTCATAGTGAGCTAGCAAGTCGTTGTGACGTTTGGTTTGCGATATGCGTAAAACAGCTTCGCGTAAGGCGTTGATGGGCAGCGGTTCTCTGATGGCAGCGTTCGGTCCTGACTTTACCCTCATCTCAAATACAATCACTGAAATAGGACTGCCTGAGCGGTGACCGCGGAAATATTCTTGTTCGAGGAAATAGAGAAAAGCAGGGAAGTTGAACATGCCGGTGTCGCCCCGACGCAGCGACATAATCACCGATTGAATAGCGGCACTGTCCACGGCCTTGGGTTCAAGCGGCGGTAGGTTGCCCTTTTTTGTGCCTTTAGTGAAAGCAGCCAGGCCGGTACTGAGCATGTTGCATATGATCGGCACCCAGGCGCTTTTCTTCAGCTCCATCTTGGCTATGAGTTCGTCGGCCGTCATCTTGTCGTCGATCATGTCGAAGAATTTGCGCTGTGGCGCGAAAGCCACAGGTATGGCCGGTGCAAGTATCTTTTTCAAGGCGGCGTCGTCGAGATTGTGCTGGGTTTTGAGCAAAACGCAATCTGTTTTGAAGCCCGAATTTTTGAGGAAACTGTGTTTGTCGAAGAGCTGTGCGCCCTGGATCATCAGTGAGTCCAGGTTGTCTGAAATCGTTTTCTTTTCGGTCTGCACCTTGGGTTGGAAGAAGAAGCGACCTTCTTTCCATGTGACAAGCTCATAGACGCATTCAGGGCCTTCCAGACCTGGGCTGGTGGCGTGAATCGGTTGCCCTTCGTTGAAGAAGACTTCGGCCGCACCCTCTTCGCTGTCTATTTCCAGGCGGCCGGTCATTTTGGCCAGATTGATGGATTGCAGCAGGGCCGATATTTGCACGAAGGCCAGGTCGCCGTTGAGAACGGTGCTGGAGCGGTTAAGTGAGCTTTCCTGGCCGACCATCGGGATGGGTATGGTGGCGCGTTGTTTTGTCACCGCCTCGGGCACATAGAAGAAGGCTTTTTCTTCGGCCGCGTCTTCCTTGTTGGCTATTACCTGGTTGCTGACGCGATTGGTGCCTTCGCGTTCGTTGAGGGATGCTTCGATGCGATTAAATACAAGCAGAGAGTCGCAGCTGGTGAATTCCCAAATCAGTTTTGTATCGCCGGCCGAAGCCACGTTCAAAATCCATTTTGGGTCACCGCCCATGGGGTCAGCATGGGCGGTGAGTTTATATTCGGAACCTTTGATCGACGAGGGCCAGATCACTTCGACTTGTTTGTCGAGGTTTTCCAGAGCCCAGGTGAGGATCTGGTGGATAGCTGTTGCAGTTGGGTTACCGGGCAAGATTTGGATGGATTTTGCCGAGTACTGCTTCTCTTTTTGCATTAACTGGGAAGCTCCCGACCTTTATACCTTCGCTTTAGCCATATCGAACGTGATGGCATGTTTAGCCATACGGTCGAAGGCTTCGGCCAATCTCTCTTTCTCTACGCACAGCGACATGCGGAAATACCCTTCGCCGCCCGGTCCATATGCCACACCCGGAGGAACTACAATGCCTGCCGTATCGAGCATGACATTGCTGAACTCTGCCGATGACATACCTGTCGGTGTGGGCAACCACATGTAGAAGGTGGCTTTGATCGGTTTGACAGGCCAGCCAAGTTTCTTCAGTCGTTCGACAGCAAGATCGCGGCGCTCGATGTAGAGGTTGTTGCAGAAGGTGATGTGGTCGGTCGGGCCGGTGAAACCGGCGATGGCAGCCATCTGTATAGCGCGGAAAATATCGGTGTCGATATTGGATTTGATCTGCCCGATGGCTTTGATTGCTTCGGCGTTGCCTATCGCAAAACCAATACGCCAACCGGTCATGTTGTAACTCTTCGAGAGAGAATGCAATTCGATGGCAATGTCCTTGGCGCCTTTTACTTCCATGATGGAAGGCGCTTTGTAGCCGTCGAAGGTCATTTCGGAATAGGCCAGGTCATGACAGAGAAGGATGTTGTGCTTCTTGCAGAAAGCCACGGCTTTTTCAAAAAATTTGAGATCGGCAATACCGGCAGTCGGATTGTTAGGGTAGCTGATCATCAAAAGCTTAGCTTTGTCCAGCACCGCCTGTGGTATCGTATCAAAATCGGGAAGGAAATCGTTTTCGGGAGTGAGGGGCATGAAGTAAGGCTCGCCGCCGGCCAGAATGGTCGATGTGCGGTAAACGGGATAGCCGGGATCGGGGATGATGTTAATGTCGCCCTGATCGATGAAGGCCATGATCGTGTTGTGCAGGCCTTCTTTTGAACCGATGAGCGAGGTGACTTCGGTGGCGGGATCGACATCGATGCCGAAACGTTTCTTGCACCACTCGGCAACTGCCGTCTTGTACTCTTTTGTACCGCCGAAGGGCGGATAATGATGATTGATAGGTTGTTCCAGAGCTTCGTGCATAGCGTCGACGATATGTCTGGGGGTCGGCTGGTCGGGATCGCCAATGCCCAGATTGATAACATCTACGCCGCGAGCTTGAGCCGCCTGGCTCTTCTTAGCTATCTCCGCGAAGACGTAGGGTGGAATCGACTTGAGTCTTTTAGAAACTTCCATTTTGGTGTGACCTTTGATAACGGTGTTTGCCCTGTCCGAGGGCCA
>Ga0105248_10002189_pt1 | contig 21624 bp, 16 predicted proteins | sample KBSS34metaG_FD_81524 | JGI IMG/M metagenome (GOLD analysis project Ga0105248, IMG submission 81524) | Switchgrass rhizosphere microbial communities from Kellogg Biological Station, Michigan, USA - KBS S3-4 metaG | ecosystem: Host-associated > Plants > Roots > Rhizosphere > Soil | place...
CGCGAGGATGCTTCGGCTCTGCGTCATTTTGGGTGCGCTTTCTGTTGTCGCGTTTGCCTATTACACAGCGGCATATTCGGTTCTAACTTCCACCCTCCAATTTCCGCCACGTGCGATCGGCATTCTCATTGGAGGAGCCGTTTGGGTGACAGTCATTGGAATCGCGGCGTGGATTGGTTTGCGATCCGAGGGGCTCAATGCCAGGGATATTTCCAGAAAAGCCTTTCAGCAGCCTCGCTGGTGGCGATCGTGGTACCCGCGTGCGTTTCGACGCCCAGGCGACGTATGGAGTCGCCTGCCAAAAGAACTCCAGCGATTTCGCATCTATCGCAGCCTCCTGCAGGTGTATGCGTTTGCGGTCCTGATTCCCTCGTTGCTGCTGTTCCGTCGTTCGTCGGCAGTATTGCTGATGCTCTCGCTGATTCAGTTCGCCTTCATGGTAGTGGTGTTCATTGCGCGTTTCCGCGCGACCAGGTTCGTGCGCGCGAAGACCAGCGCAACCGCGGCCGAGGCGTCCGCACTTCTGACGACGTCCACCTGGGGCGTTTCGGTATGGCGGCGACCGCCAGCTTCGAGCCTGCTGAACGGCCCAGGAGATCATCGTTTCCGGAGCGATCCCACACCGGACAGCGAACTTCCCGCCTCCGAACGTCCGACTCAACTCTGACCTCTGGCACTACAATTCTGTCGGCCGCAGTTCCATCGATGAATCCATCCAGTGAATTACAGTTGACAGAAGATCCAGCGTAAATGACGATTGCGGCGAGGGCACGATGGCGTGCTCCCCGCGACAGAGACGTCTTCAATTCCAACCGGAGTTGAAGACTCTTTTTTTGGACAGCGAAGTCTATTTCGACACTGACGTCCACAGGTCCTCTCGTAGCGAGTGCCTTGTGGGCGTTTTTTATTTCTCGAAGTATCGAACCACCAAACATAGGAGAAAACATGTCTTACTTGAAACGTTGGATGGGACTTGCTGCCATGGGACGCTGCTTTGCTCTGCTCATCGTGATGAGCTTTGCACAAATCGCCATGGCACAGTCGACTCTGTTCAACATTCCTTCAACGGACGTCGTCGCCGCGAAGAAGGTGTATACGGAGTTCGACTATTTAGCCAATCTGCCCAAACAGGATTCCGGTATGTTCCAGTTGTTTGTTCCGCGCGCTGTGGTTGGCGTCGGATCCAACATTGAGGCGGGAGCGAATTTCCTGATTGCCCACACACCGGACACGACAAACACCTACTTTCAGCCGAACATCAAATGGAAGTTTCTAAATAGCGAAATGAAGGGTCTGGCCGGTTCCGGCGGAATCGTCTGGTATACGCCGATGAATAATCGCGAGGGAGTGGACAGCTACGGATTGCTCTACGGAAACTTCAGCAAGAAGTTCACCGGAACCTACGGGCCTCGTCTGACGATGGGACCATACGGCATTGTCGGAGCCAGTGATGCCTATATCGGAACCAAAGCCGGAGCAATCATCGGTCTGGAACAGCCGGTTCATCCCAGGATGACAATCGTCGCAGACTGGTTCAGCGGAGTCAGCGGCTTTGGATATTTCACTCCCGGTGTGTCCGTGACGCTTCCACACAGCAGCCTGTTGAACGTCGGATATAGCATCGGTAACGACAGCTACGAGAGTGGGAACAACAACCGCGCTCTCTTTATCTATTACGGAATCACACTCAACTGATCGGGCATGTCGACATTTGTGTCATCGATCCGCAGTTCTCGGACACAAATGAATATTGCCTTTGCGATTACCGGCGTGCGATAAGTCGGATGGTTGCTGGCGCAGGATGGCAAAGGCAATCGAAGATGAGATCCTTCAGCTTCCCCCGAGACTGGATGGATTTTGACAGGAACGCCCCGCAATGCTTCGCCCCCGTCGCATTGCGGGGCGTTTTTTATGGGGTCGGACCGGTGGGAAAAAGGTCTCAGACACGTCAGCCCCTTTTTACTGGTTTATACTGACAGGGATATGGATTCTGAACTTAACTCCACTGTCGGGCTCCGCTCCCGTTTCCTCCAGTTCTTCAAGGAAAAGGGACATGCCATTATTCCGAGCGCCAGCATTATTCCGGAGAACGATCCCACGGTCCTCTTCACGACTGCTGGCATGCATCCGCTCGTTCCTTACCTTCTTGGCGGCAAACATCCCGCCGGTGTGCGTCTGGCCAATGCGCAGAAATGTGTCCGCACCGGCGACATCGATGAAGTTGGGGACAACCGTCACCTGACCTTCTTCGAGATGCTCGGCAACTGGTCGCTTGGAGATTATTTCAAACGCGACTCCATCGCCTGGTCCTTCGAGTTCCTGACGTCGCCGCGCTGGCTAAACCTTCCGGCGGAAAAGATTTTCGTCACGGTCTTCGAAGGTGACTCCGACGCGCCCCGGGATGACGAGTCCATCCTCCTCTGGCAGGACGTCTTCAAAACGCGCGGCATCGAAGCCCGATTGAACGAGCGCATATTCGCCTATCCCAAAGCCAGGAATTGGTGGGGTCCCGCCGGTCAGACCGGCCCATGCGGTCCCGATACCGAAATCTTTTTCAATACCGGCCGTCCCCACGACAATCGCTTCGGTGCGGAGTGCCACCCGAACTGCGACTGCGGCCGCTTCATCGAGATCTGGAACAACGTCTTTATGGAGTACAACAAAACCGCGACGGCGACTTTCGAGCCGCTCTCGCAGCGCAACGTCGACACCGGGATGGGACTCGAGCGTACGGTTGCGATGCTTGGCGGCTTTCAGACGGTCTTCGAGATCGATACTTTCCAGGCCATTCTCAAGGCCATAGGCGATCGCTGCGGGAAATCGTACGGCCAGAATGAAACCGACGACATTTCGATGCGCGTCATCGCGGATCATATCCGCACTTCAACCTTTATTATTGGTGATTCTCACGGTGTATCTCCTTCGAACGTCGACCAGGGATACATCCTGAGGCGCTTGATCCGCCGTGCCGTTCGCAACGGCCGCATGCTCGGCATCGAAGGCGTCTTCACCTCGAAGATCGCCGTGGTCGTCATCGATCTCTTTAATGATGCCTATCCGGAACTGCTCAGAAATAAGGGCCGCATCATCGGCGATCTGGATGCCGAAGAGGATAAATTCATTCGGACACTGCAGAACGGCCTCAAGGAAGTCGAACGCGTCCGCAAGGAGCTCGGTGAGAACGTACTCGTGCCGGGTGATACCGCCTTCTACCTCTACGAGTCCTTCGGTTTCCCGATGGAGCTCACCGAAGAAGTGCTCGGCAGGAAAGTCGATCGCGCCTCGTGGGATGCCGCGATGAAGGCGCATCAGAATCTCTCGCGCCAGGGCGCCGAAAAGAAATTCAAGGGCGGCCTCGCGGATCATTCCTGGGCCTCGACCCGATATCACACGGCCACCCACCTTCTGCACAAGGCGCTCCGCAACGTTCTTGGCGAGAATGTCGAACAGAAGGGAAGCAACATCACGGCCGAAAGAATGCGCTTCGATTTCTCCCACCCGACCAAGATGACGCCGGATGAGATCCGGAAGGTTGAGGACCAGGTGAATGAAGCCATCGCACGTGATTTTGAAGTGCACTACGAGGAGATGACGGTGGCCGAAGCCAAGGCCAGAAAAGCCATTGGACTGTTTGAAGACCGTTACGGCGATAAGATCAAAGTCTACGTCGTCGGGGATTTCTCGGCCGAGATCTGCGGCGGTCCCCATGTTGCCCACACCAACCAGATCGGCAAGTTCAGGATCGTCAAAGAGGAGGCGAGCTCTGCCGGCGTCCGCCGCATCAAGGCGGTGGTGGAAGACATCGGACCCGGGGGCCAACCATTAGGGGCAGAGTCCGAACCCGCCGGAAAGAAGTCCGCTCAACCGGCCTGATGCATTGTGGCGCGCATATATGATCCGCGCAAAACAGTACCTTGTTCGAGGACGGGTTCAAGGCGTCGGCTTTCGATGGTTCGTGCGGCGTGCTGCAGACCGACTCGGGATAGTTGGTGATATACGCAATCTCCCGAGTGGTGATGTCGAAGTTCGAGCGCAGGCGGACGAATCGGTTCTCGATCTCTTCAAACGGGAATTACAAAGTGGTCCGCCGTCCGCGGAAGTCGGTGAAGTGATTGAGCAGGATTTGCAGGTAACCGACAGGTATTCTTCATTTCAAATCGGCTGAGTCACCGCCAGTCCTTCTTTCACTTATCCCTGGTCCATTCCGTGACGTTGTTGACCTTCTGGCCCTGCGCGTTCGTGCCGGTGACGGTTTCCACGCGCGACTTTCCGTCCTTTGCATAAACGGCCTTGATCGACGTCGTCACTTTTCCACCCTTCTTATTCGTAATCTCGATGTTGTAATCATCGATCTTTTTCACCGAGACCACGTCGCGACTGGCATCGCCCGTAACGGGATAGTCTTTACCGTCAAACTTCGCGGTCCATTCAAAGTGAACTTTCTGACCGTCGGCCTCGACCCGGTCGGAAACCACTTTCATTCCACCGTCCACGGCACTGATTACAGCGATCTGACTTTTGGGTGTCACTCCAGGGCTGTATTTGGATTTCGCGATGTCGAGTTTCCAGGTTCCCACGAAGGCGGGCTTTGCCGGAGTCTGGGCTACAGCACGGATGGAAGTGAAAACAATTAACAACAGCATGCCGAAAGCAGGGGCGCGCTTCATCATCATCTCCTTGGAAGAATATTTCGGAACGATGCGAATATTGCGTGGAAGCATAGTCGAACTCGAGAGCACCTTCAATTATAAGGTGGGATTTGGAATGCGTTGAACGCCGAGGAGTGAAAGCCATGCAAGCGTACACATGGGAAACAGTAGCAGAAGAACAACTGACGGACAGCATTCGAAGACGCATGATCGTGGGAACCAGGGAAATGCTCGTCCGATGGGAATTCCAAAAGGGTGCCCTTGCAGCACGGCACAATCATCCGAACGAGCAGATCGTCATGATGATCGAGGGGAAGCTTCAGTTGACAGTCGGAAACACCAGCATGACGATGATGCCGGGCGACATCGTCGTCATTCCTCCTGACGTCCCCCACGAAGCCCTCGCCCTGGAAGACACCGTGGTTCTCGACATCTTTAGTCCACCGAGGGAAGATTTTCTCGCTGGCGATCGGCCGAGTTACCTGATCCAGGGGCGTTAGAACCTTGGCTATGACCGATCTGGTCACTCGGTTCACATACTACCCAACTCTGACGGTCGACGATCGGTACTGGTACTTCCGGAGCTGCGCGTTCGACGAGTTCGACAGCAAGCCCCAGCCGGGATGTCAAAAAATGATTCGGCTGGTGAATTCCTTGAAGTTCTGAAATTCGTTTAACGCGTTTCCGCGTACGCCTTTTCGACCCAGGCCGGAGGGTCTGGCTCGCCTTTGTTGGGGAGTCCCTTGGTTTGCGACCAGCGGTGTATCCAGGAGAATCCTCCGCGTCCCACGTAGGATTCCGGCTGCGAATATGCAGGATCCTCAAGAGCCTGGCGCAATGTGACAAACGAGTAGCCGCGTCGCTTGAACATCGCAAGGAGTTCCGGCATCAGATCCGCGTTCAGTTGGCTCGCATGGATAAGGAGAATCTGCGGGATTTCGCGGCCTACCACGTCGACGGACCGCTGCTCGAAGAAGGCGACGACCGATTCCATGTATGGGACGTATTCCTTCCTGACGCGATCGCGAAACTCCGGGCGTGTATAGAGGGCTGCGAATTCGTAGTCGGCATCGTCCAGGGTAACCGGCGCGACGCGATAGCCGTGCTCGTCGAGGAATTTCTGCAGCTGTTGCTTCGTTTCGAGTGTCGGGCCGGTGTGTAGATAGGGATGTCGAAAAAACTCCAGCTTCTTCCCTTGAGCCGCCAGAGCGGCGCGCGTGATGGGCTCGCCTTCCAGAATTTCGGCAGTAAACGCATCCAACGGGACGTTATTGATGTCGGGATGCGAATATGCGTGATTTCCCAGCTCTGCACCCGACTCCAGCCACATGTCCAAAATTTCGCGGAGGCCGTCATTCCCCAGCTGATGCCTGCCCTCATTGACGAATCCGATGACGGGAATGGACGCATTGCGAAACGGCTGAAGGAGCTTCCGTGTCATGTCGCGGACAGCGGCAAGCTCAGACGCGCCCCCATCGCGTCCGCGCGGAAGATCGTCAATGGTAATGGCGACCTGTCGCGTCTGTGCGGCAGCACTGATGCTGAAGAAGAGGAACGTTATCCATACGATGAAATACCGGGCTCGAAACATGTCGCCTATTATCCTCTGGGTTTCCAGATTCTATGTTCTCGTTTGCATTGGAAGCTCGTGCAGAATCATCCACGACGTCCCGAATCGATCTCGCAGTTGAGCGAAGCGCGAAGCAAAGAAGGTCTCCTGCATTTTCATGAAGATTTCGCCACCTTCCGAAAGCAAGGCATACACGCGTTCGGCTTCGCTATCACTGTCGACAAGGAGGGACAAGTAAACGCTGCGCATCGGTTGAAAGCGAGCCGCCGGAACATCGCTGGCCATCAGGACGGTTTCTCCAATCATCATTCTTGCGTGCAGGATCGTGTTCTTCGCTTCCGGCGACGCCTGGCTGGGATCGGGCATATCCCCGTGTTTCATCATGATCAGAATCTTGCCGCCCAGGTTCTTTTCGTAGAAGTGGAAAGCTTCGGCACAGTTGCCGCCGTAGTTAAGGTATGTATTCAATTTCATCGGCGATTTCTCCTTCTTACTTGTCGTTCTAATTCTTTGAACCCAAACTTGACAGATACTGTGTGAACTCGCAAGACGTCATGATGAGGAAATCCAGTTGGACGCAAAAATAGATTGGAACAAAGCGTTGAAGCCGCTCTTTCAGAAATACAAAGGACGGAAGCATCCGCTCGAATACAAGAATCCTTATCAGTTGCTCGTGATGGTTGTGCTCTCCGCACGCGACTCCGATCGCAATATCAACGCTCTGGCTCCTTCGCTCTTCGAGAAATTTCCTACTGTGGAGGAGCTTGCGAGAGCGAAGCCGGCGCGTCTCTATCCGTTTATCCGGCGGGTCCGGAATTTCAGGAATAAGGCGAAGTGGCTGACGGAAACTGCGAAGAAGATCCTACATGAAAGCGAAATCCCGACAACGCTCGAGGAACTGACGCAATATGCCGGTATCGGACGAAAATCCGCCAATGTCATCATGAGCCAGATGAACGCACCGGCAGAAGGTGTGATCGTGGACCTTCATACCGTCCGTGTTGCTCCGCGGCTTGGCATCGCCAGCGGGACGAATCCTGAGAAAATCGAAAAACAACTGATGGCAGAAGTGACACGGAAGAACTGGCATGTTCTTGGTATGTCGCTGACGTATCTCGGGCGGGAAATCTGCCGTCCATCGAATCCGAAATGTCTGGAATGCGTTATGAACAAAGTATGCCGGTATTACAATATGCAGACTGCCAATTCCCCGCAAAGCAACTAAAATACGGGTCGAGGTGGACGGCCTTAGAGCCGCCCCTTCAGGCGACCAGAGGAAAACATGCATAGGATTTTCCATCCGTCCGATTTCACACCGGCCAGTGAAGTGGCTTTCGCTCACGCGCTGAAACTTGCGCTGAAGTCGAAGGCGGCGCTTGAGATCGCCCATGTGGAACGGCATCTCGACGGGACCGAGGCCGATTATCATTGGACCGATTTTCCCGGCACCCGCGCGACCCTGGCACGTTGGGGCGTTCTTCCAAGCGGGGCGGCGCGGGAAGACGTGTTAAAGATCGGCATCGACGTAAAAAAAATTGTCCTCGAAGGCAAGGATCCTGTGGCCTCGATGCTGACTTACTGCCGCCGTCATCCACCCGATCTGCTGGTCCTGGCATCTCACCATCGCGAAGGCCTTTCGCGTTTGTTGCACCATGAGATTGCCGTGCCTCTGGCGCGACAGTCGCGCGCGATGACGCTGTTCGTTCCTCAGGACGGACGTGGATTCGTATCCAATGAAAATGGAGCGGTGACACTGCGGCGAATTCTTATACCTGTCGATCACATGCCCAACGCTCAGACCGCGTTGAATGAGGCGCTCGTTTTGACGAACGAACTGGGAATTTCTCCTGCCGAATTCCGTCTCCTGCATGTGGGCTCCGGTAACGGGATGCCCGCTCTCGAGCTGCCCGAGTGGCCGGACTGGAAATTTGAAAAGCATTCTGTCAATGGCGACGTCGTCGACCAAATTCTCCACGAAGAGGCCGAATGGTTTCCGGATCTCATGGTGCTGGCAACGCAGGGACATCGGGATTTTCTCGACGCGCTTCGCGGAAGCACAACCGAACGCGTGCTTCGAGCGGCGCGCTGTCCGGTCCTCACCATTCCAACATAATCAAGGAAGGCACCTTTGAAGACCATTTTCCGTGCGGCTCTCGCGTTCCTGGTACTGGCAGGCTTGACGTTGGCGCAGGGGCAGCGCAGCGCGCCGCAACCCTTGCCGCTGCCTCCGGCGATTCCAGCGCCGAAGGACGTTGCTTATCCCGGAGTCATCCGCCTCGAAGTCGATGCGACGGACCTGGTTCATCGCGTGTATCACATCCAGCAAACGATACCTGTTGCGAACTCCGGGCCGATGGTGCTGCTGTACGCACAGTGGATTCCGGGCACTCACTCTCCGGACGGGCCACTGCACAACTTCGCCGCACTCCGCATTCGTGCGGGAGGGAAGTCGTTGCCATGGACACGCGATACCGTGGATGTCTATGCATTTCACGTCGATGTTCCATCGGGCGTAAAAACTCTCGAGATTGAATCCCAGTACCTGACTCCGGTCGAAAGCTCGCAGGGCGGCCCGACGATCACACCCGAAATGCTGCGGCTCGACTGGTACGCGACAGCTCTCTATCCCGCTGGATATTACACACGGCAGATTCAATTCGATGCCAGTCTGAAGCTCCCAAACGGCTGGCAATTCGGCACGGCTTTGGACGTGGCCTCCGGGAATGCGGTAAATATCCGTTTCAAGACGGTATCGTTCGAGACCCTGGCAGACTCACCCGTAATCGCGGGAAGGCATTTCAGGAAGATCGAACTCGATCCGGGGGGCCGCTCGCGTGTGACGCTCAACGTGATGGCCGACGAACCTGAATTTCTCGAGGCCAGTCCGAAAGTCCTGGAAATCCATCGCGAGCTCGTGCGTCAGGCGGACCGGCTTTTCGGTGCGCGGCATTTTGACCACTACGATTTCCTGCTTTCGCTCAGCGATCGACTTGGTACAAAAGGGATCGAGCATCAGCGTTCCAGCGACAACGGAACGGGTCCAAAGTATTTCTCCACGTGGGACACCGTCTTTATCAGCCGTGATCTGCTTGCTCACGAATTCACTCATTCGTGGAACGGAAAGTATCGACGACCCGCGGATCTGTGGACGCCAAACTTCAACGTGCCGATGCGCGACTCCCTGCTTTGGGTCTACGAAGGTCAGACGCAATACTGGGGCCAGGTTCTCGCCGCGCGTGCGGGTTTCCTGACAAAGCAACAGACACTGGACAATCTTGCCGGCATTGCAGCGCAGTACGACGCGCGCGCCGGTCGGCTCTGGCGCAGTCTTCAGGACACGACCAACGATCCCATCATTGCCAGAAGGCGCGCCATCCCATGGACCAGCTGGCAGCGCAGCGAAGATTACTATTGGGAAGGATTGCTGCTCTGGCTGGATGTCGACACGTTGATTCGCGAACGGTCCTCCGGCAAACGCTCACTGGACAATTTCGCCCACGCATTTTTCGGGATCAATGACGGAGATTGGGGACAGCTCACCTACACCTTTGATGACGTCGTCCGCGCACTGGACATGGTGGAACCGTACAACTGGTCCGTCTTTCTGCGGGAGCGCCTGGATGAAATTTCGCCGCGCGCTCCGCTCGATGGTCTTGCGCGAGGCGGCTACAAACTGGTGTATAGCGAAACACCAACCGACTATGCCAGGGCCGAAGAGAGCCGCCGCAAGGTGACGGATCTTTCCTACTCACTGGGCGCCACCGTCGACGGTTCTGGAAAATTCACATCGGTCCTTTGGGATGGACCTGCATTCCGTGCCGGATTCACCACTGAAGTTCAGATTGTTGCCGTCAACAATGTCGCATTCGATGGCGACAAACTGAAGACCGCGGTGAAGGGAACCAAAGGGAATGGTCCATCCGTCGAGTTGCTGGTGAAGCAAGGAGATCGTTACCGTACCGTGCGCCTCGACTATCACGATGGGCTGAGGTATCCGCGTCTGGAGCGGATCGACGCGGCTCCTCGCCTGGACGACATCCTCAGCCCGCGCTAACCCATTTCCGTGGTGGCGTCAGAGTTGGAAAACTCGTTATTCTGTCTGGATGCTTAGAGCTGGAATTGTCGGTCTGCCCAACGTCGGTAAATCCACATTGTTCAACGCGGTCACTCGCAACCGAAAAGCGGAAGCGGCCAATTATCCGTTCTGCACCATCGAGCCCAACGTGGGCATGGTGACGGTGCCGGATTCCCGTCTGGAAGTTCTTAGGAAGATTGCCGGTACCCACGTCGTCATCCCCGCTGTGATTGAATTCGTCGATATCGCCGGTTTAGTCAAGGGTGCCAGCCAGGGAGAGGGGCTCGGCAATAAGTTCCTGACACACATTCGCGAAGTGGATGCGATCGTACAAGTCGTCCGCTGCTTTGAAGATGGAGACGTCCTGCATGTGTCCGGTTCCGTGGATCCCGTGCGCGACATTGAAGTCATCAACACCGAGCTGATGCTCGCGGATCTGGATACCGTCAGGAATAAACGCGAAAAGATTGCCCGGGACGTCAAACGGGGAGACAAAACTGCGACTGTTGAAGACGCCGTACTGGCCAAAATCGAATCCGCTCTGGACGCAGGGAGACCGGCGCTAACTGTGGATCTGACGAAGGAAGAAAAGATCATCTCCGCGACATTCTTTCTGCTTTCAGACAAACCCACGATCTTCGCCTGCAATGTGAAGGATACCGATCTTGCGATAGCCGATATGAACCCGCATGTGATGAAGGTCCGCGAATATGTGGGCACGCACCTGTCCTGCGAAGCGGTTGTGGTGAGCGCACAGATTGAGAGCGATCTGATCGACCTTGCGGAGGATGAGGCCAACAGCTTTCTCAAGGATCTTGGAGTTAAGGAGAGTGGAATGGGTCCGTTGATCCGAGCGACTTATCATCTGCTGGGGTATCAAACGTATTTCACGGCTGGGGAGAAAGAAGTGCGGGCCTGGACCATCCATATCGGCGACGTCGCTCCAAAGGCGGCCGGCGTCATTCATTCCGATTTCGAACGCGGGTTCATCAAGGCCGAAACGGTGGCGTACCAGGATCTTGTCGAATGCGGGTCCATCGCAGTGGCGCGGGAGAAGGGCTTGTACCGGATGGAAGGAAAGACCTACGTGGTCGCCGACGGCGACGTCATGCTGTTCAAGTTCAACGTGTAGAAAACGTGTGATTGCTCCTCCTGGACAGATATGCCTGGCCAGCAGGGGTGATCCCGCACCTGCGAGACAATCCACAAAGCTTCCTTGACAACATCGTCGCGAACATCATATTTTGCGCGCATTACAATTTCTCGAAGCTCACGTCGGAACTATTCCCGGGGGGGGACCATGCGAAGACTATTTGTATTGGTGATGGCGTTGGTTTTGGTGTCCGCGCAGGCATTTGGCCAGTCGACATACGCCACGGTCAGCGGAACCGTTTCGGATAAGTCCGGAGCTATATTGCCAGGCGTATCGATGACCGCGACCAACACCGCCACCGGCGTCGTGACAACGGTGCTCAGCAATGAAGCCGGTGCCTTCAATATTCCCAGTCTCCTTCCAGGACCCTACACGATTTCGGCCGAGTTGACGGGTTTTCAAAAGGCGAACTATACCAACGTTACTCTTGGAAACGCTCAACAGGTCCGCCTCAATTTCACGTTGCAGGTGACGACGCAGTCGCAGCAGGTTGAAGTCTCGGTTGCGGCTGACACGGCAATTGCAACATCCAGCGCGTCGATTGGTGAAGTTCTCTCGCAACAGAAGGTCAGCGATCTGCCGATCGTCGGAAACAACATCCTGAGCTTCCTCACGTTGATGCCAGGCGTTCGTATGAACGACGACGGTGTTACTGGAACGTTTGCCGGTCTTTCCGCCGACAAGATTAACGTGCAGCGGGATGGTGTCGATGCCAGCGCTTCCGCTCGTTACGTTCAGGCGGGTGCACAGACCGCAACCTTCGTCGCTCCCGACCTGGTCGGCGAAGTGCGCGTGATCATCGCACCGGTCGACGCCGAATTGGGTCGAGGAAACGGCCAGGTTCAGTTCCTGACGCGGTCCGGAACAAATCAGTTTCATGGTGCAGGGGTGTGGTTCGTGCGAAACACGGCGCTTGACGCCAATACCTGGACCAACAACAGGCAGATCGACTCCAGGACAGGAGCCTGGAAACCGACGACGCCGGATTGGGCCAACCTCCATCAGCTGACCGGAAGCATTGGCGGTCCAATCATCAAGAACAAGACATTCTTCTTTGCGTTGTACGACCAATACATCGTCGGAGCTCGCACGACGCAAAACCCGGTCGTACTCACGCCGTGCGCGCGCAATGGGATTTTCCGTTACTTCGACGGCTGGAACAACGGCAACGTGACTGCCGCAACGGTTCTGGGAGCCACTCCGACAACGGCGGTCGTGGATGCCCTCGGCAACCCCGTACCCCCGTTAACAAACCCCACCGGTGGCCCCACGGGCCCGCTGCGTTATGTCAGCGTGTTTGGCCCCGTGACGAATACCCCGACACGGCCGGACTGTTCGGATGCGATCGTCAACCCCGGTACGAATTTCGATCCCAACCGCAAAGCTTTGGACACGACGGGATATGTCACGAAGGTCCTCGGACAAATTCCAACGCCGAACAATTATGACGTCGGCGACGGCCTCAATACGGCCGGTTACCGTTGGGTGCGGCCGGAAAAGAACGGGACCGAAAACATTTTTGGCTTTAATGGAAATCTGGCCCGCAAGCAGATCAATACCAAGATTGATCACACGGTCAACAACCAGAACAAGCTCGGCGTGTCCTACACCTACGAAGATTCGTCCGGCAATGCAAACTATTCGACCCTGCCGAATGGATTCCAGGGCAGCGTCTTCCGGCATCCTCAAACGCTTTCGGCCACCTTCACGTCGACCTTGTCGTCCACAATTATCAACGAAGCTCGATTCGGCATGCGGCGGACCGGGTCGAATACGTATAACGCTCTCAATGAACCTTCCACGGGAGCCGAGGCTACTGCGTTTCTGCCGAACTACAACGGATATCCTGTACTGCCCGCGTTGTCGGCCGGTGCCATGAGTGGAAGCGGGTTTCTCGGCGGCGGCAGCACGAGCTCTTATCTGGACACAACCGTCCTGTGGACGTACGGCGATTCGTTGAGCTGGACAAGAGGGCGTCATACATTCAAGGCCGGCGGGGAAATTCGTCGTGGAAACTCGCTCGGCTACGACGCGGGCATTGCTCCGACGACGGTACCGCGCACCGCCAGCGGCGATGCGCCCGGCGCCGCTGTTTCGACGGCCGCCATCAGTGGAACAGTCATTCCCGGAGTACCGGGCACCCCCACCGTTCCCGGGCTGGCGGGCTCTCCCACCACCGGAAATAATCTGGCGATGCGCCAGTTGCTGAACTTTATGTCTGGATCGCTGGCCAGCGTGACGCAGCTTCGTTTCATGCAGGACCCGACCAAACTGGATACCTTCGATGATTACAAGACGTACCCATGGCGCGTGCGCGACTTTCACAATAACGAAGCCAGTTTGTACATCAAGGATGACTGGAAGATTCAGAAGAACCTGACACTCAATCTCGGTTTGCGCTGGGACTACTTTGGAGTCCCGTACGAAACACATGGATTGATGGCGGCCGCTTCCGGCGGACCGGAAGCGATCTGGGGAATTTCGGGAACCGGATTTTCAGACTGGATGAAACCCGGCGTTCGTGGGACGGACACCAGAAGCGTGTACGTTGGGAAGAACTCTCCGAACTCCAGCACACCGTGGTACGAGAACGACTACAACAATTTCGGACCGGCCATTGGGTTTGCCTGGGAAGTTCCGTGGTTTGGACAAGGCAAGACGACCGTTCGTGGCGGATATCAGGTGACGTACCAGATTGGCCAGTCGGGGAACAATATCTTCCAGGAGCAGGCGGTGCCTGGAAGTACAGACAGCATCACCTATGCGGGCGATAGCAGTGTCACCTACATCGATTTGGCAAAGCTGCCTTCGATCATTCCTGCGCCGTCGACCCTTTTGCCGATGCAACCCGTCCCCACGACGTCGCGTTCGCAGCAGGTCTACAATCCGGAAAAAGGCGTTGTGACGCCCTACACGCAGAACTTGACGCTTTCGGTCACGCGGAGCTTGTCCAGAGCGGTGACCCTGGACCTTCGCTATGTGGGAACTCTGTCGAGAAAACAGTGGAATCCCGTCTTCAACATCAATATCCCCAATTTTCTTTATAACGGACTTGCGGGCGCGTTCGACGCGGCGCGTTCCGGAGGGGAGTCCGCGCTGCTGGATCAGATCTTCAACGGAATCAATCTGGGTGCGGGTACCGTTGGATCGGGCGGCTTTACCGGCGCCGCAGCGCTTCGAGCCGACAGCCGTTTCAATACCAATCTTGCAAACGGAAATTATTCCGCGGTTGCTGCGACGCTTAACACGTTGAACTACACGGCAGCCTTGAATCCAACGCTGCCGGCCTTTGGGCCGGGCGTCCAGGGCATGGTCCTGAAAGTCAATGGATTTCCGGATAACTTCATCGTCGCCAACCCCCAGTATGGAGTTGTGAATCTGATTACCAACGACTACAGCACCAACTATCATTCGCTGGAAGTGCAGGGAACCTTGCGGCCCGTGCATGGCTTGAGCATCCAATCCACATGGACATGGAGCAAGAACCTCGGAACCGGTGGTCCCTTCGGACTCGGACCGACGTTCACCAATCCGGTGGATCGGCACGCCGATTATTCCATTCAAACCGATACCCGGGTGCAGGATTTCCGAACCAATGCGACGTTCGCGTTGCCCATCGGTCCGAATAAGCTTTTCTTCGGTTCGAGTTCGGGAATCGTGGCTCGGATCATCGAGGATTGGCAGACCAGCGCCGTCTTCAACGTGAACAGTGGCGCGCCATTGACGGTCACTGCCAATAACTCGCTGTATGGAAACGCCCGGCCCGACATTGTGGGTCCATTCCCAACCGATGATGCGAAAGTTACCTACGAGGGAACGCCGGCAGCGAGCGGGTCCTACTGGGAACCGGGGACCTTCGGGACTATCCGAGATCCTCAATGTGCGACGCTCGCGACCAACCTTCAGAGTCTTTGCTCACTCAATGCGATCACCGATGCGAAAACCGGACAGATCCTTCTGCAGAACGCCAAACCCGGGACGGTCCCGACAATGGGTATCGGATCGGTGTTTGGTCCGGGACGATGGAGGTTCGATATGAATCTCAGCAAGTCGATTCGTCTCTCGGAATCCAAGAGCCTGCAGATCCGGTTGGACGCCGCCGATGTACTGAATCATCCAGAGCCCAATACACCCTCACTCAACCTTACTGGTAACGCCGCAACGACCTTCGGCTTGATTTCCGGCAAGAGCAATCTGCATCGTCAATTGCAGGCGCAGCTTCGTTTCAGCTTCTGATGGAGTGACCTGTCAAGGTTGCGAACGGACTGTTTCTTTTTCCGGCCTTCCTCGAATAGAGGAAGGCCGGTTTTGATATTCGCGGGTCAGAACCGCGACAGCCGTGATCCATAGGGAGCTGCCTCGCGCCGCGACGCGATCGCAGATCATGGACCAGCTCTCCGCAGCGAATGCTGGCTGCGGTGCTTCAGCGGCAGCAGCTATTGCCCAGATAAATCCCAGCAGTTCGCGCCCGACTGCAGCAAAAATCTGGAGTTTGTTCTTTCCTCGAGCTTCGAGTCGCGCGATTACCGCGAATCAGGAGTTGGTCGCTGCTTATTGACTAAAGATCCCTCTCCCGCCTCTGGGAGAGGGTGGCCCGAAGGGCCGGGGTGAGGGGTCCCCCATGAAAAATCACCCGGTTCTTCGCATCACCAGCCGCCGAAGAAGTGTGATAAAAACTTCACCCATGCGTATTGATACCTGGACCCGTCGCGACGTATTGAAGACCGCAGCAACTCTTGCCTGGGCCATACCCGCATTTGCACAGGGGCGCGGCGCTGCTCCCCAAACCGGAACTCAACTGATCCTGCTCGGCACGCAAGGCGGCCCGGGCCTCAACGCCAATCGGACCCAATCGTCCACTGCCGTGACTGTCGACGGCCGCACCTACCTCGTGGACTGCGGATATGGCGCTCTCAAATCCGCTGCCCAGGCTGGACTGACTCTTGGCGTGATCTCCAACGTCTTCATCACGCACCTTCATGATGACCACACGGCGGATATCGCCGCCCTGCTCGCCCTCAAATGGACGGCATCACAGACACCTGGTGAGGCCACCATTTACGGACCTTACGGCACGGCCGCCATGGTGGACGCGGCAATCGCATTCTCGAAAGCCAATGTCGAAATTCGAAAAGTGGATGAAGGACGGACAGTGGATCCAAAGACGATCTTCCATGGCCGCGATCTGACCGCGCCAAAAATCACCGAGGTCTTCAAGGATGATCGACTGACGGTGCTGGCCGTCGAGAACACGCACTTCCCGGATCGGGCCAAGGCGAAAATGGATTACCGCTCGCTCTCTTACCGATTCAACACGCCCACACGCTCTATCGTGTTTTCGGGAGACACGGCCTACTCCGAAAGCCTGATCGAACTCGCGCGCGGTGCAGACGTATTTGTGTGCGAGGTCAACGGCAACCCGCCTCCTGCGAATGCGCAGAACAATACCGAAAGCATCGCCCGACACGTGGCCGAAACGCATTCCACTCCCGCCGACGTCGGCAAGATGGCCGCTGCCGCCAAAGTCAAGATGGTGGTCCTCAGCCATCAGGTGGGTGGAGGACGTGGCGGAAACAACGATCCCCTGACTGCCGATCTCAAGAAGTATTTCAGCGGCGAAGTTATCGTCGGCGCCGATCAAATGCGTCTCTGAAAGCGAATTGTTTTGAGCGGCAGGCCTCAGCTCCCATGAAAATTCGTATGAGATCGCTTCGATTGCTGTTTGTGATCGCGCTGGTTTCATCCCAGGCCTTCGCTCAGATGGCGACGCCAACCGGGCATGAAATCAATGCCAGCGTCGGTAGCTACAAGTATGTTGAGCCCGACACGACGAGCATCTCGATCCACGGGCCCAAATTCGGCGCCGAATATACGGGCACACTGTCTCTCAGTCGGAGCCGGCACTGGTTTGCCCGGGCCAACGCGCGTGGCACCATGGGTCATACGACATATGATGGCTGGTGCTCTCCCTTTTTCATCACGCCCGACAGCAGCTCGCCGAATGGCTACGCGCTGGACATCGGCGACCCGTCTCCGTGCAGCGAGACGGGCGACAAGGACTGGTATGTCGAAGCTCGCGGCCTGGTCGGTAAGGATTTCATCGGTCGCAGCTGGGGCGTATCCCCGGAAACCGGACTCGGTATTCGCCACTTATCCAATGGTCTGCAGGGCGTCGACGGGTACCGCACGGACGATTATCTCTATCTGCCGCTCGGCGTGACGGCACGCACGAACGTAACTTCGCACAACACGTTGAGCTTCAACGTAGAGTACGACTTTCTGCTTCACGGCTGGCAAACCACCCGCGACTCGGAATTGGGCGGGGGGAATGTCCCACAGACGCCGACAGCGCCGGCGTTCACGATCAACGGATTCTCGGATGTTTCATTCCATCAGCATGACGGATGGGGGATCCGGGCAAGCGCCAAATATCAGTTGTCCCGGCGGTTTTCGGTGGAACCCACATACGTTCGTTGGAGTGTCGACGCCTCGCCGGTCAGCGTTGAAACCGTGTCGTTCACGGTCAACGGCATCACGGCGCAGGAACAATTTGGCGCGGTTGAACCGTTGAACAGCACCAACGAGTTCGCCGTGAAACTGGGCTTTCACTTCTAGTTATTTTGGCACGTACACGCGAACGTCGATCTGACCATCGCTTTCCTTGAATACAATCGCCGGCGGTCGATTCCGCCCATTCTTCGAGTCTCGATTCTCGTAATAGACGAAGTGCTTCTCTCGGCCCTGTTTTCCGGACCCATAGCTGAAAATGGTGGTCTTGAATTTTCGCAGACCATTCTCTTTCGCCAGTTTTGAAAAGTTTCGATGCCGTCCCTCGGGCACCTTTCTGCCGGCGGCACGGGGTGTTTTCACGGATCGTCCTGCGCTTACACCGCAGTCCTGCAATTGTTTGCGGCGAGCCTTGCGGAAGAATTTCTCTGAAGCTTTCGATTCGATCAACAGCTTTCCGCGATCCACAACAAGAGACTTATGCTTTCGTTCGACGAGGTGGAGCGACGGATCACCGAGAAGCAGGAACTGGGCTATGGTTTTCAATTCGTAGACGTCGATGTGAGGAGCGGAAGACTTGATGAACTCCTGCTGCGCTTCAAGAAATGCGCGTCCGACCGAATGTCCCCTCAAAACGAACTGGACGAAATACTGGGTGATGAGATCGGCGTTTTCCTGACTTCGAACTTCGCCATAAGCGATCGTGGTGCTCCCGACATATGCGGCGGCATTACTTAATAGATATGTTGCTGAGATGCTCCTCTTGCCTCTGCCGGGTGCATATTGCTCGGCGCCGTAGCAGCACTCCGCAGCGACGAATGTTCCTTCAAGCAATTGCTCGGGGACGTCGTCGCTACTGAAGCTGGGTGGTTGTACATTTCCCTCTTCGCCCCAGAACATATGCTTTCCGGCATCGCCGTGGCAGTTAAAGAAGTGGATGCGGGCTTTGTCCAGATTCCGATGCTGGCCCGGTCCATCGGGAGGACAAAGCGCAAGGCCGTCGAGACCGCTGAATAGATTGGCGGACGTGATGGCGGAAGACGCGGTCCAGACCCTGGCGCTGAGGCCGAACCAGGCGTCATAGTCCGTCCTGGGCCGTTTCGTGAGCGTCGCAGCATTTTCAAGCAACCGCACGAGGTAGTCCGGACTGCGGCCACCATTGATGTCTGGCAACCGCCCGAGAACGCGAGTCGGCGACAGGAAGTGCCTCGAGTTCTTATGAAAAGGGCGATCGCATGCGTAGGGAAGATCGCTGTCGATGATCAACCCGTCTTCGTCGCCTGTCAGGTTCGAAATTTGGTTGTGGGGAACGACATCGCTGGAGCCCAGGATCATGACGTAGTCGGGTTTGAACCAGCGGTACAGGGCATCGATTGCGTTTTTATACTCATGACCGCTGTTGCTGTGACGGACGGGGATCGCTTGAAAGCCGCGAATGGACTTGTCATCGAGATAAATCAATTTTGAATCGATGCCTCGCCTGGCGTCTGCAGCGATCAGATTACGAATGGCGGCTTCAATTTGTTCGAGCCCCTTCGCCTGGTATTTCTTCAAAAGTACGGACCGATTGGAAACGATGATCTTGTCTGTGTTGTGAGCCATCCGCCATCTCCTTATTTCCACTACCCTCTTTGCCGGGGTGCCCGCGATATTAAAATAGTCGCGAAGCATCGACAAGGAGCGGACGGGCTGTCTGTTCGAATATCACTCCGTCGGTGCCGGCAGTGGTGACTTCGCAGGATTTTCTTATTGGCACAGCCACGCCTACTGTCCCGGAGGGCAATGGCACTTACTTGATGGTATGTGCGCTGTCTTTTTCGTTCTCGCAGATGTCTTCAATGAGATCCGAATCAACGGCGAGTCGGAGATCGAGGCGAATGGTCCATGGCTTGGCGTACATTTTGGAATCATTGAAGGTGATCATCAATTCCATGCTGCCTGCATTGATTCGGCGGAATTGCTCGGTCGTTCTCATGCCATCGCTGTGCGGGTGCCCACTGTCATCCAGCCAGGTCTGATCATTGAAACCCGCCGTCTCGACGATAAACGTGTCGCGGGTCCATCGGCCTATCGAGGAGCCGAGCCACGAGGGGTTGAAATCCGCGGGAAAGGGCCTGCCATCGGTGAAAACCTGACGGTAGTGGTTGAACTCCTCAAAGAGGATCAGCGTAAGGCCGGGAGTCTGTACGATTTTGAATGGCTGTCCCGGAATCAGCATCGCGTCCGGAATGCCGTGAGGAAGACAACCTTCCGAAGGCCGGCCCGCACCCAAAAGTCGTCCGTGCTCGCGGTACAGCGACTCCGCTGCAGGCAGCATCACGATTGAAGAATCGGCTGTGAGGAAATTCTCGATGTTCATGAACGGCGGTCCGCCGTTGCCCGGCGCACCGGCAAAGTTGGGTGCAATGGCTTTTTCGGGTGCGACGCTCACCCAAACCCCGGAAAGATCCGGTGTTCCATTCGCGAGTCGGGGCGCAGGGGCCGTAAGATCCGGTTTTCCGCCGGTCGTCCGCGTGAGGCCGGGAGTGGGGTAGTGAACCCACTGTGCCGATAGCGCCGTGGAGAACGCCGATACGAGGATTGCCGTTACAAGAATAGAGATACGAAGTGTGTTCATGGCGGTGCAGAGTGTAACGCACGACGGACGATTCCGGTACTTTCCGAGTCACTCCGCCGGATTCGTAAACAACGTTCCGACATCTGCAACGATCAAATTGGCTACTTCTTGCCCCTGTAGAGTGGACGCTCTTGTCTGTCTGGATTTTCGCCTACACTTCTGGCGAAATGGCAGATTGGCTCCGTAGACATCATGGGCTTCCGCCGACCGAGTGAGCGCAGCCATTCCGATGCCAGTTCGCGGCGTCGTTTGGCTCTCGCCCATCCTGATTGGAATGGCCTACGACAGTTGGACACGTCGAAGGTGCAGCCGATCTACTTCGTGGAATTGGCAATTCTGGCCATCGGATTTGCGCGAATGTTTTTAACGGCGAGCGAGTCCTGGCTGCGAAACGGCCGCGCGATTGTCTGTGCCTTCAAGCAAAGGAAAAGTGCTGTCTGGGGTTTTACGAAAAACGCCAAGGCTGAGAAGTCTTCCGTTTAGCCGCAGCAGCAGCTTCGCGTCACACAATGCTTCAACCGCCGCTTCGAGATCCTGCGATGGAACTTCGGATCGAATCAGCATCGCCGGAGTCTGCGCACTGTCGCACAAGCGATACACCGTTGCTTCCACGCCCGCGATCATCCGATACCGTGAGGTGGCGCAGGGCCGCGTGTCAGTAATGCGCAAACCCTCCCGCAGATCATCCACGTAAAGTTCGGGCGCCGAGAATCTCCACGCATTGTTCCACTGCTGCACCGTGGTGGTTAGCGCGTTCTGGCCAGGTCCGACCGGAATGCTCCGGTGGATATGCGCCTGGTGTTCGCTATCCTCGAAGGAATAGGCCAGTCGCATCAGCGCATCGCGGCTCAACGGATAGATATAGGAATAGGCGCGGCTCGGCGCGAGAGTGATGCCGTATTCCTGCGGCCGCATGTGGTACGGACTGAATCGATCGTAGCGGACGCGGATGAGGCCCGACGGCGGCTGCAGGTGGAATATCGCCGGGAGCCATTCCGCCATCTCCGCATACCAGGCATCGGACTCGCCCGGAAATCCACATAGCATGTTCCA
>Ga0105248_10002191_pt1 | contig 21618 bp, 19 predicted proteins | sample KBSS34metaG_FD_81524 | JGI IMG/M metagenome (GOLD analysis project Ga0105248, IMG submission 81524) | Switchgrass rhizosphere microbial communities from Kellogg Biological Station, Michigan, USA - KBS S3-4 metaG | ecosystem: Host-associated > Plants > Roots > Rhizosphere > Soil | place...
CGCGGTAGACTTCGCCCATTCCGCCGGCGCCGAGCAGCGAAGCGATTTCGTACGATCCCAACCGTGTGCCTGGAGAGAGCGGCATGCTTCTAGCGCACCCGCCTTAGGCGTACTTCTGAATAGATCTCAAAGTCGCGTCCAGGTTCAGCGACTTCGAACCGATCGATGAATCGATCGTTGAGCACCGTTGGTCGTGGAGGCTCATGGATGCCCACAGGGACAGAGCGGCCAGGCGACGATGACATGGCGGGCCGTCCGGTTCGTCATGCGCGGATTATAGCCGCGGCGGTCAGGTCCATCCCGCCTTCATGGCGAGGCGACGGACTCGAGCTGCTGATCGTCCACTGGCTCGAGGAGCTGAAGGAGCGGCTGCCGAAACGACACACGTTCGGATGAGCTGACTCGCCGCATGAAAGACTCGGGCCTCAAGTCTTTGCCTGCCGAAATTGCATAGGCAAACCCATTCCGCGACCTATCTTCCCTTATGGACATGGAGGTCAGCGCCCACCGCCGGCGTACTCGAGGTCCGCCCTTGACGATCAAGGGTCGTGACGCGAACTGTTCTGGCTCCGCCATGGTTCAAGTCGTTCGGAACAACTCTATGGAGGCACATCGTGCATAAGCGACTCTCCGATCAGCTGGCCGACCTCTCGGCGCGCGCGAAGAATATCGAGAACGCTGTCATGGCGGCGCAGAAGGAAGGACACGACAAGGTGGTCGCACGCACCGCCGAGGCGCGTGCGAGCGCGACAGCAGCCGTTACGAAGATGAAGCAGTCGATCAAAGCCGCCACGGACGCCGGCTCCACGAAATGGGGCGCAATGGAAGCAAAGCTCGGCGCCGACATGGACGCGTTGAAGACGCGCGTCTCCGAGAAGAAGCGCGCGCTTGACGCGAAAATCGCAGAGCGCAATGCCGAGGATGCGGAGGACGACGCGAGCTTCGCGATCGACTATGCCATCGCGTCGATTGAGCAGGCAAGGCTGGCCGTGTTCGACGCGATCTCCGCCCGCCTCGACGCTGAGGTGGCGAAGGCGCCGGGAAAGACGACGGCGTAGCCCGTCGCAGCGGACCCGCCCCTTCGGGCGTAGGACGACAACTCGCTAGAAGATCGCGCCGACGCGAACGGCCGCGCCGAAGAGGATCGTCGAGAATCCACTAGGTGGCCTCGCGTCGATGCGGTCTTGTCATCATCAGCAGCCTCTTGCAGGCCGTGCAGGGGGACCGAAGCCCCGTGCGTTCCCCTCCCGGCACTTCCTTGACTGGACTGATGTCCGTCTCATTGCCGGGCGCTCTCGATGTGGGCGGCGCCATCGGCGGCTGCCTTCTCCTGAGTCCTGCCTTGCTGGCGCGCGACGATGTAGGCGGCGTACCAGTTTGACCAGTGATGCTTCGGAGCAGTGGGTTCGTACTCGCCATGGTGCGCCTCGGCCTCTCGCAGCAGATCTGCCAGCACCGGGACGTCCAGATTACCGAGTCCTCGTCCCGGGAGGCGCGTCTTGATCTCCTGGAGTAGATAGCTGTTGCCGTCCGGATCTGTGAATGTCGCGAATGACTGGTACGAGCGGCCTTCCGGGTCCGCGCCCATGACGCGTCCCTTCGTCGGGTCGACATGAAATACCTCGCTGACGTCGACGCCCCGCCCGACAAGCTCGGCGCGTGCGGCGGTGATGTCGCTGACGACGAGGTACATTCCCTGAGCCGAGCCGGGCACGGCGCTTGTGAGGCCCTTGCCGAAGTGGATGGAGCACGGCGAACCCGGAGGTGTCATCTGCACGACACGCCACGCCTCACCCCTCGCGAAATCGGCGTCCAGCCGCCACCCCAACCCCTCATAAAAGCGCTTGGCGCGATCAACGTCTGACACCGGGATGACCACGACTTCGAGCTTCAGATCGACCGGCATCTGGGTGGACGTCTGGGCCGCGTGCTCGTCGATCGTCTGTGTGCTGCTCATTGTGACCTCCGTGTGTGCTACGCCACTTTCGCGGCGAGCTCGTTCAGGCTTTCCCCCAGCGCCCGGTTGAACGCTGGGAATGGATGGATGACGTCAGCGAGCGCCTGCAGCGGAGTGCCGAGCTTGATCGCCAGCACGAGCTCGCCGACGATCTCGCCCGCGCGCGGAGTGACCAGCGTCGCGCCAATCAGCACCCGGCGCTTGCGGTCCGCGACCAGTTTGAGCACACCCCTGTGAAAGTCGTGGATGTAGCCGCGCGCCGTTTCAGCCGGATCGGCGATCGCGATTGCGACATCGATGCCTTTCGCGCGCGCGGCAGCCTCCGACATCCCGACCGAGGCGATTTCCGGGTCGGTGAAGGTCACGCGCGGGACCGCCGTGTGATCGGCCTTCGCGTCCAGGCCTCGCAGCCGCCGCGCGATCACCTGGCCGTGGTAGTAGGCGAGATGGGTGAAGCCGCCGAGTCCCGTGACGTCGCCGGCTCCGAAGACGCCGGGTTGCGCCTCGAGCGTCGCAGGGTCCACCTTCAACCAACCGCGCGGCGTCTGCGCGAGCCCAACTGTCTGCCACGCCGCCACGTTGGGGCGGCGCCCTGTGGCCACGAGCAGTCTGTCGGCGCGTACCGTCGCTCCGGACTTCAGATGGACGACCACGGTCGAACGCTCGCGCGAGGGACCCATCAGCGGCTGCTCGACGGCGACACAGGGGTCACCGATCATCAGCATGATTCCTTCCGCCTCCAGGTGCTGCCGGAGTGCAAGGCCCACCTCGGGCTCCTCGAGGCCGAGGAACGTCGGACCGGCTTCAATCACGGTCACCGTGCAGCCAAGGCGTGCGAACCCCTGCCCCAACTCGACGCCAATGGCGCCCCCTCCGAGGATCGCGAGCGAGACGGGCAGCTCCGTTGGAATGGCCGCCTGGCGGTTGGTCCAGAACTCGACAGTGTCCAGGCCCGGGATGGGTGGGATGGCGGCGGTGCTGCCGTTGGCGATCACGACGGCACGACGCGCCGTGAGCTTCTCTCGGCCAACCGCAACCGTGCGCAGGTCCGTGAGGAGCCCGTCGCCCCGAAAGAGCCGCGCTCCGGTGGCCTCCATTGCCGCGGCCGGCCGGCTGTCGTCGAGGTTGCGTGCCATCCATAGCACGCGTGTGGAGACTTTGGGAAAGTCAACGGTCCATTCCACTCGCGAGGCAGCCAGGACGCGGGCGCGCTCGGCCTCTTTCACGGTTTCGCCCGAGCGAAGCAGGGTTTTGGAAGGCACGCATCCCCAGTACGGGCACTCGCCTCCAACCAGTGCCCGCTCGACCACTGCGAGGGTCAGCCCGCTGTCCCGAAGCCCGACCGCGATCGCTTCTCCGGCGACGCCACCACCGAGACACACGACGTCAAACTCTTCGGGCAAGTGCCTGCCTTCGCGCCCCGATGTCAGCCGCGCGCCTCAAGCGGCGCGCTCGGTCAACCCAGCGATCGGTATCTAAGCACGGCGCCTGAACGCAGTCTATTGGACGATCGTGTTGATCGCGCGTCTGCCGTCTCCAAACCTTGAGCAGCCGCTCACTACAGGCTGATATCTCGCGAGTAAACGGTGCGTCCACATCGCACGGATTCGGCATCCTGAGCTGGCGCGGCACTTGCGTTCCTCATGAGTCCGGCAAGTGGCAACTCGCGCCTCAATCGAAGATGACCGACAGAGCGACTCGCGCGTCTTCGTCATTGACGGCGACATGTCGGTGCGCGAATCGCTGGAGCCGCTGATCAGAACGGCAGGCTCGAGGCCCGAAAGTTTCGCGTCGGCAGAGGAGTTCCTATCCCACTCGCACGACGCTGTTCCGTGTTGCGTGATCCTCGACCTGATACTTCCAGGGTTGAGTGGTCTCCAGTTGCAGACGCACCTCGCCGAACGGCAGGACATGCCACTGATCTTCCTGGCCAGCCGCACCGACGTGCCCGCGACGGTGCAGGCGATGAAGGCTGGCGCGATCGAATTCTTTACCAAGCCGGTGGACGACGTGGCGCTGTTGCAGGCGATGCGGACAGCCATCGAGTGCAGTCGCGCGGCGCTGCGTCATGACGTGGAAATGCGGATGCTGGCGAGCTGCTACTCGTCTTTGACTCCGCGCGAGCGTCAGGTCATGGCCCTGGTCGTGTCGGGCCTGCTGAACAAACAGATTGGCAGCGAACTGGGCATCAGCGAGATCACGGTGAAGGCACACAGGGGTCAAGTGATGCGGAAGATGGAGGCCGTCTCACTTCCTCATTTGGTGACGATGGCGGCTCAACTCCAATTGCGTGATGAGCGACGGCTCGTTCGAGCGCAGGCATCGCGCCGGGACCGTGGGATGTGGCTTCCGCAGTCTGTTCACCGTCAGAGCTCGGCGACGAACTGAGGACGTCTCGTCCAGCGAACCCAGAACCACTCAAGTGCATGCTCGGTCCTCGCGCCTTTGCCATCGGGGCGCCTCGCCGTTCTCGGTGCGACGACGGATTTGCACCACGGGTTGCTAGGCCGCGTCGCAGACATAGTTGGTGTCGGATTGCCGATCCACCTGGACCGTCACGATATTGAGACGGTAATACAAGCTGTCCGAGAAGAGGCCAGTCTCGACGTGTCGATAAAAGAGTTCGATCGACGTCGCGATCACGGAGCGCTGCGGGCTCTGGTTGGTCAGCCAATCGAGCAGCCGACCCTGGTGCGTCGGCGTCAGGCGCGCGACGTCGTGGATGATGAGCGTGCCGATGCCGTCGGCGGGCAGATCGTCGGTTCCTGGGTCCCAACACACGACCGGGGTCATCAGCGACGGCATCAGGTTGTCGATAAAGGCCCGTGTGGCGTTCGGTGGACCGATCAGCAGCAGATTATGTGGAGGCACGCTCTTCAGTAGGGTGGCCTCGGCGTCTTGTAATCCCACACGCGGACGATTGACCGCTGGTTCGAGATTCGTCATCGATCCCAGTCTGCGCGATCGACGTCAGCAGAATGTGTCGTTACGGGGTCGCACGCGTAAATTCTCGAGCCGTTCCGAATTCTCGAGCCCTCCGAGTTTTCATGAACGTCGTGCCTGAATCTAAAGCACGCGTGCGACAGAGGGACGACGGACGTCCGACGACGGCGTAAGATCCCGCAAGGCCGGGACCGGGAAGAACGCCGAGATCGCAGCGCTGATTATTCTGTACGTCCAAGTAAACGCCTCGTTCACTCACTTCGGCCTCAAGGACGACGCCGCCTCTCTGAGCCGCTGGAACTGCTCAGCAAAGAGCTCGTCGGGGACCGGAGACGGAGCCCATGGCAACGGTCGCTCCGGAGCCGGGTCGTCGAGATAGCGTGGGACGACATGCATATGCAGGTGAGGCACGCTATTACCCAGGAGCAAGTAGTTCACATGACAGGGACTGAAGACGCGTTCGATCGCTTGCGCAACAACCTGGATGTCCTGCGAGTAGTCGGTAAGCTCACTGGGGGAAAGATCGGTGAAGTCAGCGACGTGGCGACCACGAAAGACGACGGCCACGTGACCTTTCGCGATGCCGTTCCGTTCAAGGATGGCCTCACTTGCTCGGCCGCTGTGGAACGAACGGACCGATAGATCCCCGCAGAAGAAACACGAATCACCACGCTTGCGTGCTTCCCAGTCGTCAGGCCAGGTTCGTGTCATGCCGCGAGGGATCTTATCGCGCAGACGGAATGCACCGAAAGCCGCGGTGATTCAAGCTCATCCACGAGAGCCTGAGGAGCGTCAAGACGCTGCACGAGGACGTCTGCCAGCGGATGCTGGCGCTCACGCTGGCGCTGCACAACCTGCAGGGCGCCGCGCATGACAGCGATGTGCAAGCCGTCGTCGCCGATATCAGCGAGAAACTGTCAAGCCTGGTTGGCGAGATCGCCGCGGTGTCGGACCCGGTCCATCAGCGGCTCGAGCTGCTGGGCCTGACGGCCGCGGGCCGGGGCCTCTGCGAGGACTTATCCGCGCGCTACGACGTGGCGGTCCATTTTCAGGAAGAAGATGTGCCTCGCCATCTGCCCTCTGACATCGCGCTCGCCCTGTTTCGGGTGTTACAGGAGGCAACGGTCAACGCGGTCGTCCATTCGGGCGCGCGCGACGTCTGGGTGTCGGTGCGCGGCACCGCCGCCGAGGTTCGTCTGCAAGTCGTCGATCGCGGGGTCGGCTTCGACACGCAGCACTCCGCTCCGCGAGGGGTCGGATTGGTGGCGATCGGCGAGCGGCTCAAACTCCGCAACGGCGACTGCGTGCTCGTATCGTGTCCAGGCCAGGGCACGCGCGTCGAAGCCTGGGTGCCATTGCGCTAGAGGATTCTGAGCAAAGCACTACCCTCCGGGAGCCGCGCCGGCGCCGCCGCGGATGTCCGGCGCCCGTTACACCGAATTGACTTCCGCGTTACGCCATCGAAATTTGTGGTGGACAGAATCAGCGAGCTTTTCCGGCTGACCTTGCCCACAACTTCGATCGAAAGGGTGCGTATGCGGACTCGACATTTCCTCGGCGCGCTTGGCTGCGCCACGCTGTTGACGCTGCCGGCCGTGCTTCGCGCGCAGTTCACGGTCCCCCACATCATCACGACTTCGGGAGACGTCGTCTCCGTACTCGGGAAGAACCTGTTCATCAACCACGGCCTCGTCGGGGCGGGGCGAATCCCGGCTTCAATGCTCGATGGCTTTGGCGAGAGCTTCGGGTCGGTGTCGGGCCTGCAGATCACCGACTGGGCGAAAATCGGCGATAACAGCTACGCCGGTACGTTCAACATCCTGCCCGACCGCGGCTATAACAGCGGCACGTTCTTCTCGGACTACGCCGCACGGATCCAGCGAGTGAGCTTCGTGTTCACACCGCACACCGGTGGCCCGATCGGCGGCACCGATCTCGCGTCGAAGATGGCGGCCCAGAACCAGATCATGATGACGTCGGTGCCGAGCGGGGTGAAGCTCCCGTACTTCGACCTGATGCGTAACGCGCTGTCGCCCACGACCGGCCTCGACCCGGCCGTCGGCTTCACGTCGCTCTTCGGCGCGACGCTCCCGTACGTCCTCAACTTCAACGGACCGAATTCGCCGGGCGGCATCTCGACCGGCCACCCCGGTATCAACAAGCTGCCGATCGACGCCGAGGCGCTGGTGCTGAAGGCGGACGGCTCGGGCTACTTCGGCGACGAGTACGGCGCGAACATCTATTACTTCAACAGCAGCAAGCAGATCGTCGGCGTCGTCGGCCTCCCTGAAGCGCTTCGCCCCCGCCGAACGTCCGGCGGCAGCTACTACTTCGGCGCGAGTACTCCGGATCCGATCGAGGGACGACGCATCAATCAGGGGTTCGAGGGCGTGGCCCTCAGCCCGGACGGTACGCGGCTCTTCGCCTTGCTGCAGAGTGCAGCGATGCAGGACAGCGCGGCCGCTCAAACGCGGCTGCAGACGCGGCTGCTCGTCTACGACGTGTCAGGCGGCCCCACGCCGTCGGCGCCCGTCGCCGAATACGCGCTGACGTTGCCTACCTATCGCACCTTTGGCGACGGCGGGGCGGTGAACGCGACGGCGGCGCAGAGCGAGATCGTTGCGCTCGACAACGAGCGGCTCCTGGTGCTGTCGCGCGATGGCAACGGGCTGGGGAACGCAACCTACAACAGCGCCCCGAATCCCATCGGCGGCCTGCCGTCGGTCTTCAAGAGCGTGCTGCTCGTCGATCTGACGATTGGCAACCCGACCAACTTCGCAGGAAGCCCACGCGATGCCGAGGGCGGTAAGATCACGCAGGCGGCCGGGGTGCTGGCAAGCGGCCTGGTGCCAGTGGTCACGAAGGAAGTGTTGAACCTGCTGAATTCCACGCAGCTCGGTAACTTCAACTTCGTGATCGACGCAGGCGGCACGACGCAGGTCAGCCCGCTGACGCTCAGTGAGAAATGGGAAGGCATGGCGCTGGTACCGGCACACGATCCGGCGCATCCGCACGACTACTTCCTGTTCGTGGCCAACGACAACGACTTCCTCACCTCGACCGGCATGATTCAAGGCCCCAACGGCCTGACGTCCTACGACGGGTTCTTCGGCTACGATCCGAAGCGGCAGCCGGTCAATGGCGGTGCCGGCGCGACCAACAACAACGACACGGTATTTCTCGCGTTCCGCGTGACGTCGGTGAACGACCGTGATGCTCCCGTCCTCTCGGGCCTGCCGACGGACTGCAGTGTCTGGCCGCCGAACCACAAGATGGTGAAGGTCGCAACCGTGTCGGCGTCCGATCCGTTGTCCGGTCTTCAGCCCGGCTCGTTCGCGGTGACGGCCGTGAGCGACGAACCCGACTCGGACCTGGACACCTCGGTCGTTCCCGATGGAGCCGGCGGCTTCGATGTGCTGCTTCGCGCGGAACGCTCGGCGCATGGCGAGGGCCGCACGTATACGATCTCCGCTACGGCGACCGACCTGGTCGGGAACGTCGCCACAGCGACCGCGTCTTGTGTCGTCCCGCGCGACCAAGGGAAAAGCAAGTAGAGGCGTCTCTCGAATCGACGGGGCGCAAGGATGCGCGGCCAGGCTGCGTTTTTCAGCCTGCTAAGGGTTCCCGGGCTGTTTGCCGAACGGCTGTTCGTTCCTGATCGTCGCCTCCAGTGATTCGTCGCCCCGGCTCCAGGTGTGCGCGTTCTCGTAACTGCCGAGAAGGCGGCTGCACTCCGTCAATTTGTCCACCGCGCGCTCGAGACGATCGAGAATGGGCTTCAGGTCGTGAGTTTTCGCCCGTAGCAACTCGGTCGTGAAGGCGATGGTCTGGATCGGCGTGTTGGTGTAGTTGCGTATGCGCATGAAGGTCCGCGCCAGTTGCCCGGCGGCGATGGCCTCGGCCTGCGCGCGCAGCATGTTTCGCTCGAGGACCATCCCGCGGAGGCGGTAGATGAGAAGCACCGCGCCGAACAATGCGTAAATCAGGATGAACCACGGTTCGCCCACCGGGAATCCGCGATGAATCTCCGGATCGAGGACGTAGAACTTGCCGATCGCGATGGCCGCGAAGCCCGCAATCGAGACCAGCCCGACGCCTAACTGAGGCGCCAGCATCGCCACCGCCAACGCGCCAAGCTTGTTTGCTTGAAAGGGTGTCCACGCGCTCCCGGTCGTCGCCCAGTAACCGCTGGTGATCCAGAGCGCCATCAGGATTGCGATGATATTGGCTAGAAAAACCGCGGAGGCGAGCCGGACTGTCGCTCGCGGCCTGCGAATCAGCAGGAACACGAGGAGACCGATCCCAACCAGCACCGACATCGCGTACGGATACACCGGCATGGTCGGTATGTCGCGCGCGAGGAGAAAGTCGACTGACATCCCCATCGCGTTGAGAAATGCAGCAGAGAATGCGCCTTGCCACGCGCGCTTCGCAGCCAGCTCGTGCGCAGCTGTCATTGGCGTTCGCCCTCGACGATCGCCCGCAGCCGGTCGGGCTCAATCGGTTTGGAGAAGATCTCCGCGTCGCCGATCCGCTGTGCCTCGACGACAAGGGGATGGGTGCTGGCGTGGCCCGTCAGAAAGACGATCCGTCCCTTGTACCCCATGTCGCGAAGCCACGTGTAAGCGTCGATGCCTGATGGCTGGTCAGGACCCAGGTTGATGTCGAGAATCGCCACGCTGCACCCCAACGCTTCCTGCCCCAGAGCCGCCAGCTCGTCGTAGCTGCCCACCCCCACGCATCGATGCTTGAGCACAAGCGTGACCAGTTCCACGACCAGCTCGCGCAAGTCGTCGTTGTCTTCCACATAGAGAACGAAGCCGGTGCTCTTTACCGATTCCTGGACTTGCGGCATCGATCGAGGCGGAGTCCTCAGAGGAGAGATGGCCAAGGACGACGCGAATGCGGCGTTGCCCGTCGTGAAGCCGGAATATGCCGCGCGCCATCCTCGATGGGGGTTGTCGTCGGTGGGTCTGATGAGGGATGACATGGCTGGCGCTCCTAAGCAGCTCGGTAATGTTCGAGATGGGACGAGCCGCGGGGCCCCGACGGTCGACCCTGGTCTGGGGTTGCCTGGGGAACCGTAAACGAAAACGTTGTGCCGCGAGACGACGTACTCTCGACCCAGATGCGACCGCCGTGGGCCTCGACGATGCCTTTCGTGATTGGCAGGCCGAGACCGGCGCCGAGACCCCCAGCCTTGGATGCTTGCCAGAATCGGTCAAAGACATGCGACAGGTTCTCGGGCGCGATGCCCGAGCCGGTATCCGCCACTCGGAAGATGTCCTGGTGATCCCGCGAGGTGGCACTGACTGTGATACAACCGCCAGCCCTCGTGAACTTGATCGCGTTGCCGATCAAGTTCTCGAACACCTGAAGGAGTCGATCTCGATCACCCCAGATATCCGGAAGATCCCGGTCCACGTCGACTCGAAGCTCGATCGAGGACGATGAGGCGAGCGGTCTCTGCATCTCCACCGCCCCAACGATCAGGTCACGAGCATTGAGTTGCGCTGGCTCGATGGTCAGCTGCCCGGACTCCATGAGGGCGACATCCAGGAGATCTTGAATCAAGCGGTTCATCCGCGTCGCTGAGCGCTGGATAGCTTCAGTCCGCTTCTGAGAACGCCGCTCGGGATCGGGGCCGCGACGCGTGAGGGCCGCCGCGTTCAATAGAATCGTGGAAAGTGGATTCCGGAGGTCATGAGCCACGATGCCGAGCACTTGATCACGTAGCTCGGTGGCATGGACCGAGGCGCGGTACAGACGTGCATTCTCGATGGCCACGACCGCCCGGTCCGCCAGCGCCAACGCCAGGCGGAGATCGTCCGGTCCGTAGACGCGAGACGGCGTGGAGGAGACGAACGTGATGGTTCCAAGGAGTTGTCCGCGCCTCAGAAGTGGCACGGCCATCAGCGACTTGGGGCCGAGAGAGCGGAGCGCTTGCAGATGCTCGGGACTTTGCGCGACTGATTCGAGGTGCTCTGCGCTGACGTGTTCGATTCGGAGAGGCTGCTTGTTCTCGACGACCGCTCGGATCAGGTAAGGTCGATCGCGATCGATCGGCCATTGCTCGAGAGAGGCGGCGAGCGCCGCGTTCGCCGGGCTCGCGGTGGCCACCTTGAGCCGTCTCAGATGCCCATGCTCCTCCACGATCTCGACGATGCACCAGTCGGCGAAGTCACGAACGACCAACTGGGCCACGGTCGCCAGCGTCTCTTCGTAATCGAGTGAAGCGGACAGCGCGACGTTCGCCTCCGCCAGAAACTGTCGTTCATGTTCAATGCGCCTTCGCTCGGTAATATCTTCCGAGATACCGAGGAGATAGGTCGCCTGACCCGCTGCGTCGTGGATCGGAACCTTCTTCGTGTGCATGAAACGGACGCCCTGGTAGCGGGTTTGGACCGGTTCTTCCGCGATGTCTACGACCTTGCCGCCGTTCAGGGCCTCGCGATCTTTCTCGATGAAGAATTCGGCTTGGTCCCGCGGCCAAAAATCGTAGTCGGTCTTGCCGGTGAACGCCTGCCTCGGCCAACCGAGCAAGTCTTCGCCGGTGCGATTGAATCGCACGAACCGCAACGACTGGCCCTCCTTGATGAACAACATCAGGGGGATGTTTTCGATGATGGCGTCGAGGAATGCGTTCGCACTCTTGAGTTCTTGCTCGATGCGTTTGATCTCTTCGATGTCGGTGTAGGTGCCAAACCATTTGCGAATGTGTCCGTCGGCGCCGAGCAGTGGCACCCCTCTGAGCAGCCACCATCGATAGACGCCATCAGCGCGCCGCAGGCGGCATTCAAGCGAAAAGGTGTCGCGGTGTTGTGTCGCATGCTGCCAGGCATCTCGCGCCCGCTGCCGGTCGTCGGGGTGGAAAGGCGTGATCCAGCCTTCGCCGTAGCTTTCTTCAAGGGTGAGGCCGGTGTAGTCCATCCATTGCTTGTTGAGATAGATGTTCCAGCCATCGGCTCTGGTGGCCCAGACGATCTGCGGCATGGACTCGGCCAACTCCCGAAACTCGCGTTCACTTCTCTGCAGCGCCTCGTGTGCGTGCTTCTGCTCGGTCACGTCCAGGACGGTGCCCATCATTCTGACGGGGTCGCCCTGTGGATTCCGATAGACGCGGCCCTTGGCCGAGATCCAGTGAATCGACTCGTCCGCCCAAAGAACTCGACACTCCATGTCGAAGTTGTCGGACACGAACGCCCGTTCGAAGGCTTGTCTTGCAATGTCTCGATCTTCGGGGACAACGTGAGTCATGAAGACCGCCGCTCCCCATGTCGGAGCGCCGGCCGGATAACCGAATATCTGGTCATGCCTGAGCGACCGCACGGAGGTATCGGTGAGGAGATCCAGATCCCACATGCCCATTTGCGCGGAATCGAGTGCGAGGTTGAGACGCCCTTCACTGTCTTTCAGAGCGGCTTCGGCTCGCATCCGTTCTGTGATGTCCTCTACTTGAACGATGTAATAGAGCGGTGCGCCCTCTGGACTGCGAAGAATCGAGGCGTTGAGTTGGACATCGACGATGGTGCCGTCCTTGCGGATGTAACGCCTGGCGATCTGAAATCGGGGAATCTCTCCTCGCGCGAGTTGACCTGCAAGCGCGAGGTTCTCATCAAGATCATCCGGATAGGTGATCGCCTGGGAGGTGAGCGCCATCAACTCGGCGGCGGTGTAGCCGATGATTTCACAGAGCGCGCGATTGACCCGGACGAAATGGCCATCGAGCGCCACCAGGGCCATCCCGATCGGCGCTTCATCGATCGTGAGTCGGAAACGCTCCTCCGATTCATGCAGCGCCTGTTCGACGAGTTTGCGCTCACTGACGTCGCGCACGAACGCCTGCCAACGGCCGTCCGGCAGAATGTTCGAACTCACTTCAACCGGGACCAGCGTTCCATCCTTCCGCTTGTGCGTCCACTCCGCTGTGTTCACCCGGCCGGGCACAAGCAGATCGGCCCGCAGCGCCCGCAGCCGGTCCGCGTCCTCGCCCGGAACGATGTCGAAGATGGTCTTGCCAATCAGCTCGTCCCGGTCGTAGCCGAGGAGCCGGCACGCGGCCTGGTTGACGTCGGTGAAGCGACCGTCGAGATCGGCTTGAAAAAACGCGTCTGGTGCGAGCTCGACGACCTCGCGTGTCCGCACGATCGATCCGATGATCTCTTCGTTCGCCCAGCGCAATCGCTGATTGGCACTCTCGGCTGACTGACGCTCCTTCGTCATGCGAAACGCCAGATAAACGACGGCGATCCCCTCGACCGCGAACAGCACTCCCTGAACGGCCGCTTGAAGCGGAGAATCGCCGGCGCCGGTCACGAAGGTGTACGCGGCAAATGGCGCGCTGATCACGAGCGCGCAGATCCCCGGCCCGATGCCTGCCACCAGGCTGATCACCAGGACGGCTGCAAAGAACAGTAGGAGTGGAGCGTCTGTTCCTGTGAAGGGAACCAGCCAGAGCCTGAGGGCGAACGTGCCAGCTACGGTAACGATGGCGAACAGATAGCGGACGAAGGCGTTGCGGAGCAGGATGCCGACGCGAGCCTCCATGCCGGAGACATCGCAAGTTGATGGCCAATCAACAGACCAGGTGATGGCGAGGTCCTCGAATCGAGCAGGCACTGGGTGAGACTCGACCTCACGACATATCGTGAGCACGATTCGCTGCCGGTGGATGTGCACCCGTCTTGCATCCTGAGGTTCCAATTCGGAATCTCCGTGAGCATGAGTTCGACCGGGATTGGCCCAACTTCCGCACGAGACTGTCGTTGAGCTCGATTGCTCGAGCACTCAACGACATCGAGTACGTATGACGATTGGGAACTCGTTGGAGCCGGCGTTTTGGCGGCTGCTGGCGCGGCAGGCTGGAACCGAGGCCGATCCAGCGGCCGTTGCCGCAGCGGCCCGTCGGCTGTGGGAAGACTTCGCCCGGCGCCTGACCCCGCTCATCGGTGATGCCGGTGTCGTCGCGATCTGTGGTCGTAGCCTGCAGCTGGCCGAACAGCGATTTCCGGGGCTCGCGCCGGTCCCCGCCTCTCGCCTGGATGGCGAGCCCTTCAGGCATGTGCAGCACTTCCTGGAGCATCAAGATCCGGTCGTCGCCATCAGGGCCGCGGTAACGGTGCTGGGGGTCGCGTGCGAGGTGTTGGCCACCTTCATCGGGGAGAAACTGACACGCCTTCTCTTGCACGAGACGTGGCCCGACGAGTTCGATGGCAATGCAACGGAGAGCACGACATGACCGACAAGGTTTCGATTCGTCGCCTGTCGACGGGCGTGTCTGGACTCGACGCCGTTCTGGGCGGAGGCTTGCCGGAATTCTCGTTCAACGTCGTCGCCGGTGCGCCCGGGGCCGGCAAGACCACGTTGGTGCAACAGATCATGTTCACGCTGGCCCGTCGCGATCGGCCGGCCCTCTACTTCACGGTCCTCGGCGAACCGCCGCTGAAGATGCTCCGCTATCAGCAGCAGTTCGAGTTCTTCGACATCGCCAAGGTGAATACATCGGTGCGGTTCGTCAACCTGGCGAAAGAGGCGTTGGCGGGCGGGCTTGATGAGGTCCTGAGGCGCATCGCCCAGGAAGTGGAGGCCGCGTCGCCCGCAATCGTGATCGTCGATTCATTTCGGTCGGTCATCCAGGCCGCGAAACGGCAGAACGGAGAGGCCGACCTGCCGCACTTCGTCCAGCGCCTCGGCATGCAGCTGACCGGGTGGCAGGCGACGACGTTTCTGGTTGGCGAGTTCCAGCTGGCCGAGACCGAAGACCACCCCGTCTTCACGGTCGCGGACGGGCTGATCTCGCTGTACCAGAGCCTCGACCGAAATTCCATGGTGCGCAAGATGCAGGTCATGAAGATGCGCGGCCAGGCGCCCATTCCCGGTCTCCATACGTTTCGCATCACCAACGTCGGCATTCAGGTGTTTCCCCGACTCATTATCGAAGCGCCCAAAACCCCACCGGTCGGCGACGGGGCCAAGACGAAGCGTCAACCGCCACGGGTGTCCATTGGGGTGACGGGCCTCGACGAGATGTTGGGCGGCGGCATTCCGTCCGGGCAATCCGTCCTCGTCGCCGGACCGTCGGGATCGGGGAAGACTGTCCTGGCCACGCACTTCATTCGCGAAGGCGTCCGTCGCGGCGAACCGGGGGTCATCGCCATCTTCGAAAAGCGCCCCAGCGAGTATGCCCAGGCGAGCGCCATCGGGCTTGACCAGGCCGTTCGCGACGGCCAGGTGGGCATCATCCATACTCGCCCTCTGGATCTGTCGATCGACGAGACGCAGTTCGAGTTGACCGCGGCGATTGAGCGGCTCAAGGCCCGGCGCGTGGTGATCGACTCACTGTCCGGGTTCGAACTCGCGCTCGCTCCGACATTTCGTGAAGATTTCCGAGAATCGCTCTACCGGTTGGTCGCGGCCTTAACCGGGATGGGCGTCACGGTGATGATGACCGCGGAGTTGGAAGACACCTACACGCACCTTCGGTTCAGCCCGCACGGGACCGCGTTTCTGACCGACGCGATCATCGTGCAGCGATATCTGGAACTCGAAGGCCGGCTGCAGCGCGTGATGGCCGTGGTGAAGGTCCGCGCCAGCGCGCACAGCAAAGACCTGCGGCTGTTTGAGATCGGCGCCGACGGCATCACCATCGCTGAACGGGTCGGCGACTACGAAGGACTACTCACAGGTAGCCCACGCGTCGTCGCTCCCGAACGTCGGCGGCGACGTCGTCGGGCGCAGTCCAGACGACCGAGATCGTAAGAACGGCTCACCTCCACATAGCCGACGGGCGTGGTTCTTGCTGACCTTGGTGCATGGCCAGCAAGTTCCCCGTGCGCGACGACGGGTCGCCCGGAGCCCAAGCCAGTGGTGCCGGACGAGCAGGGAATCGCCGTCTCGCGACGCCCGAAGCATCCCGACCCGGAACAGGCGGTCTCCTCGGTCGCGTTGACCGCATCCTCCGCATCGATCAGCTAAGCCACCTCATACCAGTGGCGATAGGTATTACCTGGATACCGTTGTTGGTGCTGTCTCTGGGGGCATGGTGGTTCACCAATCAAAGCGAACCGATCCTGAAAGATCTGTCGATTCATGCACGCCTTCTCGTCTCGCTCCCGCTTTTCCTCGTCGCCGAGCGCCTTCTCGACCGTAGCGGCCGGCGTGCGGTGGCCCGACTGTTCGAAGACGATTTCGTCCCGCCCGCGCTGGAGGATCGGGCGCGAGCGATCGTGGGAAGCGCCGAGCGCTGGCGGGACTCGCCACTCATCGAGACTGTGCTGCTGCTCGTCGCCATTGCCAGCGGCGTGGCGTCGCTGCTGGGCATTCTCCCCGCCGCGGGAATGGTGCACGGTGTCGTCGATTCTCGCGCCAGCGTGGCGCACATCTGGTACGCACTTGTCTGTTTGCCAGTCTTTCAATTCGTGTTCTGGCGTTCGCTGTTTCACTGGGGTCTGTGGGTTCGGGTGCTCGGCGGGTTTTCACGCCTGCCGCTCCGCCTCCTGCCGATGCATGCCGATCGCCGCGGCGGCATCGGCTTTCTGAAACAGCCGTCGATCAACTACGGCGCCGTGCTGCTCCTGGCCCTGGGCAGCACGCTCTGCGCCGGGTGGGGAACGAAGATCCTGCTGTACGGCAGCGGACTCGATGACTTCAAGCCGCTGTTCTATGCCTTCGTGCTCATTGCCACCCTCATCGCCTTTGCCCCACTCCTGACATTTGTGCCGCAGCTGTTCGCCGCCCGTCGAGAGGGGCGGCGTGCATACGGCGGCCTGGTGACCGACTACGTCAGAGCGTTGCAGGAACGTTGGATCGGAGGGCCCGCGCGAAAGGACCTGCTGGGAAGCCCCGATTTCCAGTCACTGGCCGACCTCGGCACCAGCTATTCGGAAAACGTGGAGAACATGCAAGTGCTCCTCTTTAGCCTCCGCGACATCGTCTCGCTCTTCATCGTGGCGCTCATTCCGGCCATTCCTGTCCTGCTGTTGGAACAGTCAGTGAGCGACGTCGTCAAACGGCTCTTGCACGTGTTTGTCGGTGTTTAACCCTCATCGACCCGCGGGTTGGCAAGCGCAACGAGCAGGGGTTTCTTGCCGACGCCAAATCCTCTCTACGCTGGCTGTCGATGAAGCGCCTCATGCGACGAGCCGCGTGGCCAGGCTCCGCGCGGCCGCGCCGACGGAGATGAGCGAGAAACCGGCGAAAATCAGGTTGATGCCCACCAGTGTACCGATGGCCCACACCCCGGACAGCGGCCACTCGCTGAGCAGGAAGATTCCCAGCACCAAGGCCATCGCGGCGCTGAACAACATCCAGCCCCATCCCGTCTCCGGCCGCACGTTGAAGGCGAGGATGGCGCCCGCGATTCCGTCCACCACGAGGCACGCGCCGAGCAGCAGCGTGAGGGTCTCCAGCCCGATTCCGGGCCGTGCCACGAGGATCAGGCCGGCTCCGAGCGTGAGGATGCCGCCGATGAACCCGAGGGCCCCCTGGCCGAACGAACCGGCGCTGAATGCGCCGATGGTTCTCGCGACGCCGCCGATCGTTACTGCGAAGCCGATGATGAAGGTCACGGCGAGCCCGCTGGCCAGGGGAGATCCCACGGACAGGAAGCCCGCGATCACGGTCACCACTCCCAGTACCACGAGCCACCCGGCGTTCTTCTTCGCTTCGTGAGCCCAACTGCTTGCTGCGTCTCTGATGTCTGCCATGTCACTCCTCGCGGATCGATTTGTCGTTGCTCGGCGGTTTCGCCTGGCTGCTAATCAGACTCTTCACTTGTGCGTAGGCCTGACGGTATTCAAGGTCCGCTCGAAACAGCTCTGCCTCCAGCTTTGCCCGCGCCGGGTCCATGTCCTCGCCATCCGGCAGATAGTTCGCTTCGACGACTCGAGCGCCCGACATCATCCGGCGCGCCAGTTGATAGAGCTGGCGCGACCGTTCCAGGCGGAGATAGCCGGTTTTCACCGCGCCCGCCACCTTCGCCTTGGTCAATTGCACGCCGAGGTCCGCCGCTTCGGCCTGCGCGCGGGCTTCGTTCACACCGCGCTCGCGTTTGCCGCCATTGAACAGGGTATACGTGCCGACGACACCGATGTACCCGAAGTTTTCTTTGAGAACGGCGTTGATGACGTTCTGATGCGTGTAACCGCCCAGGACGGCGATGGTCGGGAAGTACTCCATCTTCGCCAGCTTTGAACCGGCGTGCGCCTTGATCGCGGTCTGCTCGGCCTCGATGACTTCAGCGCTCCCGGTCGTCGCGTTAGCCGTCGCCTCGTTCAACGACAGGTTCTCGACCAGGGGATCCGGCGGGACGAGTTCGAGCCGTGTTTCGGAAGGCAGGCCGAGCAGATCGTTGAGCGCCGCGGTCAGCTCCTTGACCCTGCTGGCGGCGAGCAGCATCGACTTTGCCGCACCGAACGCGTCGGCTTGTTGATCGGTCGAGGTCCTTGCCGTCCCCGAATCGCTCACCGCCATCCATTTGGCCTGAACCTTCTTGGCCTCCGACCCGGCGCTGATCAGTTCCCGTTCCGCGATGAGTAGATCGAAGTAACTCTTCTCGACGACGCTCGCTTGTTCAGCCACCGGCATCCCTGCCTTGGCTCGCGCGATGTTCTCGTCGGCGCGCGCGATCTTCACGAGTTGACGGACGGCGAAAATAGGCGTGATGGGTTGAACAGCGGCAACGTTCACCGCGAACTGGCTCTGCTCGATGATGTTCACCGGCACACTCACGAAGGTGCCCGCGAGCGGACGCTGCACCAACAGCGAATCACCCGGAAATGTACTCAGGCGAAGGCCGTATGCCTGCGTGGCGACGTTCGGATAGTAGTTGGACTTCACGCCAAGCCGATGCTGCTCCGCGGCCTCCACCTGCAGTTGCCCGAGACGCTCGAGTGGATTGGTCGCTGCGGCCGCCATTTGCTGGGCCTGTTGCAACGTGATGCGGCGCACACCGGCCGGCAGGTCGGCCACGTACCGCGGAACCGCCAGTCGACCGGCTTTGCCGCTTGGAACGACCAGCGTTGCGTGCGCATCTGGTGGTTGAACGCCCGAGGGGACCGTGAACACGATGTTCAACGGCGTTCCAGTGTCGGCTGGGATCGGCGACGCCGGCTTCGATGCGGCAGATCGTGAGTCTTGAGCCACCGCAACTCCGACGAGCAGGAGCCACGCGGCCAGCGCGGCGGAACAGCCGCGGCCGCCGGCTTGAATCAGGTGTGAGAAATCGCGTCGCTGAAACATCGTGTTCTCCCTGCGTTCGTGTGGTCCGCTTGTCGAGATCGACCGGTTGTGAGGTGTTGGCCCGAACGCGACGATACGCCGGGCCCTTCGAGCAAGCGGCGTGCCCAGGAGAACAGTGAGGTGGGTCTTGGGGTTCAGAGTGATGCGGCGAGGGCAGCCACGCCGTGACAGCATGCCGTCAGTGCTGTCAGCGGATCGTGGCCGCGTGTTCTAGTGGACTGGCTTGAAGTAGTGGGCGACGATCTGTCCCGAATCGTTCGCGTGATAGACGATCACACGGCTGTGCACGCTTCCGTCGGCGTCTTGCGCGCCATGTTTCGTCGAGCGGAACGTCTCGGTTGAGCCCTGTGAGAACTTGATGGTGATCCGGTTCTTCGAGCGATCCACTTTCGTGACAGTGCCTTCGTTCACATTCAGGCCTGAGCCGACGCGGTCGACCCGATAAGCCGACGATTGAACACCCTTGACGGCGTACTGCGCAACCACAGGCGCTCCAGGCTGGAGGCTATCGAGCGCTTCCAAGCCGTGCACCCTCGACTTTTTCGTCCCGTCGGTGATGCCCATGACTTTCACGAGTGCGTGTACGTCCGAATAGAATTTGTCGACTGCGGCCTCAAGCCCGAGCGTCCCTGTGACGGGGCCAACCATCACTCGGCCCGTAGTCGTGGTCGGAGCGTTGATATTTGTTTGAGCGGCGGCGGCACCGGTCATGAGCGGCGCGACTAATACCAGCAATCCCAACAATCGATAGAGCGGCCTGACGTTCATATCGCCCTCCCTGAATGGTGGACTCACTGCGGGATCACGCAACGCGTATTCCAGGGTTCTCACGCTGGCCGGATTCATTCCTGCCAGCCGTTGACCTTGGACCCGCTGGGCGGCCGGTCCTCGGAACCTCAGAATCTGGGTAGCCGACCCCAGCCGACGGCACGCCCCGTGCGATCGACCGAACAGAGATCGTTCAGCCGCTGATTTTCAGAACGAATCGTCGTGGCGACGGCGTGAAGTCGCGGAATACGACGATCGGCTGATACCTGTGACGAAATGTCGTGACGCGCAGCCATGCGCCTCGGTTGCGCGTGACCGATTGCCCCATTGAATCAAGCGGCCACAGACACTCGAGAGGAGGATGCGTGACCCCTACCAGTGTTACCGAGCAGCCCAGCAAGCCGTCAACTGACAAGGCCCCGATTCGCTCGTTTCACGTCAACGTTCCGGAATCGGATCTCACTGAATTGCGCCGTCGCATCAAGGCGACCAGGTGGCCTGAGCGAGAGACGGTGCCCGACGCAACCCAGGGCGTGCAGCTCGCGACGATGCAGACGCTGGCGCGCTATTGGGCGACGGAGTATGACTGGCGCGCGTGCGAAGCGAGGTTGAACGCCGTGCCGCAGTTCATCACCGAGATCGATGGGCTGGACATCCATTTCATTCACGTTCGCTCGAAGCACGACCAGGCGTTGCCGCTCATCATCACGCACGGATGGCCAGGCTCGATCGTCGAGCAGATGAAGATCATCGATCCGTTGACCAATCCGACGGCGCACGGCGCCAGCGCATCGGACGCGTTCCACGTGGTGATTCCGTCGATGCCAGGCTACGGGTATTCAGGCAAGCCGACCACCACAGGCTGGGACCCCACGCACATCGCGCGAGCATGGGTCGCGCTGATGAAGCGCCTTGGCTACACGAGATTTGTCGCACAAGGCGGCGATTGGGGCGCCATCATCACCGAGTACATGGGCGCGCAGGCCCCGCCGGAATTGCTGGGCATCCACACCAACATGGCCAACGTGATTCCAGTCGACATCGACAAGGCTGCGTTTTCCGGCGCGCCGCCGCCAGCCGGTCTCTCGGCCGACGAGAAGCTCGCTTACGAGCGACTGAGCTTCGTCTACGCAAAGGGCATTGGCTACGGCTTCCAGTTGGGGCTGCGACCACAGACGATGTACGGAATCGCGGATTCACCGGTCGGCCTGGCGGCGTATTTCCTGGATCACGACGCGCGCAGCTACGAGCTCATCGCGCGCGTCTTTGACGGACAGTCTGAGGGCCTCACGCGCGACGACATCCTCGATAACATCACGTTGACCTGGTTGACGAACACGGCGCTTTCTGGCGCCCGTCTCTATTGGGAGGGGAAGCAGGCGTCGTTCTTCGCTGTCAAAGGCGTCGCCGTCCCGGTCGCTGTCAGCGTCTTTCCTGACGAACTCTATCCAGCCCCGCGAAGCTGGGCGGAGCAGGCATATCCGAAGCTCATCCACTACAACAAGCTCGACAAAGGCGGACACTTCGCGGCGTGGGAACAGCCGCAGCTCCTCTCACAAGAGCTTCGCGCGGGCTTCAGGTCACTGCGCAAGTAGCGCAGGAAATATTCGGCGCGGCTCAGTGAGGTGACGGCCTTATTGTTGTCTTCAGCGCGTGTGCACGATTCGAATTGTGGGAGGTGAAGGATGGCTCGATACAGTCGGAAGGCCCCG
>Ga0105248_10002192_pt1 | contig 21611 bp, 21 predicted proteins | sample KBSS34metaG_FD_81524 | JGI IMG/M metagenome (GOLD analysis project Ga0105248, IMG submission 81524) | Switchgrass rhizosphere microbial communities from Kellogg Biological Station, Michigan, USA - KBS S3-4 metaG | ecosystem: Host-associated > Plants > Roots > Rhizosphere > Soil | place...
CAGGGCCCCGGCGGTGACGCCCACAAGGGTGCTGGCGCCGGCGTCTATGTCCAAATGCGTCACCGGCCCCCCGAGGCTGCCTCAGGCGGCCAGTGGGCCGTGCTACGGCGCAGGAATCAAGGGCGCTCGGGACGCCCTAGCGCCGGAAGCCGCCGCCGAGCATGAAGCCGACAATACCGATCGACTCGACCAGCGAGCCGATGCTGACCAGCAAGACCAGGCTGCGCGGCATGGTCGTCACGCCGTCCTTCGTCAGGCGGCGGATCAGGTAGAAATAGGCCAGGGTGATCGCCAGGCCGATGGCGAACAGACCGATGCTGATCGTCCGCGCCACGTCGGTCTTCAGCAAGTTCATCAGCACCTCGAGCGTCATGCCGTCGAGCCTAGCCGCCGGCGGCCCGTGCGCAAGCCTCAGGCGACCGCGCGCTCAAGGACGAAGGCCGCGCGTTCCTCCACGCTGGCCTTGGGCACGATGATCGCCTCGTACCCCATCTCGTCGAACGCCGTGACGATGCGAGGGAATGTGCCCTCGGCCTCGGCCCAATCCTGCTTCCGCTCGGCGTCGGTCTCGTAGATCTCGCGCCAGGGAGGGAAGACGAAGACGCGGCGGTTGTAACGTCGCGTTCGAACGGCCTCGACCAGAGCGGGCGAGGGCGCCACGCCTTCCGCTCTCCAGGCATCGGTCAGGCCGCGGTCGAAGAAGACGCGGCCGGTCTCGGTGGCCAGGTCCTCGAACGCAGCGATGTCGCGCGCGGCGCAGAGGTCGCAGAAGAGCTTGGAGTCGGCCCAGGGGAGGCCCTGGCCGCCGCTTTCGACCTGCTCGCGGATCACGGCGCGGGCAGTCTCCTCGACGACGCGCTCGCCGAGCGATTCCAGATGGCGCAGGAGCGTCGTCTTGCCGACCCCCGGTCCACCGGTGAAGACGAAGAAATTCGGCTTATCAATCATGGAGTTCTCCAGACATGCTGAGGTGCGCCGGGAGGTCCGGCGGCGGTGCGAGTCCGGGGAGATTTGCGGGCGGGCGAGACCCGTCAGTTGGGCGGGCAGCCCTTGAAGTCGCCGACCTTGACGGCGGTCAGGCTGGCCAAATTCAATGTCTTGGCCGGGGCCATCGAGTGCGCGCCGGCGCCCGTATAGAGGTCGATCCGCTGGCCCTTGATCGCGCTGCCGACGTCCGACGCGTACCAGTAGCCGTCGTGGGCAGAGCCATCGGGCATCTTCAGGCCGACGGTTTCCTTGATGAACAACACGCTGCGCGGGGCGATCAGGCGGCGGTCCACGGCGACCGTACGCATGGCGACAACCTTGCAGCCCAGGGAATCCAGGGCTCCCACGCCCTTAGCGCCTGCGTGATACAGCGTCGCCTTGAGGTTCCAGCCAGGCCCCGAGGGCAGGGCGCCGGTGATCACCGACATGATCAGGTCGCCCACCTTGTCGGTGGAAGCGAGCAGATCGCTGGCAGGATCGCTGGACGCAGCTTGCGCGTTGGGAGCCAGGAAGAGCAGGGGAACAATCGCCAGGGCGGCGAGGCGGTGTCGCATGGACGGCGCCTCCTTCGTCGTTGAACTGGTGTGGCCGGAGTCTTAGCCGCCCGGGCGAATGGCGACAACCCCGGCTGGCGTCGCAGGCTTAACCCTGTCAGTTAATCTATCAGGCCCCCGCAGACAGCATCGCTTGTGCTCTAGGGCGACTGGTCCGATGCATCGCGGCGCAGCTTCAGGAGGCGTCATGAAAATCTATGGGGATTCCATCTCCGGCAACTGCCTGAAGGTGAAGTGGGTCGCCGATCTTCTGGGACTCACCTACGACTGGATCGAGACCGATATCATGGTCGGCGAGAGCCGCACGTCCGACTTCCTGGCGATGAATCCGGCCGGCCAGGTCCCGGCCCTGATTCTCGATGACGGCCGCCCTCTGGCCCAGTCCAACGCCATCATCCTGCACCTGGCCGAAGGCTCGGCCTTGATCCCGGCCGACCCCTATGACCGCGCCAAGATGCTCGAATGGATGTTCTGGGAGCAGTACAGCCACGAGCCCTATGTCGCGGTCGCCCGCTTCCAGGTGAAGTACCAGGGCAAGCCGGTGGCCGAGCTTGAGCCTCGCCTGGTGGAGCGCGGTAACGGCGCCCTGCAGCGGATGGAGGACGGTCTGCGCACGGCCGGTTTCCTGGTCGGCGAGGGCGTGACGCTCGCCGACGTGGCGCTGGTCGCCTACACGCGCATGGCCCACGAGGGCGGCTTCGACCTGGCCGGCTATCCGAAGGTGAAGGCCTGGGTGGGGCGCGTCGAACAGGCGCTGAACATCACCGACTGAGGCCTTGCCTTCGACACGGCGAGCCGACACACCGGAGGCATGAAACGCCTCGCCGCCCTGCTCGCCACCGCCGCCCTGACGCTCGCCACGCCGGCCTCGGTGTTGGCCTGGGGCAACACCGGCCATCGGCTGGTCGGAGAGGCCGCGATGCGCGCCCTGCCGGCGGAGGTTCCGGCCTTCCTGCGCAGCGCCCAGGCCGTGGCCGACGTGGGCGAGCTGTCGCGCGAGCCGGACCGCTCCAAGGGCGCGGGGCGCACCCACGACACCGACCGCGACGCCGGCCATTTCCTTGACCTGAGCGACGACGGCACGGTGCTGGGCGGGCCGAAGCTGTCGGCCCTGCCGGTGACCCGCGCCGACTACGAAAAGGCGCTGCAGGCCGCCGGCCAGAGCAGCTGGAAGGCCGGCTATCTGCCGTACTCCATCGTCGACCGCTATCAGCAGCTGGCCGTGGACTTCGCCTTCTGGCGCGTGCTGACCGCCGCCGAGGCCAACCCGGCGTGGAAGGCCCACCGCGAGTGGTTCGCCGCCGACCGCAGGCGCCGCGAAGCCCAGATCCTGGAGACGCTGGGCCAACTGTCGCACTTCGTGGGCGACGGCAGCCAGCCGCTGCACGTCACCGTCCACTTCAACGGCTGGGGCGATTTCCCGAACCCGGCCGGCTATTCCAACGCCAAGCTGCACGCGCCGTTCGAGGGCGACCTGGTGCAGGCCAATGTCACCACGGCGGGGGTCGCCGCCAAGATGCTGCCGCCTCGGGCCTACGCCGGCTCGATCGAGCAGCGCACCGTCGACTATCTGGCGTCCACCAATCGCCTCGTCGTCCCGTTCTACGAGATGGAGAAGGCCGGCGGCATGGCGGCCGGCGATCCGCGCGGCCCGGCGCTGGCGACCCAGCAGATCGCGGTGGGCGCGTCGGAACTGCGTGACCTGGTCGTCCTGGCGTGGCGGGCGAGCGCCAACCAGTCGGTGGGCTGGAAGCCGGTGAGCGTCGCCGATGTGGTCGCCGGCAAGACTGATCCCTATCCGTCGCTCTACGGTATCGACTAGATGACCACGCCACAGTTCGGTCAGCCCGAGCCGGGCCGCAACTATCCCGACCGACCGGCGGCGTTCGTGGTGGCCGCGCGAGGCGATCAGATCGCCACGGTGCGGGTGACCTTCGCCGACGGCGAACGCCTGGACCTGCCGGGCGGCGGCCTCGATGCCGGTGAGACGGCCGCGGAGGCCGCTGTCCGCGAGTGCGGCGAGGAGGCCGGGCTGAAGGTGGTGGTGGACGCCGAGGCCTTCGCGGTCGCCGACCACTATTTCGTCGATCCAGCCGGCCACAGCGTCAACACGCGCGGCGCCTTCTTCGCGGCACGGGTGCTGGCCGAGGCGCCCGAGCTGAAGATCGAGGACGACCACGAGCTGATCTGGATGTCGCCGCAGGAGGCGCTGCTGAGGCTCGATCGGGAGTCGCACGCCTGGGCGATGGCCCTTTGGCTGCGGCGGTTTGCGCAAGGAGCCGCGACGGGCTAGTCGGAGCGCGAACCCCCAGGAATCGCCATGGCCGACGCGACTGCCCCGACGGGCGCCAAGATCATCGACGGCAAGATCTACGCCGAGCGCCTGCGCGCCCAGGTGACGCAGGAGGTCGCGGCGCTGCGGGCCGAGCACGGCCTGCAGCCCGGACTGGCGGTGGTGCTGGTGGGCGAGGACCCGGCCAGCCAGATCTACGTCCGCTCTAAGGGCGAGCACTCGCTGGCGGCGGGCATGCATTCGGTCACTCATCGCCTGCCGGCCGACACCAGCCAGGACGAGCTGCTGCGGCTGGTGGCCGACCTCAACGCCGACCCGCTGATCCACGGCATCCTGGTGCAGCTGCCGCTGCCCAAGGGACTCGATGAGAACGCCGTGATCGCGGCCATCGACCCGGACAAGGACGTCGACGGCCTGCACGTGATCAACGCCGGGCGCCTGGCCAACGGCCTGCCGGCGCTAACGCCTTGCACGCCGCTGGGCTCGATGATCCTGCTGCGCGAGACGGTGGGCGACCTGACCGGTCTGCGCGCGGTGGTGGTCGGCCGTTCCATGCTGGTCGGCCGCCCGATCGCCCAGTTGCTGCTGCAGGCCGACTGCACCGTCACCATCGCGCACTCCAAGACCCGCGACCTGCCGGCGATCTGCCGCGAGGCCGACATCCTGGTGGCCGCCGTGGGCCGTCCGCGAATGATCCGCGGCGACTGGATCAAGCCGGGCGCGGCGGTGATCGACGTGGGCATCAATCGGGTTCCCTTCGATGACCCGGAGAAGGCCGCCGCCGGCCGGACCAAGGTGGTGGGAGACGTCAACTTCAAGGAAGCCAGCCAGGTGGCCGGCTGGATCACGCCGGCGCCGGGCGGCGTTGGCCTGATGACGGTGGCCGTGCTGCTGGCCAACACCGTGACCGCCGCCAAGCGGCAGGCGGGGCTGGTGGCGACCTAGGTCGCGCTCGCCTCGGTCCAGGCGACGAGCTTGCCGATCACGTCGGCGACGGCCTTGTCGTAGGCGCCCACGATGGCGGCGACGCGGTTGTCCGACGCCGGCACCCTGGCCTCGAATTCCTGTTCGCCGACGCTGGTCTGGTCGGCGCGGGTCAGTGCGGCGTGCAGGTGGACCACGACGGTGGGCGCCGAGTTGGGCCCGGCGGGGTAGCGCGCCTCGAAGTTGCGGACGTCAAGGCGCAGCGCATAGGCCGCGCGCCCCTGCTGACCCCGGGCCAGCAGACGCACGGGGCTCGCGTCGAAGGCCTTGCTGACGGCCTCGTCGAACAGCACCTCGGCCGGCGCGACCCAGCGGCTTTGGGCGATATAGGCCGCCTTGCCGCCGTCCACCGTCAGGATGCGGTCGTCGGAGGCTTCTTCCTGGAATTTGCCGTTGGTGCGGAACACCGCGACGCCGTTCGGATGGACGGCGGCGACGGAGGCTGCGCCCGGCGCGGCGCTGAACCGGTAGAGCTGGGCCGGCTTCGATTTCGGCAGCAGCGAGATGCAGCCGCTGAGCGCCACGGCGCACAGACTGATCGCGGCGAGGCGGAGCAGGGGGCGGATCATGGCTTCACCTTCACTTCTTCGGCGGGCGCCTTGCCGAGCGCGCCGGTCGGACTGCGTTGGATCTCATTGACCAGCCGCTGCAGGGATTCGGCCGCCCGCTGCAGCTCGACGACCGCCGAGGTGATCTGCGGCAGGCCGTTGTTGGCGAAGTCGGCGGTCGGGCCCTGCAGCTTGTCGATCATGCCCTTCAGGTCGTGGGCGGCGTCCTTGGCCTCGTTGGAGGCGTCGGCGATGTTCTTCAGGCTGCGTTTGCCGTCGCCGTCGATCAGGCCCTGGGTCGACTTGATGATGCCGTCGGCGTTCTGCACGGCGGTGTCCAGATCCTGGATCAGCTTCTGGGCGTCTCCGATGATCTCCTTGCGCTCGCGCAGCTCCGCGGTCACCGCCTGGGCGTCGTTGAGCGTGGCGGTGAAGGTCTTGATGTTCTGGTCGGAGAGCACGCGGTTCACCCGGTCCAGCGCCTCGATGGTCCGGGTCAGCACCGTGCCGCCGCCCTCCAGCAGGTCGGAGAGCGCGCTGCGCTGGCTCTTCAGGATCGGGATGCACTGCGACAGCCCGTTGGACTTGCACTTGGCCTGCTCGGTCACCTTCAGCAGCGGCTTCGACGGAGTGCCGGAGGTGATCTGCACATAGTTGACCCCGGTGATGCCCTGCGGCTCCAGGGTCGCGTAGCTGTCGTCGCGGATCGGCACGTCGGAGGTGACGCGGGCGCGGGCGATAACCCGGGCCGGATTGGTGCGGTCGAGCGCGATGCGGGTCACCTCGCCCACCTTGATGCCGTTGAAGTGGACTTCGCCGCCCTGGTTCAGGCCCCGGACCGGCCCCTGGAAGACGATGTCATAGAGGTCGTAGTCCTGGGTGAACTTGAAGCGGGCCAGCCAGACCACGAAGATCACCAGGCCGATGAACAGGATCAGCGACGAGAGGCCCACCAGGGCGTAGTTGGCGTTCTTTTCCATCAGGCTTTCGTCTCCGCCTTGGACTTCGACGCGGCTCTGCCGCGCGGGCCCAGGAAATATTCGCGGATCCAGGGATGGTCCGCATGTTCGAGTTCACGCACCGGCGCCGTGGCGACGACGTGCTTGTCGGCGATGACCGCCACGCGGTCGGTGATTTCGTAGAGCGTGTCGAGATCGTGGGTGATCATGAACACCGTCAGGTCGAGGCTGTCGGAAAGGTCCTTGATCAGCTCGTCGAAGGCCGCGGCGCTGATCGGGTCGAGGCCGGCCGTGGGCTCGTCGAGAAACAGCAGCTCCGGGTCCATGGCCAGCGCGCGGGCCAGGCCGGCGCGCTTGCGCATGCCGCCGGACAGTTCCGCGGGCTTCAGGCCGCCCGCGTTGGGCGGGAGCCCCACGAGCGCGATCTTCAGGTCGGCGAGCTGGTAGATTTCCTTCCGCGCTAGGGTGGTGTGCTCGAACATCGGCGCGGCGACGTTCTCGCGCACGGTCAGGTTGGAGAACAGCGCGCCCTGCTGGAAGAGCACGCCCCACCGCCGCTCGATCGCCGACCATTTGCGCCGCGAGGCCTCCTGGATGTCCTGGCCGAATACCTTGACCGTGCCCGCCTGCGGGCTGCGCAGGCCGATGATGGTGTTGAGCAGCACAGACTTGCCGGCGCCGGAGCCCCCGACCACGCCCAGCACCTCGCCGCGTTCGGCGACGAGATTGAGGTCCTCATGCACGACGTTGTCGCCGAACGCCGATTTGAGGCCGCAAACCTCCACCGCCGGCCCCTCGCTGTCGAGCAGCTCGTCATCGGTCAGATCGCGTTCGTCGACGTCGGCGCTCATATGTCGAGCTTCATGTAGAGGAGGGCGAAGGCCGCATCGAGCATGATGATCGCGAAGATGGCGTGGACCACCGCCGCCGTCACCCGCCGGCCGAGCGATTCCACGTCGCCGCCGACCTCAAGGCCCTGGCGGCAGCCGATTCCGGCGATCACCGCCGCCATCACGGGCGCCTTGGACATGCCGATCCAGAAGTGGACGGCGCCCACGTTGTCGACGATGCGCTGCAGGAAGAAGGCGGGACCGAGGTCCAGCACGCTCCAGACCACCACCATGCCGCCGACCAGCCCGGCCAGGGTGGCCACGAAGGTCAGCAGCGGGATGGTCAGCAGCAGGGCCAGGAACCGCGGCAGCACGAGCGCCTCATAGGGATCGACACCCATCACCTGCATGGCGTCGATTTCCTGGTTCATCTTCATCGAGCCCAGCTCGGCAGCGAAGCTGGACGCCGAGCGGCCGGCCAGCAGCACGGCGGTGATGATGATGTTGAACTCGCGCAGCACGGCGATGCCGATCAGCTCGACGGCGAACACCTCGGCGCCGAACTGGCGCAGCATGTTGGCGCCCAGCAGGCCCACCACGGCGCCGATGAAGAACGAGGTGACCGCGACGATGGGGATGGCGTCCAGCCCCGCCCGTTCGGCCAGGGAGAAGATCGCCGCCCAGCGGATGCGCTTGGGGTTGGTGAACAGATAGACCGGCATCCGCGCCAGGACGACCAGCAGGTGGCCGAGGAAGGCGAGGGTGTCGACCCATTCGTAGGCGATGTTGAACACGCCCTTGCCGATGCGCACGGTCAGTTCGTGGAAGCCGCGCGGCTCCGGGGTTGGCACGGGCTCGACGTGGACGGCGCCGTCGACCAGTTCCAGCAGTCGCAGGTGCTCGGGCTTGGCCTGGAAGTTCTTGAGGTCGAAGTCGGCGCCGACCGCGCGGATCAGGGCGAAGGCCCCGGCGGTGTCCAGGCGGCGCACGCGGCGAATCTCGATCGAAATGCCCGGATGGCTGCGGACGGCGGCGGCCAGCTCGTCCGTCACATTGCCAAGATTCTGCGCCGTCCAGTCGCCTGAACAGCGCAGAACCGGCTCGCCCTCGGCGGTGCGGACGCTGAAATGAGCCGGTCTCTCCACAGGTAAGCGGGCTCCAATGCCAGGGTGGGTCGACTTTCGAGTCGCCCTCCCTAAGGAGATGTGACCCTAACAGAGGCGGCGCAACGGCCGAACGTCTTACGGCGCCGGTTGTTCCCCGTCCCCGCGCCGAGGTCGCTTGGCTAGTTTGCTCCCGCAGAGGTGATCGTCATGGCAAAGCTGAGCCCATTTTTGGCCCACATCCCCCGGGTAAGCATGCACGAGGATCCGTCGTCCCGACTTCGGGAGGGCGGACCAAGTTCGCGTCGCCAAGGGGTGGAGAGAGTGTTGACCCGTCAGTATGAGCTCGCCGGCAAGTCCGGCGCCCGCTACCGCTATTCGTCGCTGGAGGAGGAACGCTTCCTGCCCCCGGCCGGCGCAAATTTCGTGATCGCCCGGATTACCAAGGAAGGGCCCGCGGTGCTGTTCGCCGGCGAGACCGACAACCTGGCCAATCAGACGTGGCGCTCGGCGCTGGAGAAGGCCAAGGCGGAACACAAGGACGCCGCGATCCTGACCCGCCTCAACGTCACCCGCTCGGTTCGGGAAGCGGAACGCGTGGACATTGTGGCGCAGCATCAGCCGCCGATGAACACGTAGGGTCGGGCGCGCGCGCCCTACCTCCCCCGCGCAGCGGCGGGAGGGGGACCGCCGGCCGCAGAGCCGGTGGTGGAGGGGGCAAGCGGCCGGCATTGAGTTCAGGGGCGTCCGGTCTATCCGCTGAGTTCGAGGCTCGCCCCCTCCACCACGCGCTCTTCGCTGCGCTCGGCGAGTGGTCCCCCTCCCGCCATCGCTGCCGCGATGGGGGAGGTAGGGGGATCGGGAAGGTCCCGCCAGCGTTCGGCGGTCTCTGCATCGAGGTTCAGGTCTTCGCAGACCTCGGCGACCATTTCATCGAGGGTGGTGATGTCGATGCCGGCGGTCTGGCGGATGCGCAGGTCGATGCGCTCTTCCAGGAGGCCGCAGAGCCAGTCGGCGGCTTCGCCCTCGGTTTCGGTGAAGATCACGCGGGTGACGGCCCTGCGCACGGTTTCGGCGCGGGCCTCGACGCGCGCCGCGTCTTCTGGCGAGGGTTCGCTGCGAGACTCACGCTTCAGGTCGCGCTTGAGGCGGGCCTTCAGTGCGAGCGACTGGCGCAGGGACCGGGCGGCCTTCTGGTAGGCGCGGGCGAGGCTCGCGACCTCGGCAGGCTCTTCGGCGGCCATGGCGGCGGCGTGCAGCTTCTCGGCAAGGGACAGGTCCAGCTCGGCGATGCGCGCCAGCATGGCTTCGTCACGGTCGAGAGGCGGTTGAGCGTCCATCTTAGAACAAAACAAGAACATAGAAATCAGAGAATGTCAAAGCAAAAGCGCTGCTCGCCGGCGCTTGTTCGACGCCGGCAGGCGGGCGCAGACTGACGCCAACGAACAAGCGGGGAAGACATGCGCCTGACTGTGCTCGCGGCTGTGGCCGCCTTTGTGTTGGCCGCGCCGGCGCGGGCGCAGGAGGTTCCCACCGTCGTCTCGACCAGCGCGCCAGAGATCGCCTTCGACGGCCGCGACGCCCTGGACCTGCCCAAGGACATGTACCTGGGCGAGGTGGCCGGCGTGGCGGTGAGCGCGAAGGACCGGCATATCTTCATCTTCCAGCGCGCGGCGACCACCGGGCCGGCCTATGGCGCGGCGGCGGCGCAGTTGCTGGAGTTCGACGCGAACGGCCGCTACCTGCGCGAGATCGGCAAGGGGCTCTACGGCTGGTCCTATGCGCATGGCGTGCGCGTGGACCGCGACGGGAATATCTGGGCCGTCGACAAGGGCTCGGACATGGTCATCAAGTTCACCCCGGCCGGACGGGTGGCCATGGTGTTCGGCCGCAAGCCCGAGGCCAGCGACGAGGGCGCCCACCCGCTGGCGCACCCCAGGCCGCCGTTGCCGGCCATCGACGGCCAGTTCCGGCAGGTCACCGACATCGCCTGGGATAGCCATGGCGCGGGCTACATCAGCGACGGCTACGTCAACTCCCGCGTCGCCAAGGTGGACGCCGAGGGCCACTGGGTGACGTCCTGGGGCAGCTACGGCAAGGCGCCCGGGCAGTTCGACACGCTCCATTCCATCGCGGTCGATGCGAAGGACCAGGTCTATGTGGCCGACCGCGGCAACCGGCGCATCCAGGTGTTCGACACCGAGGGCAATCTCAAGAAGATCATCCAGATCAACTTGCCCGCGCCCGCCGATGCGCGGGCCGCCATCGGACCCAAGCCCAGCACGGGGCCCAGCGGCTATGACGGCGGCGGGCCGGGCACGATGATGCCGGGTGCGCCCTGGGCGCTGTGCATCACGCCCCTGGTGGGCGGCCGGCAGGTGATGTTCGTCTCCGACGCCTTCCCGGGGCGGGTCTACAAGCTCGACATGGACGGCAAGGTGCTGGGCTGGCTCGGCCGGTCGGGCAAGCAGCTGAAGGAGTTCGGCTGGATCCATTCGATCGCGTGTCCGACCGAGAACGAGCTCTATGTGGGCGAGCTGCTGAACTGGCGGTTGCAGAAGCTGACCCTGCGTTCCTCGCCTTGAACGTTGAACCTTCGCCTCGCGAGGCGGCATTCACCCTGGGCGCGTGCGGCGCCCGGACGGTGATCCCCCAAGGCCTGTGGCGCGCGAACAGCCTGGAGTGCGCGTGGTAGCCCTAGCCGTCGAACCCCCGGAGCTCGTCAGGGCGTTGCGCCGCCGGGATCTGGTGGGCGTCCTCGTCAACACGATGGTGGGCTCGGGCATGATGGCCGCGCCCGCCAAGGTCTATGCCCTGGCTCACGGCTGGAGTTTCGCCGTGCTGGGGCTCAGCGCCGCGCTGATCATCCCGATGATCCTGTGCTTCGCCGACCTGGGCAGCCGCTATTCCGGCACCGGCGGCCCCTACCTGTACGCGCGCCAGTCGCTGCCGGGCTGGCTGGCCTATTGCGCCGGCTGGCTCTTGTGGATCAGCCAGATCTTCTCCACCGCGGCGCTCACCAACCTGCTGCTGACCTACCTGGCGGGGTTGTTTCCGGCGCTGGGCGGCGGGATCGGCCGCGCGGCGGTGATGGCGGCGTTCGGCGTCACGGTGGCGGCGATCACCCTGGCCGGCATCCGCGGGTCGGCGCGGACCAGCAACCTGCTGGTCGCCCTGAAGGTGGGCTTCGTCCTGGCCTTCGTCGCGATCGGCGTCTGCTTCCTGCAGCCACAGAACCTGGAGATACACACGCCGCCGCCGGCGCCCATCACGCTCGCGCAGGCGGTGATGATCTACATCTTCGCCTATGCCGGCTTCGAGCGGGCCGGGGTGATCGCCGGCGAGGCGCGCGAGCCGCGCCGCGACGTGCCCTGGGCGCTGGCGATCGCCGTGCTGGCGGCCACCGCGGCCTATGGCGGCGTCCTGCTGGTCTGCGTGGGCGTGCTGGGCGATCCGTCGGGGACCGACCGCCCCCTGGCCGAGGTCGGCCGCAGGCTGTTCGGAGACGCCGGCGCGCTGGCGGTGTCGGTGGGCGCGATCACTGTGCTGGTGGGCACCATCCTGGTGACCATGGTGGCGACGCCGCGCATGCTGCTGGCCATGGCCGAGCAGGGGCAACTGCCGGCCGGCCTGGGCGCGCTGCACCCGCGCTGGCGCACGCCCTATGTGGCGATCCTGATCTCCTGCGGCCTGACCTTCAGCTTCGCGATCTTCGGCGATCTGCTGGGCAACCTGACCTTCTCAACGGCGACCCGGGTGCTCTGCTACATCCTGTGCTGCATCGGCCTGTGGCGGATCTCCGGGCGCGCGGACGCCGCGCCGGCGCTGTTCCGGCTCCCGGGGCGCCGGCTGATCGCCGCCGCCAGCGCGGGGCTGTTCGCGGTGGTGCTGGTGATGGGCGCCGCCAAGGAGCTGCCGACGCTGGGCGTGGCGCTGCTGGTGGGGCTGGGGCTGTATGGGCTGAAGCGGCTGGGGCATAGGGCCGGGCGATCGGCCTGAAGGTCCGTAGCCCGCCTTCGCCCATTCGGGCTACGGCGCGGCATCCTTCGCTGGAAAGGGCTTGCCGAGCCGAAGCGTGCTTTGCACGCGAAGGATGGTGGATGCGACAGGGATTGAACCTGTGACCCCCTCGGTGTGAACGAGGTGCTCTCCCGCTGAGCTACGCATCCGCTGCATCGCGAAGGATGGGGCGTATAGCCTGAGGCCCTACGCGTCGCAAGGTCCCAGGAGGCGGCGGCAGGCGTCGGGCAGGGCGTCGAAGTGGTCGATCAGGATATCGGGCTCCATCTCCGCGGCCGGGGTCTCGGTGTAGCCGAAGCTGACCAGGATCAGGGGCACGCCGGCGGCGCGCGCGGCGCCGGCGTCGGTGGCGGCGTCGCCCACCATGATGGCGCGCTCCGGCGTCCCGCCCGCCGCGGTGATGGCGGTCAGCAGGTGGCGAGGGTCGGGCTTGGGGCCCGGCGCGGCGTCGGGGCCGACGACGGCGTCGAACAGCCGGGCGAGATCGAGCGCGGCCAGCAGGGCGTTGGACAGCCCGGTGGGCTTGTTGGTGCAGACCGCCAGGCGCGCGCCGTCCGCCCGCAAGCCTTCCAGGGCGGCGACCGCGCCGGGAAACGGCCGGCTCTCGTCGGCGATGTGGGCCCGGTAGCGTGCGATGAAGCGATCGAAGAGCCCGGGCATGGCGTCGTCGGGCAAGGGCGCGCCCGCCGCCTGGAAGCCGCGCTCGAGCAGCCGCCGCGCGCCATGGCCGATGAGGTCGCGCGCCTGGGCCATGGGGAGCGGCCGCAGGCCCTCCTCGGCCAGGATGACGTTCAGCGTCCCGACCAGGTCGGGCGCGGTGTCGACCAGGGTGCCGTCCAGGTCGAAGGCGATCACCGCGCCGCTGAGCAGACTAGCCCCCATTGACGATCGCGGTCGCCTTGTCGAGTTCGCCGGCGTAGGCGCTGAGCGCCAGGCCGGTGATGCCGACATACTTCTGGGCGTCGTCGAAGCGCCGCTCCTCCAGCGCCTCGCGCACGCCCGGCAGGGTCTTGGCGCCGTAGCCTGTGAAGCGGCCAGGCGCGTAGACCATGTTCATGTACCAGCCGCGGCCGGGCAGGCCCTCGGGCCGCAGCAGGGTCTGGTCGAGCGGGCGGATCACCGCGTCCAGCTTGGCCTTCTGGGCCTTGGAGAGGCCGGCGCCCTTGGACGCCAGGGCCGCATCGAAGGCCGCGGCGCTGGTCTTCAGCTTGGCGACCGAGCTCTCCAGCGCCCCGAAGTTGATCGCCGGAGACTGGAGCAGGGGCGCGGGGTTGGTGTGCGGCTTGGTGGGGTCGGAGGCCAGGGCATAGGCGTTGCCGGCCAAAAGGCGGGCCTGATTCTTCGCCTCGTCGCTCTTGGTGGTCGCGAGCTTCTTCACCTCGTCGAGGTAGACGCCCACGGTGTCGGCGAAGTCGCCGTAGCGCTGCACCGGCAGGTCGGCGTCGGCCAGGCGCATGACCGCGCGGCCCACCGTGCGGGCCAGGGTGGCGTCATAGGCGAAGCCCGGGTCGACGAAGCGGCTGTGGTGCTCGTAGTCGTCGTAGAGCGAGTGATAGACCCCGCCCGACTCGCCCTCGCCGCCGTAGCCGAAGTCGATGGAGGCCAGGCCCAGGTGCTGCAGGAAGGCCGAATAGTCGGAGCCTGAGCCGAGCGGGCCCAGCGGCAGGTCCTTGGCGGGATCGGCGACCAGCTTGCCCTCGGCCTTGGCCATCTCGCTGGCCCCGGGCTCGGAGGCGGTGACCGTGAGGCGCGCGCGGGCCCGGTCGCGGACCGAGACGCCGGTCTGCGGGTCCTTCACGTCGGCGGCCACCTGGTTGACGAAGTGCTGGAAGGCGTGGCTGCCCTCGGCGCGGAAGAAGCCGCGGCCGTTGCCGTCGGTGTTGATGTAGACCAGCGCCTTGGCCTTCAGCTCCTCGGCATGGGTCTCGGCCCATTCGGTGGAGCCCAGCAGCATCGGCTCCTCGCCGTCCCAGCTGGTGTAGACGATGGTGCGGCTGGGCCGCCAACCGGCCTTCACCAGCCCGCCCAGGGACTTGGCCTCGGCGAGCAGCGCGACCTGGCCGGAGAGCGGGTCCGACGCCCCCATCACCCAGCCGTCGTGGTGGTTGCCGCGCACGATCCACTCGTTGGGCGCGTCCTTGCCCTTCAGCGTGCCGACCACGTCGTAGAGGGTCTTCATCGACCAGTCGGACTTGACCGCGATATGCACCTGGCCGCCGGTGGCCGAGCCGCCCACGTGGTAGGTGATCGGCAGCGAGCCGCGGAAGTTCGGTGGCGCCACCGGCCCGTCCAGCGAGCTCAGCAGCACCTGGGCGTCGGCGTAGGAGATCGGCAGGCAGGGGATCTTCAGGATGGTGGCGGCGTCCTTACGGTCGAGCCGCTTGGCGTCCTTGGTGGATCCCACGCCGGGGGTCAGCGGGTCGCCCGGATAGATCGGCATGTCGGCCACCGAGCCGCGCTGGAAGCCGTGCGGCGGGCGCGCGGCGCCCCTGGGATAGACGTCGTCGGTGGCGTAGCCGTCGTCCTTGGGGTCGGAATAGATGATCGAGCCGGCGGCGCCGTGCATCTGGGACAGCAGGGGCTTCAGGCCCCGCCAGCCGCCGCCGTAGCGGGCGATGGTGATCTTGCCCTTCACGCTGATGCCCATGCGCTCCAGCGCCAGGTAGTCCTCGGGCATGCCGTAGTTGACGTAGACCAGGGGGGCGGTCACGTCGCCGTCGCCCTGGAAGGCCACATAGGCCGGCAGCGCGTCCTTGGTGTAGGTCGGCTGGTCGCCGGGGACCGGCGGCTCGGTGAGGGTGGCCTTGAAGCCGGCGCCCGGCCCGGCGGTCAGCTCCAGGGCCTCGCTGATCGGCGTGGGGTAGAGCACCTCGAAGGTCTCGATCTTGGCGTCCCAGCCCCAGGACTTCAGCTGGGCGGCGATCCACTCGGCGTTGGTCTTGTCGTGGACTGAGCCCACGTGGTTGGGCTCGGCGGCCAGCAGCTTCAGCCAGGTCCCCATTTCGGCGGGGTCGATCGCCGAATCGAACGCGGCTTCCAGATCCTTTTGGCTCAGCGGCGGCGTCAGCGCGGCGGCCGCCGGAGCTTGGAACGCGCCGATGGCGCAGGCGGACAGAAGGGCGGCGACGCGCGCGCGGTGATTCATGAAAAGCTCCCCGAATGTGCCGGGACGCTAGCCCCTTCTCGCGCCCGGCCACAAGGCTTGGTAAGCCTCGTTGCGACGATTGAGAGTCGGTTCCGAAGGACGCGCCCACGATGACAGCCCGCGCTGCCGTAATCCTCGCCGCCGGACAGGGCACACGGATGAAATCGCCGCTGCCCAAGGTGCTGCACAAGGTGGGCGGGCGCACCCTGCTGGAGCGGGTAATCGACACCGTCGAGGCAACCGGCTGCGAGCGGATCGTCGTCGTGGTGGGGGCCGGCGGTGGGGCGGTGCGCGAGCTGGTGGAGAAGCGGCTGGGAAAGGCGGCGGTCGCCGTCCAGGACCCGCCGCAGGGTACCGGCCACGCGGTGCTGGCGGCGCGCGACGCGCTGGCCGACTTCGAAGGCGACGTGCTGGTCACCAACGCCGACTGCCCGCTGCTGACGCCGCACGACCTGGAGCCGCTGTTCGCCATGCGGCGCGACGGCGTGGCGTTGGCGCTGCTGGGCTTCGAGCCGCACGACGCATTGCTGTACGGGCGGCTGATCCGCGGCGCGGACGGCCACGTGATCCGGATCATCGAGCCCAAGGAAGCGACGCCCGAGCAGCTGGCGGTGAAGGCCTGCTACGCCGGCATGCTCTGCGCCGAGAAGGGCAAGCTGTTCGGCTGGCTCGACCGCACGACCAACAACAACGCCAAGGGCGAGTACTACCTGACCGAGATCGTGGGCCTGGCGGCGGCCGACGAGGCGCTGGTCAAGGCCGCCATCGCGCCGGAGACCGCGGTGATGGGCTGCGACACGCCCATGCAGCTGGCCCAGGCCGAGCACGTCTTCCAGGTCCGCCGCCGCAGTCACTTCCAGTCTGAGGGCGTGGTGATGCCGGCGCCGGAAACCGTCCACTTCGCCTGGGACACCCACATCGACCCCGGTGTGACCGTCGAGCAGTTCGTGGTGTTCGCGCCGGGCGTGCGGCTGGAGACCGGCGTCGTGATCCGCGCCTTCAGCCATCTGGAGGACTGCGTGGTCCGCTCCGGTGCGATCATCGGGCCCTATGCGCGCTTAAGGCCCGGCGCCGACATCGGCGAGGACGCCCACATCGGCAACTTCGTCGAGGTGAAGAAGGTGAAGGTCGGCAAGGGCGCCAAGGCCAATCACCTGAGCTACCTTGGCGACGGCACGGTGGGCGCGGGCGCGAACATCGGGGCGGGCACGATCTTCTGCAACTACGATGGCTTCGACAAATGGGAGACCCACGTGGGCGAGGGGGCGTTCATCGGCTCCAACTCGGCCCTGGTGGCGCCGGTGACGGTGGGCGCGGGGGCCTATACCGGTTCCGGCTCGGTGATCACCAAGGCGGTCAGCGCCGACGCGCTGGCGGTCTCGCGGCCGGCGCAGGTGGAGAAGGCCGGCTGGGCCAAGCGGTTCCGCGAGAAGAAGCTGGCCGAGAAAGCGGCGAAGAAAGCCAAATGAGCACGGCGGATGAACAGAAGCGCGCCGTGGGCGAAGCCGCCGCGGCGCTGGTCGAGGCCGGCATGGTCGTGGGCCTGGGCACCGGCTCGACGGCGGCGGAGTTCGTCAAGGCGCTGGGCGCGCGGCGGCTGAAGATCACGTGCGTGGCGACCTCGGTGGCGACGGCGGAGCTGGCCGCAAGCCTGGGCATGACCGTCGTCGAGCTGGGCGAGACGCGCGAGATCGACCTGACGGTGGACGGCGCCGACGAGATCGGACCCGGCCTGGCGCTGATCAAGGGCGCCGGCGCGGCCATGCTGCGCGAGAAGCTGGTCTGGGAAGCTTCCCGCCGATCCGTCGTGATCGGCGACGCCGCCAAGGTCGTGACGGTGCTCGGGAAAATCTATCCGCTGCCCATCGAGGTCGTGGCCTTCGGACACAAGACCATCCACGCGCGGATCTGCGATGTGCTGGCCGAATTCGACATCGGGCTTCCGCCCCGTCTGCGGATGAAAGACGGCGCCCCGGTGCGAACCGACGGTGGAAACCTCATCTATGACGCGACCTGCGGTCGGATCGAGGAACCGGCGGCTCTGGGCTCGGCGCTGAAAAGCATCACCGGGGTCGTGGAGCATGGCCTCTTCCTCGACCTGGCCGACCAGGCCTTGATCGGCGGGCCGGCCGGCGTAACCACTCTCGAGCCCTGAGCGAAGACCGCTCTAGCTCTGGACCGATCGGAAGGAGGCCCGCGTGGCCAAGTACGACTACGACCTGTTTGTCATCGGGGCCGGCTCCGGCGGAGTGCGCGCCGCGCGCCTGGCGGCGATGTCCGGCGCCAAGGTGGCGATCGCCGAGGAAGACCGGGTCGGCGGCACCTGCGTGATCCGCGGCTGCGTGCCCAAGAAGTTCATGGTCTACGCCTCGGAATTTGCTCACCATTTCAAGACGGCCAAGGGCTACGGCTGGACCATCGAGAACGCCAGCTTCGACTGGCCGACCTTCCTGGCGGAGAAGGACAAGGAGATCGCCCGGCTCTCCGGCATCTATGTCCGCAACCTGCAGAACGCCGGCGCGGAGCTGGCGCACGGCAAGGCGGTGCTGGTGGACGCCCACACCGTCGAGATCGACAAGGTCGGCACAAAGACCGCCGACAAGATCCTGATCTCCACCGGCGGGCAGGCCTGGCGGCCCACCGAGATCCCCGGCGCCGAACTGGGCATTACGTCCAAGGAAGCGTTCCACCTGACCGAGTTGCCTAAGCGCATCATGATCGCCGGCGGCGGCTATATCGCCGTGGAGTTCGCCGGCATCTTCAACGGCCTGGGCGTCGAGACGACCCTGGTCTACCGCGGCCCCAACATCCTGCGCGGCTTCGATGACGACGTGCGCAGCCACGTGACCGAGGAGATGGAGAAGCGCGGCATCAAGGTCATCCTGGGGACCCAGCACGCCTCCATCGAGAAGACCGCCACCGGCATCCTCTCAAAGTTCGCCAATGGCCACGAGCACGAGAGCGACGTGCTGATGTGGGCGGTGGGCCGGCGGCCGTACGTGGAGGGCCTGGGCCTGGAAAAGGCCGGGGTCGAGCTCAACGAGGCCGGCGCGATCAAGGTCGACGACTATTCGAAGACCACCGTCGGGAACATCTGGGCGGTGGGCGACGTCACCGACCGCATCAACCTGACGCCGGTGGCGATCCGCGAGGGCGCGGCCTTCGCCGAGACGGAGTTCTACGGCCGCCCCACCAGCTTCGACCACGAGATGGTGGCGTCCGCCGTGTTCTCGCAGCCGCCGATCGGCTCGGTGGGCCTGTCGGAGGCCGACGCGCGGCACAAATACGGCAAGGTCGACATCTATCTGTCTCGTCAGCGGCCGATGAAATACACCTTCACCGGCTCCGAGGAGCGCGCGCTGCTCAAGCTGGTCGTCGATTGCGAGAGCCAGAAGGTGGTGGGCTGCCATGTGGTCGGGCCGGACTCGCCGGAGATCATCCAGATGGCCGCCATCGCCATGAAGATGGGCGTCACCAAGGCCCAATGGGACTCGACCTGCGCGGTGCATCCGACCCTGGCCGAGGAACTGGTGACCATGCGCGAGAAGTACGTGCCCCTGGGCCTGGGCCAGGTCGCATGACCGACGCTCGCGCCGGGGGGGCGGCGCGAGACAGGTTGGCCGTCTGGTGCGGCTGGGTCCTGGTGGCCATCGCCGCGGCGATCCCGCCGTTTGCGTGGCTGGCGCCCAAGGGCTTCGCGGTGCTGGTGGCGCTGGGAGGCTTACTGTGCCTGCCGGCGTTGCGCCTGACCGACGAGGACCGGCCGTCGCTGATCACCCTGTTCGGCCTGCTGATCTGGGCCGCGGCGTCCACCACCTGGACCCTGTTCCACCCGAAGTCGGCCGACAGCAACACCATCCTGAAGCTGGCCTTCGAGCTGCCGCTCTACTGGAGCCTGATCTGCGCCGCCCGCCGCGCCACGCCGGACCTGCAGCGCCGCGCCCTGCACGTGCTGGCCTGGGGCATGACGATCTTCGGCGGGGTCCTGCTGATCGAGACCCTGACCGGCGGCATGGTCTACCAGCGGGTCCGGGACATCTTCTACCACGCCCACCCCATGCGGCCGGACATCGCCCAGGCCAAGCTCGGCCACGCCACCTTCGTGCTGACCGCGTTGCTGCCCATCGCCTTCGTGGGCGCGCCCCGGCGACTGCGCCTGTGGCTGGGCCTGGTGATGGTGGCCGGCGCCGGGAGCGCGGCCATCGCCTTCGGCTCCGACGCCCCGGTGATCGCCCTGGTGGCCGCGCCCCTGGCGGGCCTGGCGGTCTGGCGCTGGCCCACCGGCGCGCCTCGCGTCCTGGCGGCCGGCGCCGTGATCCTGTTCCTGACCACCCCGGCCATCGTCTGGGCCGTGCGCCACTTCGCCGACTACGAGGCCATCCAGCGGGCCATCCCGCTCTCCTACGCCGAGCGGATGGGCTACTGGAGCCACGCCATCGACTGGATCGCGCAGCGCCCGCTGCAAGGCTGGGGCCTGGACGCCAGCCGGATGTTCGCGCCGGGCATCAAGCTGCATCCCCACGACGGGGCGCTTCAGATGTGGCTTGAGCTGGGGGCGGTGGGCGCGGTGGCCGCCGCGGTGTTCTGGGGCGTGACGCTGCTGCGGCTCAGCCGGCCGGTGCGCGACGCCGCCCATGCGGCGACGGCCGCCTGCGCGGCGGTCTATCTGCTGTTCGGCGCGCTCAACTTCGGCCTGTGGCAGGAGTGGTGGCTGGCGCTGGGCGCCCTGATCGTGGCGCTGGCCGCCATGATCCCGCCGACCGCCCCGGCGGACCAGGCCACAGCCTAAACATCGACCTGGGGGCCCTTCTTAGAGTAGAAGGCGCGGTTTCGCCGGTCCGGCCCAGCTTTTCGGGGGCGCGGTCGGGGCGTGGAGTGGGAGCGATGAACGAGAACTGGACGCCGGCGTCGTGGAGGGCAAAGCCCGCCAAGCACATGCCTGGCGACTATCCGGACCTGGCCGAGCTGGCCAAGGTCGAGCAGACCCTGCGCGGCATGCCGCCGCTGGTTTTTGCAGGTGAGGCCCGCCGCCTGAAAGGCCTGCTCGCCGACGTCTCCGAAGGCAAAGCCTTCCTGCTGCAAGGGGGCGACTGCGCCGAGAGCTTCAAGGAATTCGCCGCCGACAACATCCGCGACACCTTCCGCCTGATCCTGCAGATGGCGGTGGTGCTGACCTTCGCCGGCGGCAAGCCGGTGGTGAAGGTGGGCCGCATGGCCGGCCAGTTCGCCAAGCCGCGTTCGGCGCCCACCGAGACCATCGGCGATGTGACGCTGCCGTCCTACCGCGGCGACATCATCAACGGCATGGAGTTCACGCCCGAGGCCCGCAGGCCGGACCCGCAGCGGCTGATCCAGGCCTACTCCCAGTCGGCGGCGACGCTGAACCTGCTGCGCGCCTTCGCCGGCGGCGGCTACGCCGACCTGCACAACGTGCACCGCTGGACGCTGGGCTTCGTGTCCGACAGCCCGCAGGGCGCGCGATACCGCGAGATGGCCGAGAAGATCAGCGAGACCCTGATGTTCATGGAGGCGATCGGCGTCACGCCCGAGAGCCAGCCGGCGCTGCACCAGGTGGAGTTCTTCACCAGCCACGAGGCGCTGCTGCTGAACCTCGAAGAGGCGATGACCCGCGTCGATAGCACCTCGGGCCAGTGGTACGACACCTCCGCCCACCTGGTGTGGATCGGCGAGCGCACCCGCGAGCTGGACGGGGCGCACGTGGAATACTTCCGCGGCATCAAGAACCCGGTGGGCGTGAAGTGCGGCCCGACCATGGAAGCCGACGACATCCTGCGTCTGGCCGACGTGCTGAACCCGGCCAATGAGGCCGGGCGGCTGACGCTCTATGGGCGCTTCGGGCACGACAAGATCGACAAGCGCCTGCCGGGCCTGCTGCGCGCCACCAAGGCCGCGGGGCTCAAGGTGGTGTGGGCGATCGACCCGATGCACGGGAATACCCTGACGGCGAACAACGGCTACAAGACCCGGCCGTTCGAGCGGATCCTCTCGGAGGTGAAGTCCTTCGTGGAGATCTGCAAGGCCGAGAGCGTGCACCCGGGCGGCGTCCACCTGGAGATGACCGGCCAGAACGTCACCGAATGCACCGGCGGCGCGCGGCAGGTGAGCGAGGGCGACCTCGCCGACCGCTACCACACCCACTGCGACCCGCGGCTGAACGGCGAGCAGGC
>Ga0105248_10002196_pt1 | contig 21607 bp, 21 predicted proteins | sample KBSS34metaG_FD_81524 | JGI IMG/M metagenome (GOLD analysis project Ga0105248, IMG submission 81524) | Switchgrass rhizosphere microbial communities from Kellogg Biological Station, Michigan, USA - KBS S3-4 metaG | ecosystem: Host-associated > Plants > Roots > Rhizosphere > Soil | place...
ACTTCCCTCGCAGCCGCCAGCCTCAACATCGGCGTGAGGTACTGCGCCGAAGTGGATGCGGTGAACGAGAACGGCATTACCCGCGCGGTGGGCGCGACCTGCATGCCCTGAACAGGCGCCCCGTCGCGAAGCAGTTTCACTCTATAATCCCCGCCGCCTGCACTCAGCTCTGGGCTACATCAGTCCAGCGGACGCCGCGCGTCGAGCGGCTTAGCCCCGTCCACTATTTCGGGGGAAGATCAATGGCGATTTCGCTGCGGCCGTCGACATCCGGAGAGGGCGCATGCAGCATCCGTCCGCTGGGTGTGACGCATGGCGCCCGAGAGCGCTCGGACATGGCCGCGCGCTTCCCCAACACGAAGCAGCACGCTAACAATTCCACAACCCGCACGAATCTCCAGCAGCCGCGACTTTCTGATTCAGCAAGACTAGCACCGATCGAGCGACCTCCGCGTCGGCCTTGACCTGGGCTGTGAGGCTTTGCAGGTCGGGGAATTTAGCTTCTGGGCGGATAAAATGCAGGAGCTCGGTCTCGATAACCTTATCGTAAAGGTCCTCATCGAAATCGAAGATCCAAACCTCGAGCAATGGGTCCGTCAGCCCGCCGATTGTCGGGTTCAGTCCAAGGCTGGCGACCCCAGGAAGGATGCGTCCGTCCGGCAGGCGGGTTCGAGTCGCATACACACCGAAAGCCGGGACTTCGGGGGCGGTGACCGAAACATTGGCGGTCGGAAAGCCGAGCAACCGGCCGAGTTGGCGGCCGCGCTGAACCACTCCGACTATAGCGAAGGGCTTCTCCAACCTTTTGATTCCCTCTTCTATGCACGTCTGAGCTGCTCAATGCTGGCTTTCCGGCAGGCGGACGACGAGGCCGTCGAGCTCGTCGGTGGCCTTGATCTGGCAAGACAGGCGGCCGTTCGGCTGCACGTTCTCGGCGAAGTCGAGCATCGACTCCTCCATCGCCGACTTCCCGCCGGTCTTCGACACCCAGGCCTCGTCGACGAAGAGGTGGCAGGTGGCGCAAGCGCAGGCCCCGCCGCAGTCGGCGTCGATGCCGCGGACGTTGTTCTTCACCGCGCCTTCCATGACCGTCAGGCCGGGCTTCACGTCGATGATGGTCTCGGTCCCGTCGAACTGGATGTAGGTGATCTTCGCCATTTGACTATGCTTCTCTTCTTAGGCCGGCATTGGGCCGCGACTGCTTTCATGGAGACCGAGAGGCATGGCCGTACTGCCGGAACAGGGGCGCGAGCGGGCAGCCTGCGTGGCCCGCCCCACATCCTCCTGGATGTAGATGCCGGCCAGGCCCAGCGCCGCGGCGACGCGCAGCGCCTCGATCGGGAAGATCTTCTCCTCGTCCCAGCGGGCCGCATGCGGCGCGTGCTCTGCGGCCGCGAATTCGCGCGTCATGTCCTGGATCGCGCGCTGATCTTCGGTCAGGTTGAACTCCATGCGATCTCCTGAGCTACGAACCGTGACGGCGACGTGGAGAAAAAGGCGGCCGGCGAACGCTCATCGCTCGCCGGCCAGTGGGCAGCAGGGGGAGGAACCTGCAGCCAAGGGTGCGATCTGGGCGGTTACAGGTCTGGGTGTAGAAGCCTGAGCCGCTGGCTACGCGACCGCATGAAGAGGGGAGGGGTGCGCAATGCGCTCCACAGCCCATGCCGCAACGGTCGCCTCCGGACACCGAGGCCGTCGGCGACGAGGTGTCTATCGGTTCTCAAGACGCAGGTTCCTATTGAAGACGATTTCGCCAGCGCGAATGGGGCGGCTCAGCGAAGAGGGACGCGGGACGTCCGTCACCGCAATGTAATCTCCAGCAGAAGTCTTCCGGACCAAGTAATAGCAAGCCGACGCCGCGCTCTGGTGGCTCCAGATGGCCTTCTTCACCGCGTCCGGCGCCAAACCGTACGCCGCCTCGAGCCGTGCCGCGCGCTGTAAGAAGGCGCGAAGCGACACGGGAGACCAAGTCTCTCCAATACATATAACAGCCAAACTCAAAATCGAATTCGATCGCCCCGACCTCGGCCTCCCGTTCCAGATTAAATACTGATCAAGCGGAGTCCGGCCGATCACCTCCAGAAGCTCGCGGTCGGAGACGAAAACCAACGGTGTATCCTCCGTAGAGGCGAGCCGATTCAACCCAGTGTAACCTTTGACTGGCTGAAAACATCTAAGCGCAAGCGCCGATGAAGACGTGAGGGGGCGGCGCAGACCTGGCGCCGGAGCCGGGCGCCAGCTTCCGGCCCGCTCGCTGACTTTCATAGAGTCTGAGAACCACATTCTCGCTCCTGAGAACCACATTCTCTCCCGACAGCCAGTCATGCGCTCCCCGACCGCCGGAGAGCCGAGCAGTAAGGATCGCTCATCGTTCAGTAAGCACGCTCATCGAGAGCGGACCTAATTCTTCGCCCCAATTCCTCCAAATTGCAACCCGTCACCCTAACGCGAATTCGGGTACCGCCAGGGACCCTTACGTGACGCTGCTCGCTAAACCTTCTATCGAGCCGACAGCCCAGGCCTCCACCACCTGTGTCGCAGAACGCGACTTTCACAATAGAATTCAAAAGCCTGTTTTAGGTGCGAACGTCTGGTCGGAGGCGCTTCGACGGTCGGCGGCGAAGGAGCTGAACCAGGGTGGAAGCGGGCGCTGAAATTTGCCAGTTGCAATTTACTTTTGCCTAATTATGGTTGGGTTCCGTTAGGCGCCGACGCTCAGCTAATGGGCGCACAAGCGCTACGGTCCGACTCGCGTTCGACGGGCCTTGGGGCATGGGAACGACCAGATGACCGCGGCAAGCTTCGCATGCGACGCAGCACATGCATGCAGATCCCGCTCCACATCGACAAATGTTTCATGCAGAGCCGCATGTCGGAATTCATCGATCGCGGCTAGCAACACAAGAAATACTGAAGGGGAGTGATAACTTTGTCCAAACGCAGATCTCAATTGCGCGACTCATCGCGGGTGAATTGGCCGGCGAAATCAACTTTCCGGAATGTTCTGAATACGTCGATGGCAGAAATGCCTATTCGCGGCAGTTCGTATGTCGGATGCAGCGTCACCGCCCTCGTGATCGCCGGTTGCCTCGCAACGACGGCAAACGCCCGGGACGCGGCGCCGACGAGCGGCCAGGATACCGCGCCGGCCGCGGCCGCGGACGGCGCCGGAGCGTCCACTCAAATCGGCGAAATCGTCGTCACCGCGCAGCGCCGAGAGCAGGCGCTTTCGAAGGTTCCTGTCGCAGTCTCCGCCTTCGGCGGTGATACCCTGCAGAAGCGAGTGGTCGTGCGCGAACAGGACATGTCGACCCTGGTGCCGGGACTGATCGTCAAGAACGGCCAGAATTCCAACCAGCTCAGCTTCACCATGCGAGGCCAGACGCTCGACCCCTTCTCCGGCGCGAGCCCGGCGGTCCTGACCTATATCAACGAAGCGCCCTTTGTGGGCGGCAATACTTCAACGGCCTTTTTCGACTTTTCGTCGCTGCAGGTGCTCAAAGGTCCGCAAGGCACGCTGTTCGGCCGCAATGCGACGGGCGGGGCTATCCTCTACGAGACCACCAAGCCCGGCGACGAGTACGGCGGCTTCGTTACCTTGCGCGCCGGGGAGCGCAGCATGTTCCAGGCGCAAGGCGCCGTCGATCTGCCGCTCGTGCCGGACAAGCTGCTGATCCGCCTTGCGGGCGATTACACCACGGGGAACGGCTACATTCACAACGTCAACACGGGCAGCACGCTCGGAGACGTTGATTCCAAGTCTGGGCGCCTGACGATCGTCGCCCGGCCGACGGACAATCTGGAGAACACTTTCGTCGGTCAGTACAGCAAGTTCGGCGGCACCGAGGGTTCCGGCGGTCTGTTTTCCTACCATGGCTGCGGCGAGACGAATAACGGCTTCACGCTCACGGCGACCATGGATTGCGTGTACGGCCCCAACAGTCCGTTCGCGCCAAAACTGGGCAACGGCCCTCCGGGGCCCGGGACGTGGCCCGGCGCGACCGCCGGCTACCTCGCCTGGCAGCAGCAGCATCCGTACAAGGTCTGGCTCAGCTATGACCTCCCGCACAGCGCACACGCCGCCTTCATCACCAATACCACCAAGTGGAAGTTGAACGACGACCTCACCGTCAAGAACATCTTCAGCTGGGGCGAGTCGTTTGCGCGCACGCCGGGCATTCTGACCGGTTCGCCGTTTGGGGCGATCGACCTATTCAACTTCAGCGGCCTGGGGAACGGCCCGCCGGGGGGCGAGACCTTCGACATCCATCGCTGGTCGAACGAGATCCAGCTCCAGGGTAAAGCTTTCGACAGTCGGCTCGATTACATCGTCGGCTTCTTCTACGATCAGAAGCGCCAAACGGATTACATCCCGGTCGTGGTCGGTCCGGAGCTCTTCCCGACCCCGCTGGCCGACATCGCCTATCGCTACAGGGGCAGAGACAGCTCCGAAGCGGTCTTCGCCCAGGCGACGTACAAGCTCACGGAGTCCCTGAGCGCGACCCTCGGCGGTCGCTACACCTGGGAGCACGTCAAGCTTAACCAGGAACCGGGATCGCTGTTCACGCTCCCTGGCATGCCGACGCCCCCGAACGAGTCGAAGGACCTGAGCGCGCCCAGCTGGACGTTCAACCTTTCCTATCAGATCAATCCTGACAACATGGTCTACTTCGCCCAGCGGGGCAGTTTCCGGTCCGGCAACTTCAATGGCGCCGTCGTCCCGTACGGCAACCTGAATTTCTTCAAGAACGAGTACACGCACGACTTTGAGCTCGGATATAAGTTCAGCGGTCGCGTGGCGGGAGTCCCGGCGCACTTCAACACCGCCCTTTACCAACAGGACGTCAAGAACGCGCAGCACGCCACCTACGCGCTCGTTGCTGGCAACCCCGCGGCCTTTACCGTCAATGTGCCCAAGGCGCGGATCCGCGGTGTTGAGGTCGATGGGGACATTCGGCCGACGGGATGGCTGACGCTTGGGCTTTCCGGCGCCTACACCGACGCCCAGTACACCAAGAACATCGTCGACCTCTCATCGCAGACCGGCATTCCAGGCTACAAGATCCCGTTCGACTCTTATCCGGACAGCCCCAAGTGGGCCGGATCGGTCTATGCGGACGTTACGCTTCCGACGCCGCCCTCGCTCGGGGAGATGATCCTGCATACCGATGTCTTCGCGCAGAGCTCGTCCTACTTCTCGAGTAACGCCGGCTCGATCACGCCGCGAACCAGGCTCGACGGCTACGCCATTGTAAACATGCGGCTGAGCTGGAATGAGATCATGGGAAGCAAGGTCTCGCTGGGTCTTTACGTCAAGAACCTGCTGGACAAGGTCTATTATTCTTCGGGTTACGTGGAAGGGGCGAGCGGCGGCTTCAACACAGCCTTGTGGGGCGAGCCTCGCACGTTCGCCGTGGAGCTATCCGCCAAGTTCTAGCAGGCAGTCGGGCCACGACCGCCTCGGTCGGTCGTGGCCCGTTTGCGCCGGCGGCTTTGCGCCGCCTTCGACCGGCCCGCTCCAGCATGGTCGACGCCACCCTGAACGGAATTGATTCCTCGCGGGGAGTCCCCTCACTCTTTTGACGCGGCCGTCTCCCAAAGGGCGTCGCTACTTTCCCGTCCAACGGGGCGCGCGTTTCTCGGCGAAGGCGGCGCGTCCTTCCGCCCGGTCCTGGCTGGAGGCGTAGGCCTCGATGGGCTCGAAGCGCGTGGAGAGCGCGACCTCGAGCGGCATGTCCAGCCGACTCATGACGGCGGCCTTGGCCGCCTGCACGGCCAACGGCGATCCGGAGATGATACGCGCGACCCAATCTTCGGCCGCCTCCATCAGCGAGGACGGATCCACCAGTTGATTCACAAGGCCATAGCGGAACGCCGCTTCGGCGGACAGGCGCTCGCCGGTGAGGATGAGGGCCAGCGCGATATGATGCGGCAGCTGCCGAATTGCGCGGTGCACGACCCCGCACTCGGCAATGATGCCGACCTTCGTTTCCGGCAGCCCAAACTGCGCCTTATCCGCCGCGACGATGATGTCTGCGCACATGGCGAGCTCAAGGCCCCCGCCCAGCACATAGCCTTGCACCGCCGCCACCACAGGCTTTTTCAAGGTCACGAGGGGGCCGCCGATGCCGGTCAGCCCGCCGCCAAGGGCGATCCGCCGCGGCTGTTCAGGCAGGGCGGTGACATCAGCGCCGACACAGAAGGCCCGCTCACCCTCGGCGGATAGCATCACGCACCAGATATCGGGGTTGGCGTTGATCTCCGTCCAGGCCGAGAAAAGAAGCAGGTCCATCTCAGGGGTAATCGCGTTCAGGGACTTGGGTCGGTTGAGCCGCACGTGCGCGACATGTCCGCTAACCGAGAACTCGACGTCAGCCATTTCTCATCCCCTTCGTACACTGAGACGAAGACGTTTGTAGAAACCGGCGGCTCAGATGGCCGCTCGGGTCCTTCAGTCTTCCGGACCCGGCGCTGAAAGGCGCCGCCGGCGATGGACCATCAGAAGCTAAGCTCCGGCATTCCGGGCGCGGCGGTTGGGCATCCGATCCGGCCAGTTTCCACCGGCGGGGATCTCATCCGCCTCTTCATCTTTTAGCGCCCAGCGGATCAGCTCGCCGCAGGTGCAGATGTCTGGGCCCTCGTCGCTTCCAGCTGGGCAGCCTGCGTCGTGCTTGAGCATTCACGCCTCCTTCCGACGCGTCGTCTCGCGTCCGATGCGCTTCTCGAACACCGCGCCCTTGATCAGGCGGTCGACATAGATGGCCCGGCGTATGGATCTGGTCGGCGTCGAGCACGCCCACCTGAATGACGCTACGCCGTCGGGGGCGGTCAGTGGGCCAGCATGCCCGCATCGACCAGGTATTCCGAGCCCGTTATGTATGATGCCTCATCTGAGGCCAGGAATAGGACAAGGTTCGAGACTTCAGAGGGATCGGCGATGCGGCCCAACGGGATTTCGGCGAGGGCGTCACCTCCGGTATCATCGGTCGCTTCGACCATCATGGGTGTCTGGATAAAGCCTGGGTGAACTGAATTCACTCGAATATTGTGCTTCCCGTATTCGATGGCCGTGGCTTTTGACATGCCGCGGACGGCGAACTTACTGGCGACATAGGCCAGGCTGGGGAAGCCATAGTTGGCGGCCATGCCTGCGATCGAGGAAATGTTCACGATCGAGCCGCGGTTGGCTTTGACCATGGTCGGCAGGACCGCCTTCATGCCGTAGAAGACCGAATGCTGGTTGACGGCGCAGACGAGCTGATAGCCTTCCTCGCTCAAGGCCTCCGTTGTCGCCATCGGCCCGAGGATGCCCGCATTATTGACCAGGATGTCGATGGCGCCGTGGGCGTCCAGTGTGGTTCGGACAACGTCAGCCCATGAGGCAGATTCAGTGACGTCGTGCGGCGCGAAGATGGCCGTCCCCCCGATCTCCTCGGCCAGGGACCGGCCGCCGGCCTCGTTCAAATCCGTCAACACCACCTTCGCGCCTTCCTGGGCGAACCGCCTTGCGTGTGACGCACCCATGCCGCGGGCGGCGCCTGTGATGATGGCGACCTTGCCTTGGAGCCGAGCCATTTCCACCTCGAATCTAGCGTAGCCTAATCGTTGTTAAAGAAGCAACTTGTCGCCCGCCGAGTCAACTGGATAGGCTGAGCCGCCAGCTGAGAGTCGTGGACCGCGTCCAGTCGGTGCGGGAAGTCTACCGGAAAAACAAGGCTATGAGGCGGATTTCAGCTTTCGATCCTGGAGCTGAGCGCACCGAGAAGTTGGATCTCTCTTGCCGAGATAGACTAATTGCGGTTAGCTGATAGGAAAGCCAACGCAGACCCATACGGCGGCGCCGCCATGCGGAGTTCGCCGACAGAATGGTCCTGTACGGGAGGATGTGCGCATGCGTGGTAAGGCGGCGGTGCTGGTCGCGAAGAACCGGCTTGAGACGTGGGACGTCAAGGTCCACGCGCCGGAGCCGGGAGGCGCGCTGGTGCGCACCATCCTCGGAGGGGTCTGCGGCAGCGACGTACACCTGCTTACGGGCGAGGCGGGTGAGATGCCGTTCCCGATCATCCTTGGTCACGAGGGCGTCGGGCAAATTGAACAGCTCGGCGCTGGCGTCTCCACTGACTACGCAGGCGCGCCGGTGAAGCCTGGAGACCTGGTCGTATGGTCACCGATTGCTCTGTGCCACCGCTGCTATTCGTGCACCATCCTCGAAGAAACGCCCTGCGAAAACACCCAGTTCTTCGAAGACGCGGAGAAGCCCAACTGGGGAAGCTATTCGGACTACGCCTGGCTGCCGCGGAACATGCCCTTCTACCGCTTGCCCGATCAGGCCAAGCCCGAAGCTGTCGCGGCCTTGGGGTGCGCCTTGCCAACCGTCCTTAGGGGGTTCGATCGCTGCGGCCCGGTCCGCTTTGGCGATAGCGTCGTCGTCCAGGGGGCAGGGCCTGTCGGCCTCTCTGCGGTCCTGGTCTCCGCGCAAGCGGGCGCCCGGGAGGTTATCGTTATTGATCAAGCGCCAGCGCGGCTGGAAGCCGCGCGCAGACTTGGCGCGACCGCCACGGTGTCGCTTGAGTTGTCGCCTGACGAGCGGAAGCGCGTGATCTACGATCGGACCGGCAAACAGGGGCCGGACATCGTCGTAGAGGCCGCAGGAGCCCTGCCGGCCTTTCCGGAAGGCGTCGACCTGAGCGGAATCCACAGCCGCTATATTATTCTTGGTCTTTGGGGCGCGATCGGCACGCAGCCCATTTCGCCACGCGATTTGACCCTCAAGAATTTGACGATTGGTGGCGCGTCCTTCCCGTCGCCGAAGAACTACTACCACGCAATGCAGTTTGCGGCTCGGGTCCAGGACGACGTGCCGCTCGCCGAGCTGATCAGCCACCGCTTCAGCATCAACCAGGCCGCTGAAGCTCTGCATGTCACGAAGACCGGCCTCGCCACCAAGGCCGTGATCGATCCGGCGATCTGTTGAGAGAGAACCTGGCCATGAACGCCCAGTCCCCAGCCAAGCATCGTGTCCCCACGCCGAACCATGTGCCGCCAGAACTTGTGCGAGACGTCGACGCCTACGGGCTCGATGGTCTCGAGGAAGGCTTCCATGAGGCGTGGAAGCGCGTTCAGCAGCCGGACACGCCCCCGCTGATCTGGACGCCGCTGACCGGCGGCCATTGGATCGCGACGCGCGGTGCGCTGATCGACGAGATCTATCGCAGCCCCGACCGCTTCTCGAGCCGCGTCATCTGGGTCCCTCGGGAAGCCGGAGACGCCTACGAGATGGTTCCGACCAAGATGGATCCGCCGGAGCACACGCCGTATCGCAACGCGCTCGATCAAGGGCTGAACTTCGACGAAATCAGCAAGGTCGAAGCCGATGTGCGGGCCGTGGCGATCGAACTGATCGAACGCTTTGCAGCGAAGGGCCATTGCGACTTCGCGAAGGACTATGCGGGCATCTTCCCGGTGCAGGTTTTCCTGGCGCTGGCCGATTTGCCGATGGAGGACGTGCCGAAGCTCAACCTTCTGGCGAAGGAGATGACCCGTCCCTCCGGCAACACTCCGGAGGAGCAGGGCCGATCTCTCGATGCGGCCAACAAGGGCTTCTTCGCCTATGTGGCGCCGATCATCGCCGAGCGTCGTGGCGGCTCAGGCTCCGATCTCATCACCCGCATGGTGAATACGAAGATCGACGGGCAGCCGATGCCGGACGACAAGGCTCTGGGATTGGTGTCGCTGCTTCTATTGGCCGGCCTCGACACCGTGGTCAACTTCCTGAGCTTCATGATGATCTATCTCGCCGGGCATCCCGACGTAGTCGGGGAGCTGCAATCCGACCCGGTGAAGCTTCATCGTGGTGTTGAAGAGATGTTCCGGCGCTTTGCTGTCGTCTCTGACGCGAGATATGTTGTCGAAGACATGGAATATTACGGCACGAAGCTGAAGGCAGGAGATCTGATTCTGTTGCCGACAGCGCTTCATGGGCTGGATGACACCCAGCATGCCGACCCCATGAAGGTCGACCTGTCCCGGCGCAATCTGGCCCACTCGACGTTCGCGCAAGGCCCGCACCGGTGCGCAGGCATGCACCTGGCCCGAATGGAGGTGCGCGTGACGCTGCAGGAATGGCTGAAGCGGATCCCTAGGTTCGCGCTCCGCGAGGACGCCGCGCCTGTCTATCACTCCGGCATTGTGGCCGCGGTGGAGGACGTTCCACTGGTTTGGGAGGCGCAAGGCTAGGCATGACCGACGCCATCGATCCCCTGACGTTTCGGCGGACGCTCGGTCACTATCCGACGGGCGTTTGCGCCATCACGTCGGTCGATAACACTGGCGCGCCCGTCGCAATGATCGTCGGCTCCTTTACGTCCGTGTCGCTCGATCCGCCGCTTGTGGCCTTTTTTCCCGACAAGGGCTCGACCAGCTGGCCAAAAATCCAGGCGTCCGGTCGGTTCTGCGTCAACGTCCTGGCCGACGATCAGGAAGAGCTGTGCCGCGTGCTCGCCTCGAAAGGTCCGGACAAGTTCGACCGCGCACCTCATCAGCTGTTGGACTCGAGAACGCCGATCCTCGATGGCGCCTTGCTCTGGATCGACTGCTCGCTTTACGCGGTCCACGAGGCCGGAGACCACTATATCGCGATCGGGCGGGTCGGCGCGCTTGAGGTCGGTCGCGCCGCCCCGCCGCTGATCTTTCACAAAGGCCGCTACGGCAAGGTGGCCGAACCCCTTTGACACGGGCGCGCCACGGCGACCTCCGCCATCCCCCGTCGGGGACGCTCTAGGTCCCGGCCGCCGCGGCGTATGTGGCCGCCGTACTGCCGCCGCGGCCAGTCAAGTGGCGGGAAATGCGGCTACCAGCGCGTCAGGCTGATTGGGAGCGTATCAGAACCCGGCGCACGTGAATCCAAGCATCAACCTGCAGAGAGCGATAGTCATGCAATGGGGTGGAAGTAGGGTCATTGTCACCGGCGGCGCGCAAGGCATTGGCGCATCAGCCGTGAGAGCGTTCGCGGCGGCGGGCGCACAGGTCTTTTCGTTGGACATCGACGAAGCCCAGGGACGAGAGATCGCCAACACCGCGACTGCGGGTGGGCCCGGTAAGGTGACCTTTCACAGATGCGACGTCAGCGTGAGATCGGATGTCGACGCAGCGTTTGACGAGGCGGCCAAGATCATGGGTGGTCTCGACGTATTGGCGCACATCGCGGGCGTGCATCGACATGCGCCCACGCATGAAGTTCCTGACAACACGCTTGAGTGGATCATGGCGGTGAACGTGAACGGGACAATCTTCACGAACGGCGCCGCCTACAGGCACATGACCGACGGCGGCGCGATCATTAACTTTGGCTCGGAGTCCGGTCTCACGGCCGAAGCCAACAATGCGGTTTATGGCGCGTCCAAAGCCGCCGTTCACACCTGGACGCGAAGTGTCGCACGTGAGTGGGGGAAACGGGGCATTCGCGTCAACGCGGTTCTCCCCTATGTCGTCACGCCGATGTACCAGCGTTTCCGGGACGCGCTCAGTCCCGAAGATCTGTGCGCGCACGACATCGCGACTGCCGAACAAATCCCGCTCGGGGGAAAATTCGGTGACCCGGATGCGGATCTCGCGCCGGTGCTCCTGTTTCTGGCCAGCGACGCGTCCAGGTTCATCACGGGCCAGCTCTTGCCAGTGGACGGCGGACTTATATCTGTACGCTAGAGCCTGGGAGGCGGGCTGCCGCACCCCGACAGGGGACTTGCGGCAGCTCCAGGATCAGATCCTCGTAAATCGAAGTCGAACCGTCGTTCTTGGGCGTGGGCGTGGGCGTGGGCGTGGGCGGTGGGTCAAGGCCTCGGGACCGTGACCTCGCGAAGGGGCACGCGACCGACAACCGTCAGACCGAACCCCTCGAGCGCCACCAGCTTGGCCGTGCTGGACGTGAGCAGCGTCATCCTCCGCACGCCGAGATCGAGCAGGATCTGCGCGCCGATGCCGTAGTCTCTCGTCGCGTTGCTCTCATGGTAGCTCTTGCGGCCGCCCCTGACGCGGTTGGAGATGGAATCGAGGCTCGGGTCGCGAACGAAGACCGCCACGGCGGGCCCATCGTGCGCGGCCATCGCCTGCAGCGCGCGCGGCACATAGTCGGGCTGAGCCAGGGACCAGCCGAGCAGATCCGCGGTGATGTCCACCTGGTGCACGCGAACAAGCGTGACTTCCTCAGGATCCACCTCGCCTTTGACCAAGGCGATATGTTCGCCCCCGTCGATCAGGTTGCGATACACGTGGATCGTCAGTCTATCCCCGTAAACGCTTTCGAACGGAGCCGAAACGATCCGGCGAACCTGGGTCTCGAAGCGCCGACGATAGGCGATCAGGTCGGCGATCGTGCCGACCTTCAGCCCGTGGGTTCTTGCGAAGACCAGGAGCTCAGGAAGGCGCGCCATCGTGCCGTCATCGTTCATCACCTCGCAGATCACGCCGGCCGGGATCAGGCCGGCGATCCGTGAGATGTCGACCGCCGCCTCGGTGTGACCCGCGCGCACGAGCACGCCGCCGTCACGCGCCGTCAATGGAAAGACGTGGCCCGGCGATACGACGTCCTCGAAGCACTTGGTCGGATCGACGGCGACCGCGATCGTATGAGCGCGGTCGTGCGCCGAAATGCCGGTCGTCACGCCCTCGCGGGCTTCGATTGAAACTGTGAAAGCCGTGCCGTGTCCGGATTCATTCCGGGGGGTCATCGGCGGCAGCTTCAATTGTTCGGCACGCGCCTGAGTGATGGCGAGACAGATCAGGCCGCGCGCGTGCTTGGCCATGAAATTGATCTGATGAGGCGTGGCGAACTGAGCCGGAATGATCACGTCGCCTTCGTTTTCCCGGTCGTCAGCATCAACCAGGATGTAAGACGAGCCGTTGATTGCGTCGGCGACGATGTCTTCAATGGCGGATATGCCCTCGACGGCCATCCGTAAATCTCCCGAGTTGGGCTGTTCGCGTCTCGATGGCTAGGCGGACTGGTCCGCCGCCCCAAGCCGTCCCAGAGCCATTTCCTTGAGCCGGTTCTTCTGCACCTTGCCGGTCCCGGTCTTTGGCAGCTCTGCGTCGGTGATGAACCAGATCTCGCGGGGCATCTTGTAGCGAGCGACCTTCGACGCGAGCCAAGCCTCGAGTTCCTCCGCCCGCAGGGCGTGCCCTTCGGCGAGCACGATCCAGGCGCAACCGCATTCCCCCCAATGTTCGTCCGGCATTCCGATGAAGAAGGCCTGCGCCACCGCGGGATGGGTCGTCACGAGCTGCTCGAGCTCCTTCGGCGAGACCAGCTCGCCGCGGCTCTTGTAGAGCTCCTTCGAGCGTCCGGTCAGGAACAGATTGCCGTCCGGCCGGAACTGACCAAGGTCGCCGGTGCGAAGCCAACCGCCGGGCAGGAAGGCTTTCGCCGTTTCTTCCGGCCGGCGGAAATACCCCAGGCTGTTCATCGGGCCGCGGGTGCACAGTTCACCTGCCGCGCCGTGAGGGAGGTCGGCGCCGGTTTCGGGATCGATCGTCTTGAACTCGGCGATGCGACCGCCTTGGTCGGGAATGCCCGCCACCCCCGCCAGGACGATGCACCCTTGCGTCTCCGACACCACCTCGATGGAGTCGCCCGGCTGGGTGCAGACGATCGTCGCCGTGGCCTCCGTCTGTCCGTAGCTGGTGAAAATGTCCTCGCAGCCGAAGGTGCTCTTGATTTCGCGCCAGACCCAGCTGGGCGTGGGCGCGGCCGCGCTGTGCACAGCTTCGATCGAGGACAGGTCATAGGCCTTCGCCTTGGCCTGCTCCATCAGCGCAATCGTCATCGTCGGCACGCCCATCAGGTAGGTGGCGCGATGCCGCTCTGCGGCGGACAGAAGGGCGTCTGGATCGAAGCGTCGAAGCGGTACGATGCTGCCGCCGACGATCATCCCGGAGAGCAGGCCGACCACCAATCCGAACCCGTGATAGAGGGGCAGCGAGAATATGGCGCGACGGCCGTCCCTGAAGGCTTGGTGGTACGCGCCCGCGTAGGCGGCGCGCAGCAGGTTGTCGTGCGATTGCACCACGCCCTTCGGTGCGCCCGTGGTTCCCGAAGTGAACATGATGATCGCCGGGTCATGGGGACGGGCCTCGCGCGCCTGCACGTCGCCGTCGGGGAGAGACGCAAGGAACGCTGCCGGGACGTCGATATCGCACACCAGGCCGCCGCGAAGCTCGGGGAAGGCCGGGCATTCTCCCGTGCGCCAGCCGGGTATCACCTTGTCGAGCTCCTCGTCGAACCGGCGGGACCCGAAACGCGTCATGCTCACGATGAGCGCGCATCCGGACTCCCGCACGACATGCTCCAGCTCCTTTGCGCCGCTCATCGTGTTGATCGCCACCGCCACTGCGCCCGCGCGCCAGATGCCGAACAGCAGCGAGACGGTGACGGGCGAGTTCGCCATCAGCACGCCGACGCGCTCCCCATGACGGACGCCTAGGCCTGCAAGTCCGGCGGCGATCCGGCTCGCCTGGGCGTCGACCGCCGCGTAGCCCAGGGTTTCGGCGTCGGTGATGGCTAGCGGGCGTTCGGCAAACTCAGCCGCCGCGCGGTCCAGGTAGGCGTCGAGGGTCATCTCTCGCCACGCGGGGTGGCGCTCGGCGATCGCCTGACGCCGCGCTGCAACTGTTGCCGTCACCCTGCCACGCCTCCTACCTAATACGTATTAATGCACGACCTGCCGAGCCGCCGTCAAGCGCCTCCGGCCCCCCGAGGCGCCGTCCCGGGGACTCCACCGCTTCGCGAAAGCCCCGATAAACTCTCATAAAAACAGACTAATATCGCAACCGCGACGCCTCCGCCGGGTGCGGGCGGACGTCGCGGGGCGCAAAAGGCCTGCAGAACTCTATTGCGCGGTAGCCTAACGCCGATTAGCCTAATGTGAGTGGAATTGGTGGAGGCCTCTATGGACGTGGGGTTAGGACTGACGTTTCAGAACTTGAAGGACCGCGTCAGCGACATCGACGTGTTTCGGCATGAACTGTCGCTTGCAGCTCGCGCGGAAGAGCAGGGGTTCGATTCGGTTTGGACGCCTGAACACCACTTCACCGGCTATATGATGACGCCGAACGTGCCCCAGTTCCTCTCGTGGGTCGCCGGGCAAACGAGGCGCATCAAGCTCGGCACGACCGTCACCGTATTGCCATGGCAGAACCCGGTTCGCGTGGCCGAAAGCTTCCTGCTGCTGGACCAATTGTCCGAGGGCCGCGCCATCCTCGGCATCGGCCGCGGGTTGGGCAAAGAAGAGTTTGACGGATTTGGCGTTCCGATGGGCGAGGCCCGCAAGCGGTTTCGCGAATACGCCCAGGCCTTGCTCGAGGCGCTGGAGACCGGCGTCATGGAGTATGCCGGCGAATTTTTGAAGCAGCCGCGTGTAGAGCTCCGTCCGCGGCCCTACGCTAGCTATCGTGGCCGTGTCTTCGCCTCAGCCGTGTCGCCCGAGTCCGTCAAGCTGATGGCCAATCTGGATGTCGGCCTGATGATCATTGCTCAGAAACCTTGGGACAAGGTCCAGGAGGACATCGAGGCATACCGCGCGCGGTTCTTCGAGATGCAGGGAAGGCCAGCGCCAAAGCCCGTCGTCGTCGCCTTCGTGGCGGTCAGTGAGGATGCGGCGAAGGCGCAGGAAATGCGGGACAAATATCTGGTCGAATATGCGCGATCGACGTCCGAATTCTATCAGTTCGGGAACAAGGAATTCGCCTCGATCGAAGGATATGAATACTACGCGGCGCTCGCGACCAGCGTGGAGAAGCACGGCATGGAAAAATTCAACAACTTCCTTGCGGACCTCCAGGTTTGGGGTAGACCGGAGGAAGTTGTAGAAAAGCTGAAGGTGATGATTGATCGCTTCGGGATCGGAAGCTTCATCATCTATACCCAGTTTGGCGACATGCCTTTCGAGGTCGGACGAGAAAATTACGAACTCTTCGCGCGCAAGGTATTGCCTCATCTCAAGGATATCGACGTGTCGGCGCCGCCGCTCGCGCCTGCGGGGTTGCAGCCGGCCGGCTGAGCGGCTCGCGTCGATGCGCTGGCCGCGAGCGCCTAAGATCATGAGCTCGACGTGAGAGAGGAACCGCGCATGGAGGAGTTGCTCCTGTACGAGGTGTTAGACGGCGTCGCCTGGATCACCCTCAATCGGCCAGACAAGCGCAACGCGCTCAGCGAACCGCTCCAGGAACAGCTGAGCGGCCTGCTCTGGGAGGCCGACGAGGACAATCGGGTCCATGCCGTGGTCTTGAAGGCGGCAGGGCCGGACTTCTGCTCGGGCTACGACCTGCAGCGCTACGACCAGCCGATCGCCGACCAGGTTTATGATCGACGCGGCCGCGCCAAATTCGACGATGACTGCTGGCACCAGGAGCGCGCACAGCGGTTGCGAATGGCGCTCTTCGACATGCACAAGCCGGTCATCGCTCAGGTCCACGGTCGCTGTCTGGCGGGCGGCACGGACCTCGCCCTGTTGTGCGACATGGTGATCTGCTCGGAAGACGCGGTGTTCGGCTTTCCGCCGGCGCGTGCGCAGGGGTCGCTGCCCAGTCACATGTGGCTCTATCTGGTCGGGCCCCAATGGGCCAAACGGCTGCTGCTGACCGGCGACTCGATAAGGGGTGAGGACGCCGCCAAGATCGGATTGGTGCTGAAGGCTGTTCCTCGCGATCAGCTTGAGGAAGAAGTCTCCGAGCTGGCGAAGCGGCTGTCGATGATCGACGCCGATCTCCTCGCCGCCAACAAGCGCATCGTCAATGTCGGTCTGGAAATGATGGGCGCCCGGACGCTGCAGCGCATGGCGGCGGAAATGGACGCGCGCGGCCACCTTGCCGCTAGCCGGTTCCGGTTCAATGAGACCGTGCGGACTGAGGGCCTCAAGGAAGCGGTCCGTCAGCGGGACGAGCCGTTCGGCGACTCTGTGATCAAACTCGGCCGATAGTCAGACGTGGGTGGAAAGATGACCGAAGGTGATGGCTGGCGCTGTCTGTGGGATGCGAAAGCGATCCTGGGTGAAAGCACCATCTGGGATGATCGGGACGGCTGCGTCTACTGGGTGGACATCGAGGCCCCGAGCATCAACTGGTTTGAGCTTCACAGTGGACAGAAAGGCAGCTGGACGCCGCCGGTGTGGGTGAGCGCCATCGCCCCGCGGTCCCGGGGCGGCTTCATCGCCTCCTGCGCCGACGGCTTCGCCGAGATTGATCCCAAACGCCAAGTCTACCGCCCGATCCTCCAGCCGATACCCAACCCGAAGGTCGCGAGGTTGAATGACGGCGTGACGGATCGAAGCGGCCGCTATTGGTCTGGATCCTGCGACTCGAGCCAATGGGACGAGAGCACCACGGCCGAAGACAAGGAAAGCACGCTTCACGACTTTGAGACCAGAAGCACAGGCGAACTCTATTGCTTGTCCGCGGATGGCAGGCTGAGCACGCAGGAACGCAACATCGTCACCGCAAATGGACCTGCCTTCAGTCCCGACGGAAAGACGGCCTATCTCAACGACTCGATGCCCTTGGTGAGCTGGGTCTATGACGTAGCTGACGACGGCGCGCTCAAGAACCGGCGCGATTTTCTCACCTTCCGCCCTGAGGACGGCTATCCCGACGGCATGGCGGTGGACGCCGAAGGGTGCATCTGGATGGCCTTCTATGAAAGCTGGATGCTGCGCCGGTTCTCGCCGGGCGCGGCGCTGTTGGAGGAGCGGCGCCTGCCTGTTCGGCGCGGCCTGCGTCCCGCCTTTGGCGGAACGGACTACTCGCGCCTGTTTCTGATCACTGGCTCCCAGGGGTACACGCCGGAGATATTCGCCCAGCAACCCCTCGCGGGCGGGCTGTTCGAAATCCTTGACCCTCCCGCCGCAGGCGTGCCGAACACCCCATACGCGGGGTAGAATACGCCGCCACGGCTCGACGATCGGGCGGCCAGGCTGGGTGGGATGGAAGCACTGCAAGACGCTGCGCCACGCGCCAGCGGTGATGCACCCAAGGGCGGCAGTTAGGTCCACGTCGATGAGCCGCCGGCATACGGTGAGCGAGACGGACGCAATCCTCGTTAGGCGGGTGCTCGGCGCATTAGGAACCCGATCGCGCGCGGACGGGTTGCGCGCTCGTCGCCAGCCCGGTCCCGGTCACAGCAAAGGAGATTTCAAACGTGCCCAAAGACACCGCTACCAACCCTGTCGCGGCTTGCAGGTGAAGCCCAGCTCCCGTTATGTTGCCCCGATGGAGCAACCAGCCAAGGGCCGAACGCGCATTCTGGATGCGGCCGCCACAATCCTTCGTCAAAAAGGACTTGCTGGGGCAAAGCTGAGCGAAATCGCCAACTTGGCCGGCATGCTCGCGCCGAGCATCTATCATCATTTCGCGTCTAAAGACGATTTGGTAGAAGCCGTGATGATGGAGGGGATCTATCGTAACACCCACCACATCGTGGCTCGCGTCGAGGTTCTTGGGCGCGATGCGCCGTCGCTGCTGCGCCTACGGACCGGCATCCTCGCGCATATCGACTTCCTGCTCACCGGCGACGACTATTCCTCCGCCGTGTCGCGAGTGTTCGAAGACCTGCCTGCTGAAATGAAGGGTAGGGTGCTCGCGGCTTACGCGAGCTTCGATAACTACTGGCGCGATCTCATTGTCGCGGCTCAAGCGGATGGGAGCGCCAGCACAGCGTTCGACGCCACCGTCGTCCGCAAATTCCTGATCTCGATGCTGGACTCGTGTGCGTCCTGGTATCGGCCTGGCAAGCTATCTCCGGCGCAGATTGCGGAGCAGGCGGCAGAGTTGATCTTGAACGGCTTCGCGGCCAAACACGGCTGAGAAGGCGTAAGGCGCGTAGAACATGGCGGGCGAGCTCGAGGTCGCCAGCCATGTTCCTTAGATCGCCGAGCCTAGGCCGCTGAGGTTTCCGCGACCGCCGAACGCGCTTCCGGCAACTTGATCCTGGGAGCCACTTCCTTGGCGATCAGTTCCAAAGAATAGAACCAAGGCGACGGGTCGTCGAAGTAATCGTGCGACTCGACCTGAAGGGTCCCCCAGCCGCCCGTCGCTTCAAACAGCCTATTGAGCTTTTCAACCACGGTGTCGGGCGACCCAACGACGAAGACGTTGTCGATCAGGAATTCCAGATCGGCGTCGGCGGGGTCGATCCCTGCGTCCTTGGCGAAGCCATCCATCATGCCGAACCGCCTCCAGATCGGGATGAGGTAGTGGTTGAAGCAGTAGCCGATCGGCCCCTCCATCACCTCCCGCTTGGCCTCGGCGTCGGTGTCGGCGCAGAAGACCGTCTGGGACACCGCGTGGCGTTGACGGTCAGGCTTGTAGCCCGCCTTGATGTTGGCTTCCGCGTAGATCTCCCAATGGCGTTTCAGCGCGTCCAGGCCGGAGAAGATCGATACCGGCTTGAAGTTGCGCTCGCCCGCGAGCTTCATCGACGGCGAGTTCTTGCTGAAGCCTGTCACCGCGATCTCCGGGAAGGCGCCGTTCCAAGGCGAGAAGTCGGCGAGCATGTGCTGCTCGTCTTCTTTCGTCAGCGCCGGGGCCTCTTCCGGAAAACCGGCATCCCAGAACTTGCCCTCGTAGAAGAATGGTTCGCGGCTCCAGATCTTCTCCATGATGGTGAGAGATTCACGCACCATCTCATTCAGCATCTGCGGCTCGGCGTCCTTGATGCCGTGCATGTACGACGCCTGCGGGTAGGCCCCCGCGCCGATGCCGAGGAAGTAGCGTCCTTCCAGGATCTGCGACAGCCATCCGACCATCACCGCGAGCTTCGTCGGATGCTGGTGAGGTAGGATATGCGCCATCGGTGCAAAGCTGATTTGGCTGGTCTGCATCGCAGCCGCCGCCATGATCAGTTCGGGATTGGGGATGTTTTCCCAGATTTGCGAGGCATGTTCGGAGATCATCATCGTCGTGAACCCGACCTTGTCGCAGGCGATCGAGCTTTGCACGCCCCACTCGAATGTCTGCCGGGCGGTTCGCCCCGGTCGCATGTAGGGGTGAAAAATGAGGCCGGTTTCCATTCCCATAGTTTTTTCCTTCAGCGTCAAATCGGTCGCGTCGGGGAGAGCCCGCGATTGGAATGCGCGGCCGCGGATGTCTAATCCAAATTAGGGAGTAGCGCGCCTGGCCGATTTAAGTCAAGTGTAAATTGGCGTGGGTTGCTCGGGTCGCGAGGCCGCGAGCTTCGAAACGCGGGACGCCGGGCGGCGTTGGGACGAGTTAGCGCCGCGCGGCTGCTGGCTGGTCGCGTTGTTAGGATGAAGCAGAGGATGAGGCGAATGGAGCACGGGGGCACTAATGCTGAAGGTTTGGATTCGCGGACGCGTCTGATCCTGGCTGGTGAGCAACTCTTCGCAGAAAACGGCCTTGGCGGCGCGTCGATGCGCGAGATCGCTACGCGAGCGGGCCAAGCGAACCACGCCGCCGTTCAATATCACTTTGGATCACGCGAAGGCCTCGTCCGCGCGATATTCGACTATCGCATGGAGCAGATGGAGTCGATCCGCGGCGATATGCTTCGCACGATTGAGCGCACGAACGAAATGAATGATGCTCGAAGATTGATTGAGATTATACTGATTCCTCAACTCGAATTGCAGGGCACGCGTTCCTACGCGAGCTTTCTGAGTCAGTACTTGCTAACAACGAGGTCTTCGACTTTCGGTGATTTTGGAGGATCATCGCCCCCGAATCTCACTATGGCATTAGATCAACTTAGACTTATTATCGCTTATCTACCCGACCATGTTGCTCAGCGGAGGCTCATAAGCGTAAGCCTCATGTTTCTCAATATTCTCGTGCGGCATCACGGAGCCGATGAGGCGGAAGCGGCCGAATCCTTCGAAGACGCGCTGGAGGATACCTTGGACCAGATTGTCGCCGTCATGTGCATGCCGTTGAGGTCCAAAGGTGAGCATCCAGGAAGGGCGCTCGTCGGAGGGTAAGTCCCTTTTCGAAAATCGGACAGGGACGCCATGCGGCCTAATCGACGTTCAATTATCTCCTTGTTGCGCAATTGCCGGCCGGGCGTCCGTGCGGGAGCGTTGGTGGTGCGCTTCCGGTGAACCGCCCAACCCGCGAAGAAGCGATGGAAGCCGTTCGCACCCTGATCGCCTGGGCCGGCGACGATCCCCGCCGGGAAGGCGTGATCGACACGCCCGAGCGGGTGGTCGACGCCTATGGCGAGTGGTTCGAAGGCTATGAGGCCGATCCGGCCCAGGAGCTGTCGCGCACCTTCGAGGACGTGCAGGGCTACGACGGCGCATCACAGGCCGGACAGATGGCAGCATCCGACCAAGCGCTCAGAACCTCACCAAATCCGGACTTGCGCGCAGCGCGTAGGCGATCACCGGCCAGCTGAAGAACTACGAGCTCTTCAGGCCCACGGGGGCGAGCCGGTTCTTGCCCCGCCGTTACGGCTCGCGGCGGGCCGGTTTCGATGGGCCGAACGCTGCGACATAGAGGCCCGACTGGCCAGCCAGGGGACCCTCGGCGGGCGCGCGGACGGCGTAGGCGATCCGCCGGCCGTCGGGCGCGGGCGTCGACTGGTGCGCCGCGCCGCCGCGATCGCTGA
>Ga0105248_10002197_pt1 | contig 21605 bp, 19 predicted proteins | sample KBSS34metaG_FD_81524 | JGI IMG/M metagenome (GOLD analysis project Ga0105248, IMG submission 81524) | Switchgrass rhizosphere microbial communities from Kellogg Biological Station, Michigan, USA - KBS S3-4 metaG | ecosystem: Host-associated > Plants > Roots > Rhizosphere > Soil | place...
AATCCAGGCGAGGTTCTGCGTGGGAGGAGTCTCACGGAGCAGGAGATGCCGCCGGACGTACCGGCCGGCTTGCCTTCGGCTTTGCTCGAGCGTCGGCCCGACATTCGCGCGGCGGAACAGAACCTGATCGCGGCTAACGCGGAAATTGGTGTCGCGAAGGCAGCTTACTTCCCGCAAATCAGTCTGAGCGGGTTCCTGGGAGGGCAGGGCACGCAACTGGCGAGCTTGTTCAGCGGGCCGAGCGCCGTCTGGAATTTCACACCGCAGGTCACGCAGCCGATCTTCACGGCGGGACGCCTCAAGTCGGAGGTGAAGTTATCGCAGGCGCAGCGCGAGATTGCCTTGATCCAATACGAGAAGACGATCCAAACAGCGTTTACCGAAGTATCCAACGCGCTTATCGCTCATCAGCGAGTCCGGGAAAGCCGCGTGCAGCAGGAACTTTTGGTAGCCGCGCTGCAGGATCGGACCCGGCTGGCCTACGTTCGCTATACCGGCGGAGTGGACACGCTGCTGAATGCTCTGGATTCGGATCGCGATCTGTTTCAGGCGGAGCTGACACTCTCGCAAATCAGACTGAACGAACTGGACAGCGTCGTGCAGCTTTACAAGGCGCTTGGCGGCGGCTGGCAATAGCGCCTGCGGCGGTTTGCAGTAAGAGCGCCTGCGGCGGTTTGCAGTAAGGTGACAGCGACAAAGTGTCCGCTCCTCTCGGACGAATTGTCTCGCAACAGCATAACCGTTACGCGGTAACGACCTTACACCTTTATCACCCAACTTTACTAAGGCGCTCGACTTACGCAATAGGCGGGGATTGGCGAATGACTTGCCCCAGGGAAGCCAGTCACTGTGTCTACAACTCAGTCGGTATCGTTGTCTTCAATCGTCGTCTGGGCTGCGTTAGCCATTTTTGCGGGCTTGCTGCAAATTCGGTTGCGCGGCTTGGGCACCCGTCTTTCTTTACGGTTTATCGTACTGCTGATCTCGATGGCGGTGTTGAACTGGCCGCAGACGACGATCATCGCCTGCCTGAGTGCCCTGGTCGAAAGCGCCGTGTGGACCAGGCCGCGCCCACGCTGGACGGCGACGATATTGTATGCCGCGGCTTCAATTCTGGCGACCAGCGCCGCCTATGCGACGTATCACGGCCCCTCCGGCGAAACGGGCGTCTCCGCGCCTCTGCTCATCGTTCTGGCGGCCATCGTCTACTTCGCCGTGAGCAGCGTGGCTTTGGCGACGTTCACCGCACGTTCCTGGAAACAGTCTTTCTTCTGGACTTTCCCGCACTATGTGGCCGGCGGGAGCGCGGCCGCTCTGCTGACCATCGCCGACCGTCACAATGGCTGGCAGATTACCCTGCTGGTGGTCCCGATGCTGTACTGGATGGTCCACGCCTACAAGCTGTACCTGGAGCGGATCGAACAGGAACGCCACGGGGTTGAGGAATTCAGTGCGCTGCATTTCCGGGTGATCGAATCGCTCGCAGTGGCGATCGAGGGCCGCGACCCCGAGCGTCGTAAGCATAAACGAAGCGTGTGGAGCGACGCTCTCGAGATTGGCCGGCAGATGGGAATGGCGGAGTCTGATCTTCTGGCTCTACGCACCGCGGCATTGCTGCGCAACGTCGGTAAGCTGGCGGTACCGGAGCATATCCTTTCCAAGCCCGGCCCGTTGACCAAGGCCGAATTCGACAAAATGAAAATCCATCCCGCGGCGGGCGCCGAGATCGTGGAGCAGGCGGGTTTCCCGTACCCTGTCGCGCCGATCGTGCGGTCCAGCCACGAAAAGTGGGACGGCACCGGATATCCGGCCGGTCTTCGCGGCGAGCAGATTCCGCTGGGCGCGCGCATTCTGGCGGCAGTGGATTGCCTGGACGCGCTGGTCTCGACGCGGGGGTATCGCCGCGCTTACTCATTGGCAGAGGCCATCCGGTACATGCTAACGGAGGCCGGCAAAAGTTTCGATCCTAAGGTGGTCGAGATCCTGGCCAACTACTATCGTGAACTGGAACGCTGCGGCGAGGACGTGCTCACTCCAGTTCCATCGGACACGATGATTTCTCCCATGCTTTCTCCAATTGCCGCTGCGCGCCAGGAAGTACAGCAACTGTTCGCGCTGGCGCAGGATCTGGGCAATTCTCTCAGTCTGGAGGAAACCTTCTCCGTGCTTTCGCAGCACGTGAAACAACTGTGCCCGCATGACACGCTGGCGGTCTATATCCGCCGCGAAGATCGTCTGGAGGCGGAGTTTGCGACGGGCCTGGAATGCGAGCACGTCGGATCGGCCGTAGTCTCGTGGGGCGAAGGGATTTGCGGCCGGGCTGCGGCAACCGCGACGGCGCTATTGAACGAGGATCCAGTGGATTATCCAAATTGTCCGGGTGTGAACTCCGCCGCATCGCTGCGGTCGGCACTAGCCATACCGCTCGAAGGTTTTAGCGGTGTTGCTGGTGTCTTGTGCCTATATGCCCGGGAGAAGAGCGCTTTCACGGAAGACCACCTGCGGATCCTTTCCGCGGCCGCTACTAAGGTGGCCGTGGCCGTCGAGAATGCTCTGAAGTACCGCCAGGTGGAACGCTCGGCCGTGACCGACATGCTGACAGAACTCCCCAACGCGCGTTCGCTGTTCCTGCATCTGGATTCCGAGCTGGCGCGCGCTCAGCGTACGCATCAAACCATCGCCGTCCTGGTGTGCGATCTGGACGGGTTCAAACAAATCAACGACCGGTACGGCCACCTGGAAGGCAACCGTGTGCTGCGCGCCGTGGCGCGAGCGCTGCGGTTGCAGTGCCGCGAATACGATACGGTGGCACGCCTGGGGGGGGACGAGTTCGTGCTCGTGTTACCCGGGCAGGAACCCGACTCAGTCAGCGCCAAGGTGGAACAACTGATCAACGCAGTGGCGGAAGCAGGCTACGAAACTGTGCGTGCTGCCTGCCTGGGAATCAGCGTGGGCGTGGCTTATTATCCGGCCGACGGAGAGGACGCCGAGGCGCTGTTGGCGGTCGCCGATCAGCGCATGTACCGCCAAAAGCAACGGAGCGAAGCCGCCAGTGCAGGCGGCGATTCGGCCGTGCTGGTCTAAGGCGTTGGTGGCTTTGTCCGCACCATGGCCGCGATGAGAGCGGACCAGCTGGGCTTCTGCATGCCGCGCAGAATCTGCCGCGCCCGGATCAGGGTTTCAGGCGTTCCGCTGGAGGGGACGAACGATCCGGCGGACGAGTAGGCGAGCAGTCTTTCGGTAATCGTCGTACGAAATGCTTCGGGGCGCTGCAGCAGGACCTGACGGAGTTGGACTACGCCGCTTGCCGGCGTGCCGTCCACGAACGCGCCTGACGCGTCGACGGGGCCAACTTGATCGTGAGTGCGCCAGCGGCCCACCGGATCGAAGTTCTCAAGCGCATACCCGAGCGGAAAGAAGTTGCGATGGCACGTTGTGCAGGGGTCGGCCGGCAGAGCGCGCACTTGGCCGGTGATCGGTAACTCAGGCTTCACGGGCTGGGCGCCCGGAAAGGGATTCGGCGGAGCCACTCCCAGGAAGTGCATGCGAACCCACTTCCCTCGTGTAGCGGGCGACGTGTAGGCGGCGTCGACGCCGTGTTGATGCTTGGAGGTCAGCATCAGGATGCTCCCCTGGCCAAGGAGGCCGCCTCGCTCGGGCGCCGCTAAAATTACGCGCCGGAACTGCGGGCCGCGAATATCGGGAATGTCGTAATGTTTGGCGAGCTGCTCATTGAGGAACGTGTAGTTTGCGCTCCAGAGCTCGATCGGGTCGCGGTCATCACGCAGTTGACTGATCAGGAACAGCTCCGTTTCCTTGGCGAGGGAATCGCGCAAGGTCGGGTCGTAATCCGGGAAATACCTTTTGTCTGGATCGGAATTGACCAGCTTGTCCAGTTGCAGCCAAGGGAAGAAGAAGCGCGAGACGAAGGTTTGCGAGCGATCATCGGCGAGCATACGATGGATCTGGCGCTCGAGCGTGGCAGGATCGTTCAGGCGGTTGCTTTGCGCGTCTTGAAGGAGTGAGGCATCGGGAGTGCTGTTCCACAAGAGGGTTGCGAGGCGCGTGGCGATCTCCGGGCTGCTGGCGACTACGAGTGGTTTCGCGTCCACGTTTAGAGCCTGCTCGATGGAGGCGAGGACAGCGTCGTATGCCGCTCGATCCGGCCTGGGCGCGCCGACGGGCGGCATCGTACCCGCCTGAAGTTGGCGGTAGGCTCGCGACCAGACTTCCGGGCTCTCGGCGATCCGCAGGGAGTCGAACTGGTCGAGCAGGACTCCGGATGGCGATCGCATGCGGCCGTTATGGCAACCGGCGCAATAGGTGTCGACCACCTTCAATACGGGGCCGGCTGGAGTCGGCTGCCCGCACAACACCGAAATCCCCGAGGCCAGAACAATCGCGGAAAACAGAGTTTTGTGGTGCATTGTCTTTAACCGTAGCTTTAGACGCCGGTAACGTGCAGTTGCTTCCCTGATTCTTGCGCGATATTTATGACGACGTGGCCCTTTTTGTGTCCCGCCTCCGCATATTCGAAAGCCTCGGCGATCTCTTCTAGCGAATAGCGTCTGTCAATCACGGTCCTTAGCTCTCCGGCCTCGATAAGACCTTTGAGAAAAGCTAGGTCCCCGGGGGCGATGCGCGGCAAGCCGCCGACGATTTTCGCGGCGCCGGTGAGAGAAATCCACTGCTGTCGAATAATGTCTCCCAGTATCGACAACAGCCCGCCGGAGATCGTGATCAGAACCAAGGGACCGCCTCGCTTGAGGGATTTCAGACAGCGCGAGTAACCGGCCTTGCCGACCGTCTCGACGACCATGTCATAGACCTGGCCGGCGCTCGAGAAATCCTCCTTGGTGTAGTCGACCACCTTGTCGGCGCCGAGCGATTTCGCCAGGTCCAGATTCGCGGTACTGCATACGCCTGTGACGCGCGCCCCGAAGTGCTTGGCCAGTTGAACGGCGAAGACACCGACACTCCCGGACGCGCCGTAGACCAACACGTTCTGACCGGCCTGGATCTTCGCCATCCGGAGGAAGCACAACGCCGTGAGCCCGCCAAACATGACCGCGGCGGCTTCCTCGGGCGTCATATTGACCGGCTTCATCTCCAGCCGGCTTTCGAGCACGCACGCGTACTCGGCATGCGCGCCGAGCTTGAACCCGGTCCCTCCGAATACCTGGTCGCCGGGACGGAATCGGGTCACAGCTGGGCCGACAGATTCCACTGTGCCAGCCAGCTCCATCCCCAGGATCTTGCCCTTCCTTAGGCCTATGATCCATCCGAAGACCGACGGGAAGCCTCTGAGTCTGTAGTCCGCGGCGCAGATCGTGCTTGCGTGGATGCGAACCAGGATTTCGTTGTCCTTGGGGGCAGGCTTTTCGACGTCCTTGATCTGGACCATGTTTCTGCCTGCATAGACGGCGGCTTTCATCATTGTTTGACACTGCCTCCGTCAGTTCTCGCTGGGCTGCCGCTCGACGTGATCGATCACCAAGACTTCCTCCTGATCGCGCTGCGACTCGAGCTTGAGTCCGAGTTGCTCCCGGATGGCTGTGTATATGGAAGGTCCACTCGGATCGGCGGCCGGGCCTGGGATGTTCACACCTGCCGGGATCGGTTGCTCGGGCGTGAATGTGAGGTCTATGTCGTAACTGCCGGTCAGGCCGGTCTTATCGATGACGGTTCGGCCGAGCATCGTGCCAAGCAGGGCCGTAAATTGCTGGATCGGGAGCCCGATAAGAATGAGTCTGCCTGCGCCGCCGGTTTGCGGTCCGCAGATGGGCATTTGAGCGCCCGCCGACGTCGCCTCCTTGCCGGCGGCATTGCCTCGCCCAATGCACCCTTTCGATTCCACTAGATTCTTGCCCAGCTTACCGTCGTTTCGAGCGAGCATCAACGCGAGGATGGTGACCTCGCGCTTCTCCAAACGCGCCACCAGCTTGAGTCGATCCGCGAGCAACGCCTGCAGCATCAGACGACGCTTTTCAGTGGTCACAGGCCCTGCCGCCCGTGCGCTAATATCGTACCGCTCGGTGATCGCCCAGTCGGGGACGCCTACGAGTTTCGATGGCTGGTTGATGCCGTAGGCCAATTGGATTATGCCGCGCAACGGAAGGTTGACGAAGTTGACGCCGTTCGGCGGCATACCCACGTTGGCTTGCGTCGTCCCAGACTTGTTCGGTTTGACCGAAGCGACTTCAAAGGAGGCCTGGGTCTGGCCCATTACGGCGGCGGCCAGCGCAAACAGTAATACGAGACGGGGGCGCATCCGGAATTCTCCTCTCATCGCCATGATGCCTAGAACATCGACAATGATGCCTAGATCATCGACAATTGTCAAGGGCCGAACGCCGGCGCCCCCGTAGTCGAGGACTGCTTTCTTATTTCCCCACGGCCTTCCACACATCCGCCTTGGTCTGCGGGGCGGCGGAGGCGTGCACGTTTATATAGCGGTCGAAATCGAGATTGAGTTTCTCGAGAATCGGGACCAGGGCTTTAAGGTGATCGTTAGCAGGCTGCCCCGGCGTCACCGTGAAGTCGCCCTGGAACAGGACCTTCTCCTTGGGAATGTAGGCGATGATCAAGCCGTTGGAGTGGGGAACCGGAGAGACGTGGTACAGCTCGACGGTTCGTGTTCCATCCGAGTAGACCTTCTTTTCCTCAACGGCTTCGAATTTCGCTTTTTTCGGATTCTTGGCAAGAGTGTCGTTCAGCAGTGTTCTAGGGGTGTTAAGCGCTTTGTCCAAAAACGTCACGTTGTTCTTCTGCGTGACGATGGTTGCTCCTTCGGCCACCAACACCGGCAGTCCTCCGGTGTGATCGGCGTGGGGATGCGTGTTCACGACGTACCGGATGGGTTTGTTGGGGAACAGCTTCTTGGTTTCGGCAACGTACGCGAGCGCACGATTCTCGACCGGTGTGGTTCCCTGTCCGGCCTCGAGCATCATGACGTAGGTCTTGAACTCGACGATCACCGAATCGTAACTGCCGGCTCCGGTGGTGAGCCTGTAGAGGCCATCGCCGAGCTTTTCGGAAGTGACCACCAGAGGAGCCGGAGCGCCACGAGGAGCGCCGCCGCCACCACCACGACCAACCGGCGCAGGAACCAGCGTTGCGACGTCGGGAGGATTAGCCTTCGCCGCCGTCACATCGACGTCAAAATAGGGCCATCCGCCGCGCGTCTGCACGATTTTTGTGGGAGCTATCACGCCGCCCATATCTTTCCACCCAGAGTAGGTGGCGAGGATGTGCATGTCGCCCATGATGTTGTCACCCAGCCACGTCTCGACGCGATCTACCATGTTCTTTTCATCTATGTAGCCATTGATGACGTAGCTCTTGCCGGAATCCGCCTTGACTGTCGGGCTCCAGGTCAGGACGGTGTAGCTCTTGCCATCGACTTTCTTTTTGCTCACGGTGGCGTTATTCGCAGCCGCGCCCTTGAGGAATCCCCAGGGAGTGAGGTAGAACTCTACAGAGTTGGCCCACGGTTGCGAGACGTCGGCTTGCTGCGCAGTGACCCCCTGAAAGAACGTACCCGGCATCGGAATCGTTGCGCCGCCGCCGGCGGGATTGTTGGTCGCTCCGGTTGCACGCGACGCCGGGGCCGTTAGGTCGATCACGCGGACATAGTTGTTGATCGGCCGCATGGGATCATGCGTTCCCCTGCAGTTCATGTCGGCGGCGTTGGATCCGCACTGTTGGAAGGCAACATCCTTGGCCGATCCCGAATAGGTGATGGATTTCACATCGCCCAGCGCTTTTTGCGCATTGGCGATTACGGTTTTTGCATCCTGCGCCATGGCGGTCGCACACAGGCCCGCCAGGCAGATTGCGATTACAGCAAGTTTTTTCAGCACAGCTTCTTCTCCTAATTAACGTCTAGCCGGTGGAACGCACCCGTCCTCGATATTCTATATCGACCCGGTCTCCCGCGGAATGAAGCTTGACCGGTGTCGGGGGGCGAGAGAATCGTCCACGACAAAACGAACCCAACCGGCGTTCCGTTCTCACTGGGTGGGGAGCGGGTTTCAGTTTAAGGTTCAGGGTATAGAGATGGGGAAGACGGCGACGAATGACTGAAGTCGCCGAAAAAAGTGGTATAGAAGTTGTTTTGAGGTTGGGACTCAGGACAAGGGTTCGTAAACCCTTTGCCAGCAAAGGGAGTCAATACTGCGGATGAGATAGTCGAAGTATTATTGAGACAACAGTAAGAAGGATTGAAAGCATGCGAATAGCGAGGGTTTTAGTCGGCTTAATCGGCCCTTTTGTTTTCGTTCCGAACGCTACCCACGCCCAGGCTCCATCTGCACCCGCGCCGCGGAAGCTCGAATTCGAAGTGGCGTCGGTGAAGCCCCTCGATTCCGGCGCCGCTTGTTGCTACTCCCCACAGGTCGACCCAGGAAGATTCGCCTACACGACCACGCTGAATAATTTGATCGGGCACGCTTATCGTGCTTTTTTCCCTTGCCCTACGAAAGATGATTCCGGAGATTGCGCTTTCCCGGGGGCGCCGGCGTGGATCTACAAAGACCGGTTTGCAATCGACGCCACGATGCCGCACGATCTTCCCGTCTACTCGCGGATCGCGTTCATGCGTGGCCGCGCGCCCCAGCTCAATCAAATGCTTCAGGCTCTCCTAGAGGATCGATTCAAGCTTAAAGTCCATTGGGAGACGAGAACGTTGCCCATCTACGCTCTGACCGTTGCAAAGAAGGGACCGAAGCTCACGCCAACGGCAGGACCGGCGGAGCAACCAATGAATGTGACGAGACGATTGCCAAATGGCAATGCTCTCTCGACTTTCAAATTTGTGGACAGCTCAATGCAGGATTTCGCCATGCAGTGGGACGATTTTATGGACCGCCCGGTTCTAGATCGTACCGGTCTCAAAGGAAGTTTCGATTTCACGCTTCAATGGGAGAGTGAACCCGATGAGCCCTCCAACGGCGGCCCGGGGCTGCTTGCGAGCAGATTGCACCTAGGGCCCTCTATGTTCACTGCCATTGAGGAGAGCCTAGGGCTCAAGTTGGAGCCCATGAAGGGTCCGGTCGAGGTTCTTGTGATTGATCACGTTGAGCAACCCTCCGGCAATTGACGGGTGTGGAGAACACCGATTCAAAGGGCGACCTGAAGTTTTGTATGCGGGGCTAGAGCCGCTCCACGGATCAGCGAGGCGCGGTTAATGGGAGCCAACGCCGGGGATGACGTCTGCGTCTTCTTTTGAAATGGATCACTCTAACATTGGCAAGAAACTCGTCCGGTCCGTGACTTGGATGGCGGCCCTTGCAGTGCCAATCGCAGTCAGCATCCTAGATGCTCCCTCCAGCCGCGCTCAGTCAAATCAAGTTAAGCCTGGGGCCGGCGCCAGGCTGAAGTTTGAAGTGGCTTCGGTTAGGCCAATCCAAGGGAACGGGGGAGCCGGTGCCTCTAAGGGTCCAGATGCAGGAGCTGAGCGTGGGGGAGGCGGCCCGCCTCTTCAGGTCGACCATGGGAGATTCAGCTACACCGCGAATCTGTTCGATGCCGTCGTCCGGGCGTATAGCATCCAGGCCTGTGGCGCGCAGTCGAATTGCGCGCTGCTTTCTGGAGGACCGGACTGGGTCAAGAAAAACCGATTCGAGATCGCGCCAAAGCTCCTGAGGGCACACCGGACTACACGGTTGGACAATTCTCATCCGGCCGGGCACCGGAACTTCAACTCATGCTTCAGGCACTTTTAGCGGATCGATTCAATCTAAGAATCCACAGCGAAAAAAAGCGGCTTTCCGTTTACGCACTGACCGTTGGGAAAAAGGGGACAAAACCCAACTTCAAGAAGGCGGCAGGCGACATGATCCAGCGGCAGGACGGCACTTTCGTCAAGGACACCACTCTCTTCTTTTCCCGGAAGGCGCCGGACGACCCCAGTATTCACTTAGTCGTCAAAAACCGGTCCATCCAGGAATTCGTTGACGCTTTATCGAGAATGATGGAACGTCCAGTGCTGGACCGAACCGGCCTCAAGGGAGAATTCGATTTTACGGCCGACTATGACCGGGACGCCGATGCGGCCGGCAATTTGGCTCTGGTTGGTCCTTCGATGTTCACGGCCTTCCAGGAGCAACTCGGCCTCAAGTTGGAGTCTATTAGTGCTCTGGTTGAGGTCCTTGTTATAGATCACGCAGAGCTGCCCTCGGAGAATTGATCAACACAGCCTCGGCTGGATGCTGATCATGATTTGGGCCGTTCCGCTCAACCATCGCGACCAGACCAGGGCTGAAGGCCCGCTTGCAGGCTAAAGCCCGCTCCACGGATCAGCGAGGCGCGGCTTCGACAATGCTGACCAGCGAAGCCGTCGGCACGACGCGCGTGAGCCGGAATCCCGCTTTATCGAGCAACGCAGCGTACTCGGCTTCGGTCCGTTCCTCTCCACCCGGAATGGTCAACATGGCTATGTCGAGCATCTTGCCGGGGTGCGGGGTGTCGCCGGGTGGCAGCACCATCTCGACCAGCAGTAGCCGGCCGTTGGCACTCATCGCGCGGCGGCAATGGCCCAGGATGGTCAAGCACTGCTCCTGATTCCAATCGTGGATGATGTGCGAAAGAATGTAGGCTTCGGCTCCGGCGGGAACGCGATCGAAGAACGACCCGGGTTCGATTTGGATACGATCCGTCAGGCCGCGCTCGGCAATGAAGGCCGGCGCGTCGCGCACCACATGCGGCAGGTCGAAGAGGATGCCTCGCGGCGCGGGATGGCGGCCGAGTACGGCGGTCAGCATATTCCCGGTCGAGCCGCCCACGTCGGCGATCGTCTTGAAGACGGAAAAGTCGTATGCGGCCGCGACTGCGGGAGGCTCCATTCCGTGAATGCCCACCATGGTCTGATTGAACAGCGATGCCTCCGCCGGGTGTGACCCCAGCCAATCGAATAGCGGGATGCCGTGCGAGTGCTGGAACCCGGTCTTTCCGGTCTGGACCGAATAAAGCAGATTGTCCAGGGAGCGCGCGACCAGTTCGCCTCCCATAATTAGGGCAGTCGCATGGCTGGGCGTGCCGGACTTGAGCGCTGCGCCGAGAGGCCGCAGAGTGAAACGATGCGCCTGGTCTTCCGTGAATAATCCCAGGCTCGCCAAAGTTCGCATGACTCGATAAAGCGCAGGTGCATGCGTCGCGGTGAGCGGGGCGAGTTCGTCAGCGGTCCTGGGTCCGGCGGCCAAATGGTCGGGCAGGTTCAGCGTGGCGGTGAGATGGATGAGGCGCGACACGAACTGCGCCATGACCATTTCCACGATCTGAGCTTCGGGCGGTAACGTCTCGGTTTTCACGGCGTTTTCAGGCATTTGCTCATTGTACAGTCTGGCGTCGCGATTCCTTCACGAATATTTCACAACCTTCTTACAGTCTTTTGGCCAGGTGCGCCATCCAAAGGTTTGTTAGGTAACGCTGAGGCAGTGGCCGGTCTGATTGCTCGATCAGAACCGGTATCAAATCAAAACTTGAAAAGGATAATTTCGAATGAAGAAAGTTAGTTTGTTGTTGCTGACACTGTGCGCTGGAGCATTTGCCCAGTCCGATACGGTTGTGCGTTGGCGCGGGATGGAAGGGGTCATCACCGCTCCTGGGATCGACAACCCGGTGGGTCAAATCCACAGCGGCGCGGGGCCATGGACAACCAAAGATGGCAACGCCCGGGTCAACCTGATCAGTGGAGAGGGTTCCTTCGAAGTTGAGGGACTGGTCTTGAATGGCGGAACCGCTAGCGGCACTCCCGGCGGGGTGACGGCGGTGGTCGGTACGCTGGTGTGCAACCCGGGCAACGCGGGGGGAGCCTCGGAGACGGCTATCGATACGCCGGTTACGAGTCTCAGCGCGGACGGTAACGCGGATCTTTCTTTCAAGCTCACTGTTCCCGTGGTGTGCAACAAGCCGGTGTTTCTGATTCGAGTTCCGGCCGGAAAGTGGATCGCGACCGGTACGAAGCCGGCTACCGGCTCGAATTCCGGGTACTAGGATTTAGCAGTGTCGGTTCAGGAGAGCGAGGCCACAATCGGCCTCGCTTGATCCTGTCCGGAATCGCGCTAAACGTCAACATGGAACTAAACCTGAATGAACAGTAAATTCGCCAACGATTTTGCGGCTGAGTGGATCGCCGCGTGGAACGCACATGACCTCCCGCGCGTCCTGTCCCATTACACCGAAGACTTTGAGATGAGTTCGCCCAAAATCGTCCAAATCGTGGGTAAAACCGACGGCCGGTTGGTTGGAAAAAATACTGTGGCTGCTTACTGGGCCACGGCCTTGGCCCGGATCGCGGATTTACGCTTCGAGTTGCTGGCGGTGTTGCACGGAGTCGATTCGGTTGTTCTGCACTATCGGGGAGCAGGTGGACAGCGCGCCGCGGAAGTGTTCTATTTCAATTCGGCAGGGCTGGTCTATCGTGCTTGCGCGAATTACGAAGCCTAGCGCGGAACAGTCCCAGACATAACAGGCCCCCGCAGATGAGAGCGAATGAAGCCGGCTCGGGCACCACGGTGTTGGCCTGAATGTAGCCCAGTTCGAAACTCGATAGTCCAGGGCTCGCGATGCCGGTGCCGCCTGGTCCGGTCAAGGTGGATACGGTTGTCAGAGAATTGGCGGGGGCGAAGAATGCGGCACCCGTTTCATTACCCGGCATAAGAGTGAAAGCCGGCCCCGGACCGTTTACGACCTGAAGCTGACCGGCAGTCCCCTGTGCGAAGGAGAAGTTCGATTGATCCTTGACTCCCACAATCTGATAGATTGCCGGGAGAATATTCGGCGCAACGCCAGCCTGGACGGTGATTCTGTCGGTGAACGACAGGGTTGTGAAGAAACCCGCGCCGGTCACAGGCGCCAGGATGAGGCGAAACTCAGTGCCGACCATCTGAAAATCGACGTTCACGTTGGTGGCGTCCACGTTACCGCTGTACGAGAAGTTGTCGAATATTTTGTCGCCCAGCGAGCACGGGTTGCCAATATAGTTGCTCAACGCGCCCGGGACACAGGTGCCGATCGGGGCCGCCAACGCGGGCAGGGCCAGGATCGCTAAAACTAGAAGTCGCTTCAAGATGGGTTCATCCTTCCGTGAAGTAGAGCCTCCATCTAACGGAACGCTACCTAACTAACTGAATTCGGTACTCCCAGTACCTCGGGCGGCGACGGATGGTCACGTGACCGAATGTGGTCTTGTCGCAGTTGCCAGCGCGCGTGCCGAGCGACGGGCTCGTAAGAAGCGAATGCGAACCGTACTCGCCGGAACTCCCTGGTCGCGAGCGATTTCTTTTGCAGTGACCCCCTTCATTTCGGCTTCGAGGAGTTGCCGATCGGCCGGGCGGCAGGCGCCCAGCATGCGAGACACATCGATGGCGGCCAAATTCAGGGAAGTGGTGCCATGATCAGACTCGTGGAGTTCCTGGTGCAAGCACTCCTTCTGAATGACACGCTTGTACTGATTCAATGCAATGGAATTCACCCAAGGTATGATTGTCCCCGGGTCACGGAGCTGAGCCAACCTTTCCCATCCGCGTAGCCAAGCGGATTGTGCGATGTCCGGCACCAACGCGGGCGCCGCACCGCGAGAGAGCAGATACCGCATGGTTCGCTCACGTCCAACCCGGTAAGCGTCTCCGTATTCTTCCCGTGTCATCAAGTTGAGCTTGCGTCCAGGCATCTAAGGGAAGCACGTTGAGGGCCGTCCGGCTATTGCTGCGCCAGCTTGACAGACGGCAAGTATCATGCTAAATAATTAGCATGTCTACGCGGAGTGCGGCACTTCTTGTTTTGCCGTGCACTCTGGCCCTGATCGCGGCTGGACAGGATCCATCGCGCCAGGAATTTGAGGTGGCTTCGGTCAAGCCGGTAGACCTTTCCAAGCTGGGCGACGCGATCTCGATGAACATCGGCACCGTGCGGCACGAGGAAGTCACGTTCGGGAATGCGACTTTGAACGACTGTATCCGCTTTGCGTATGGCATGGGTTCCGATGCGCAGATTGCGGGCCCGGATTGGATCAGATCGAAGCAATTTCTTTATGACATTGTTGCCAAGGGCAAGCCTGGTGTATCCCGTGAGCAACTTCAGGCGATGATGCAGGCGTTGCTGGCAGAGCGCTTCAAACTGGTAACCCATCGCGAGCAGCGCGATATGTCGTATTACGCGTTGGTGCCAGCTAAAAACGGGCCGAAGATCCGGCCGGTACAGGATATTCCGGATGGTTTCCGAGGGACCACCTACGGGGGACGCATCAACAGCATCCTGCCGATGTCGGCCCTGGCCTATCTACTTTCCCGCTTTGAAACAGAGCGGCCGATTATCGACAGCACCGGCCTTAGTGGAGTGTACGAAATCAAGCTGGAATGGGCTTTACGGCCGGTTCAGAACTCGGACGCCGCTCCAGGACCTTCGCTATTCACCGCGCTCAGCGAGCAACTGGGACTCAGATTGGAAGCGCGGAAAGGATCCGTCGACGTACTTGTGGTGGACCGCGCGGAGAAGGCTCCAGGAGAGAATTAGTTCACCCGCCCGGCTGCTACGCTGGCTGTTGTGAAAAGCTACCGAAAAGAATTGTGGTTCGAGGTTCCCACGCGCCGGGCATTTATCAACATCACGTCCCAGGTGGAGTCGTGCCTTCGGGAAAGCGGTGTGCGCGAAGGACTGGTACTGGTGAACGCCATGCATATTACGGCCAGCGTTTTCATCAACGACGATGAGCGCGGCCTGCATCAGGACTACGAAAAATGGCTGGAGGAGCTAGCGCCCCACGCACCTACGTCGCAGTATCAGCACAATCGCACTGGCGAAGATAACGCCGACGCGCATATGAAGCGCCAGATCATGGGCCGGGAGGTAGTAGTGGCGATCACTGGGGGTAAGCTCGATTTCGGTCCGTGGGAGCAGATCTTCTATGGCGAGTTCGACGGCCGGCGGCGAAAACGCGCGCTGGTGAAGATCATCGGCGAGTGAGGGTATGAAGTACGCGGTGGCGTTGGCATTCCTGGCTTGCACCGCATGCGCCGTCCGTCAGCCGGCGTCTTGGCGCCTGGCAAAACAGAACACCGGACAAATCCTAATCCCGCCGGACGTAACGCGTAAGAATCTCGCCCGGCGAACGTTCACAACCGAGGTGGCAGGAAAAGGACCGTGCCCGGCTGCGACCGGAGTCATCGATGTTAAGAGGCGCGGGAAACGTGCTCGTGTCACCGTCACGGCCAGCAAGTTGGATGAGCAGCCAGCGGGGTGGCTTCGGTCGTGGGGCTCGCAGCTCGAAGAGCAACGCTGTCTTGCTCCGGGCGAGGGAATCACGCTGGCGGAACGAATCGCGGAGTCGGTTGCGCTCGATCCCGCAGGGGCGTTCCACCTGCTGTATCGAGACGACCGCAAGACGGGCGAGGTGGACATCGATCAGCACATCCGCCTTCAGGTGCTCAGCCCGGTCTGGCGAGAAGCCGGAGTGGGAATGATCGATGGGCCGATTCAATCGGTGACCGGGACGGATGCCCATTTGACGGTCACGGCGAAGGCCTCGGACAATCTGCTGGGCTACGAACGCTCGCTCTATAGCGTTCAGCCGAAGGCAACCAGCCCTGGCTACACGATTCAGCCGGTGTATGCGGACCGGACCATCCAATCGTCAACCGGAGCGAGCACCGAGCGCAGATCGCAGCCGGCCATCAACTACTTTCAATTTCCGGCCGACGCCGCATTCTACCGGCTGTTCTATGAATCCACGCAGACCGATTTTGCTGCCCTGGTCGTCGCTGGGCGCACGATCACGGAGCTGGATCAGCGCACCCAAAAACTGGAGGCGAGCGGCGCGTCGGCTTCCTGCAAGATCCTGAATGACGACATGTGCAATGCGATTCCGAAAGACGTGGCGGTGAATCCGGTGATCGCCGTGACCGTGGATGGAGCCGAGGTTCTGGTGCCTCGCGGCGCGACGCTAGGAAGCGTAGTGCGCCTTCCCGCGACGCCGCAATCCATTGAGGCTCTTGGCCGACTGCAAGTATCTAGGCCGTGGATTGGGCGTCTGGTTCCGGTCACTTTCGACCGCACAGATCCAGGTATTCTGCGGGTTATCCTAAGAGGCGGCGAAGTTATCTCAAGGCAGTGAGTGCTGAAATCGATTAGAAAAGGGGCAAATGCGTAAAATCAAGTTGCTTTTCCTGGCTGCGTCGATTTTCTTTATCGCGATTTTTGCGGTGGCGCTCGCGCTCCCGCTCCCGCAAGCGTCCCCAGCGCCAACCTTTCGAGCTAGAACGAGACTGGTCCAAGTGGACGTGGTGGTTCGGGATAAAAATGGTCCTGCGCTGGGGCTGAATCAGGACGATTTCACGCTGCTCGACAACGGCAAACCACAGAAGATAGCCGTTTTCGCCGTTAAAGGCGAGCAGAGTTCCAAGCAGGCCGTTGTTCCGCTTCCTGCGGGGACGGTTTCGAATCGTGTGAACCGCAATGGCCAGGAGGCAGCGACGTCCACTGTTCTGCTGATCGACCGGCTCAACACGGCGGTGGAAAATCAGCACTACGCCAACGAGAAGATCGTCAAGTTTCTTGAGACTCGCCGCAGCCAGGACCGGATCGGCATCTATACGTTTGGCGGCGGATTGCGCGTGGTGCAGGATCTGACCGACGATCCGGAGCGGTTGAGCCGCGCGGTCAACCGTCTCAAGCCGCAGAACGCGAAAACCAGAACGTTGGATGTTCCGGGAGAGTTCGAGAAACGCGAAGTCGAAATGTCGGGAAACGGACACGCGCTGGAAGAGTACACGCTGCTCACGGCAAACGAGCGCGTACTCAGCATGAAGCAGGCGTTCGAAGCGATCGCCCGCCACTTGGCGCAAGTGCCTGGCCGCAAGAATCTGATCTGGCTTACGGGCAGTTTTCCTCTGCTGGTGAAAACTGTCCACGAGACCAAGGACTTCTCTCAAGACATGAAGCACGCTGCGAGGGCGCTCAACGACGCGAACGTGGCCCTTTACGCCGTGGATGCGCGCGGGTTTGTCGGCGGCGTCTTTAACCCTAACTGGGGTTTCAATATTCCTGGCTTGGACACGATGAACACCCTCGCGGGGCTTACCGGCGGCCGGGCTTTCTATGCCGACAATGGCCTGGATAGTTTGATCGCAGCAGCCGTCGAGGACTCTGAACTTATTTACACGCTGGGTTTCTATCCATCGCAGGAATCGCAGGACGGTGACTGGCACAAGCTAAAAGTCTCGGTCGACAAGCGAGGAATGAGCGTGCGTTACCGCGAAGCGTACTTCGCGGCGAAGGTCACGGCCGACGCGGACCGGCATGCGACGTTGCAGCAAATGCTTAAGGACACGCTGGACGTCGCCGAGATCGGCTTGCGTGCCGATACCGCGCCGGATCAGACTCGGCCCGGCTACTATGACGTGCGCGCGACCGTGGATTTGCGCGACGTGCATCTGGATCATCAGGATGCAGCGTGGGTGGGCGGCGTGGAGATTTCGTTGTACATGGAGGGTGCGAAGTCCGCCTACAAAATCACGCGGAAGATCGCGATTCCCGATAGCCAGCTCGCGGCTGCGCTCGAGTCAGGATTTGTTCTGTCCGCGTCGGTTGGATTGACGGAACCAGCGGGAGAGCTGCGCGTAGTGGTTCAGGATGCCGCGACCGGCGCCGGGGGATCGGTGAGAGTTCCCCTGCGTAGGAAATGATTTCCTCAAGCATTTCTGAGAGTCACATACGACCCTGATGGATGGGCAGAGTATTCCAAACGGCGGTACTGGTCATCCAATGAACACTTCTTAAGGGGTAAATTTCTTGACACGAGAGCTTGTGCAAGATATTCTCACCTTCGGACCGCCGAGTCTAAGTGGCGGACGGAGGGCCACTTGGAGTCGAGAAGAATTGCCACATGTGTGTTCAGCGTCAGCCTATTGGCGACGACATTAGCCGCGCAAGCCTTACCAAATCAGTTCCCCTTGGCCGACCCAAGCGGCCTGATCGAAACATACAATGTGCATGAAGCGCCGATCAGCTTGAAGGGAGCATTCTTCCAATCGATCGGAACGAATGGCCGATCCTGCTCGACTTGCCACTTGCCCGGCGAAGGGTGGAGCGTTTCCGCTGCGGAGATCCAGTTGCGGTTTATGGTCACGTCTGGAAACGATCCTATTTTTCGCACCAACGACGGGTCGAATTGCGATCACAACATCGACACATCCACCGTGGAAGGACGCCGCAGCGCCTACAGTTTGCTGCTGAGTAGAGGCTTGATCCGGATCGCTTTAGCGATGCCGGCCGTCGCCGAATTCACGGTGCAGAGCGTAAGCAATCCGTACGGATGCAACGAGACCTCGACGCTTTCGATGTACCGCCGTCCTCTGCCTGCGACTAATCTGAATGCTCTGAACACAGTGATGTGGGATGGCCGCGAGTCATCGCTTCAGACTGGCACCAGTCCGATCAATTCGGGTAACTATCCGCAGTCGTTGTTGGCCAATCTGGCCCATCAGGCGATGGACGCGACCACCGGGCATGCGCAAGGAGCGGTGCCCACATCCTCACAGATTCAGGACATCGTGGATTTTGAAACGTCCTTGCGAACCGCGCAGACAATCGACTTCCAGGCGGGTACTCTGGCCCACGACGGAGCCACGGGCGGTTCCGAGGCTCTCGCCGCACAACAGTTCTTCGTTGGCATCAATGACTCCTTCCCCGCGAGTTTCGGATTCAATCCTACGGGAGCCCCATTTAATCCCGCCATCTTCAATCTGTTCAGCGCCTGGACGAACTCGCATTCCCCGTATCGGGCCAGCATCGCCCGGGGGGAAGCGATCTTCAACTCCAAAGCGATTACGATATCCGGAGTCGCGGGCATCAATGATGTGGTGGGTCTGCCATCGTCCTTTTCCGGTACGTGTGGAACCTGCCACGATTCTCCGAACATCGGCAACCATTCGGTCTCCGCGCCCCTGAACATCGGGGTAGCGGACGTGTCGAGTCCGCTGGACGTCACCTATCTGCCGGTGTTTACCTTGGTGAACAAGGCGACCAATGCGACTGTGCAGACGACCGATCCAGGGCGAGCCCTTATCACTGGGAAATGGGCGGATATCGGGAAGCTCAAAGGGCCGATTCTCCGCGGACTCGCCAGCCGAGCGCCCTATTTTCACAATGGATCAGCCCAGACCCTGGGAGACGTGGTCGACTTCTACAGTAAGCGGTTCAACGTATCCTTCACGGCCCAGGAGAAAGCGGATCTGATCGCGTTTCTCAACGCACTCTAGCCGTCATCGCGCCCTATTGGCGTCCGCTATCCCTTCCTGTTAGGATCAAGCGGAATGACGGACGCGCTGAGGAGCGTGCAATGAAGAATCTGTGGATGTTGGTCGCGGGAGTTACGCTCGCGAGTCAATGCGTGCTCGCGGAGACGACGCTCAAGCATGATGATTTCGCCGGCGTGACCTTGTACTACAAGGTGATCACGCCGAAGGATTACGATCCGGCTAAAGAGTATCCCGCGGTGATCGCGTTTCCGGGTGGGGCACAGAGCATGCCGATGGTGGATGGCATGATCGCACGGAATCTGGCAGTGCAGGCGCAGAAGCGCGGCTACATCGTGGTGGTCTGCGCGGCGACGGCGGCGGGGCTGTTCTACGAGGGCGGGGCAGTGGTGTTCCCGGCATTTCTCGACAAGCTGCTGGCGGATTATAAGATTCGGGGCGGAAAGTTTCACATCGCGGGGATTTCGAACGGAGGATTGAGTTCGTTCCACATTGCCGCGTCGTATCCGAAGTATTTCTGGTCGGTGACCGGATTTCCAGGATATCTGCTGAATGCGACCGACGAGCGCGTCAACGCGTTGCGAGACATGTGCGTGAACATGCACGTGGGCGAGCTGGATAGCGGCTGGCTCGACAGCATGCAGAAGCAGTCGATGATGTTCCGCGCCAAGGGCATGAAGGTGCGGTTCACGATCGAGAAGGGCCAGGGCCACGTGATGACGACGCTCGAAGGCGCGGGCGCGGCACGGTTGTTCGATCAGTTCGATGAAGCAGCCAAGGGCTGCGGGAAGTAGGGAGTGCGAGACAAGTTTTCATGGGTGGCGGCAAACCGGATATCATCGCCGTCGGGCTTGTCTGTTTCTGGGTAGTGGTTTCTCTCGGTCTTCTTATTAAGCCCAATCGCGTCTTTCGGCTGCTTGGGTATCGCGGAATCGGTTTGCGCGGTCAGTTCGAGAACGCCTTTCGGGTATTAGGTCTATTGAATCTTATTGGCGCAATACACTTACTGACCCGGCTTGGCGGACCACTCTAACGGCTGCCGGAAGTGAGTAGCGCCTACTCGATCGCGAAAACCCACACGCTGCCGCCTTCCGGAACCTCCGGATACTCTCCCGGGAACGCCCCGTTGAGCGTTGCTTGCATCCCCCGCGAGTCGCCGCCCCAACCGGAGAGCACCGCCACATATTGCTTCCCGTCGATGCTGAACGTCGTCGGCGGCGCGAGGATTCCCGAAGCCGTCGGCGACTCCCATAGAAGTTTTCCGCTGGTCGCGTCGAAGGCGTGAATCTTACGGTCGTTGGTGCCGCCGGTAAATACCAGACCGCCGGCTGTGGCGAGCATCGCTCCCCAGTTCGGCGATTTCGCGTAGTTGTGGGTCCACACCTTCTTGCCGGTGTCCACGTTCCACGCCTGCACTTCGCCGAAATGATCGGCGCCGGGATTGATCGGTGAAGGAGCGTTTCTCACCTGGGTGGTACCCGTATAGCCGCGGCCCGGAACATAAGGCACATCCTCGGCGCCCATCGAAGAGCCGCAGAGGTTGTTGTTCGCGGGAACATAGATCATCCGCGTCTTGGGGCTGAAGGCGATGGGGGGCCAGTTCTTGCCGCCGTGCAAGTTCGGGCAGAAATCGGCGGCCTTGCCGGTGCCGGGCTTGTGCGCGGGATCGACGTCGGGACGGCCGGTCTCGGGATCGAGCGACTTGAAAACGTTTTGGTTCACGAAGGGCTTGCCTTCGACGAACTTGAGGCGTCCGTCGCGCCCCACCACGCTGCGATCGATGAACCACAGATAGCCGTCCCGAGCGACATCGATCAGGCCCTTGATGGTCCGGCCGTTGCGCTGGAAATCCACCAGGATCGGCGGGGAAACCTCATCCCAATCCCAGGAATCGTTGGGATGGTATTGGTAGTGGCCCTTGATCTTCCCGGTGGCCACGTCCAAGGCGATGGTCGATGAGGTGTAGAGATTGTCGCCGGGCCTCTTGTCGCCCATCCAGGGACCGCCGTTGCCGACGCCCCAGTACGCCGTGTTCGTATCCTGATCGTAATTCCCGGTGACCCAGACGGAGCCGCCGCCGTTCTTCCACTGGTCGCCCTTGGGCCAGGTTTCGCTGCCGGGTTCCCCAGGGGCCGGGATGGTGTATGTGCGCCACTGCTCCTTGCCGGTTTCCGTATCGAAGGCCGCGATAAATCCGCGGATTCCAAATTCGCCGCCCGACGCCCCCACCATCACCTTTCCGCCCGCGATCAGCGGCGCCAATGAGATGTAGTAGCCCGACTTGTTGTCGGCGACTTCGGTGGTCCAGACTTCGCGCCCGGTTTTCGCGTCCAGAGCTACCAGGACTGCCTC